>Ga0335082_10005932_pt1 | contig 13348 bp, 14 predicted proteins | sample Lox_Sample_41_FD_206718 | JGI IMG/M metagenome (GOLD analysis project Ga0335082, IMG submission 206718) | Soil microbial communities from Loxahatchee National Wildlife Refuge, Florida, United States - Lox_Sample_4.1 | ecosystem: Environmental > Terrestrial > Soil > Wetlands | place: USA... | reverse complement strand
CTTCGGGACCCGATGATCACCTGGTACCCGGCCAGCGCGAATCGGCGGGCCAGGCCGCGTCCCTGGTCCCCGGTGCCGCCGAGGATGCCGATGACGAGTCCGTCCACGGACGGGGTTTCGCGCTCGCTCATGGTCGCATCCTTCCAGCCCTGGGTCCCCTTGGGGGCCCCCGGGGGGTACGGGGGGCGGGGAGCCCCCCGTGAAGCAGGGGGGTCTGGGGGGGATCGTCCCCCCGCGATAAACACTGCGTACGTATATGGCTGCGCGGAGGGGTCTTCCCGATGCACCATAGATACGTGGACGCGAACCAAGTGACCACTCTGCGTGCGCTCCTGGCCCCGACCGGCTGGCTCGAGCGGACCCGGGAGTTCGCGCTGGGACTGCGCAAGGCCACCCGCTCGCCGGGCGGGTTCCTGCTGGTCGGCACCCCCGACGAGGAGCCCTGGCACCTCACCGCCCACCTGGACGAGGAAAGCAGGCTCTCCGGGATCCCGGAGCTGATGCCCACGCTGGTCCGCTGGCAGGTGCCCGAGGGCGCCCCGGCCCACCTGCGGGTCGGCCTGGAGCGGCTGGAGGCGGCCCGGCGCGGCGAGACCCTGTTCGTCGTGTCGCCCGCGACGGCACCGGTACCGCTGCTCGAGCGGGTCGACGACGCGCGGCGGACCGGGGCCACTATCTTCGCGCTGGACACGGGCGATCCCGAGCTCGACGCGCTGGCCCACGAGTCGATGGCGATCCGGCCGGGCGTGGACGCGGTGTCGTTCGGCGGGGCGCAGCACCTGATCAGCTCGTCGGTCGGCGAGATCGGGGCGGCGGAGCGTTTCGAGCGCGGGGAGTTCGGCGTGGCGAGCGCCGACACCCGGGTGCCGCAGCCCGGCGTGGTGGGCTATCAGCGGTACCGTACGGGCGTGCGGGGCCTGCGGGACCGGGTGGCGCGCCTGCTCGACGCGGTGAGCGGCCCCACCGGCTGAGGGCCGTGATCTAACCGGTGAGCTAGGCGTCCAGCGTCAGCACCATCGTGGGGCGCTCGATGATGTGGTCCGGGCGCAGCGGGCGCACGGCCGTGCCGATGGCGAAGAACTCGGTCGTGTGCGAGCCCCAGGTGTGACTGTGCTGGCGGAGCTGGACGCCGACGATGCCTTCGGCGTGCAGCGCCTCGGCCTCGGCCTGCATCCGGCTCATCGCGAGCTCGCGAGCGTCGTAGAGGGCCTGGGTGAACTGCTCGATCTCCACGTTCTTGCCGATGTTGCTGATCTTGCTGCCGAACTTCTGGTGGGCCACGTGGTACACGCAGGAGCCCATGACCATGCCGAGCGGCGCGTAGCCAGCCCGGATCAGCGTCCAGAAGTCCTGCCCGGACAGGTCCGAGGTGAACGGCTGGTTCTTGTTGTTGCGCCAGTTGGCGACGCCGCCGCCGCCCGCGCCTTCCTCGGCCTTGACCGCGGTCCCGACCGCGATGAACTCGGCGATGTCCGCGCCGAACTCCTTCATCTCCACGTCCAGCCGGACGCCCACGATGCCGTCGGCGTGCAGTGCGTCCGCTTCGGCCTCCATCCGGCTCATCGCGAGCTCGCGGGCGTGGTACATGGCCTGGGAGAGCACGTCGAGTTCCTGGTTGCTGCCCCAGCGGCCGATCTGCAACCCGACGTGGTAGATCGAGCTGCCGAGGACCAGGCCGAGCGGCCGGAATCCGACCTCGCGGACCAGCAGGAACTCGTTGACCGACAGGTCCGAGGTGAAGATCGACCCGGGCTTGCCCGGCTCCAGCTCCGCCAGCCGCTGCATGGCATCGTGCGGAACGCCCGCGGCATCCAGCTCGGTCGCGATGCTAGTCCCGGGGGGGACGACCCCCCCGAGCCCCCCCGAGCCTCCGGCATGAATCCCCTGGTCGGTCATGGTCTCTCCTGTCAGATCCTGATCCTGGCGGCCTGGCGGCGCTGGGGGTCGAGCGACATGATGGCCAGCGTCGGTCCGCTGTGCCGCTGTTCGGAACGGGCGAATCTGGCGATCGCGGTACCGATGGTCGTGGCCTCGACGATGTGGTCGCGGCGGCCTTCCGACACCGGGCACTCGCGCTCGCGCACGCGCATCTCCATGTCGGCGATCACCACGCCCTCGCCGCCGAGCCGCTTGACGTCGCTCTCCAACTGCTGCCGCGCATCGTGCCTGGCGTCGTTGACGAGCTCGGTGAACCCGGTAACCTCGGCGTTCCCCGCGCCCCAGCGGGTCTGCCCGACGGTCAGCCAGTCGTCGTGCCGGGATCCGATCGAGATGCCCAGCGCGAGCCCGGCGGGCACCCAGCCCTTCATGATCAGCTTGGCGAAATCCTGCCCGGACAGATCGGAGGTGAACGGCCGCTTCCGACGTGAGCCGCGGTGCCGCCAGGTCGACACCGGCCCGACGCCAGGGGCGCGGATGGCGGTGCCGATCGCCTTGAACTCCAGGCCGCCGGCCGGGAACGCGCCGATGGTCAGCCGGACGCCGACCACGCCGTGCCCGCCCAGTTCCTCGCACTCGGCCGTCATCCGGTCCAGGGCCTTATGCCGCGCCTCGTACATGGCCTGGACCAGGGGAGCGAACGAGCCCCAGCCGGGGCGCGAGGAGACCTGCGTCGTGGTCCGGGTCGGCATGACCTGGCCGTAGCCCCAGGTCCCCCAGGCGCCCGGGCAGCTGTAGCCGCCGGTGTAGCCGATGTTGTAGACGCAGGCACCCAGCACCTGGCCGGCCGGCTCGAAGCCGACGCTGCGGATCGCGGCGAACTCATCGGAGGTCAGCGCCGAGCCCCAGGTGCCGCTGGCCCGGATTTCCGCCATCCGGGCCTCGGCCGCGGCCGGCAGTTCGTCGCTCACGGCCCTAGCCTAATAGAGCCTTCTAGCTCTATGACATTGCTAGTCTTTCGCGTCCCATTCCTTGTTCCGCTCCTGCACCGTCTCCAGTGCGCGGGCCGCCGCTTCCCGGGTCGGAAACGGCCCGAGCCGGTCCTTGCCCGGGGTGGGACCGTCGTCGTCCTCGACGGTGTGCGTCCTGAGGCTGTACCACCATCGCTTTCCCTGTTCACTGTCCATGCACATTAGACTCGCAAAGCATGGCGACAGTGCTTCATCCGGGTCGGCTTTCGCCCACCCGCCAGGTTCCGGCGGAGATCACGCGGCCGGAGTACGTGGGCAGGAAGCGGCCCAAGACCGGCGAGCCCGACGTCAAGACGCCGGAGATCATCGAGCGGATGCGGGTGGCGGGCAAGCTGGCCGCGAGGGCGCTGGCCGAGGTGGGCGCGCACGTGGCCCCGGGCGTCACGACCGATTACCTGGACCAGGTGGGCCACGACTTCCTGGTCAGCCACGGCGCGTACCCGAGCACGCTCGGCTACCGCGGCTACCCGAAGTCGCTGTGCACCTCGCTGAACGAGGTGATCTGCCACGGGATCCCCGACGACACGCTGGTCAACGACGGCGACATCGTCAACATCGACATCACCGCGTTCATCGGCGGGGTGCACGGGGACACCAACGCCACGTTCTGCGCCGGGGACGTTGCCGAGGAATCGCGGCTGCTGGTGGAGCGCACGCACGAGGCGATGATGCGCGGCATCCGGGCGGTGGCGCCGGGCCGGCCGCTGAACGCCGTCGGCCGGGTGATCGAGTCGTACGCACGCCGGTTCGGCTACGGGGTAGTGCGGGACTTTACCGGGCACGGGATCGGCCGGACCTTCCACTCCGGGCTGATCGTGCCGCACTACGACGACCCCAACACCAACGTGATCATGGAACCGGGGATGACGTTCACCATCGAGCCGATGCTCACCCTGGGCACCATCGACTACGACATCTGGCCGGACGGCTGGACGGCGGTGACCAAGGATCGCAAGCGCACCGCGCAGTTCGAGCACACGATCCTGGTCACCGACGACGGCCACGAGATCCTGACGCTCCCGTAAGCTCCTGGCCTAGGCCCTGGCGTAGGCGCCTGGCGCGCCGTTAGGCGTCCCGCCTGCGGAACAGGATCCCGCCCACGATCAGCAGGATCGCCGTGTAGACGGCGAACACGGTGAACTGGCCCCACGGCGAGAACAGGTGCGAGTCCTGCGGCGCCACCGTGGCCGTTATCGCTCCGCCCGCCGAGTCCGGCAGCCACCGCGCGATGTCGTTGTACCAGCTGGACGGCAGCAGGTGCGCCAGGATCGGGATCACGAACAGCAGGCCGATGATCGAGGTGATGGTGGCCGCGGTGTGCCGGAAGATCGCCCCGGCCGCGAACGCGAACAGGCCGCACATGGTGACGTACAGCGCACTGCCGATCACGGCACGCAGCACGTCGTGTCCCGACAGCGAGGCGTTCGCGTGCGTGCTGGCCAGCAGCGCCTGGCCGAGGAAGAACGCGATGAAGGCCGCGATCAGCGTTACGACCAGGGCGACCACGGCGAAGACCAGTGCCTTGGCGACGTACACGGTGACCCGCCTGGGCATCGCGGTCAGCGAGGTCCTGATCATCCCGGTGGAGTACTCCGCGGTGAGGACGATCGCGCCGAACACCACGATGACGAGCTGCCCGAGGTAGAACAGGCCGGCGATGCTGACCTGGGTGGCGTCGAAGGTGGCCCGGTCGGCCGCCGAGGCCTGATCCCAGTTGGCCGCGGTGCCGGCACAGATCGCCGCGCCGATCCCGATGCTGATGGCCAGCAGGACCAGCAGGGTCCAGTAGGTCGAGCGGACCGACCGGATCTTGGTGAACTCCGAGCGCAGCGTCCCGCCGAACCCGGCCCGGCCGGACGGCGGTGGCAGGACCGGAGCCTGCGTGGTGGTGACGGCGGCCATGTCAGATCCCCCCTTCGCCGCGATGCTGCCCTTGCGCAACGAGTTGCTCCTGCGCAGGCTGCTGGGCGGGCCCCGGCGGCTGGCCCTGCTCATTCTCGGCCCGGTATTCCACGCTGTCCGCGGTCAGCTCCATGAAGGCCGCCTCGAGCGAGGCCCGGACCACGGTCAGTTCGTGCAGCCGCACGCCGTGCTCGAACGCGAGGTCGCCGACCTGCGCCGCGACCAGGCCGGACACGATCAGCGTGCCGTCGGCGCTGTTGACCGCGCTGCCTCCCGCCTCGGCCACCGCCTTGACCAGCTGGTCAGGCTGGGGCGTGGCGACCCGGACGGTCTGTCCGGAGCTGCGGGCGATGAACTCCTCCATGGTGCAGTCGGCGAGCAGCTGGCCGCGGCCGATCACGACCAGCTGATCCGCGGTGTGCTCCATCTCCGACATCAGGTGGCTGGACACGAAGACGGTGCGGCCCTCGGCCGCCAGCGCCTTCATGAAGTTGCGGATCCAGAGGATCCCCTCCGGGTCCAGCCCGTTGACCGGCTCGTCGAACATCAGGATCTTCGGGTCGCCGAGCAGCGTGGCCGCGATGCCGAGCCGCTGGCTCATGCCGAGCGAGAACCCCTTGGTCCGCTTGCGCGCCACGTCGGTCAGGCCGACCAGTTCCAGGACCTCCCCCACCCGGCGCTTGGGCAGGTTGTTGGTCTGGGCCAGGCAGAACAGGTGGTTATAGGCCGAACGGCCGCCGTGAACCGCCTTGGCGTCCAGCAGCGCGCCCACCTCGCGCATGGGATTGGCCAGGCTGGCGTAGCGCTTGCCGTCGATGGTGATGGAGCCCGCGTTCGGGTAGTCCAGGCCGAGTATCAGCCTCATGGTGGTGGTCTTGCCCGCCCCGTTCGGGCCGAGGAAGCCGGTCACCTTGCCCGGCATCACGTCAAATGACAGGTTGTTGACGGCGAGTTTCTCGCCGTACCGCTTACTGAGCCCCCGTACCTCAATCATCCCAATGAGTCCTCTCTGGCGGCATGTCGGAAAGTGCCCCCGTGACCCGTTCAGCCTATTACTTCAAGATTGCGGTCCGATGAATTGCGAGCCGATTATTTGCTGAGCGCCGGCGGGACGGCGCGTGCGTGCAGGCTGATCGAGTACCCGGCGCCGTGGCCGCGCAGCCGGTGCCGCTGCCCGTGCACCCGGGTCGATCCCGGACGCAGCACCGCGCCGCCGGGCGCGCCCTCGGTCACCTCCCCCGCGATGACCGTGGCCACGTCGCAGTCACAGTCCCGGCGCGGGCTCGGCTGGCCGGCCTGGGCGGGCGGGAGGACGACCAGCCAGGCGGTGTACTCCGGCTGGTCTTCGATCTCGATTCGTACCGAACGGTCCGGGTCGAAGCGCACGAGTCCCCACCAGCGCTCCGGCGAGGCGGCCAGGATCCGCAGGTGACGAGCCAGCGTACCGAGCGTGGGCCGGGCGCCTGGCGTTCTCGCGGGCGTCGGCTGGGCGGGGATGAGCAGGCTGGCCTCGGCCAGGATGGCGATCTCCGGGGCAACGGACATGTCTGCGGTCAGTTCTGCAGTCAACGGGGAAGTTCCTTCGCGGGCTCTCCGGCACCGGTCCCGGACGGGGGGCGCCGACGGCGACAACGGTCAGCTGAGGGTCGTTGTCAGCAACAACACGAAGGACAGAGCACGCGCGCGAGCATCGCGGCGACACCGGGGTGGTCACCGTGACGGCGGATTGCGCGGCCTGACATGCGGGATAGCTTACACGCTGAGTGACCGCTAATCGTCACATTGAGGTATCGGTTATCGCTCCAGCCGCCGCAGCGCCGCCTGGAACTCTGACGCCGCGGCGTCAGAGTTCCAGGCGGCGGCGCACAGCGCGCGCAGCCCGTCGATGCGCTCCCCATCGCCGTCCAGTTCCAGCTGGTCCCCGCGCCTGCGGGCCGTCCAGCCCCGGCAGCCGAACGCGCCGTCTTCCGCGCTGATCTCCGGATGCGGCTCGAGCAGGCCGGTCAGGTCCTCGGCCAGGTAGGTGGGCCGCTGCGACGGCAGCGCGGCCACGGCTTCGGCCGGGTCGGTGACTCCGGTGAGCACGAGCATGCTGTCCGTCCCGACCCGGTGGGCGCCCTCGATGTCGGTGTCCAGCCGGTCGCCGACGACGAGCGGATACCTGGCGCCGGTTCGCAGCACCGATTCGCGGTGCAGCGGGGGTTCAGGCTTGCCCGCCACCAGCGGCTGCACCCCGGTCGCCGTCGCCAGCACCTGGATCAGCGACCCGTTGCCCGGCTGGCGCCCGCGCCGGCTGGGCAGCGTGAGGTCGCCATTGGACGCCACGAACAGCGCCCCGGCGGCCACCGCGAGTCCGCCCTCGGCCAGCATCGAGTAGTTCACGTCGGGCGAGTAGCCCTGGACGACGGCCTGCGGCTTGTCCGCGGCGGTGCTGACCGGGCGCAGGCCACGCTCGCGCAGCGCCATCCGCAGGCCGCTGCCGCCGATGACCAGGACCGGCGCGCCCGCCGGGAGACGTTCGGCCAGCAGCCGGGCGGCGGCCTGGGCGGAGGTCACCACGTCTTGCGGCGAGGCCGGCGCGCCGAAGCTGGTCAGCAGCGCCGCGATGGCGGCCGGGGTACGGAAGGCGTTGTTGGTCACGTACGCCAGCCGCATGCCCGCCGCTTCGGCCTTGCGCAGCGCCTCGGCCGCGCCGGGGATGTCCGTGCCGCCCAGGTAGACCACCCCGTCCAGGTCGAGCAGGGCGACGTCGTAGGCGGTATCGAGGGGTTCCTGGCTGCCGCGCGGCCGCAGGCCCTCGGTCATTCGGTGCCCCCCTCGGCCGTCTTCCTGGCCCGCAACGTGGCCCGTACCGAGCGCAGGGCCTCGGTGTAGTGGGCGGCGTCGGGGCGCATGGCGGCGGCGAGCGCGAGATACTCGGCCGCGGCCGCGTGGTTCCCGGTCCGGGCCAGCGCGAGCCCGAGGCCGAAGTTCGCGTAGTCGTCCGACGGGCTCGCCTCGACGATCACCCGGAAGTTGTCCGCCGCCTCCTCGTACCTGCCCGCGTCGAACTGGGCCCGGGCCAGGGCCTCCCGGACGCTGCGCGACCCGGGCTCGGCCGTGGCTGCGCGCTGCAGGACCTGAGCCGCAGCCGCCGGGCTGCCCCGGCTGAGCAGGTCCATGCCCCGGCGATACCAGGCGTGCACGTCGTCCGCAGATCCTCCCGGAAGGGGCTGGCCAGGGACGTTTTCTTCCCGATGGGAATCCCCGCCAGCTGCCGATCCTTTTGACATGGTGTGCAGACCCTTCCGTCCGACTCTGGTTCCGGCCTCGTGCTGGCACCCTTCCGTGGCATCCGTTATGCCCGTGACCGAGTGAGCGGTATCGCAAACGTCACATCCCCACCGTACGACGTCATTAACGGCGGCATTCTCGATCACCTCAGGGCGGCGGACCCGCACAACGTGGTCCGTCTCATCCTGCCAGGCCAGGACGCGGACGCTAGTCCCCCGGCGGCAGCCGCCGAAGCTAACCCCGCGACGGCAGCCGCCGAGGCCAACCCCGCGGCGGCAGCCGCCGAAGCCAACCGGACCGCGGCGGGCCTGCTGCGCGAGTGGCTGTCGGCGGGGGTACTCATCCGGGACCGGATGGCCGCGCTCTACATCTACGAGCAGCGCCTGCCCGGATCGGGTCCCTCCCTGCTCCAGCGCGGCATCATCGGCCTGGTCCGTCTCGGCTCGCCGGAGTCGGCGGGCATCCTCCCGCATGAGAACGTCATGCCGGGCCTCGTTGCCGGCCGGCGTGAGCTGATGGCGGCCACGCAGGCGAACCTGGAGCCGATCTTCCTCATCTACGACGGCGGCCAGTTCCCCGGCGCCACGGACACCGCGGCCATGCCGACGGCCACCGAGGTCATGGACCAGGTCGCGGACGAGCGCGCGCCGCTGGTGACGATCACCACCGAGGACGGCATCACCCACCGGCTCTGGCGGCTGGGCGATCCCGGCGAGCAGGCCGCGATCGCCGCCGACCTGTCCGGCCGCCGGGCGCTGATCGCCGACGGCCATCACCGGTACGCGGCCTACCTGCAACTGCAGGCCGAGATGCGCGCGGCCGGCCTGGGCACGGGACCGTGGGACTACGGGCTGGCGTTCCTGGTCGACTCGGCCGCCTACCCGCCCCGGCTTGGCGCCATCCACCGGGTGCTGCCCGGCCTGCCGCCGGAGCGCGCCGCCGAGCTAGCCAAGGCCGCGTTCACCGTGCAGGACCTGCCGACCGACCTGTGCCTGGATGACGCGCTGATGCGGCTGGCCGAGGCCGGACGGGCGGGGCCTGCGTTCCTGCTGGCCGGCGGTCCGGTGTTCCGCCTGCTCAGCCAGCCGGACCCGGTTCAGCTAGCCGCCTCGATGCCCGCCGGGACGTCGGCGCCATGGCAGAGTCTCGCCGCCTCGGTCATGCAGCAACTCCTGCTCGGCCGTCTGTGGGGCGTCACCGACAGCGAGCGGGACGTGCTCATCGACCACGACGCGGCCGACGCGGTGCGGGCGGTCGCAGGTGACGTCACCGCGACGGACATAGCCGAGCGCGGAGCGGGCGCCGCCCCGGCAGCCGGGGGTACCGCGGTGATCTGCAACCCGGCTTCCTTCGAGGCGGTCATCGGCATCGCGGCCCAGGGCGAGCGGGTGCCGCGTAAATCCACCTCGTTCGGCCCCAAGCCGCGCACCGGGCTGATCCTGCGCACGTTCGGCCCGTCCGACTGAGCGGCGGCGGGACGGCTGCGGGACAATGGGCACGTGACAGATGGAATCGGGCCGACAGAAGTCACGCCACTCGGGCACGAGGTGTTCCAGATCGACACCCGGATGGCGGGCTACGACGGGATCACGGCCGGCTACCTGATCAGGGGCGACCGGCCATGCCTGGTGGAGACGGGGACCGCGCCGTCCGCGCCGGTGGTCCGTGACGCCCTGGCCGCCCTCGGTATCGGTCCCGCCGACCTCGCCACCGTCGTGGTCACGCACATCCACCTCGACCACGCGGGCGGCGCAGGCGACATCGCCGCGATGTTCCCGGCGGCCCAGATCGTCGTGCACCAGCGCGGTGCGCGGCATCTCGCCGATCCGAGCAGGCTCATGGCCGGTGCCCGGATGGTCTACGGCGCGGCGCTCGAGCGGCTTTTCGGCGTGCTCGCCCCGGTTCCCGCCGAGCGAATCGTGGCCCTGGACGACACCGGCACCGTGGATCTCGGCGGCGGCCGGCGCCTGGACAGCCACTACTCCCCCGGCCACGCCAAGCATCACGTCGGCTTGCTCGACTCTGCCACCGGGGACCTGTACGTCGGCGACGCGGCCGGGGTGTACATGCCGGACACCGGGGATATCAGGCCGGCCACGCCGCCGCCCGACTTCGACTTGCCGGCTGCCCTGGCCTCGGTGCGCAGGTTCGCCGCCCTGCGCCCGGCCCGGCTATTGTTCAGCCATTACGGGCCGGTCGACCAGGTCAGCGAGACGCTGGACCGGTCGGCGGAAGAGATCAACGTCTGGGTGGAGGAGACCCGGCGGGCGCGCACGGCGGGCCTGGACCTCGACCACGCGGTCGCCATGGTGCGGGATCGCACCATGGACCGGTACGCGGCGGCCAGCCCGGATGCCGACCCGGCCCTAGCGGAGAGGTTCGAGCGCGTCAGCAGCGCCCGCGGCAGCGTGGAAGGCATCATGCAGTGGCTCGACAAGGCCGAGCAGGCCGCTGGCTAACCTCCGCGCACCCTATCCTCCTCCGCGTGCCTCGTCGTCCTCCGCGTGCCTCGTCGTCGCGGCATCCACATCGATGGACTCAGGCACGGCGGTGCCGGGAGTGAATGAGGTTCGGTTCCCCTCCCCCGAGGGCGCGTGCTTAGCCGTGGTGGGAAGCGGTCGGATCCTCTTCGTCGGCGTGTTCTGCGTCGGTGTGTTCGTCGTCGAGGTTGCGCTCGCCGAAGTCATCGCCTTCCACGTCGTCGTCAAGTCCGCCTTCTTCGGGCTCGCCGGCTTCGACGTCGACGTCTTCGAGGTCGCTGGCGTCGAGGTCGAGATCGTCATCCTCGAGATCGTCGAATTCGATGCCGTCGAGCTCGTCGAGGCGGTCGGCCGCGTCAGTCTCGCCATCAGGGTCGGCTTGGGCGGCCCGGGCGAATGCGTCCCGGGCCTCGTCGGCGCGCCCGGCGGCCAGCAGGGCGTCCGCATAGGCGTAGAACAGCCGTGCCGACCAGGGCCGCAGTCGGCTGCTGGTCAGCTCGGGTACCTGCAGGGCCAGGACGGCAGCGTCGGCCAGCCCCTGGTCTCGGCGGATGCCGGACTCGACGATCCGCAGCTCGATCCGCGTGGCGCGGTCGAGGTCGGCGGTACTGGCCTCCCGCACCAGCGCCAGCGCCCGGTCCAGCCGACCGAGGGCCCGCTCGCAGTCAGCCATGATCGGCAGGTAGTCGCCGCGCCCGGTCAGCCGCCGCGCGGCGCGGAGCTCGGACAGCGCCTCGGCCCAGCGCCCGGTCCGGTAGGCGGCGATGCCGCAGGCCTCCCGGACCACACCGACGCGCGCGGCCAGGCGCTTGGCGGCCTCCGAGTAGGCGTAGCCCTGCTCGGGATCGTCGGCCAGGTCGGCGGCTACCAGGTACCGGGCCACGATGTCGGCTAGGTCGTTCGGCAGGCTGTTCAGCTGGGACCGTGCATCGGGATCGAGTTGCTCGGGAGTGACCGAGTCCGGGAGCTGCGGCCCGCTCTCGCGGGGGGGCCTGGCCGGACCCTCGTCCCGCCCGGCCCAGGTGCGGTCGCTACCCCGAGCGCCTTCACCGCTCCTGGGTCGTCCGCCGCCTGGGCGCTCCCGGCCGCCGCTCCGGCCGCGCTCGCTGCTCCAGCCTCGGTCGCCACCCCGGGCGCGGTCGCCGTCGCGGCCTCGGTCACCGTCGAGGCCGCGAGCCGACCGCGAAGGCCCGTCGCGGTGGCCGTCGCGGCTGCGGGCTGGCCACGAGGGTCTGTCGCGGCCTCCGTCGCGCGTTGATCCTGCCACCCGGTCACGGGGCGGCCGCCCGGTGGCGTCGCCTCGATCGCGGGTCGGCCGATCCGACGGGCTGCCGGCACTGGGTCGCTGACCGCGCACCCGCGGCGCGCTCCGGTCTGCGTCGTCCCGACGCGTGCCATACGAGCGTGTCCCCGAAGAACCTGCGCCCCGGTAGCCACCGTCGGCGGGGCGCGCCGCGCCAGACTCACTAGGACGGCGGGTTCGGCCGCCAGACGCGGACCCGCCGTCCCGGGGAGCGGCTGCTCCCCGGGAACGTGCACCGTCACCATCGGCGGTCCAGCGCGGGCCGCTCCCGGTCCGGGTGCCGCGACGCGTGTCTCCGCCCGCTGCGGGCCGCCCAGGCCGGTAACCGGACGGGGTCCTGGCTGGCCCGCGGGACTCGCCGTCCGCGCTGGCGCGGCCGGTAGAGCGAAAACCTCCGCTGGCACCGGCTGACCTGGGTCCGCTTGTCCGCCGTGGCTGCGCACCCGGGCGCGCGGCCGGGCCGCGGCGTTCTCCAGGCGCCCAGCTGTTGTCTCGGGATCCGCCGTCGGCGGCACCTCTAGGGGTCCTGCTGAATGGACGCGAGCCCGACGGAGAAGAACCACTCCGGCGCGGCGATGCCTCTCGCCTGCTGTCGGCGGCCTGACCGGGGCCCGTACGGCGGGTACCACGGTCGGCGGCACCGGAACGGCGGTCCTGGGCAGAACTCGCACGCCGGTCCTGGCCGTCGCCTGCCCGTCGGTTCTGAGCAGCGCCAGCGCGCCGGTCTTGAGGAGCGTCAGCGCTCCTGTCCTCGGCCGTACTGGTTCGGCGGTTCTGCGGGGCACCCCCGCGTCGGTCCTGGCCGACGCCGACACGCCGGTCTTGGCCGGTGCCTGAACGCCGGTCCTGGCTGGTGCCCGTGCGACCGCCCTGGGGAGCACCGCGCGACGCGGTCTTGCCCCGGCTGGCGGTGCCGCTTGTGCTCCTTGCCCCGCGCGACGTCCGCGGGTTTCCGCCGCTTGCTCCCCGGCCCTTGGGCGTCCCGGGTCCCTCAGCCACGTTAATCAGCCTCCAGCTATCAACACTACCCAGACAAGCGAAGAGGGTCGCTCGACCATTACGGGAGCGACCCTCTTCAAACATGTCCGGCGGCGTCCTACTCTCCCACGCGGTCCCCCGCGCAGTACCATCGGCGCTGAAGAGCTTAACTTCCGGGTTCGGAATGGGACCGGGTGTTTCCCCTTCGCTATAACCGCCGAAACTCTATTGAGATGTCACCGGCCCGAGGGCCTGTTGGCGACCGTATCTCGGGAACCGCACAGTGGACGCGAAATCAAATGGAGTAGAAGCCAAGCCACTCGGCCTATTAGTACCGGTCAGCTGCACACGTTGCCGTGCTTCCACCTCCGGCCTATCAACCCAGTCGTCTAGCTGGGGGCCTTACCTGGTTAACCCAGAGGGAGACCTCATCTTGAGGCGAGCTTCCCGCTTAGATGCTTTCAGCGGTTATCCCTTCCGAACGTAGCAAACCAGCCGTGCTC
>Ga0335082_10005930_pt1 | contig 13352 bp, 15 predicted proteins | sample Lox_Sample_41_FD_206718 | JGI IMG/M metagenome (GOLD analysis project Ga0335082, IMG submission 206718) | Soil microbial communities from Loxahatchee National Wildlife Refuge, Florida, United States - Lox_Sample_4.1 | ecosystem: Environmental > Terrestrial > Soil > Wetlands | place: USA... | reverse complement strand
CTGCACGGCACCCGGCCGGTAAGGATCCGCCGCCACGGGCCCGCTGGCGACCTGGCCCGCCAGGCCTGGAAGCCGCCCTCCAGGCTCGTCTGCTCGATCATCACCAGCCCTTTGCCGTCGGCCGCGAAATCGCCGACCCAGATACCGAGCGGCTGGCCGGCCGGTATCAGTGAGCCGGCCGCGGCTGGCCGCGGCGACCACCCGGCACCCGTCCAGTACTGGTAGGTGAACGGATTATTCCAGTAGGCCGGCGCGGCGACGGTCCGGGCCAGGAACACCTGGCCGCGGCCGCATCCCGCTGGCGGGGGATCGGCATGGCAGAAGCCGAACAGATAGAGGTAACCGTCTCGGGCCAGGATGGGCGAGCCGAGCACCTGCTGCTTGAGCAGCGGCAGCCCGGAACCGGTGCTGAACACCGTGGTAACGGGCCCCAGGAGGTTGCTCGCCGGATCGTACTCGGCCAGGCCGAAGCCCTCGGCCGTCGTCACGTCCCCGGTAACGCAGTATTCGTCGTAGGTGATGAGGAGCGTGCCGGCGGCGGCCGGCGGTGCGCGGGTGACCCCGGAGATCCACGCGGCCGGGTAGGCGCCGGGCCCTGTGCAGGGCAGCATGCCGCCGGGCCGCCGAAGGCCGCCCGGCGCGGGCAGGAATGGCTGCGGGGCGGCGGAGCTGGGCAGTGCCGGCCGAGTCGGCGGGGTCGGTATCTCACTCAGCCCTGCGGGCGCTCGGCCCGGCTGGTACGGTCCGTCGGCCGCCGTGCCCGTGCCGAGGATCAGGCGCTCGATCGTCTGGGCATGGGCGCTCATGACCACGGTGTCGCAGAAGAGCCAGATGCTCCGGCCCGGCCTGCCCGGCAGCGGGCTGCTGTAGCCGCAGTCCCGGCGGATCGTATCGCCGGTACTCCGTTCGTAATTCGACAGGACCGGCGACGAACCTGGAGGCGCCGCGCCGCAGGCCTTCACCGCGACGAGGCAGCCGACGATGACGCCGCTGGCTAGTACCAGGCGGCGCAGGCGGACGGCCCGCTGAGGCGATGGCACCGGCCCGGCCGGTCAGCCGGAGCCGTGGTGGTACAGCACCCGCGCCGGCGCCGGCCTGATGATGGTGGCGTTGTGCACCAGGACCACCGCAGCGCCGGTGGCGATGATGGCGCCGATCAGCACGGCGATCACGACACGCATGTCTACGGTCCTTCCTCGGGCAGGCCGCGCAGCGCGGCGGCACCGAACATCGGCTCGAACACCGCCGCATAGTCGGGTCCCCGGCGCAGATGCTGGCCGCCGTCGACGTTGATGACCTCCCCGGTGATCCAGGCCGACTCCGGCCCCGCCAGGAACCGGGCCGCCTCGGCGACGTCGGCCGGGGCGCCGAACCACCGGTGGACGGTGGTGGCGGCGATAGACGAGATCGCCACGAACGACCCTCCGCCCACGCGCGCCATCTCCCGAGCGGCATATTTGAGCGTCAGCATGGTCCGGTCGCGTTGAGGTCGAGGGTGGCCCGCCAGCCGGCGGTATTGAGCCTGGCCACGGGGCCGATCGAGGCGGAGCCTCGCGCACTGGCAATGACGATTCGCAGCGGACCGATGGCGGCGGCAGCGGCGAGAGCATCGGCGACCTCCTCCTCTTCGGTGACATCGGCGATCGCGTAACGCAGCCCGTAGGCACCGGCGCTTTCCTTGAGGCACTGCTCCGCAGTCCCGCAGATGGTCACCACGGCGCCGTCCGCGGCCAGGCGCCGGGCGCACGCCAGCCCGAGCGCGCTGTCGCCGCCGGTGACAAGCGCAGCCGTCTCCGCGAGGGATCCGCATTCGCTGAAAGAGGCCATCTGCTCTCCTCGCTGGCGACGCTTCCTAAGGAACCTTTAACTCCCCCGGAAGCCGGATGTCAAAAGTACAATTATGTTTTTTTGTCGTCCCCCCCGGGGCTAGGTGGCGCGCAGCAGTTCGGGCAGCAGGGTCTCCAGCTCCTGGCGAGTCGGCTGCCCGTGGCGCAGCCATCCGCGGCCCATCGTCTCCACCATGGCGATCCATCCGCGCAGCACGGACTTCAGCACCGGGGAGTCGCCCGGCGGGTCCAGGGCGGCCAGGATCAGCCTCAGCACACGGTCGCTGCTGCGGCGCGTCGGTCAACGGCGATACCCAGGCCCGCCAGGATGGCATCGGGGTGGTGTTCTGGCCGATCGGCACCCGGCAGGGCACCTATCAGGTTTACGACACCAATACCGAACGGGCCTGGCCCGCCGCCTACAGCGGCACCGCGTACGTCCAGGGCCTGCTCACCTACCGGTTCACTCAGCGCATCCCGGTCACGGTGGTCCAGCAACTGCCCGGCGTGCCGACGTCGCTGCTCGGGCTGCGCGGTCCCTCCCGCACTGTCGTGGCGAACCGCACGTTCCAGGCCAGCAATACGTTCTGGGTCGACCCGCGGACCGGCGTCCCGGTCAACGCGGAGGAACGCATCCTCTCCGTCCTGCGCGCTCCCGGCGGGCAGGACCGTCTGATGGTGGCGAACGCCGGCCTCACGATGACGCCGGCCAGCCAGCACGCGCTCGCCGCGGTCGCCAGGCAGAACGCCGCCGCCATCACCGCTGTCCGGCAGGAAGGCCCGATCGGCGGCCTTCTCCTCGGCCTTCTCCTCCTCCTGGCGGGCACGGTCCCCTGAGGCGGCCGCGGTGGGGACGCCGGGAGGGCCGCTCCGGCCCCCGCGCAGCGGGGACGTACGCTCAGTGAACCACTCCGAGCGCGGCCCGGCCGGCTAGCCCGAGGCCGACACAAAGAACCAGCGCGGCGGTACCGGTCGGCGCCAGCGCCGCGAGCCGGGCCAGTGTCCGGCGTGGACGCGAAGCCCAGCGATCCCGGATGCGGACCAGCACCAGCCCCGCCGCGGTCAGCATGGCGGCCATCCCGGCTCCGTATGCGAGCACGAGCAGCACGCCGAAGGCGGTGCGCCCGAGACCGACCGCGCCCAGCAGCACGATGAGAGCGGAAGGACTCGGCACCAGCCCGCCGGCGATACCCATCCCGACCAGGCTGAGCCGTCCCGCTTGGCGGGGTGGATGAGGGTGCGGGTGCCCGTGATGGTCATGGGGGTGCTCGTGCGAGTGCCCGTGATGATCGTGCGAGTGCCCGTGGTCGTGGTGGTGCACCGGGGTACGGCGGCGGAGGACCCCGGCGAGCATGGCCACGCCGACGGAAGTGACCAGGATTCCGCTGGCGATGCCGAGCCACGAGAGCACGACCTCGCCGGCGAGGCCCGCGGTAGCGGTCAGCAGCAGGCCCAGGACGAGTACGCCTCCGGTGTGGGTGAGCGTCACGATCGCGCCGACGGTGACCGCGTCGCGCCGGCGCCCGCGGCGGCCAGCGATGTACGCGGCCATCACCGTCTTTCCGTGCCCGGGCAGGGCAGCGTGCGCGGCGCCGAGCGTGAGCGCGAGAAGCACCGCGAGAGCGCCGACGAACGGGGTGAGATGCCCGCCGACCAGGCGCTCCAGCACCCGATCCGCTTGTGCGACCCAGCGGCTCACCGGATCGCCCCCGCTCACGTGGATGGCCGCGCCGGCGCCCGCCCCATCGCCCGGCTCGACCTGCAGCCGGGCCGAACGCTGATCGAGCGGCGAGCCGAGCAGGTCGGCCGGGTACGACCGCAACGAATTGGTGACCGAGTGCACCGGAACCGGCGAGTGCACGATGTGGATCCCATGCCCCGCGGCCGTGATCTCCCGCCAGCCGATCCGGTCGGCCCGGTACCCGTTGACGAGATCCGCCGTGGCCGGCCGGGTCAGGTCTGCGGCCGCCGTGAACGCGCACGATACCCGGCTGGTGTGCAGGCCGGCGCTACCGGGACGGTATGCGAAACCGGCCGGGCGCACCGACCACTGGACCCGGTGGCCGTCCACGCGCAGCGTCACCGCTCCAGCCATCGCGTGACACACCCGGGTGTTGTACGCCGTCGACTCGGGGGCACTGACCGTGCCGTCGCCGTTGGCGTCTACGGCCGGGCGCTCTTGGAGCGTCGGCAGTTCGGCAAGGTCAGCGATCGCGGTGACGGCGACCCGATCCGGGTACAGATCGAGCCCGATCGCCTGGTTCACCGAGAAGTTGCCGAGCGGGTGCGCGGGTTGCGCCGAGGCGGGCCGCGCCGGGAGCGCCAGGACGATGCCGATGACGCCCAGGGCGGCCAGCGCCAGGCTGACGAGCCTGCTCATCGTGGGCCGAGCCGGTGCAGGGCCGCCGCGGCTGCGGGCGCATCGAGCGGCGAGAAGCGGGGGTTCAGGGCCAGGGCCGCGCTCAGGTCGCGGCGCGCGTCGGCGTTCCGGCCGAGTGAGAGTTCGATCATGCCGAGGTGGAACAGGTACCCGGAGTTGTGCGTGCCGAGCGCGTTGGCCTTGCGGGCATAGGAGATCGCCTCGGCGTCGGCGCCGCTCCGGTGCAGCGCCCAGCCCAGCATGTCGGCGACGTCGGCGAAGTGCCGTCGAGACCACTCGCGCTTGGCCGCGAGCACCGCTTGCCCGGCATGGCCCTGGGCGATCGCGAGCTGCGCGGCACCCAGGTCGTCGGTCCCGCCGTTCGCGCTGAACAGCCGCAGCGCCGCCGCGGCGAGAGCGAGCTGCTGGCCGGCCCGGGCCGGCTGGCCGGCGGCGCGGAGCAGCGTCGCGTAGTCCATGAGGTACCCGGGCGACGGATAGCGCGCCGTGAGTTCCGCGTAGTCGGCTAGTGCCGCGGCGGTGCGTCCGCGGGCCGCGGCGACCCTGGCGTGACCGGCGAGCAGGGGGAGATAGGCCGGGTCGGCGGCTTGCCCGGCGGTGTACTCGGTCTCGGCATCGTCGAGCCGGCCGGCGCGCCAGGCGAGCTCACCGAGCTGGTAACGGCAGAACGCGATGTCCGCCGGGTCTACCGCGTCGACGAGCGCACGGCGCATGAGGGCCACCGCGTCGCCCACGCGGCCCTGCTGCTCGAGGTCGTAGGAGGCGCGGGCGTAGGCGGCGAGGCCAGGGCGGAGGTCGAGCATGTGCTGGATGGCCTCCGTCGCTGCCGCGGGGTGGCCGAGCTGGGTTTGCGCGTCGGCGAGGACACCGTACGCGTCGGCCGAGTAGGGGTCCATGCGAAGGGCACGGTCGGCCAGATCCCGGGCGGTGGCGAACCCGTGGCGGGCGTTGGCGAGCGCGCCGAGCCCGACCAGGGCGGCCGGATTTCCCGTTGGCCGCAGCTGTAGTGAGCGTCGCAGCGCCCCCTCGGCCTTCGGATAATACGAGGGATCGGCGGTAACGCGGGCACGCTCGGTATATGCGGAGCCGAGCGCGGCCCAGGCGGGGTAGTCCCCCGGGACCGCGCTGAGGTGCTTCTGCGCCCGGGCGATGCTCGCCGCGAGCTGGTCGGCGGGGGCCTGCCCGGCGGGGAGACTGCTCGACGCCTGGGCGCCGCCGGGGTCCGGTGAGTCGCCATGGTGCAGCCCGAACACTGCGCCCACGCCGGTGAGCAGGATTGCTGTCAGTCCGATGATCAGGATCCGGAGCCGCATCGTGATGACCTCCCTTGACGGCCAGCCCGGGGGGCCACGGGCACCAAGGCCGGCGTGGCCCCCCGGGATCTTGCACTAGAGCTAGGCCGGCGACTTGTCCGGGCCGCTGGCGGCGGACGGTGGCAGCGGGCCCTGCGGCGGGCCCGCCGCGGCCGGCCGGCGCCGGCGCATCAGCCACCCGGCGATCAGCAGGGATGCCAGGGCGACGGCGACCGCTCCCAAGGTGGCGGTGATGACCGTATTCGTGGTGTCGTCGGGCGCGGAGTACGCGACCGGCGCGGTGCGGACGCTCCGCTCGGCCGGCGGGGCCGAACGCGGCGGCGCGGCGGCGGCGGCGGACGACTGGGAGAGGGTGCCAGCGCTCGTGCCGTTGTTCACCGCGCCCACGTTGGGCAGGGCGACGTACGGGAACGACGTGCCGAAGGCGTGGTCGTTCGCATTGACGCCGTCCCCGGCGGCCAGCGCGCTGACCAGCTTGCCGGTCTGCGCCGCGCCCTCCAGCGCCTGCAGTTCGATATCGACCACGTCGTCGGTGAGCCGGCGGCCGTTCGGGAAGCCCTGCAGGTCACCGCCGAGCACGCCGAGCCGGTTTGGCTTCGCGGTGGGCTTGACCGACAGGTTCAGCCGCAGCATCTCCGACGGCCGGAAGGAACCCGGGTTGACGTCGGCGTTGTTGAGCTGGGAATTGAGGTCGGCCTTGATCGGTCCGCCGGCCTTGGTGGTGATGCCGGTCAGGAAGATCTCGACCAGGTCGTTGCGCGGGGTGGCCGGAGCCTTGACGCCGTAGATGCCCTGAATCAGCTTGGGCACCTCGGGATCCTTGACCCGGGCGACGACCGGGGCGACCGAGGCATCCTTGTCGGGTGGAAGAGCGTTGAAGGCGTCCTTCAAGCCGGACGGAACGACGACCTCGTTGACCAGCGGGTTGCCGAGGCGGGAAACCTGGACCCAGTCCTTGCTGGATGTGGTCGTCTGGCCGGTGATGCGAACCCGGGGCCGCTCGGCGGTGGACCAGATGCCGACGACCGGGTTGCGCTTCGCGTCCTCGTTCAGCGCCACGTCCTTGAACGGCACCTGGATCGCGATCGTGTTCACGTTGTAGCCGCCCAGCGTGTCCTGCCCGACCTCCTTTAGGTTGCCGCCGTACAGCAGGTCGAAGACGCGCAGGTCGAGGAAGAACGGATCGTCGGCCTGGCCAGCGAAGATCTTCCAGCCGCCCGGCAGCGTGGTGACGGCCTGGTCGCGCAGCTTCGCGTAGTCCGGCATGGATGCCGGCCCCACCCGGGACGGGGCGACCGGGGCGTTGCTCACCCGGGTCACGAACGGTCCGCCGTTGAAAGATGCCTGCAGGGTATAGGTCTGGCGGAACAGCAGGTTCTCGTCGTCGATCGAGGTGACCGGGCCGTTGTTGTACAGGAATGTGCTGCCACCGCGCTTGTCGACGTTATGGAACGTCCAGCGGTACACGACGTCCGGCCGGGCGTCCCCGTTGTTGTCGATGTTGATGTTGTAGACCGCGTCCGTCGCGAACGGATAGAAGTTCGGTCCGCCGTTCGGCTCCTCGAACGGGATGAAGTTCGCCACGAACGTGGCGTAGCCCGGGCGATCCGGGCTGGCGAACGCGTACACGTCCGTGTTGTCGACCGCGGGGTCGGCCGCGATGAGTGGCGCCTCGCGGTGGCTGGACGCACCCGCGCCGCTGGGCCCCAGGCCCGCCACCCCTGCGGCCAGGGCGAGCCCGAGCGCGGCGAGTGCCGTGCCCCGGCGCCGTGTTCTCGATGAGCGCATTGTTCCTCCGTCAGTGGGACTGTGCTGGCATGGGTTCGGCCTTGCTCCGCCGGCGGATGGGTGGCTGTGAGATTCCGCTCATTGACCCATCCGTGACGCCGATTGCTCCGAATGTCCCTGTTAATGACGGTTGCTTTTCGTGATCACCTGAGGTCAGGTGGCCGCGGCGGATGCTGACTCGCCGCGCGCAAAGCGGAGGTAACAGCCTGATACAGCCGCTACCCTTCATCCCGCCAGCCCCGCCTGTCTCATTGCCACCGCGCCCCCCCGGCCCACCACGCGGCGCTTCCTGGTGACCATGGAGACGCTCGGCTACGTAGGCAGGGACGGGCGGAACTACTTCCTGCGGCCGAAGGTTCTCGACCTGGGCTATGCCTACCTGTCCTCGATGTCCTTGTGGGATGTCGCCAAAGAGCAGATGGAGTTCGTGGTGCGGCAGGTGCGGGAGTCGAGTTCCGCCTCGGTCCTCGACGGGACCGACATCATCATCACCGCTCGCGTCCAGACCCAGCGGATCATGACCGTCCTGGTGGAGATCGGCACCCGGCTCCCCGCCCACGCCACGTCCATGGGCCGTGTCCTGCTGGCTGACCTGCCGCACGCCGCCCTTGACGACTACTTCGGCAAGGTGGTCCCCGAGCCGCTCACCCGGCGGAGCATTACCTCGGAGCAGGAATTGCGCGTCGTCCTCAAGACGGTCGCCAGCCAGGGCTGGTGCCTGCTGGACGAGGAACTGGAGGAAGGGGTGCGCTCACTGGCCGTGCCGCTGCACGACAAGCAGGGCGCCGTGATCGCGGCGATGAATGTGTGCGCACACGCCAGCCGCGTGTCTGCCGAGCGCATGCAGGAGGAGTTCCTCCCGCCCCTGCTGCAGGCCGCCGCCATGGTGGACCAGCACACCGTGAGCAAGGCCTGATCGTCCGCCGCGACGGCACATCCCTCAGCGGCCACGGAGTGCAAGCTCAGAGCAGCATCTCGATGAGCACGTGCATGCCTCGCAGCGAGGACGGGTCCCCGTTTCCGGCTGGCCGGCATTATAATGCGGCAACCCAGTCCTCGGCGCGCGGGGAGGTCATGGTGGCGGAGCTCGGGTTGGCCGATACCAACGGCATCCTGAATCAGTCATGGATCAAGCCGGCACGGACGAGCGCCGGCCTCGGCTGGGAACGGCTCTACGTATCCACGCAGGCGGAACGCCCGTACCGGGCGAGCTTCTGCTCGGCCAGGACGCATCAGCTGATCCTGCACCTGGACGGCCCGGTCACGGTGCGCCGGGGGCATGGCGGGCTTGGCAGTCCGCGTCGCGTGCTGCCCGGCGGGCTGTTCCTGCACCCGGCCGCCCGTGACCTGACCGTGGAGCTCGGCGGTGACCTGCAGACCGTGCACGTCTACCTCGCCGACGATGCGATACAGGAGGCGGCGGACGGCAGGGGCCGGGTGGAGCTGGCGGAGGAGCTGGGGCGTTCCGATCCGCTCATCGAGCAGCTTGTCCTGAGCCTGGACCGCGTCGTGCGCAGCCGGGAGCCCGCCGCGCGCACCTATGTCGATCACCTGTCCGTGCTGCTGGCCGCGCAGCTCGCGCGCTATCACTCGGTGCGGCCGGTGAGCAGCTGGCCCAGCGGCCATCCCGGCCTTTCCCGGCACCAGCTTGCGATCGTGCGGGAGGTGATGGAAGCGCGCCTGGCCGAGCCCATCCCGCTGGCTGACCTGGCCGCCGCCGTGTCACTGTCGGTCAGCCAGTTCAGCAGGCAGTTCAAGGCAAGCACGGGGGAGACGCCGCACCGGTTCCTGATGCGGGTGCGGGCGGAAACGGCCTGCCGGCTGCTGCGGTCAAGCATCATGCCGATCGCCGAGGTGGCGGTCCAGTGCGGGTTCTCGCATCAGGAGCACCTCACCCGGGTGCTGCGCGCCCAGTCGGGCACGACGCCGGCCGCGGTCCGCCGCGGCGCGTAAGCGGCGCCGGTTTTCCGCGACAGTTCCGGTCAGGTCGAGGTCGGTGGTCGTCCGTTCCCGGTCGGGCTGGTTCTTGATCAGCACCGGGAGGGTGCGGGTGATGACCGAGGAGTCGAGGTCGGTCACGCCGAGCAGGACCAGGCTGCGGGCCCAGTCGACGGTTTCCGATATGCTCGGCGGCTTGCCCAGGTCCAGGGCCCGCATCGCGTGCACGACCCGGGCCGCCTGCGCGGCGAGCGCCGGCTTGATGTCCGGCACCCGCAGTTCGATGATCTGCCGCTCGCGTTCGGCGTCGGGATAGTCCAGGTGCAGGTACAGGCAGCGGCGCTTGAGCGCCTCGGACAGGTCCCTGGTCGCGTTGGAGGTGAGGACGACAAGCGGCGCCTGGCGGGCGGTTACCGTGCCGAGCTCCGGGATGGAAACCTGGAAGTCGGACAGCACCTCGAGCAGCAGCGCCTCGGTCTCCACCTCGACCCGGTCCACCTCGTCGATGAGCAGGACCACCGGCTCTGCCGAGCGGATCGCCGCCAGCAGCGGGCGCTCGAGCAGGAAGGCCTCGGTGAAGATGTTCGCCTCGGTCTCGTCCCAGGAGCGCCCGTCGTCCGCCTGGATGCGCAGCAGCTGTTTCTTGTAGTTCCACTCGTACAGCGCCTTGGCCTCGTCGAGGCCCTCGTAGCACTGCAGCCGCAGCAGCCGGGAGCCGGTCAGCGCCGCCGCGGCCTTGGCCAGTTCCGTCTTGCCCACCCCGGCCGGCCCCTCGAGCAGCAGCGGCTTGTCCAGGCCGTCCGCGAGGAACAGCACGTCGGCGATCAGATCGTCGGCGACGTAGCCGGTTTCCCGCAGCAGGCGCTCGCGGAGGGTCGCGGCATCGCCGAGGCGCTGGCTCACGGCGCGTACCAGTCGGGGAGGGTGGCGTCCACGTTGATCCACACCGACTTCTGCGTGGTGTACTCGGCCATCGCGGCGAAGCCCATCTCCCGCCCGTAGCCGGAGCTGCCCGTCCCGCCGAAGGGAGAGCCTGGGTTGACCCGCTTGTAGCAGTTGACCCAGATCATCCCGGAGCGCATCGCGGCCGCGACCCGGTGCGCGCGGGACAGGTCGGCGGTCCACAGCCCGCCGCCGAGGCCGTCGGCGGGGTTGATGACGTCGATGGTCCGCCCGGCCAGGCCGCCGGTCAGCTCACCGTCGATATAGAGCTTGGTCTGCAGGTTCTGCAAGTTGGGTTCGTCCCGTCGCGCGGTCAGAACTCGACAGGCTGGGTGGGGAACTGGCCGCTGCTGATCAGCTGCGGGATCGTGCCGCTGGCGTTCTCCCAGACCAGGAGCATGGACCGCTTCGGCGAGTAGCCCTGGTGCCGGATGTCGGACGGCATCGCCGCCACGTCCCCGGCCTTCATGACCACCTTGGCGCGCTTGCCGCCGGTGTCCCGGTCCTCGACATCCCAGATGATCTCGTCGGACAGCTGGACGAACCACTCGGCCCGGTCGTTGCCGTGGATGATCGGGAGGATGTACTCCTCGGTGGTGGGGCAGTACAGGGATTCCCGGCAGACGCTCACCACGCTCGGGTTCCAGGTCACCTGGGACCTGGACAGGTAGGCGAAAAGGTTGAACGAGCCGATCTCCGCCTCGAACCCGGGCTCGGCCTGGACTTCCGGCTCATCCTGGCTCACGTCGGCGAACATGCGGTTCACCGGGTGGCCGTTGTCGTCGGTGCGCAGCGGCTCATCGCCGGGAAGCGACACCATCCGCTGCGCGGTGACCCGGTGCCTGGTGATGGCCGCGTCGTTGTTCCCCTGCTTGGGGCCGAACGCGGAGCCGGTCTCCTCCGGGCTGGCGAACGGGTCGAATTCCTCGTTCGTCCAGTCGGAGAGCATGGCGGCGAAGGCGTTCTTGATGATCGACGTCTCGATGGTCTCGACGTGGTCGAGTTCGGCCCTGCGGTAGGCGTCGTTGTACCGGCCGGCGAACAGGTCCACCGTCCCGTAGTGGTTCATGGTGCCCACGACGCCGTCGAAGTTGACGATGCCGTAGAAGAATTCCCAGGCCACGTCCCGCTGGAGGGCGCGCAGGAAGGCGTCCACGCTCATCACGTGACGACCGGTGGGCCAGTTGACGTAGGCGAAGTACTCGTCCCGGCTGAACCGGAACTGGCCGAGGGTGAAACTCCGGTAGCCGAACTCGTTCGGCTCGCTTGCCTCGCTGCGGGTGGCAGCATCCGCGACGGTCATCGTCAGTCCTCCCTGCGGTCAGGCCGTCTGGCAGATCTCGGCCCAGCGGAACTGGGTCTCCGGGCCCTCTACGGTCTGCACGAGCAGCACCGCCGGGCCTTTCGAGGAGTAGCGGTAGGCACGCCCCGCGGGGAGCAGCGTGAGGTGGCCGCGGCGGGCCGCGACCCGTCCCATCAGGGTTTCCGCCGCGTCCTGGTGCACGCCGGCCGAGCCGCTTTCCGGCAGCGTCTCCCCGTCGCGCAGGGTCTTGAAGGTGAACTCCACCTCGCCGTCGAGCACCAGCGCGCTCTGGTCGTGTGCCGCCGCCCGCCAGCCGGACGTCCCCTCGACCCGGACGGCCTCGAGGACATACTCGAAGTTCTTCGCCACCGCGATCAGCTCGAACGGCTTGGCCAGCGACGCGACCTCGAAGATGTTGGAGAAGGCGTAGTTCTTGGGGTCGTCGTCGATGACCTCGACCCCGCCCTTCTCGTAGCTGGCGAGAGACGCCAGGCGGGTCTCGTAGGCCATGGCTAGCTCCTTGTCCGCTATTCGCACAGGTGCACGTGGTGCACACGTCCAGTGTGGGTATACCCGGCCGGCCGGGTCCTGCACGAAAGCGGCGTCGTTCTGCACGTTCCTGCGTCGCCCTGTATCACCCCGGGGGCCAGCGGTCAGGCCGTGATCCGCCGGCCGCCCCAGCCGGGCGGGGGCGGCGGCGCCGCCGAGGGCGGTTCACCGGGCCGCAGCACCCCGGCCCCGATGGCGATGGACCGCACCTGCGCGAGCACGTCCGGCAGGTCACTGGCCAGCGGCAGGTAGCAGACCAGCTCGGTCACGCCGGCGTGGCCGAGCCGTGCCGCGGTGGCCTGGCACTCCTCCAGCGTCCCGAACAGTCCCTGCTGAGCGGGATGGCCGGCCAGCTTGAACAGTTCGTCCGCGTCGGCGCGTGCCCTGGCCTCGGCGGCGGTACGGCCTACCGACACGGTGACCTCGGCCAGCACGGGCCGCCCGGCGGCGGCCCTGGCGGCGGCGGAAACCTCCGCCGCCAGGTCACGGCCGGGAGCGCACGGGACGAAGACGGCGAGCGGCGCAGTGCTGCCTGAGCCGGGGCCGGAGCCCGTGCCGCAGCCGGGGGGCAGGACTAGCTGCGAAACGGCCAGGTCCGGCCGCCGCCCGATCAGCTCCTGCCACCGTGCGACGGTGGCCGGTGTCCCGGTCAGGGCGATCCTCAGGCCAGCCGGGACCGCGACGGGGCGGCCCAGCCAGCCGGCCTCCGCCTCATCCGGATCCGCCGCGTCGGCGTCCACGACAAGTCCCGGCCGGATTCCGGCGCAGGAGCCCAGCGCGGGCAGCGGGTCGGCGCCCATCCCGCCCGGCGCGGCCAGCCGCCACCATGGCCGGCGCAGCCAGACCCCGGCGAGGCCGAGGCGGCTGGCCAGGGTGGCCACCTGGCGTGCGCGCCCCGCGTCAAGCCGTCCGTCGATGACGACGCTGAGCTGTGCCGGCTGGGCCTCGTCTAGGCTGCTGTCCATGCACAGGCATGCTAACGCGAGTTACCTGCCTGTCCCAGAGAGCCCGCTCGCCGTGGCGGTTCCCGCGGCCGTCACCGAGTTCACCCGTAAGCTCCGCTGGCTGGGCATGGACGTATCAGCCTCGGAAGCGGCCGATGCCCTGCGTGCGATCAGTGACGCCGACCTGCTCGACCGCGGCAAGCTCCGCGGTCGGCTGCAGGTCACCCTGGTCAAGCGGGCCGCGGACATCCCCGCCTTCCATGCCGCCTTTGACCTCTTGTTCCCCGCCCTCGAAAGCAGTGCGCCCGACAGCGCCGGCACCGCTGGACCGGCGGCGCCGCCAGCGGCACACGGCGATGCCGCAACCCG
>Ga0335082_10005928_pt1 | contig 13353 bp, 13 predicted proteins | sample Lox_Sample_41_FD_206718 | JGI IMG/M metagenome (GOLD analysis project Ga0335082, IMG submission 206718) | Soil microbial communities from Loxahatchee National Wildlife Refuge, Florida, United States - Lox_Sample_4.1 | ecosystem: Environmental > Terrestrial > Soil > Wetlands | place: USA... | reverse complement strand
CGCTATACATTTGCGGACGCTTCATGCCCCACTTCGACTGAAACGACTGCTTCTGCAAATCGCGAGGCGTGCGGAGACGGATTTGGCTCATTCTTATGTACTCCTGCGCAACTGCGAACAGGGAAGTGGTCAGTCGCATAAGCGGGCGCAACGATTGCGCTTGTGCACCGCTCGTTAGCACGGGTCCGGCCGACGCTGCGCGCGTCATTTCATCTGCATTTTGACCGGCGACGACTCCGCGAGCGCACGCGCCGGAGCCTTCAAGTCGATCGTCGTGTGGCGCTTGTCGCGACCCTCGAATTCCAGCGTGATCGGGACGACGTCGCCGACGTGGATCTGGCCCTTCAGATCGAGCAGCATCACGTGGTAGCCGCCGGGATCGAGCATGACCGTCTTCCCGGCGGGGAGATCAAGGCCGGAGATCGCCCGCATCTTCATCACACCGTCGACCATGGCCATTTCGTGGATTTCGACGGTACCCGCGACCGAGGATTGCGCGGCGACGAGCCGCATGGGTTCCGCCGCGGTGAGCTGCATGAACGCAGCTGTTGCGTGCTGCGCCGGCACAGTCGCCCGCACCCATGGATCTTTCACGGTCACTTGGGCGAGCGCACTCGTTGCCCCAATAAGCAGCGCAGCGGCCAGGACGAATCGAGTCATGAGAACCACCTCCAGAATGAGTGATTGGGTTTCATCAGGGCCCGCAGGTCGGAGACGCATTGGTCCGCCGTCTGGTCGGGCCGCCAGATCAGGCGCAGTCGTCCCTGCGCGTCGAACACGTAAGTGAGGGCGGAATGGTCCATCGTGTAGGAGCTGCCCGTCGCGACCTTCTGGTAGAAGACACGAAAGTCGTCAGCGACCTTTCGGGTGGCTGCCAAGTCGCTTCGCAGTCCGAGAAACGACGGGTCGAAGGCATGCGTGTATTCCTGCATCAGGGGCCCGGTATCGCGCTCGGGATCGACGGTGACGAAGATCACCTGGACTTTTTTGCCGTCCGGGCCCAGGTGCTTGCGGACGTCCGCGGCGCGCGCCAGCGCCGTGGGACACGCATCCGGGCACTGTGTGTAGCCGAAGAACATCACCACGTACTTGCCGCGAAAATCGGCGAGCGACCGCTCATGGCCGTCGGGGTCGAGGAGATGAAAGTCTTTGCCGAACTCGGAGCCAGTCACATCGCTGCCGAAGAACTTGCCGGTGCTCCCCTTTTGACCGCACGCCGCGAGCACGAGCAGTCCCGCCAGCAACAGCAGGCGCGCAAGGGTCGCCAGAGACCGCGTGCCCGACATCCTCATCGTCGGAGATCGCGCATGGCGCAGCCTTCATGGCGCGTCACGAGAGCCTCATCCCGCGCGCGGCCACGAGGGGTTCGAACACGCCGCACGATTCGCGCCACGAGCTACCCCCTCGGACCGCTGCTCCGCTGCGCCGCGGAAGACCATCAAGGCTTGGCGACGTGCCACTGGTTGTTGAGGAATCCGTCACCGGTGCGGTCGCCAGGCTTCTGGTCTTTGGACCACGTATAGAGCGGTTTGCCCTTGTACGCCCACTGCCGCGACCCATCGTCGCGGGTGATGATCGACCAGTCCCCGCTCGCGGTGGCGCTGGCGCTCGCGGTGAAGGGCGGCCAGTTCGTCGCGCAGGGACCGTTGCAGGCGCTCTTGCCACCGGCGTCCTTGTCGAAGGCGTACAACGTCATCCCGGCATCGTTGACCAGCACACCGCCGCTTACCTTCGCGGGCGCCTGTCCGAAGGCGAGCGAGGTGCTGACTAACAGCAAGGCCGCAGCGATCGTTACAGAAGCACGCGTAATCGCAATCATGGAAACACCCTCCTTGTTGGTGCGACGATGACGGGACCACTGGCAAGCAGCAGTCCCGCAAAAACGGGCAACTCGGGGTGGATCCGTGCTTCGGAGCTTCGCGGCCGCGGGTGTCGCGGCGGATCCTCGCCGAAGTCCGGGTCGGTCAGGAGACGACCGGAGGGGCGCGGGGTCGCGCGTGTGCCCAAGCGGTCGCCGGGCGCGGGGCGACGCGGGAGGACGCGGGTAGTGGCTTCGGTCCTTCGCCCCGCGCCAGGGCACCTGTCAGAGTCTGAGGCGGCGGGGCAACGGAGACGTGCGAAAGGCAGAAGGGACAATGATCGAATGCAGTTCTGTTTCCGTCATGGTTGGTCGGAGTGGAACCGCCGGCAGGCAGCAGCAGCTTCGCGCCTTGGGCCGTACATATCTCCCCCAGCCCCGCGTGGCTTGTGCCCAAGCCAAACGCGTGCGACAGCAAAGGCGCGAACGTCATCGCGAGGACGCCCCACAGGGCAACCAGCGCGATCAGGCGCCTTTTCTTGCACACGACAGGCATAGAGCTATCCTACTAGCGATCCTGCGGTGATGTCCACTTCGAGGCATGTCGAGGGCGGGCGCACCCGTCAAGCGTCGATTTCGGGAGTCAACCATGGAAGCGTGTGAGCCAGTTGGCACCAAGAGCGGAGCCCCTGTATCGCGTCGGCGTTTCTTGCATGGCGTCGGCGCCGGGCTATTGGTATCCGCGGCGGCACCTTCGCGGCGCAAGCCTGGAATCATGCGTTCTACTGGAACAGCCTGAAGGCGGGCGGAGGTGGACGTCCGCCCGTGCAACTGGCGCAACTGATCGACACGAGTTCCGGCAGCTTCGATAATTTCCGAAGGGAGCTCGCTACGATCGCGGTCGGCCAATTCGGCAGTGGCTGCCGGCGTCCACGGAAGGCCGCGCCGCAAACTCGGACAATCGTCCGGCGGATTTCCGGCAGCGCTTTCTCCTTCTATTCGCGAGCCCCGAACCCAGCCCACCGGACCGCTATGGCTCAAGCAGACTGCGCAGCATCCAGGCGGTCTTCTCGTGCACCTCCAAGCGTTGTGTGAGTACGTCTGCCGTGGGCTGGTCGTTCGCCGCTTCGACCACGGGGAAGAGCTTGCGCGCGGTGCGTGCCGTGGCCTCCTGCGCCGCGACCAGATGACGGACCATGTCCTTCGCGCTCGGCACGCCTTCGACCTCCTTGATCGACGCGAGCTTGACGAACTCCTTGTAGGTGCCGGGAGCCGGGTGCCCGAGCGCGCGGATACGCTCGGCGATCACGTCGAGCGCGTTCCACTGCTCGGTGTACTGCGTCATGAACATCAGATGCAGACTGTTGAAGTCCGGTCCCGTCACGTTCCAGTGAAAGTTGTGCGTCATCAGGTACAGCGTGTAGCTGTCGGCGAGCAGCGCCGACAGGCCCTTCGCGATCTCGGCCCGTGCCTTGTCACTGATACCGATGTCCATCGGCACAGTACTATTCTTGCTGGCGTTCATCACGTCCTCCTTTGCGGCCTACTACGCAGGTCAGGCGAGGTCGAAGCGGTCCAGGTGCATCACCTTCGCCCACGCGGCGACGAAGTCCTCGACGAACTTTTCCTTCGAGTCCCCGCACGCATAGACTTCGGCGAACGCCCGCAGCTGCGAGTGCGAACCGAAGATGAGGTCGACGCGGGTGCCGGTCCACTTGACCGCGTTCGTCTTGCGATCGAACCCTTCGTAGACCAATTCGGAGCGAACCGAAGGCGCCCACCGCGTGCGCATGTCGAGCAGGTTGACGAAGAAATCGTTCGTCAGCACCCCGGGTCGTTGCGTGAATACACCGTGCTTCGACGCGCCGGTGTTGGCACCGAGCATACGCAAACCGCCGACGAGCACCGTCATCTCCGGTCCGGTGAGCTCGAGTAGCTGCGCGCGATCGACCAACGCCTCTTCGGGCGACATCAGCGGGTGGCCGCGCCAATAGTTGCGGAAGCCGTCGGCGATTGGTTCGAGCGGCGCGAACGATGCGACGTCGGTCTGCTCCGGCGAGGCATCCATGCGCCCCGGCGCGAACGGCACTTTCACGGAGACGCCTGCATCCCTCGCCGCCTTCTCGATCGCCGCGGCGCCGCCGAGCACGATCAGGTCGGCAAGGGAGACCTTCTTGCCACTCGGCGCCGACGCGTTGAACGATTTCCGGATCGCCTCGAGCTTTTCCAGGACCGCCTTGAGCTGCGCCGGCTGATTCACTTCCCAATCTTTCTGCGGGCTCAGGCGGATGCGCGCTCCGTTCGCCCCGCCGCGCTTGTCGGAGCCGCGGAACGTCGATGCCGACGCCCAGGCGGTCGAGACGAGCTCCGATACGGACAAGCCGGAGGCGAGAATCTTCGTCTTCAGATCGGCAACCTCCGGTTCGCTGATCAACGGATGATTCACGGCGGGAATCGGGTCCTGCCAGATCAGCGTCTCCTTCGGCACGAGCGGGCCCAGGTAACGAGCGATCGGGCCCATGTCGCGATGGGTGAGCTTGAACCATGCGCGCGCGAAGGCGTCCGCGAACTCCTCCGGATGCTCGTAGAAGCGCCGCGAGATCTTCTCGTATACCGGGTCGTAGCGTAGCGAGAGATCAGTGGTGAGCATCGCCGGCACGCGCTTCTTCGACTTGTCGAAGGCATCGGGAATCGTCGCCTGCGCATTCTTCGCCTGCCACTGCTTGGCGCCCGCGGGGCTTTTCGTCAACTCCCATTCGTACTTGAACAGGTTCTCGAAGAAGTGGTTGCTCCATCGGGTCGGCGTCTGCGACCACGTGACTTCCGGTCCGCCGGTGATCGCGTCGGCGCCGACGCCGGTGCCGTGCCGGCTTTTCCAGCCCAGGCCCTGGTCCTCGATCAAGGCAGCTTCCGGCTCGGGTCCGAGGAACGAGGGGTCGCCCGCGCCATGCGTCTTGCCGAAGCTGTGACCGCCGGCGATGAGCGCGACCGTCTCCTCGTCGTTCATCGCCATGCGGCTGAACGTCTCGCGAATGTCACGCGCCGCGGCCATCGGATCGGGATTGCCGTTCGGCCCTTCGGGGTTCACATAGATCAGGCCCATCTGCACGGCGCCGAGCGGGTTCTGCAGCTCGCGCTCGCCGCTGTAGCGCTGGTCGCCGAGCCACGTGCCCTCGGGGCCCCAATAGAGCTCTTCGGGCTCCCAGGCATCGACCCGGCCCCCGCCGAAGCCGAACGTCTTGAAGCCCATCGACTCGAGCGCGACATTTCCGGCGAGGATCATCAGGTCCGCCCACGAGATCTTGCGGCCGTACTTCTGCTTGATCGGCCACAGCAGGCGCCGCGCCTTGTCGAGGTTCGCATTGTCCGGCCAGCTGTTGAGCGGCGCAAAGCGCTGCTGACCCGCACCGGCGCCGCCGCGCCCGTCGGCGACACGGTACGTGCCCGCGCTGTGCCACGCCATCCGAATGAAGAGACCGCCGTAGTGGCCGAAGTCGGCTGGCCACCAGTCCTGCGAATCCGTCATCAGCGCATTCAGGTCCTTGATGACGGCGGTCAAGTCGAGACTGTTGAACTCCTTCGCGTAGTCGAACGCCTCGCCCATCGGATTCGACAGGCTCGAGTTGTGATGCAGCACCTGGATGTCCAGCTGATCAGGCCACCAGTCGCGGTTCGACCTCGTGTGCATGACCGGGCACTTGCCCGCGCTCATTTCGTCAGTCTTTGTGTCCATGTCTCGCTCCAATCGTGTTCTGGTTGCTGCGTAGGAAACCCGAGGCGTCGTTATTGACGCACGTCAAGGCTTTTTGATAACGCCGCATGCAAGGCGCGCTCCCGAATTCCCGGTCGGTTGCGTCTTGTAGTCATCCGGATCCTTGTGCACGATCACTGCCTTGCCGATGATATCTGTGGTGCCCGCACCAACCGTCATCGGACTCAGGTCCGCGGTCAACGAGGCGTTGCCACTCGCGTCGGCAACGAGCATCGGCATGTCCCCGGCGTGGTGATCCGGCGCGTTGGGATCCCCGTGCGGCTTGCCGGTCGGATTGAAATGGCCGCCCGCGCTCATGCCATCGGGCGAGCTGCAGTCGCCCTTTTCGTGGACGTGGAAACCGTGCGCACCTGGGCTCAGCCCGCTTACCTTGGCGACGACGCTAACCTTGTCCCCCTTCTGAATGAACGTGACGGTGCCCGCGGCAGTGTTCCCCGCGGTCGGGGAGAGTGTGGCAACTGCGCTCATATCGTGCGCCATCGACGTTGAACAGACACTGAGCACACCGCTCAACGCGAACCCGATAGCCAGCGCTTTCATGATTTCTCCTCAATTTGTCGGACGGGTTATTCGCGCTACGGAGCATCCGGTCCGACCTGCGCCTTTCGATGACGTCGCCTTTGCCTCTTCGCGTCGCTTGAATCCGAAGCCGCAGAGACCTCGCGAGTGCCCCTTCCTTCTACCGCACGACGCTATTCAACGCGTTCCGAGCGGATTCGTAAAATTGTTTAATTTGCTCACGCCCATTAGCAAAGACTATCGATTCTGCCTTTCGAGACAGTCCTGCGGACCCCCGCGCCACTCAATCTCGACGCGAAACGACGGCGTCTCCAGTCGGCTGGAGCGAGCCGACGTCGATCGATTCGGCGCAAGTGCGAGTCGCGTCCCGTTCTACCAGCGCCAGAACGCGAGATACCAAGCGAGGGCGGTGAGCGCGAGCGGTATCGCGTACAGCGCCAGCGCGAATGACCGCGCCGCGAGGCTCGCGTCGGCGCCCAACACGATTCGCGCGCCCAGCCACGCCGACCAGCCGATCCCAAGGGCGAGCAGCGCTGCGCGAACCGCACCGACTCCGGCGATCACGACGTGGTCGCCGCGAAGCTGCGCGAGCGTGAGCATCGACAATCCGAGAAAAAGGCCGACGCCGCCGATTGGCACGAGCGCCATCGCGAGTGTCTTCCAGTCAAAGCGGCTACCGCCGGCGAGCCACGCGGCGCCGACGAGGGTTGCGAGCGTTGTGCCTCCGACGATGAGCGCGACGGCTCCGATATAGGCGACGATGCAAAGGCCGTCCAGCCAGCTGAACACGTCGTTCGCCTCGGGGTAGTGGGTGAGCAGCCACCACGGTGCGCGGTCGTCGAGGAGCGCGAGCGCGTCGTGCTCGACGAGCCACTGCGCGAGCGATTGCTTCATCGCGACGAACCACGGGCTCACTGTCCACTGGAAGGCGCCGAGCGCGATGCCAAGAACGCCGAATACGAGCAGCAGCGCCAACCCGGTGCCGACGCGGCCCGGGGCGAGCGCCAGGATCTCCCCGTTGGGCGAGCGAGCGGCGAGCGCGATCGCGCCGCGGTGGCCGCTGCAGCGCCCGCAGGCGTGGCACTGCGAGGCGCTCGCCATGTGCCGCAGGTCGACCAGCGGCGCGCAATCGATGTTCGCCGTGCGAGCGGGATGGCGTCTCCACGCAGCCTCGTCAACCGCGAAGTGCAGCGGCGCGACTTTCGCCAGTAACTCGAAGACCCCGTTGACCGGGCAGAGGTAGCGGCACCAGACGCGCTTGCCCTTGCCGTAGACGAATCCGACGGCGCCGGCCGCGAGCGTCGACCCGCCGAGGATCAGCAGTACCGCCTTCGGATACTCGTAGACGCTCACGAGCTGGCCGTAAACCGTCGTGATCGCGAACGCCACGAACGGCCATCCGGTCCAGCGCATCCAGTGCGGAATCGACTTGCCGAGACCGTGGCGGCTCGCGAACTCGGTGAGCGTCCCCTCCGGGCAGAACAGCCCGCACCACGCGCGGCCGACCAGCATCGTGCTCGCGATGACGAACGGCCACCAGATGCCCCAGAACGCGAACTGCGCGAACAGCGTGAGGTTCGACACGATGCTCGCGCCGCTCGGCGGCAGCGGCAGGAAGGCGGGAACGATGACCAACAGCGCGTAGAAGCCGACGACGAGCCACTGCATCAACGCGATCACGCGCCGGTGGCGGCGCATCGCGTCGCCGAGACGCGCGAGCGCTCCGCGCGGCACGCCCGAAAGCGCCGGCGCGATCGGAATCGTCGTCATATCCGACGCCTCACTTCGCGACGAGCTCCATGTCGGGCGCCTCCGGATGGAACTCGTCGAAGAAGCGGTACGTGCCGGGCCTGAGCGGCTGGATCACGACGAACGAGCTCGCGCCGGCTGCGAGCACCTTCTCGACGCGCACTTCGCGGCCTTCGAATTCGGCGGCGCCCGGACCTTCGTTGCGAAGCGCGAGCTTGATCTTCCTGCCGGCGGGAACCTCCAGCCGCGCCGGCTCGATGCGACCGGCCTTGAGGGTAACTGCGAACGTCGGCAGCTCCTCGGCGTGAGCGGAGACCCCGAATCCGATCGGCGTGGCGAGCGCGACTGCGACCGTGAGCAAGCGCGCGAATGATGCCATGCCTAGAAGCCCACTCGCGCCCGGACGCCGCCGGCGAAAGCGCTCGGCGCGGAGCCGTTGCCGCCGGGGCGGAAGATCCACTGCAGGTCGGGCGACAACTCGACCCGGCTGTTGAGCCGCCAGCGGTAGTAGAGCTCGAGGTCGGTCTCGTTCCCAGACGCGGCGTAGCCGGCGAGCGCGCCGTCCGCGGCCGTCGCGCTCGCGTAAGCGCTGCTCGTGTGCATGAAGCCGACCGCGAAGCCGGCGACGTCCGCGGCTCGGCCCCAGTAGGCGCCGCCGAGCTGGGCCCCGAGCGTCAGCGCGCGGTCGAAGCGCACGCCTCCTTGCCCCTGAATCTCGTAACCGAATCGCCCGAACAGCGCAGCGGCGTCGCCCACGCGCTGATCGATCGACATCCCCCAGCCGGAATGCCGTCCGGTCGTACCGTTGAAGTTGTCGGCCTGCCCGTTGGTCCACACGTAAGCGCGATAGGTCCCCGGCTGCCCGGCGGCGAAGCGCCGCGTCGTTTCGAGCTGGGCGATGACGAAGGGATTGCTGAAAGAGCCGGTGAAGTCGGCGCCGTTCCCCGACCCCGTGACGCCGACGGACGCCCCCCATGTGCTCGCCTTGTCCTCCTCGTTGGTGTAAGCGATACGCCCGCCCGGCGAAAACCCGTACTGATCGACGCCGACGTCGCCGCCCGAGTCGAGCAGCGGATTGTGGACGAACACGTTGTTGAGGAACTGCGTGGCTTCGTCGCCGGCCACCGCGTTCTGGTCGAAGAACGCGAAGGGGTCGATCTTGCCCGCCGTGAGCTCGAGCCGCTCGCGCGACTGCGGCTTGAAGCCGCCGAACGGCAGCGGCACGGCGAGCTGATACCAAGCTTCTGCGACGATCGCATACGCGTCGGCCGGATTCGCCGCAGCCTGGAACTCGGTCGTGTTCGGCGTGCTGGTGTAGGTCGGCCGCAACGACACGCCGCTGCCCTGGCCGAAGCGGAAGTGGGTGAAGATCTTGCCCTCGACGTCGCCCATCTCGCCGCCTGGAAGCGCAACGCCGACGTCGCCGCGGTAGTTGAGGCGCGATTCCGATTCGCCGGAGGCGGCGCCGGCGCCATTGACGCCCTGCCCGACGCCGACAAGGCTCGCGCTCACCGTGATGCCCTCGAGCGAGTCGATCTCGCGGACCTGCTTCTGCATGTTGAGCGTCTGGAACTCGATCGCCTTCAACCGCGTGACGAGCTCGGGCTCCGCTTCGCTCAGCCGCTCGGTTGCAAGCGCCTTCTCGGTCTGCGCCTGCGCCTGCTCGAGCGCGTTGACGCGCGATTCGGTCGATTGCATGGCTTCGAGTCGCTTCTCGAGCTCGCGATTCTGCCGCTCGAGTCGCTCGACGCGCTCGCCAAGCTCGCGCACCTGTTCGAGCAGAGCCGCGTCGTCGGCTCTCGCGGACTGCGGCACAATGACCGCGAGCACCACCGCAAGTGCGGCCGCGCGCCGCGCGAGGGGCGCGCCCATCGGTCAGTACCCGCCCTTCTTGCCGATGCCCGCGTAGGTGAATTCCCATTCGACGTCGAACGTCTTGAACCACGGCCGCACGCCGGTCGCGCGATCGGTGTGGCGGCCGAAGTGCTGCCCGACCGGGTTCTCCTTGGCGTTTGGCGGATAGATCGTGTACTTGACCTTGTAGCGGCCCGGGCCGGCGAGTTTCACGTTGTCGCCATAGTGCGGGCCGTCGCTCGCCACCATCGGCATGAAGTCGCCGCTGATCTTCTCCCCCGACGGCAGCTTGGTGATCTCGTAGCGCACATGGAGGAAGGCGATCCACGCGCCCTCGGGGTAGCCGTTCGGATTGCTGGCGAGTGCGTGGATGTCGGCCTCCATGTGGACGTCGGACTCGGAAGCCTTACGCATCATGCCTTCCGGTTCCATGTCGACGGGTTGAAGGTAGACGGCGGCGACCTCCATGCCGGCGATGTTCTGCGGCGTGCCGATCGGGTATTCGAGCGCGAGCGCGCTACCGGAGGCGAGCAGGGCGGCGAGCGCCGCGGCGGCAGCCAGTGCGCGAGCGGCTGACATGGTGGATCCTCCCTCATCGCGAATGAGAATGGTTCTCATTCTTATCGAAACCAGGCTATGAAGTCAAGGGCAATCTCGCCGGATCCATGCTCGGATTGGTTGTCAATCTGGACACGCAGTTCGAGATAACGAAAGACCTGCTGCTCTTCGCCAACATCAGCAACCTCTTTAATCGGCGATACCAGAACTTTGGTCGACTGGGCGTTTCGCGGGCCGAGTCATAATGTGACCAGCCAAGCGCAATTCGAACGCATCGGCTTGGTGAGTCGAGCGAACGATCGAAGGTCAGCAATTGGCACAGGGGCCTGTAGATAATGATGATGACTTAGGGGCAGCCATGGAGCGGATCACGATGTCCATAGATGAGGCGCTCGCGAAAGAATTCGACGCACTGATCGCGAGGCGGAGATATGGGAGCCGGTCTGAAGCGATGCGCGACCTGCTGCGACAGGAGGTCGAGAGAGACCGGCTCAAGTACGAAGCACGCGCGCACTGCGTCGCGAGCCTGTCGTACGTGTATAACCACCATCAACGCGATCTTGCCGAACGCCTGACCGCCACACAGCACGAGCATCACGATCTCGTAGTCGCGACGATGCACGTCCATCTCGACCACGAGCATTGCCTGGAAACGGCCGTACTCAAAGGGTCGACCGCGACCGTCCGCGGCTTTGCCGACCAGATCAAAGCCGAGCGCGGCGTCCGCCACGCCGCCATCAACCTGGTCACCGTTGAGACCGGCGACGAGCACGTCTTGCCGGGCGCCCATCACCACCTGGGGCACATGCACTTGATCCCACGGTCCTGATCCAGGTCAAGGATCGGGCGAGACGGGGCTTGCGTTGTGGTAGGCAAACTCGGATAATTCTTCATACTTCCGCCCGCATAGGACTGCCCCGAGATGAACGCTTTGCCCGCCACGTGGACTGCCCTGTGCGCACTGGCATTTCTGCTGGGCCTCAAGCACGGGTTCGACGCCGATCACCTGGCGACCATCGATGGCCTGACCCGCTATAACGCGCGCGCCAATCCGAGTCTCGCCCGCGTCGCAGGAACTCTCTTTTCCTTGGGACATGGCGTGGTCGTACTGCTCGTCGCGCTCATCGCCGGCACGCTGTCCGCGGGGTGGCAGACGCCGGGCTGGCTCGAAGCCACAGGCGCCGCGGTCTCGGTCTTCTTCCTTTTCGGCTTGGCGTTCGTCAACGTCCATGCGGTGCTGACGACTGCCCCCAATGCCGTGGTTGCGCCTTCCGGCCTGAAGGCGCGACTGCTCGGCCGAGTGCTGACCGTGCGCCGGCCATGGGCGATTGCCGCCGTGGGAATGCTCTTCGCCATTTCGTTCGATACGGTGTCGCAGGCGGCGCTGTTCGCTCTGGCGGCCGGTCATTTTGGCGGGGTCCTGCAAGCGCTGTTCGTTGCCAGCTTGTTCGTGCTCGGCATGATGACCGTCGACGGCGTCAACGGCGTGTGGATCTCTACACTCATCCGGCGTGCCGACCGCACCGCCGCCATCGCCTCGCGAGTGATGGCGCTTGCGGTGGCGGCAATCAGCCTTGTGGTCGGGTTGTTCACCGTCGCCAAGCTCTTGCTCCCAGCCGTCGATGCCTGGGCCGACGGCCATGAACTCGTTTTCGGCGCCCTCGTGGTAAGTGGCGTCATCGCGGCCTTCGCCATCGCAATGGCGGCAGCGCGGCGCTATCGACCCGCCGCGGCTGCGGCCGCCTCCGGCAGCGACTGATTCCTCCGCGTTCTTGTATTTCGGAGTGCATCCGAAGGGGCGACTGCTGCGTATCGAGTAGGAACATTTACCGATCTCATCCCATTCGACCCTCCGTGTCGCAACATACCGCTCGTTATTCCGCCGAGGCCCTTGTCGCAGCAGTCTCTCTGTTGCTGTCGGTTTCCGTCGCTCACGCTGACGATGTGTCGCCGCTCGAACGAGTGGAAGTCGTCGGTCATTACGAAAATGCGGTGGGAACCACGGACGCGGCGAGCGCGGGTGTGATCACGCCGAAACTGATCGATGACCGGGCGATCCTGCGGCCCGGTGAAGTGCTGGAGTACATCCCCGGCATGATCGTCACGCAGCACAGCGGTGCCGGGAAGGCGAACCAGTATTTCCTCCGCGGCTTCAACCTCGATCACGGGACGGATTTCGATACCTACCTCGCAGGCATGCCGGTCAATCTGCGCACGCACGCCCACGGTCAGGGCTACACCGATCTCAATTTCCTGATTCCCGAACTCGTCTCGCGCATCGACTACTTCAAGGGCCCCTACTACGCCTCCGAGGGCGACTTTGCGACTGCGGGCGGCGCCAACATCAGCTACTTCCGCTCGATGAAGCAGAACCTTGCCGAGCTGACTGGCGGTACGTACGAATATGGTCGAGCGCTGCTCGTCGGATCGACCGAGGCCGGTCCCGGGCAATTCCTCTACGGGTTCGAGGCATACCACGACAACGGACCCTGGGACGTGCCGCAGAACTACCGCAAGTACAACGGGGTTCTGCGTTACACACTACCCGTTGGCGATGGTCGAGTAGGCGTGACCGCCATGGCGTACGCCGGCAAATGGACCGCGACGAATCAGATTCCGCTGCGGGCGGTGAACGAGGGGCTGGTCGACCGCTTTGGTTCGCTCGATGCAAGTGACGGCGGCACGAGCCACCGGTACAGCATCTCCGCCGACTACGAGGCGAATGTCGCTGGTGGGCATTTGCTCAGCACGGCCTACGGTATCTCGTACTACCTCAACCTCTATTCCAACTTCACCTTCTATCTGAACGATCCGGTCAACGGCGATCAGTTCAATCAGCTCGACAATCGCAGGGTATACGGCTGGAACGGAAGCTGGGCGCGCTCCGACACCTGGTTCGGGTACCCTGTGCAGAATTCCGCAGGGTGGGACATTCGGCAGGATCGCATAAGGCCGATCGGCATCTACGACACGGTCCAGCGCGTTCGCCTCGACACGGTCCGCGAAGACAACGTGACGGAGACCAGCTACGCCGTCTGGCTCGAAAACCAGACCCAGTGGAATGCGTGGCTGCGGAGTATCGTCGGCGTGCGCGTGGCGCAGT
>Ga0335082_10005926_pt1 | contig 13355 bp, 13 predicted proteins | sample Lox_Sample_41_FD_206718 | JGI IMG/M metagenome (GOLD analysis project Ga0335082, IMG submission 206718) | Soil microbial communities from Loxahatchee National Wildlife Refuge, Florida, United States - Lox_Sample_4.1 | ecosystem: Environmental > Terrestrial > Soil > Wetlands | place: USA... | reverse complement strand
GAGGACAACGGCGCGCTCGACTACTCGATCGTGGTCGCCGCCACGGCCTCCGAGCCGGCGCCGCTGCAGTTCCTGGCGCCCTACACCGGCTGCACCATGGGCGAGTTCTTCCGCGACAACGGCATGCACGCCGTGATCTTCTACGACGATCTCTCCAAGCAGGCCGTCGCCTATCGCCAGATGTCGCTGCTGCTGCGCCGCCCGCCGGGCCGCGAAGCCTATCCGGGCGACGTCTTCTATCTGCATTCCCGCCTGCTCGAGCGCGCCGCCAAGATGAACGACGACAACAAGGCGGGCTCGCTGACGGCGCTGCCGGTGATCGAGACCCAGGCCGGCGACGTCTCCGCCTACATCCCGACCAACGTCATCTCGATCACCGACGGCCAGATCTTCCTGGAGACCGGCCTCTTCTATAAGGGCATCCGTCCCGCCATCAACGTCGGTCTCTCGGTCAGCCGTGTCGGCTCGGCAGCGCAGATCAAGGCCATGAAGCAGGTCGCCGGCAAGATCAAGCTGGAGCTGGCGCAGTACCGCGAGATGGCCGCCTTCGCCCAGTTCGCGTCCGACCTGGATGCCTCCACGCAGAGGCTGCTGGCGCGCGGCTCCCGCCTGACCGAGCTGCTGAAGCAATCGCAGTTCAAGCCGATGCCGGTCGAGGAGCAGGTGGTCTCGATCTTCGCGGGCACGCGCGGTTACGTCGACGCGATCAAGATCGAGGACGTGACCCGCTTCGAGGCCGCGTTTCTTTCGGAGCTGCGCGCCAAGGGCGCCGACATTCTGAAGGCGATCCGCGACGAGAAGGAGATCTCGGCGGCGACCGAAGGGAAGCTGAAGGCGTTCCTCGATCAATTCGCCAAGACGTTCGCGTGACGATGGCGAGAGCCTGACCGCCCGACATGCCCAGCCTCAAAGACCTCCGCCTCCGCATCAACAGCGTCAAGTCGACGCAGAAGATCACGTCGGCCATGAAGATGGTGGCGGCTGCGAAGCTGCGCCGTGCGCAGGAGCGGGCCGAGGCGGCCCGGCCCTATGCCGAGCGCATGGAGCGCGTGCTGCGGTCGCTGGCCGCCAGCATGGCCGGGCAGGAGGGGGCGCCGGCGTTGCTTGCAGGCACCGGGAAGGACGCCGTGCATCTGGTCGTCGTCATGACCTCGGACCGCGGCCTGTGCGGCGGTTTCAATTCCACGATCGTGCGCGGCGCGCGCCGCCTGATCCGCGACCTGCGGGCCGACGGCAAGCAGGTCAAGATACTGTGCGTCGGTCGCAAGGGGCGCGATCAGCTGAAACGGGATTTCGGCAGTCTCATCATCGGCACGATCGAGGAGATCGCCAAGCCGCGCCTGACCTATGACGCCGCCGATCGCGTGGCGCGCCGCATCGCCGGCATGTTCGAAGCCGGCGAGTTCGATGTCTGCACGATCATCTACAATCGCTTCAAGTCGGCGATGACCCAGATCGTCACGACTCTGCAGCTCATCCCGTTCACTGACGAGGGCCCCGCGCCGGAAACGGGTGGTGCCGGCGCCAGCTATGAATATGAGCCCGACGAGACCACGATCCTCGCCGAGCTGCTGCCGCACAATCTATCGGTGCAGATCTATAAGGCACTGCTGGAGAACGGCGCCAGCGAGGAGGGCGCGCGCATGACGGCGATGGACAGCGCGACCCGCAACGCCGGCGAAATGATCAACCGCCTGACCATCAACTACAACCGGTCGCGGCAAGCCTATATCACCAAGGAACTGATCGAGATCATCTCCGGCGCCGAGGCCGTGTAGGTCGCGTCGGAGAAGGAGAGGAGCGCTCCCATGGCGAAGAACATTGTCGGCAAGATCACGCAGGTGCTGGGCGCCGTCGTCGACGTCCAGTTCGACGGCGACCTGCCGGCCATCTTGAACGCACTGCATGCGCAGAATCAGGGCAAGCGGCTGGTGCTCGAGGTAGCGCAGCATCTGGGCGAGAACACGGTGCGCACGGTGGCCATGGATACGACCGACGGCCTGGTGCGCGGCCAGGAGGCGGTGGATACCGGCGCAGCCATCACCGTGCCGGTCGGGCCGGAGACGCTTGGCCGCATCATCAACGTGGTCGGCGAGCCGGTCGACGAGCGCGGCCCGGTCAACGCCAAGATGCACTACCCGATCCACCGGCCCGCGCCGGCGTTCGTCGACCAGTCCACCGAGGCGCAGGTGCTGATCACCGGTATCAAGGTGGTGGACTTGCTGGCGCCCTACGCCAAGGGCGGCAAGATCGGCCTCTTCGGCGGCGCCGGCGTCGGCAAGACCGTCATCATCATGGAGCTGATCAACAACATCGCGAAGGCCCACGGCGGCTACTCCGTGTTCGCCGGTGTGGGCGAGCGCACGCGCGAGGGCAACGACCTCTATCACGAGATGATCCAGTCGAAGGTCATCCAGCTCGATGGCCAGTCGAAGGCCGCCCTCGTCTACGGCCAGATGAACGAGCCGCCGGGCGCCCGCGCCCGCGTCGGCCTCACCGGCCTCACCGTCGCCGAATACTTCCGCGACGAGGAGGGCCAGGACGTGCTGTTCTTCGTGGACAACATCTTCCGCTTCACCCAGGCGGGCTCCGAGGTGTCGGCGCTGCTGGGCCGCATTCCCTCGGCCGTGGGCTATCAGCCGACGCTTGCCACCGACATGGGTACACTGCAGGAGCGCATCACGACCACCAAGAAGGGCTCGATCACCTCGGTGCAGGCCATCTACGTGCCGGCCGACGATTTGACCGATCCGGCGCCGGCGACCTCGTTCAGCCACCTCGACGCCACGACCGTGCTGTCGCGCCAGATCGCCGAGCTCGGCATCTATCCGGCCGTCGATCCGCTCGACTCGACGAGCCGTATCCTCGATCCGCGCGTGGTCGGCGAGGAGCACTACAAGATCGCCCGCGAGGTGCAGCGCATCCTGCAAACCTACAAGTCGCTGCAGGACATCATCGCCATTCTCGGCATGGACGAGCTCAGCGAAGAGGACAAGCTGGTGGTCGCCCGCGCCCGCAAGATCCAGCGCTTCCTGTCGCAGCCCTTCCATGTCGCCGAGGTGTTCACGGGCTCGCCCGGCAAGTTCGTGGCCCTCGAGGACACCATCAAGGGCTTCAAGGGCATCTGCGAGGGGCAGTACGACGACATGCCGGAGTCGGCCTTCTACATGGTCGGCACCATCGAGGAGGCGGTCGAGAAGGCCCGCAAGCTGGCGGCCGAGGCGGCCTAGGTCGGTTGGCGGGAGCGCGCGATATGGCCGATCAAATCCAATTCGAGCTGGTCTCGCCGGAGCGTCTGCTCCTGTCCGAGCCGGTGGAGATGGTGGTGGTGCCGGGCGTCGAGGGCGATTTCGGTGTCCTGCCCGGCCATGCGCCGCTGGTCTCCACGGTACGGCCGGGCGTGATCGCCGTGTTCGAAGGCGGCAAGGTCACGCAGCGTATCTACGTGGCGCGCGGCTTCGCCGAAGTGACGCCCGAGCGTTGCACGGTGCTCGCCGAACAGGCGACGCCGGTTGCGGAGATCGACCGCGCCGCCGCTGAGGACGAAATCCGCGATGCGCGCGACGATCTGGGCGAGGCCAAGGACGATGCCGAGCGGGCGCGGATCGAATCGCGCATCGCCGCCGCGGAGGCCAAGCTCGCCGCGCTCGACAGTCCGGTCTACTGAGTCACGTTGCCGCGGAGCCCGCGAAATAACGGCTCAAGCGGCTGGAATTCCTATATTCTTTTGCGCCGTCATGCCTCTTGCGCAATCGGCGACGCAGCCCCACAATGTTACATTAAGAAAGTGGCACGCGCGGGTGGGCGACAGCACGGGTGACACGGCATGAGGCACTGGACGCTCGACGACATACCGTGGGAGCGCTTCGACCGCTCCCATGTTGATTCTGAGGTCGTGAAGGTGGTGAAGGCCGCCGCCATGGTCGAGGCCAACGGCGGCGACTATGCGACCTATCTCTGCAACGTCTTTCACGACGATCCCGAGTTCCAGCAGGTGGCCAACGAGTGGGCGGCGGAAGAGGTGCAGCACGGCATGGCGCTGGCGCGCTGGGCCAAGCTGGCCGACCCGAGCTTCGATTTCGACGCCGCCTTCCGACGCTTCACCGATGGCTTCAAGATTGAGACCTGGCGCACCAAATCGCTGCGCGGCTCGCGCAGCGGCGAGCTGGTCTCGCGCTGCATCGTCGAGACCGGGACCAGCTCCTACTACAGCGCCCTCAAGGACGCCGTCGAGGAGCCGGTTCTGAAAGAGATCTGCCGCAACATCGCGGCCGACGAGTTCCGCCACTACAAGCTGTTCTATACCTATCTGCTGCGCTACCTGGAGGCGGAGAAGATCGGCTCGCTCCGTCGCTTCGTGGCTGCAGTTTCCCGCATCCGCGAGTCGGAGGACGACGAACTGGCCTACGCCTATTATGCCGCCAATCATCCGGCCGGCACGGTTTACGAACGCAAGCGCTTCACGCGGGCTTATCTCAGCCGCGCCTACGGATTCTATCGGCGAAACCATATCGAGCGCGGCATCGGCATGATCCTGAAGGCTGTTGGGTTGACGCCCAACGGCCGGCTCAATGCTCTGCTGACGCGCTCGGCGTCCTGGCTGCTGCGGCAGCGCGTTCAGCGCCTCGCCCGCGCCGGGGCGTAAGCACCGCGACCTCATCCCGTCTGACGAGGGCGCCCGGCGGAAAACCTGCCGAGCGTTAGACTAGGGAAATTCTATCGTTAACGGCCGCGCCGGCGGAATTTCTGCTGGGGCCGTCCGTTCTGGCAAGTACACCAAACCAGTGTTCCAACAACCAAACAAAGTGGTGGAAAGTCATGAGTAGAGTTTTCGCGGTCTTCAGTGCAATAGTCCTGTGCATGTCGACGCCAGCCCTGGCCGGCTGGGGCAACGGCAGCCCGCCGCATGCGCAGCCGCAGGCGGACCCCCCGCCAAACAGCGACAGCGATGTCGGCGCGCCCGGCGGCTTTGGGGGCGGCGGCTTCGGCACCTCGGACGTGGGGCACACCAGCCCCAATGGTCACACCGACCCGTCCGGCACCAACGGCAATCAGGCAAGCCCGACTGGCGCGGCGCACAGCGGCAACGTCGACCGCGGCAACGCCGGTGGTGGTGGCGGCGAGCCGTAAACCCCGTCGTGCCTCATCGCCATCAGACGTCGAAAAGCAATTGGCCCCGCGCGAGCGGGGCCAATCTGTTTTGGAGTCTCGCCGCGGCGCGCCGCGTCAGGAGTCGAAACGCACGCTCTTGATGTGGTCGCCCACTTCCAGCGACTGCATGACGTCGAGGCCGTCGGTCACCTGACCGAAGACGGTGTGCATGCCGTCCAGATGCGGCTGCGGCTCCAGCACCAGGAAGAACTGCGAGCCGCCGGTGTCGCGGCCGGCATGGGCCATGGAGAGGGCGCCGGTCTCGTGCTTGTGTGGATTGCCCTTGGTCTCGCAAGCGATCCGCCAGCCCGGCCCGCCGGTGCCATCGCCGTCGGGGCAGCCGCCCTGGGCGACGAAGCCTTCGATCACGCGATGGAAGGTGAGGCCGTCATAGAATCCGCTGGTCGCCAGCGCGTGCCAGTTGGCAACGGTGTTGGGCGCGGCCTCTGGAAACAGCGTCAGCTTGATGGTGCCCCTGTCGGTCTCCATCACGCAGCTGGTGAGCCGCTTCAGCTTGTCGGCGGCGATGTCGTGTTTCTTCAGCGGTTCAGCCATGGCGTCGCTCCTTCTCGCTGGTGCGGTCGGCCAGATGGCCGAATTCGACGATCAGCTCGGCATAGAGCCGGCGTTTGAACGGCACGATCAGCTGCGGCAACACGGCCATGGGCGTCCACTTCCAGGCGCTGAACTCGGCGTGGGCGCTGTCGATCGCGATATCGCTGTCGCGGCCGGTGAAGCGGAAGGCGAACCACTTCTGCTCCTGCCCGCGATAGCGGCCGTGCCACAGCTTCGGCACGAGTTCGGCGGGCAGGTCGTAGCGGTACCAGCCGCTGCTCTCCGCCAGCAGCTTCGCCGACCGCGTTCCGATCTCCTCCTCCATCTCGCGCCAGGCTGCGGCCTCCGGCGTTTCGCCCTCGTCGACGCCGCCCTGCGGCATCTGCCAGGCGTCGGACGGCATGTCGATGCGCTGGGCGACGAACACCTCGCCCAGCGCATTCAGCAGCATGATGCCGACCCCGCGGCGATAGGGCAGCCGATCGAGCGCGGTCATCGCCGCGCCCGCCTGTCCTCCGGCCGGAAGCGGGACGGCGTCAATTCGCCTGGCTCATCTTGAAGAGCGCGATGCCGTGCAGGAGATCGACTGCCCGCGTCAGCTGATAGTCCTGCTCCGCAGCGGGCTTTCCGCCGGCCCCGACGGCCGCCTGGTCCGACGAGGCGCCCGGCGGATTGGCATTGCTGGATCCGCCGTCATTGGGCTTCTCCGGTTGCTGCTGCGGTTGCTGCTGCTGCTGCGGCTTCTGCTGCTGGTCGGGGTTCTGCAGGGCCCCGCGCAGGTCGGCCTCGCCGATCCGGCGCTGCTGCTCGATGACCTCCACCTTGGCCTGCTCCACGGCGATGTCGGGATCAATGCCGAGCGCCTGGATGGAACGTCCGGACGGCGTGAAGTAGCGCGCCGTCGTCAGGCGGATGGCGCCGTGGCCGGGCACGGGAATGATCGTCTGCACCGAGCCCTTGCCGAACGACTTGGTGCCCAGAAGGATCGCGCGGTGATGGTCCTGCAGCGCGCCGGCCACGATCTCCGAGGCCGAGGCCGAGCCGCCGTTGATCAGCACCACCATGGGCAGCCCATCGGCGATGTCGCCGGGGCGGGCGTTGTAGCGCTGCGCATCCTCGGGGTGCCGGCCGCGGGTCGAGACGATCTCGCCCTTGTCGAGGAAGTCGTCGGAGACGGCCACTGCCTGATCGAGCAGGCCGCCCGGATTGTTGCGCAGGTCGAGGACGATGCCGGCGAGCTTGCCGTTGGCCTGGTCCTTCAGCTTCTTGAATTGCGCCTCGAGGCCGGTATCGGTCTGCTCGCTGAAGCTGGTGATGCGCAAGTAGGCGATGTCGCTGCCTTCCAGATGGCTGCGCACCGACTGGATCTTCACGACCGCGCGCGTCAGGGTCACGTCGAACGGCTCCTTGTCGCCGCGCTGGACCGTCAGCTTGATATCGGAGTCGACGGGCCCGCGCATCTTGTCGACCGCCTCGGACAGCGACAGGCCCATAACGGGCTGGCCGTCGAGCGCGATGATGAAGTCGCCGGGCTGGATGCCGGCGCGGGCCGCCGGCGTGTCGTCGATCGGCGACACCACCTTGACGAGGCCGTTCTCCATGGTGACCTCGATGCCGAGACCGCCGAACTCGCCGCGGGTCTGCACCTGCATCTCGTCGAAGCTCTTGGCGTTGAGATAGCTCGAGTGCGGATCGAGGGCGGCGAGCATGCCGTTGATGGCATTCTCCACCAGCTGCTGGTCGGTGACCTCCTCGACATAGTCGGCGCGGACCTTCTCGAAGACGTCGCCGAACAGGCGCAGTTGCTCGTAGGTGTCGGAATTGCTGTTGTTCTGCGAGGCCGCGGGCAGACCGAAGGCCACCAGGAATGCGGCCGTGATGACCGCCAGTCGGGAATAGCGCATGGGCATTCTCATTCTACCTTGCTGATACGGGCTTCTAACCAAGGCCAGGGGTCGAACGGTCGACCATTACGGCGCACCTCCATGTAGAGGCGCGCCTTGCCCTCCTTCGGCGATTCTGTGATGCCGACCGGTTCCCCGGTGAGCAGCCACTGGCCTTCTACGACATCAATGCGGCCGAGACCAGCGAGCAGGGTATGATATCCGCCGCGGTGCTCCATAAGCAATATTTGACCGTAGCCGCGGAAGGGGCCGCGAAACAGCACCTGGCCATCGAGTGGTGCGACAATTTGCGCCTCCGGGGCGGTCTCGAAGACCACGCCCTGGCTGATGCTGCCGTCCTCCTTGGGTTGGTCGAACTGGATAACGAGCGTGCCGCGCACCGGCGGGGTCAGGCCCACCTGCTTGGTCGGGAACGACTTCAGGTCCTTCGGCGGCTCCAAGCGCAGAGTGGCCGCCAGGCCGGTCGCGCCCTTCGACGGCGTCGGGGGGAGGGCGTTCAGCAGTTCGCGCAGGTCGTCGGCCTGGTTGGTCAAGGCGCGGACGCGCTCGGCCGCGGCGGCCCGCTCCGCGTCGGTCGTCTGCCGGAGCCCGGACTTGAGCGCCACCAGTTCCTCCAGCGAGGCCCGCGCCCCCTTCAGCTGCTCGGTCGCCGCCGCGATCTCCTGGCGCTGGTGCAGTGCCTGGGCGCGCAGCTGCGCGATATCGTCGAGGTCCTGCCTAAGGCGCTGCACCTTTGCCTCGATCGGCGGCACCGCAAAGCGGAGCAGCTGGGCCGTGATCACCGTGTCCATGGGCGAGCGCCAGCCGAGCACGAGGGTCTCGCGCGGCTCCGCCGACAGGCGTTGCAGCGCCCCCAGCAGCGCCGACATGTCGCCGCGTTGCGCCGCGAGCGCCTCGGTCTTCTCCCGCTCCAGCGATTGCAGCGCGTCCAGCCGCTTCTCCAGCTTCCCGAGCTCGTCCTCGCGGTCCTGCACGTCCCGGGCGGCCGTGACCAGTTCGCCCTGCAGCCGGGTGATCTCGGCGGCCAGCTGTTCCGCCTGCAGGCCCAGATACTGCACGCGGTCCTGCTCGTCCTGGATCGCTTCCTGCACGTCCTTCAGGCGGTCGGCCGCTGGTGCCGGCAGCGCCGCTCCGGCGATCAGCGCGATGCCTGCGAGGGTGGCAGCGAGCCGCGTCGCCGACCGCTCAGAGCGCGGCACGCTGCTCCCGACCCGTCTCGGCTGCCGCGGCCCCCGCCGGCACGATCACAGACTGACCGTTCATCTCCTTCGGCTGTGGCAGGCCCATCAGCGCCAGGATCGTCGGCGCGACATCGGCGAGCTGGCCGTCGCGCAGGCGCGCGGCCTTGCCGGCGCCGCCCACCAGCACGACCGGCACGCGGTTGAGCGTGTGGGCGGTGTGCGGCTGATGGGTGACCGGATCCTCCATCATCTCGGCGTTCCCGTGGTCGGCGGTGATCAGCATGGCGCCGTCCACCTTCCTGAGGGCGTCGCGCACGCGGCCGAGGCAGCGGTCGACCGCCTCGACCGCCTTGATCGCTGCGGCGAGATCGCCGCTATGGCCGACCATGTCGGTATTGGCATAGTTGACCACGATCAGATCGTACTTGCCGCTCTCGATTGCCGCGACCAGCCGGTCCGTCACCTCATAGGCCGACATCTCCGGCTTCAAATCGTACGTCGCGACCTTGGGCGACGCCACGAGGATGCGGTCCTCGCCCGGATAGGGCGTCTCCTCGCCGCCATTCAGGAAGAAGGTGACGTGGGCATACTTCTCCGTTTCGGCGATGCGCAGCTGCTTCAGGCCGGCCTCCGCCACGACCGCGCCCAGCACATGGCGCAGCTCCTGCGGCGGGAACAGGGCCGCGATGAACGGATTGAGCGCGGTCGAGTACTCGGTCATGCCGAGCGCCGCCGCGAAGCGGACGGTGCGCGCACGGGGGAAGCCCGTGAACGCGGGATCGAGCAGAGCCGCCAGTAGCTGACGCACGCGGTCGGCGCGGAAGTTGGCCATCAGGACGCCGTCGCCGTCCTTCATGCCGCGGTAGTCGCCGACGACCGTCGGCTTGATGAACTCGTCGGTCTCGCCGCGGCCATAGCCGGCGTCGATGGCGGCTAGACCATCGGGCGCTCGCTCGCCCTGGCCGTCGACCAGGGCGGCATAGGCGAGGGCGACGCGCTCCCAGCGCTTGTCGCGATCCATGCCCCAATAACGCCCGCCGACTGTGGCGACACGAAGGCCGGCGCAGCCGGAAACGTCGCCCAGGAATTTCGCCAGGAAGCCGCGAGCACTGGACGGCGGCGTGTCGCGGCCGTCGAGGAAGGCATGCAGAGCGACCGGTACGCCGGCGCCATCGAGGATGCGGGCGAGGGCAGCGATATGGTCCTGATGCGAATGCACCCCGCCCGGCGACAGCAGGCCCATCAGGTGGCAGGCGCCCCCGGATGCCCTCAGCTTCGCGATCAGCTCCTGCAGGCGCGGGTTGCGCGCCAGGTCACCGGCCTGCACGGCGGCATCGATGCGCGGCAGATCCTGCATGACCACGCGGCCGGCGCCGATGTTCATATGGCCGACCTCGGAGTTGCCCATCTGGCCCGCGGGCAGCCCGACATGCAGCTCGGAGGCGTCGATCAGCGCATGCGGGCACTCCCGCATGAAGCCGTCCCAGGCCGGCGTGTCGGCCAGGCGGATGGCGTTGTGATCGTCGCTGGAGCTTTCCCCCCAGCCGTCGAGGATGCACAGCACGACGGGGCGGGGACGATCGTTACGAGCCATGGCCGCTATATAGAGTCTCCCGCGATTGTCCGGTAGGGCGGTTTCCCCGAGGCCGATTAGGCCGCCGGGATGGTTAACGATTTGTGAAGCAGGACATGGTCGTCAAGGCCGACCCGCTCAGAGCGGCGCTTTGACACGGCGATAGCGCTTGGGGTCCTTGAACAGCGCGGTATCGTCCAGGGCGCCGAGGATGGTCGCGATATTGGCGGAACTGTCGGCGATGAAGACGTCATAGTCGCCACTGGTTTCGCCGGCCAGGCGCCCGTCCTTTACCGCCTGGTAGAGCGCCTCGAGCGGATAACCGATCGTCAGGCGATCGTCGCCGTCGAAGGCATAGGCGGCGAAGGAATAGGGGTGGCTCTCCTTGCGGCCGGTCTTGTCCACGTCGGCCATCAGGCCGGCATCGGCCGCCACGAGCGTCAGATTGACGAAGCGGCGATTGCCGACGGCCGTGACATAGCCGCCGAGAACCGCCCACGATTTGTCGCCCTGGTTGACGGCGACGATCTGCAGCTGCTTGCCGTCGCCGCTGGGGAGGATGTGAAGGTACTCCCAGCTGTCGTTCCCGCTGCCCTCATAGGCCCAGACGCCGGCGAGACGCGGTTCGCTCACGGCGTCGCTCGCCGGACCCACCGGGTTCTTCGAGGCCGCGCAGCCTGCCAGTCCGATGGCAAACAACAGCATGGCGACGGCTCGGATACGGGCCAGCATCACAGGCTCCTCATGGCGATTGAACCCCCGGAGCCACTATACCGCGCGCTCAGGCGCGGTGATAGGGATGTCCGTTCAGGATGGACTGCGCGCGATAGAGCTGCTCGGCCAGCAGCCCACGCACCAGCAGGTGCGGCCAGGTCATGGCACCCAGGGACAGGACGAAGTTGGCCTTCTGCCGCACCGTGACGCTCAGGCCGTCGGCGCCGCCGATGAGGAAGGCGAGGTCCTCGGCGCCGCCGTCGCGCCACTGCCGCACATGGTTGGCCAACTGCTCGCTCGACAGCGCCTTGCCGCGCTGATCGAGGGCGACGATGACCAGGCCGCCCGCCGCCTTCGGCAGCGCCGCCAGCAGCAGCTCGCCTTCGCGCGCCATCAGCTGGGCCGGCGGCACCTTGCGATGCTCCTCGACCTCCTTGAGAGTCACCGGCCAGTTCAGCCGTCTGGCATACTCCTCAAATAGGTCGCGCTCCGGCCCGGCCTTCCACTTCCCGACGGCGATGACGGCGATGCGCATGGGCGCAATCTAGCATCGCCGCCGATCGGAACAAACACGCTCGCCCGAATTCCGGAACGCCCGCGCCGCGCATGATCACTATTGAGGGCGCGGCATCGCCGCGCGAAGCTCAGCCGGCCTTCTTCGCGAAGGCGCTGCCCTGCCTCTTGGCCATGAAGCTCTTGGCCGTCTCCACCGCCACGGCGGCGTCGCGGCAGTAGGCGTCGGCGCCGATGGCGTTGGCGAACTGTTCGTTGAGCGGCGCGCCGCCGACCAGCACGACGTAGTCGTTGCGGACGCCCTTCTCGACCAAGGCGTCGATGACGACCTTCATGTAGGGCATGGTCGTCGTGAGCAGTGCCGACATGCCGAGAATGTCGGGCGCGTGCTCGTCGATCGCCTTCAGGTAGTTCTCGACCGGGTTGTTGATGCCGAGGTTGACGACCTCGAAGCCGGCGCCCTCCATCATCATGGCGACCAGGTTCTTCCCGATGTCGTGGATGTCGCCCTTCACCGTGCCGATGATCATCTTGCCGATCTTGGGCGCGCCGGTCTCGGCCAGCAGCGGGCGCAGGATCGTCATGCCGGCCTTCATGGCGTTGGCCGCCAGCAGCACCTCCGGCACGAACAGGATGCCGTCGCGGAAATCGATGCCGACGATGCGCATGCCCTCGACCAGCCCCTTGGTCAGCGTGTCATAGGGCGTCCATTTGCGCTCCAGCAGGATGTGTACGCCCTCCTCGACCTCCTCCTTGAGGCCGTCATAGAGGTCGTCGTGCATCTGCTGCACGAGTTCGTCGTCGTTGAGCGAGCGGAGGTCGAGTTCGCCTTCGTCGGCCATGTGCTGTGTCCGTTATTCCCGTGGGCAGTGCCGTTGCCCTACTCTGGCATGGCGGGCACGCTAGTCAACGGCTGCCCGGGAGCGCGTGCCGCCGCGACGCCAATTGACGGACGCGCGACACGACTTGTCTCGTGCCGACATTTGGGCAGGGGTCAGCTACCCCGGGGCGGCGCGGTGATGTCGACGCCGAGGCGCTTCTCCGAGAGCTTCTTCAGCGTGCCGTCGGCCCGCATGGCCTCGATGATCTCCTTGATCTTGGCGGCGAACTCGGGATCGCCCTTGTCGATGGCGACGGCGACCGGCTCATAGAACAGCGGCTCGCCGATGATCTTCACCGGCTTGCCGTTCTTGAGGTACTCCTCGGCCGTCAGCAGCCCCACGATCATGCCGTCGAGCCGCGTGCCGTCGCCGGCGGCGAGGTCGTCGATGCCCTGCGGCTCCTCGTCGTAGGGGACGATCTGCGCGTTGTCGATGCGATAGGTCACGGGCGGGGCGCCGACCGCGTCGATCTCCAGGTCCTTCTGCAGGTACTTCTCGTAGGTGGTGGCGACCTGCGCGCCGACCTTCTTCCCCGAGAGGTCCTTGGGCTCCTTCGCCGCGCTGTTCTTGTTCACCAACAGGACGGCCCGGCTGAAATAGTACGGGACCGGGAAATCCAGCACGGCCGCGCGCTCCTTGGTCGGGGTCATGGAGCCGATGGAGATGTCCCAGCGCCCCGCCCATTTGCCGGCCGTGATCACGTCCCAGCCTGGGGTCACTTGCTCGGCCTCCACGCCCAGGCGCTTCGCCACCTCCTTCGACACGTCGACGTCGAAGCCATCCATCGTCTTGTCGACGTCGACGAACGAGAACGGCGGATATTCGACGTCGAGGGCATTGACCAGCTTCTTGCTCGCCATCACGCGGTTGAGCACGTCGCCGG
>Ga0335082_10005925_pt1 | contig 13356 bp, 11 predicted proteins | sample Lox_Sample_41_FD_206718 | JGI IMG/M metagenome (GOLD analysis project Ga0335082, IMG submission 206718) | Soil microbial communities from Loxahatchee National Wildlife Refuge, Florida, United States - Lox_Sample_4.1 | ecosystem: Environmental > Terrestrial > Soil > Wetlands | place: USA... | reverse complement strand
ATCTGCGGATGCGAACCTACCAGCGAGATCGCCTGGAAGGTCTGCATGAGGCGGGTCTTGCTTGGCGGACCCGCTGGACGAATTGTCATCGGGAGAAACGACCCCGGCTCCCGTGGTACCTCTGTTGTAGCCGGAGCGGCAGCTTCGGGTTTCACTGCGGGCTCGGTGCTCTGTGCCGTCGCTGGTTCGGGCTCGGCAGTCGGCTCGGGCGCGGGTGCTGTCGTCATCTCGGGTTCAGCAACAGGCTCGGTGGCCTGCGCAACGACGAGTTCAGGCTCACCAACGGGCTCAATGGTTTGCGCTATTGCGGGCTCCGGACCGGGTTCCGGCGCGGCCTCGGCATTGGGTGCGTCTTGCTTCGGTTCTTTCTTTTCTTCCCTTCCAAACAGCGACACAAGCAGTGCGTCGTCGATTACCGGCTCGGGTGTCTCCGGACTGATGATGGCGGGCAAGGTGCCGACCGGAATAATCAGCTCGGCCTCCTCTTCATCCCCAGCCCCTGCCTGGTCAGACGTCGGCTCCGCGGGCATCTCGCCAATCCCTGGAATCCAGTCGAGGTCGAGTCCTTCCGGCAGGTCCCATTCGAATTCGAATCGCACGGAGGGTTCGGCTGCCAACTCAGCTCCCGGTTCCCATGCGGGCTGCGGCTCGAAAGCGACTGGTCCGGCCGTGGCCGGAATACCCGTCTTTGCGATGTTGAGAGAAAGCTCTGGAACAGCTGGCAGGCTCTCTGGAACGGTCCGCAGAAACTCGGTGTCTGGCACTGCTACGCCGACGTCGCAGTTGACCGGACGGTGCTCCATGATCAGGCCCGACGGCTCCGGTGCCGGCGCGAAACTAAGTCCCTCGACAACGGGTAGTACCACTTCCCGATCGAGTGGTTTTACCTCTAACGACGCGGCTGCCTCTGGTCCGCTGATCGGTCTTTTCGCCTGCGGCGTCTGGCTAAAGTACTCGCCCAGGGCTGCCGGCTCCGCAATCTCAGGTTGTGCCAACGCTGGGGGAGGACTTGCAGGGGCCGGCTGTTCCGCTGCGGCTTTGTCTTCCCGGCTCTGCGCCTCCATTAGCCGGCTGAGTGCAAGCTTATTGTATTCTTCGTGATAGGCCAGCTTGTGCGCGTCTGAGCAGAACTCCCCGCCACCCGTGAGTTTCTTGAACAGGGCCAGTTGCTTGCCGCAATACAGACACCGCATACACACTCTTCATCGGCGGAATGGTCGAATCAGAGAAGATACCCAAGTGAGGTTTTTCTCGGATGAGTGGCTTACGTGGCCTGTCCTGGGCTTCAGCCCTGGATCGCGTTTCTCCCGACAGCCTCGCGGAGACGGAACCTGCCTCTCTCGTCGCCGGTAAGTTGTTGGCCGCCCGCACGAGCCTGGCCTGAGACCAAAATCACACCGTTCGCCTCTAAGGTCTTTCTCCGACCTGTCCCTCGCCCTCAAGGAGCCCGGCGGTCCTAAAGTTATGCCCTTACCTTCCCGATCATATAGGTGTTCATCAATGGTCCGCCGTCTGAGGCGGCGAACAGGAGAGCAATATGGCAAAGCATGACGCTTTGAAAAACCATCTCGACAATCTTCGCAACGCGATCCCGGAACTGAAGGGCGTGCTGCTGGCTTCAGTGGAGGGACTTCCTGTCGCTCACGCGCTCTCGAACGGCATGGACGCCAACCGGGTCGCAGCGATGGCCGCGGCCGCTTCGAGTCTTGGCCGACGCATCAGCGACAGCATGGCGACCGGTGTTCTGAACGAAGTCTCCATCAAGGGCGAAGAAGGCATGTTGTTTGTTTACTCGGCCGGTTCCAAAGCCGTGCTGGCAGTGATCGGGCCGACGCCGTCCAATGCCGGACTCATTCATCTCGAAGCTCGCAACACCGCGAAAGACATCGCTGAGCTGTTCTAAGTCTCGGTGGGCGGCCCGGCGCGCTGCCCACTGTTCCGGACAGCCACCGATGGCCTCAAAGCTGTAGGCTCTCATTCAGCCCCGCCCCTGCCCTCATCCACCTCCCTTGCCAACAGCCGATGCGGCCGCTCCATGAGCTCAGGCATGGGCGCCAGTCGCAGGGCCCTACAAAAAAAGTTTGATGCTGCAAAAAGCCTCTCCGGAATGTCCTGTTATTCCGAAAACAGAACACACTCGATGGAAGTCGATGGTTTCCAGAGCCAGGAGTTTCGGTGCCAACGTGCAAAGCAATCGGCCCGCACACTGTCAGTTTCCGAAATCGGAAAACCCGACGTTTCTGCCCCCGCCAGATGATTCCATCGTATTGACTGTAAGCTGTTTATCAGTTATAAATTGCCTTCGGGGCTTCCTGACAGCCTGGGTCATCCGTAATGCCCGCAACCGCTCTGGGATGCGTGCGCTACGGGTGTGTCTGCGGATCGGAGCTGCCGAAAAGACAGACCAATGGCACGGTCGGACGAACAGAGACGCGCTACCGCGTATCACGAAGCGGGCCACGCTGTGGCGGCATTCTGGAACGGGAATCCAATTCGACGTCGTGGGATCGTCCTGCACAACGATTATGAGGGGATGACCGACACCTGCGGCATGCTGCTGGCTCACGAATCGTTCGTTCGTGGGCAAACGCGTGAATGGCGCCGCAGATACGAGGATCGCGTTGCGCGGGCGTGCGTTGAGTACCTTGCCGGTCCGATTGCCGAGATGTTGTTCCGGCGGAAATCGCTCACGGGCCGGCTGATGTGCCGCCTTGACGGTCCCGACGCATACATGGGGGATGACATCGGAACGGTTCACGTGCTTGTCGGCGGGCTTTGCCTGTCTGGGGATCTGAATCGCGTCAACAGCTTCCAGCTGCGGCTCCAGGCAAGAACGCAAAAGCTGCTGCGGCATCCGCGCGCCTGGGCGGCCGTGGGTGAAATCGCGGAACTCCTCGACGCCAGGGGCCGCGTCACCGGGACACAGGCACACGAAATCATGTGCCGGGCCGGCGTACCTGTGTATCGTCGCCGGGAGGATGACAGCGTTCGTGACAATACTCGCCTGCCATCCAGCGGGATCACGAAGAACTGCGATCAGCCGAAGAACAAAACGAAAAACAATGGACACGTCCAGGATTCTCGCCGAACTGCGCGCCGAGCGTGAACAGATTGATGGAGTCATAGCTGCATTCGAGCAGCTGGCGCGCAACCTCCCCAGACGCCGAGGACGTCCGCCGAAATGGCTGAAGGACGCCGAAGCTGCCGCCCGGCGCGCGCCCTCGAAACGACGAAAGAACAGAGAACCATCCACAAAGGACTAGGGGCTTCTCATCGGCTGGCAACGATCCGGGCCGCAGGTGTGTGCGGGCGTCCTTTTCCGCGCCGGTCTCCATCTCGTCATCCGATCCCGACCCGCCTCCGTATACATCCCACGGGAGGGAACTGAGAATGCAGGGTGAACAGATCGCGGAAGGCCGCGGCAAGCGAACTGGAAGGCGGGTCATAGCAACACAGCCGCAGTTCGTGGTCGAGGTGTCATTTGAAGATCTCACGAAAATGCTGGGCGTCGACGGCATGAACATCGGGACATATACTTCCTCACCGAAACCGGACGGAAGCCTGGACGGGATGGGCGAGGGTGTTTTCGCCACGTTTGACGGCGAGTTCGTCACTTGGAAAGGGATCGGGGTGGGCCGTTTCGTGGGCGCTGGTGCCGTGCAATATCGCGGCTGCCTGTCCTACAGCACCACCTCGCCGAAACTGTCGAAGCTGAACGGTGTGGCGGGGGCGTTCGAGTTCGAGGTTGACGCCGAGGGAAACACGCACTCGAAGATCTGGGAGTGGAAGTAGTCGCACGGACCGACAGTCCGGGCGGATGCTTCTGCGAAAAGCTCGGGGACGGCGGCGTGAAGCACATGGATGTCGTGACCGCGATGCTAAGGGGAAACGGCTGGTGATGATTGGCGGCCTTGGCCCGCTGCAGGCGATGGCCGTGCACGGCAGCATGAAGTTCGACCTGACGCCGGTGGAAGGCGGTACGAAGCTGGAAGTCACGTACGCGGTGGGTGGTTACTCGGCAGCGGGATTGAACGTGCTGGCCGCGCCGGTGGACGGCGTTCTGAGCGAGCAGTTCATGCGACTGAAGAACCTGCTCGAGCGCGGCGACCCGGTGGCGAAGTAGTGTTGCAGTGCGGGCTCGTACCGGTGGGAGACGCGGCTATTCCTGACGCAGGGTGACTGCCGGATCGATTCGTGTGGAACGGCGGGCCGGCACAAAGCAAGCGATCAGGGCCAGCACAGCCAGCAACGACGGCGCGCCAAAGATCAGGACCGGGTTGGAGCTGCTGGTGGTGGCCGCGACGACGAACAACGCGGTCATCAACTTCAGGCTGGCCCAGGCGATCACCAGGCCGATCGCGGTTCCTGCCACGACCAGCACCGCACCCTCCTTCATCACCAGCGCCAGCACGTTGGAGCGGCCCGCCCCCAGGGCGATGCGAATGCCGATTTCGCGAGCGCGCTGTGCAACGGAATACGCGGTCACGCCCGCCAGTCCGACTGAGGCGAGGATCAGACCGAAGGCGCCAATAATGCCGTAGGTCCACGTTGCCCTGCGCAAGGGGGAGAGGAACTGCGATATTTGTTCCTCCATGCTTCGCTCGTTGAAGGCCGACAGGTTTGGATCGAGCGACGCAATCTCGCGGCGAACCGCAGCGACAGCGTCGGAACCCGGTACAGCACGCACCATCAGGGTTACGCCACGCACGGAGGGCCGGGCGTACTCGGCAGGCCGCAGCGGGAAGTAGATGCTCGGCTTTTCCTTCTTCGCGACGAAGTCCTCGTTCACATCACGCGCAACGCCCACAACTTCGAAGGTGCGGCGGGCGGTCTCGGGGGTGTCGGGGCGGTGATCGAACGTCCCGGGGACAATCGCATAGCCTGGCTTGACGTCTCCTGCGCGAACGGTGATGCGGCGGCCCAGGGGATCTTCGTTTTTCCAGAACTGGCGCACCAGGGCCTCTGTGACGATCACGGATGTGGCGCCGTCGTCCTCATCCTGTTTACGGAAGCTCCTGCCACGCACGATGGCGATACCGGCAGTCTCGAAATAGTCGCGGCCTACCACGTAACGCAAAGCTGAGCCGGCCTGAGAGGCGGCGGGGCCGGATTGAACTTCAGAGAACTCCAGCCAGCGATTGCCGTTCAGGGCTGCGGGAAGAGTGTCCGTGAGACAAGCGTTGGAGACAGAGGGCAGGCGTTTGACGCGATCGAGCAGCCGGTCGAAGAATGCCGCGGTCTGCGCGGGCCGGTATCCGTCGCGCACGGGGTCAAGCGAGATGAGTGAGAGGTTTCTCGGGTTGAAGCCCTCCTGAACGCCCATGGAGCTCTGAATGCCGATGGACAGGACACCGGTGAGCAGCAACAGAGTGAGCGAGCCGGCGAGCTGCGACACCATCAGGAAGTTGCGCAGGCTAATGCGCCGGAACCGGCCGAGGCGAACATTGCCGCCTTCCTTGAGGGCCGGAGTCAGGTCCGTGCGCGTGGCGGTGAGCGCGGGCGCGAGGCCGAAGACAAGGCCGGTGAATATCGTCAAAGCCAGCGAAAATGGGATCGCAGTGGCGTCCAGACGCATGTCGTAGCTGACCGGCATCGGATAGGGCATGCCGCCGCGGGATGCCGCGCGCATCAGAACGTTGGCGACGAAGAAACCGAGCACACCGGCGCACGCGGCTACCAGCAGGTTCTCAGCCATCAACTGGCGGACCAGCCGCGCACGGCTCGCACCCAGCGCGAGCCGGACGGCGATCTCCTTTCGCCGTCCCGATGCGCGCGCGAGCAGCATATTCGCGACGTTGGAACAGGCGATGAGCATCACGAGCCCGCTCAGAATGATGAAGAAATCGCGGAAGTACGGCACGTCCTGCTTACGGACGGGCAGGACCTTGCCGCCCTGCAGGAGCGAGACGGTACGGCCCCCTTCGCGGCGGAAGATGCCCGCATCGTGCTCTTCGGCGCGCGCCACCGAATCGAGCACGGCCTCGGCGCGTGAAGTGGCGATACCGGGCCGCAGGCGGCCGACCATCTGAAACATGGTCAGATCGCGCCGGTCGATCGCGCCTCCGGCAAGCTCGGGGGCAACCTGAATACCTGAAGAAAGCGGCATCCAGAGATCCGCCGGGAAGAGACTCGGCGACGCCCCCAGAAACCCTACCGGGCCGACTGCGACGATGACGCAGGCGCGACCGTTGACGCGGAGTTGCCTGCCGATCACCGACCGGTCACCGTCCAGCCGCTCCTGCCAGAAACGATTGCTGATGACCATCACCGGTACGGGTCCGGGGCGGTTCCCGTCTTCTTCGGGGAAGCGCCCGAGCGCGGGTGCGATGCCAAGCGTGGCGAAGTAGGACGGCGTGATCAGGTGTCCCCAGGTCCGCTCCGTGCGCCCGCCGCGCTGGACACCGAACGGCGCGGGCGCGATGTAGGACATTGTGGAGGAGAACACATCGGTGCGCTCACGGTAGCGCTTGTACAGGGGGAAAGACGTGGGGGAGAACAGCGCCACCAACTGACCGGGCTCCCGGACGCCAGGCGTGTCGCGCAGCAGACCGTTCATCTCGCTCCACGCGGATGTTCCGACGGCCAGGCCCAGGCTGAGCGAGACCACCGCGACCGCCGTGAATCCGGGCGAAGCTGCGAGAGTACGCAAACCGTATCGCATGTCCTGGCGGATTTCCGCGAGATATTCGACGGGGACGCGGATCGCGATGTCCAGCAGGAGGAGCAGCAGACCCCTCACGCCATGGCGACGCCAGACCGGTCTCACCGTCTCCTCGGTCACCTGCATCAACTCGTCTCCCCAGACGTTTCGAAATTCGTGCGGGAAGGCACTGGCCAGCAGCCGGTACAGTCGCAGTGTGAGAGCGACGGGCCTGCCGGGTTCGGCGGTCATGACTCTGCCTCCCGTTTTGTGAGTCCCCGGCGCGAGCGGAGAATGCGAACCAGATCTTCCAGACGAGCGCTTTCGGCTTCCAGAACACAACGTCCGAGACTGGTCAGGCGGTAGTAGCGGCGCCGTGCATCGTCTTCCTCCGGTGGCCGCCGCTCGGACGATTCAGCGATGAGGTCCTCGTCCATGAGGCGCTTCAGGGTGCCGTAGAGCGTCGCCGGCCACAGCCGTACTTTGCCGCCGGTGCGTTCCAGCACTTCCTGCATGATGCCGTAGCCGTGCTGTTCCTGCTCGGCGAGGGACAGGAGCACGTGGAACCAGTGCGGTTTCAATGGCAGAAAGGAATCGGGAGTGACAGGCTTCTTCATCGGTATATATACCAACTAATATATATACGCAGGAGGATGCAAAAAGCAAGGGGTTCTTTATGCCGCGCGGTAACGCCGGCAGGTAAACTCGCTGCCGATGCCGCTGGTAAGCAGGCGCTCCTTGCGGTCCTGTAGCAGGCGGGCGGTCCAGTCGGTGAAGCCGCCGTCGGCGATGGGGTAGCGGCTGCCGTCGGGCGCTGCCGGCGAGACTCGCAGGCAGAGGCCCGTGTAATAGCCGAGCCCTTCCAGCCTTGAGAGCGTGCAGCGGAATTCGGCTTCGGGGTGCTTCTGTTGGAGCGGAGCGAAGACCTGCTCGCGCACCAGCGCGAAGCGAGGTGAGTCATCGGGCATCGTGATGCCGCGGCCAGCGAGGAACTGGTCGGAGCCGCCGACGCGGTGCGCGCGGATCGCCTGGTGGATTTCCTCGCGGCTGACGCCGGCTTTCACGAGATGCTCTCCGGTGGCGGCGAGATCGGAGACCTCGACCAGTGGCCGGGTCAGGCTGAAGCCGGCGGCATTCAGAGCGCGGAACAGGCGGAGATAGAATCCGATGTGTTCACGCAGGTGCTGCATTTCGAAGGCGCTCGATCCAGTGTCGCGCCCGGCCGAGACCATGCCGAAGAGCCGGAAATGCGGCGTGAAGCCGGGGAAATCGAAGGGCTGAAGACGAATCACGCGATGGCTGCTGCAGAGACGCACAGGCCGGTCGGCACCGCGTTCCGTCTTCTTTCGGCGGCGGCGCGCGCACTCGAGAGCGAGAACCGGCGTGCAATCGCCGAGCACGTCGGCGTTGCGGATGGTGGTCAGAACGTTGTTCTGATCTATGCCTCCCAGCGCCAGGCTGAGGCCGAAGGGGCCGACAGGAGACAGCTCGAGAGCCTCGAAGTCGGTGGCCGCGGCGAACGCGACGCTGTCGAATTCGTTGAGCAGGCGCGCATCCACAGTAGAGGCCGCGAGCATCGGGACACGCTCAAACCGGCTGAGCGCCTCCGGCTCGGTCACCGTTCGTGCGCGCTGCTGGTAAACCTCGAGCAGGAGCGACTGCAAATCGCTCGGTGTAAGTTCATCCGCCAGCACGGAGAACAGACGAGGCAGGCCGCTCTCCGCTACGATGCGCTTCGCGATGCCGGAGTGCATGCAGACATCTTAGCGAGTGCGCGGCGGACGTCTACTTCTTGTCTTTGTCTTTGGGGTCGAGTGGCGGCGCCAGCTTCTCCGGCTCGGCCTTCTCGCCCGTGCCCGGGTTGTCGATGTCGTTGAACTTAATGTTCACGTCGCTCTTGAACTGCTTGTAGTCCTCGTACTTCATCACCATCTTCATGCGCAGCGGACCTTCCGGGAAGTTCAGCGTGTCGTTGGCGTAGGTGTAGGTGGGGAACCAGTACTTACCGTCGATCTGTTCGCGGTAGGTTTCGAACTTGGGGAACATCTGGCCTTTCGAGCCTTTGGAGTTGCCGACGCCGCGCCCGTAGGTCTTGACGATCTGCAAATCCTTATCGTCCACCCAGATCTGGCCCTCGAAATAGCGCTTTGTGGGCTCCAAATGCTTCGGCTTGACGGCGAAGGCGTAGCAGGGGACCTCATCCACCTGTTCGTGGCCCAGATAGCGGATGTAGTAATCGGGGATCTGGTCAGTGGTGAGAACGAAGGGTTGGACGTCGCGAAGGTCCTGCATGTCTTCTGGTGTGAGAATCAGGCGCTCCAGCGTGTTGACGGGCGCGTAAACGACCCGCTCGACGCGCTTGCCCTCAGGCGAAAAGATGATGTCACTCACCATCTGGTACTTGCCGCCGTCGGGCTGGCCGGCTTCGTCGAGGGTCTGTACTTTCACGGACTGGCGGTAGGTGTAGTTGGAGCGCGCCTTCTGAAACTCCGATTCCTTCGCGGCGAATTTCGTAATGATGTCGTTGATCTGGTCGTCGGAGAGCTGGGTGGTGGTGGCGGCGAGACTGGGGAGAGTCAGACCGGTGAACAGCACCGAAGCAAGGGTCAGGCGCGCGGGAGAGAACATCGCAATTCTTTGACGAACTGAAGACCGGCGAGGTTGCGTCAACACGGTTAATGTCCCAGGATCTGCTTCGCGATGGTGAGTAGTTGCATGTTGGTGGTGCCTTCGTAGATGCGGCCGATTTTGGCGTCACGATAGAGCTTCTCCACCGGGTAATCTTTTGTAAAGCCCACGCCGCCAAGGATCTCCACAGCGCGTGAGGCATTCGATTCGGCGATTTCCGAGGCGTAGAGCTTGGCCATGGCGGCTTCTGTCACAAAGGGTACGCCGGCATCGCGCATGCGGGCGGCGTTATAGACGAGCAGTCGCGCAGCTTCGACAGCGGTGGCCATGCGGGCCAGTTCGAACTGCACTCCCTGGAACTCGGCGATGGCCTGGCCGAACTGCTTGCGCTCGCGGGCATAAACGACGGCGTGATCGAGCGCGCCGTGGGCGAGCCCCACCATCTGCGCGCCGATGGCGATGCGGCCCTCGTTCAGCGTCTCGATGGCGACCTTGTAGCCCTTGCCCACTTCGCCAAGCACGTTCGCCGCGGGCACGATGCAATCGTCGAGTATCAGCTCGCAGGTGGAGGAGGCGCGGATGCCGAGCTTGTCTTCCTTTTTGCCCACCTGGAAGCCGGGCGTGTCGCGCTCCACGATGAAGCAGGTGATGCCGCGATGGCCGGCTTCGGGATTCGCGTTCGCGAAGAGCAGGAAGATGCCGGCTTCAGCCGCGTTGGTGATCCACAGCTTGCGGCCCGTAAGGCAGAAACAGTCGCCCTGGCGAACGGCGCGCGTGGCGAGCGCGAAGGCGTCCGAACCCGAGCCTGCCTCGGAAAGCGCGAATGCGCCGACGGTGTCAGTGGCGAGGCGCGGCAGGTGTTTTGCCTTCTGTTCGGCCGTGCCCCAGCGCAGCAGCACGTTGTTAACGATGGTGTTCTGGACGTCAACAATGACGGCCGCCGAGGGGTCTGTTTCGGCGATCGCCTCGATCGCGAGCACGGCGAGGAAGAACGAGCCGCCCTGTCCGCCGAACTCCTCGGGGATTTCGACGCCCATCAGGCCGAGCTCGAACATCTCGCGCAGCAGGTCGTGACGGAACACGCCTGCTTCGTCCATGGCGCGGACGTGCGGACCGATGCGTTCGCGCGCGAAGCGGCGCACGACGTCGCGAAACATGCTCTCTTCTTCGTTGAGTGAGGTGAGCGGCACGGAGCTCATCGGTCTCCTATTGTAGAATGTCGCTGGCATGACCGAATCCGAGATTGTGGAACAACTGCGGGCCGGGCTGGCGCGCGCTGCGGCCGAACTTCCTCCCGATGCGCCAATGGCCGTCGATCTGATCCTGCCGGAGCCGTCGGAGGACGAGGCGTGACCATCGAGGAAGCTTCAGCAGCACTCGCATCAGGCCAGTCCTCTTCGGTGGAGCTGACAAAAGGCTGTCTCGACCGGATTGCACGCCGTAATTCGGGGCTGAGTGCATTCATCACGGTCACCGCCGAAGACGCGCTGGCGCGCGCCGAGCTAATGGATCGCGAAATCGCGGACGGGGACATGCGCGGCCCGCTGCACGGCATTCCTATCGCGCACAAGGACAATATCTTCACGCGGGGGATTCGGACCACGTCGGGGTCGCGGGTGCTCATCGACGAAGAGCCGGCGGCCGATGCCGAGATTGTCGCGCGTCTGTACGAGGCCGGCGCGGTCGTGGTGGGCAAGACCAACATGCATGAGCTGGCCTACGGGATCACGTCAATAAATCCGCACTATGGCACCGTGCGTAACCCGCGTGACTCACGGTGCATCGCGGGCGGGTCGAGTGGTGGTTCCGCAGTGGCCGTGGCGGATGGCATGTGCCTGCTGGCTAGTGGCACCGATACTGGTGGTTCACTGCGCATTCCGGCGTCTTTTTGCGGAGTGGTCGCCATCAAGCCGACCTACGGTCTGGTGAGCCGCGCAGGGATTCAGCCGCTCGGGTTGACGCTGGATCACGCGGGCCCGCTGGCCGCTACCGTGCGCGATGCGGCGATAGGACTGTCCGCGATGGCAGGCCGGGACTTTGCGGTCGAGCATGAGCCCTCGTTGAACGGAGTCATGATCGGCATTCCGGAGAACTTCTTCTTCGACGATCTCGACCCCGACGTCGATCGCGCCGTGAAGCGCGCCATCGACAAGTGTGAGCGCGCTGGTGCGCACGTCGAGCGGGTGACCGTTCCCGACATGAACCTGCTGAACACCGTGAGCCGCGCCATTCTGATGGGCGAGTCTGCCGCTCTGTTTGAGCCGGTGGCCGACCGCCGCGCGGAGTTCGGTGAAGATGTACTGGCGTTGCTCGACCAGGGGAAGCTCCTGTCCGCCAGCGCCTATGTGAACGCGCAGCGCCTTCGTACGGAGTTCATCGAGCTGTTCCGCGGCCTGCTGCGAACCGTGGACTACCTGTTGACGCCTACGACGCCGACCGCCGCCGCGCGCGTCGAAAATGCCGCTGACATTCGGATTCGCACCACAAGCCTGGTGCGCGGGATCAACGTGATTGGTTTCCCTGCGCTCTCCATGCCTTGTGGCAGAACCGGCGACGGCCTTCCGGTTGGGCTGCAACTGATCGGTGCGCCATGGCGTGATGCCGAGCTGTTGAATGTTGCTGCAGCACTCGAGGACGCGCTGGCAGCTTAATCGGCGCGCAAGGTGACGGCCGGGTCCGTGCGGGCGGCGCGTAGCGCGGGGATCAGACTGCCGGCCGTCGTCATCACCGCGCAGAGCAGGGCGACCGCGGAGAACGTGGCCGGATCGCCTGGCTTCACGCCCGCAAGCAGCGATTCCAGGGCGCGGCCGACGGCGAACGCCAGCACGAGGCCGGGCACGATTCCCGCGAGCGCGAGCAGGGTCCCCTGCCGCAGGATCATTCGTCCGATTCCCGCCGGGGTTGCCCCCAGAGCCACGCGTACTCCAATCTCATTGGCACGCTGCGACACGGTGAAGGCCAGCAGACCGTGGATGCCGACGGCGGCCAGCAGGAATGCCAGCGCCGCGAACGCTCCCAGAATCCGCGCCTGCAGGGCGCGGGATGCGGTCCGCTCTTCCAGAATGTAGTTCATCGTTTCGATGTAGGAGATGGGCTGCTCGGGGTCAGCCTCATAGATGAGGCGGCTCAGAGCCGGGATCAGGGTGGTGACGTCGCCGGCGGCGCGTACCACCAGTGCCTTGGGCACATAGCCGACGAGTTCGCCGTCATCGACTTGCAGATAGGGAAGGTAGACCTGGGGCTCGCTGCTTTGTTCGAAGCCGCGGACGCGGATGTCGCCGGCGACTCCGACGATGGTGCGGTTGTGCATGCCGAAATCGAAATGACGGCCGACCGGGTCTTCGCCCGGCCAGTAGTGGCGCACAAAGGACTCGCTGACGACGGCAGTGTAGAGGCTTTCATGCGAATCGCTGTCGGAGACGTCGCGACCGAGGCGGATGGGGATTCCCATGGTGGCGAAGAAACCGGGCGTCACGAAGCGCATGCTCGCCGTATGACCTTCGGAGCGGTCGAGCGTCTTGCCGCCGATACTGACAGGCCAGATGCCTCCACCCACCACCATCGGCAGATAGGTAATGTACGCGGCATGGGAAACGCCGGGAAGCGCCCGCGCACCATCGAGGACATGACGGTAGAACGCGGCGCGGCGGGTGACGCTATCGTACTTCGGGGAAGGGAACACGGTCCGCATGGTCAGGACGCCGTCGGCGCGAAAGCCAGGATCGGTGGTCTGGACGCGCCAGAGGGCGCGCATCAGCAGGCCCGAGGAAACCAGCAGCACGACCGATATCGCGACCTCCGCAATCACCAGCGCGGCGCGCAGGCGCTCACGCTGTCCGCCGCCGGAGCGCTGGCCCTCGTGCAGGCCTTTCAGATCCGGACCGGCGCAGGCGCGCAGAGCAGGCACGACGCCGAAGGCGAGTCCGGTGAGCACGGTCAGGACGCCGGCGAAGATCAGCACACGCGTGTCGATCCCGGGCTGGTGCGCGAGGGGCAGATTCTCGGGAGTGAGCTTCTTCAGGATCGGCGCTGAGGTGTAGGCGATGGCGATTCCCAGGAGGCCGCCGAGCAGCGCGAGAATCAGGCTT
>Ga0335082_10005924_pt1 | contig 13358 bp, 7 predicted proteins | sample Lox_Sample_41_FD_206718 | JGI IMG/M metagenome (GOLD analysis project Ga0335082, IMG submission 206718) | Soil microbial communities from Loxahatchee National Wildlife Refuge, Florida, United States - Lox_Sample_4.1 | ecosystem: Environmental > Terrestrial > Soil > Wetlands | place: USA: Florida... | reverse complement strand
CGAAACGTCCGTCTGGGGACCCCCGCGGGCGTTGGTGGGCCGTGTGGGACTCGAACCCACGACCACCGGCTTAAAAGGCCGATGCTCTACCGACTGAGCTAACGGCCCAAGTCTCAGCAGTCGTGAAGGATACTTCAATTCGAATCCGCTGCGACATGGCCGACTCTTCACGCTGTGCCGTGTTTGTGCCGAGTTCCCCGACTCTCTTTGGCGTCAGATCGTCCTTCTCGTGCTCGGCGCAGGTGGTGCGATGGAGAAGTCGAGCACCGCAGCCGCGTCATCGAGCAAATCGTCCGACGAGTGACAGGGTCGAACGAATGCCGGAAGTCATGTGGGTGCCGCAGCGACGCCTGACTCTTCCTCTTCCGAGTGATCAGCGAGAGGGACGGGAAAAGGATCTGCGAGAACTGCGCAGCCCGTTGCGAAGGCCGCACCGGCGAATCGAGTAGCGGGCCCCTGCCAAAGCGTGGTCTACTTCTCGTCAGTTCCCGGCTCAGACACAATAGGCTGGATGAGGGCTGACGATGAAAGAGACCACCAACGACTCGGTCGTCGGACTACTTAGCGACTCACCAACCGGAGAGGACCGCCAAGTCCGACGAGGCAACACCATGGGACGAGAACTCCCGAGCCGCCCCGAGGGATCACGCCGGACAGCCCGCCGGACCAGGTATTTCCGCTTCCTCGTTCTCGGCGGCGACCTCCTGTTCGCGGCGACTCTTGGGGCCGATCAGGTCATCCCGATGACTGCGCATGCCAAAGGGGCGCTCGGCAGCGTTTGGCGCAGCGATCTTCGTATGTATAACCCGACGTCGGAGCCGATTTCTGGGAGGCTCATCTTTACCGAGAGGGGCACGAGCAGCGGTTCTTCCGATGTCTCGCTTGCCTACGCGATCGCTCCTGGTGGGGTAACGGTTCTCACGGACGTGTATGGGTTGTCTCATCCTGGCCATGATGGTGTGGCTTTGTGCTTGGTGAAGCCCGATCGTGGCCAAGATGATCCCGTACTTGATCCCACGACGTACAACCTCTTGCCCGATGGTGGGGAGCTGCCCACTCGGCCAACGGTCTTCCGCCCCGAGTCTGACTATCTTGGTAAGGGCTATGTCCTTGCCGGTATTACTGGGAAGGAGATCGAGCGTACCGGCGCGTACGTGATGATCGGTCCCAGCCACACGGAGATCAAGTTCACCGGTCCGGACGGTCTTGAAGCGACGCAGAGTTATGAACCTTACATGTTCGTGCAGTACAACCGCGCAGAGCAGCTCTTTGAAAAGGTGAGCGACGAGCCGATCAAGAAGACGACCGACGAGGCGATTGAGAAGGTGACCATCAATCCGAACAGCGCATTGCGAGCAGAAATTACCGCTGGCAGCGCACGAGTCGCGCTCACCAGGAACAACAATGTCAGCAACCATGCGCACTGGGTGGACTTAGAAGTCATCCAGGGACCACCGCAGCCGGCCGCGGCCGCGGCCTACGTCGACAAGTGGTTGCCGATACACACAATCTGGCTCAACAACAGGGAGATCAGAACACTCATCAAAGGCGCCGACGGATTAGCGGACCGCGCAGAAGAGCTCGCCGCCGCGCTTTACGAAGGCCGTCCCGAGAGCGCCTATGGCACGAATGTCATCAGATCGTATGCCGATGGGAGAGGTTATCCGCCCATCGAAGTCGATAGTTCCAAAGACCCATTCCTGTGGGACAACATCAACACCACGAACGACCACGGCTATCGCCTCGGAAGCGTGACATTTTTTACACGATCGGAGCCGCACCGATACACCCCCGGCGATCCATGGCTCGCCGATATCCGCACACTCGTCCGTCAATCACTCATCGAACAAATAACCACCTGGCCGGTAAAATACGGCGGGCGCAGGACGAGCTGGAAGCCGAACATGGACCACGACCCAACCTGGCGCACACAAGATCCAAACTAGACCGAGGCGTTCGTCGCAATCGCCACTCGCTGCTGCCGCACACCCGTACTCGTAGACGAGATCGGGGCCCGCAGAACGAGCCTCTGCGTCATAGGGCGCGCGATCGCGCAGATCCGACCGTCAGGAAGGTTTGGGCAGCGACGAGAGGAACGCCGACTCGACGCGCCAGATCGTCTCCTCGCGGCGAGGACCGGTCGCGATGAGGACGGCGGATGCGCCGACGCGATCCTCGAGAAAGCGGACGTAGTCCTTCGCCGCCGGCGGCAGATCGTCGTATCGGGTCACGGCGGTCGTCTTGGTCCTCCAGCCGCGGCGCTTCTCGTAGCGGGGCTCCAGGCGCGCGACGTCCTCGACTAAGGCCGGCAGGGCGTCGACCTCTCGGCCATCCAGCCCGTAGCCGACGCACACCGGGATCTCCTCGAGATCGTCCAGCACATCGAGCTTCGTGATCGCCACCGCGTCCGCGCCGGAAAGCTCCACGGCGGTTCGCGCCACGACCGCGTCGAACCAGCCGATCCGCCGGGGGCGGCCGGTGGACGTCCCGTATTCGTTGCCTCGGGCGCGCAGGTGCTCGCCCGTCGCATCCGACAGCTCCGTGGGAAACGGGCCGCCGCCGACTCGCGTCGTGTAGGCCTTGAGCACCACCAGGACTCCTTCGAGCGCCCGGGGCGGAATCTGCAGGCCCGAGGCGACCGCCGCCGACGTGCAGTGGGACGACGTAACGAACGGATAGGTACCGGCAGACATGTCGAGCATCGCGCCGTGCGCTCCTTCGGCGAGGAGCGTCCCTCCGGCGGAGAGGTGGCGGCGCAGGTGCCGGCCCGTGTCGGCAACGTGCGGCTTCAGCATCTCGGCGGCGCGCCCGAGTTCCATGACCACGTCGCCAGGCGCCGGCACATCCGGGCCCCCGAGTGCTCGGGCGAGGACGCCGGTCTCGGCGGCGAGGCTCGCGACGCGGTCCCGCAACGTCTCGGGGCGGTAGAGCTCGGCCACGCGGATGCCCTTGCGGGCCGCCGCGGACTCGTACGCCGGGCCGATGCCCCGAAGAGTCGTGCCGATCTTGGACCGGCCGGCCGCCGCTTCCCGCGCAGCGTCGAGGAGACGGTGGTAGGGAAGAATGACCTGCGCGCGATCCGAGAGGAGGAGGTTGCCTCCGACCTCGATCCCTTGGTCGCGCAGGGCGCGGATTTCCGACAGAAGGGCGTCGGGATCGACGACGACTCCCGGACCGATGACGGCGTTGCGCCCGCGCACGATGCCGGCGGGCAACAGATGAAAGGCGAAGTGGCGGTCGCCGAACTTGACCGTGTGGCCGGCATTATGGCCGCCGTGATAGCGCGCGACGATGTCGAATCGGTCCGAGAGCAGGTCCACGATCTTCCCCTTGCCCTCGTCTCCCCACTGTCCGCCGAGCACGGCCACTACTTTCAAGGCGTCGCGTCTCCAAAAAACGCCGCAGCGTAACAGATTCGAGGCTTCCTTTCAGCCGAGGACGGCCGTCGACGCGGGCTAGAATCGCGCGATGCGAATTCTCCGATTGACGGGGCGCGACCTGACGCTCGAGTCCCTGCGGGCCGTAGCGGACCGAGAAGCGCGGGCCGCTCTCGCCCCGCCGGCGCGCCGGGCCATCGCCGCCTCGCGGCGCGCGGTCGAGGCGGCGCTCCGGCGTCGCGACCGTGTCTACGGCCTGACGACGGGCTTCGGAAACTTCGCGAACGTCGAGATCTCTCCCGCCGAGATCGAGGTTCTGCAGCGAAACCTCGTCCGAAGCCACGCCGCGGGGGTGGGCGAGCCCCTGCCGGATCGGGCGGTGCGCGCCATGATGGTCCTGCGCGCCAACGCGCTCGCGCGGGGCTTCTCGGGCGTTCGCCCTTCGACCGTCGAGACCCTTCTCGCGATGCTCGCCGCAGATCTCCTGCCGGTCGTGCCCCGGCAGGGGAGTGTGGGCGCCTCGGGAGACCTGGCGCCGCTCTCGCACCTCGCTCTGGCCCTGATCGGGGAAGGAGAGGTGCGCCGGCGCGGCCGCCGGCTTCCGGCGGGGCGCGCGCTCGCGGCGGCGCGGATCCGTCCGGTCACCCTGGGCGCCAAGGAGGGACTCGCCCTGATCAATGGCGTTCAGATGAGTGTGGCCGTCGGAGGCCTCGCCCTCGAGCGGGCAATCTTCCTGTCGAAGGCCGCGGACCTTTGCGGCGCGGCGACGCTGGACGCCTCGCGGGGGTCGGACGCGGCGTTCGACGCGCGGATCGTGGGCGCGCGTCCCCATCCCGGGGCCATCGCCTCGGCGCGCAACCTGCGACGTTTGCTCGCGGGAAGCGCCATCCGGGAATCGCACCGCGGGTGCGGCCGCGTGCAGGACAACTATGCGCTGCGTTGCATGCCCCAGGTGCACGGCGCGGCGCGCGACGCCTTCGCCCATGCCCGGGAGGTTCTGGAGCGGGAGATGAACAGCGCCACCGACAATCCCCTCGTCTTTCCGGGACGGGGCGACATCGTGTCGGGAGGCAACTTCCACGGAGCCCCCGTCGGCTTCGTGCTCGACTACGCCGCCCTGGCGGCGGCCGACCTCGCCTCGATCTCCGAGCGGCGGATCGCCAAGCTCGTCAACCCGGCGACCTCGGAGCTGCCGGCTTTTCTCGTCGAGAAGGGCGGGCTCAATTCGGGCCTGATGCTGGCGCAAGTCACGGCGGCGGCCCTGGTGTCCGAGTCCAAGACGCTGGCACATCCGGCGTCGGTCGACTCGATCCCCACTTCCGCCGACAAAGAGGATCACGTCTCGATGTCTCCGATCGCGGCGCGCAAGCTCTCGACGATCGTGGAGAACCTGGAGTGGGTCCTCGCGATCGAACTGATGTCGGCGTTTCAGGCGATGGAGTTCCTCCGCCCGCTTCCCTCCTCCCGACCGATCGAGCGAGTCCGGCGCGCCTTCCGTCGGGTGGTCGAGCCCTGGACGGAGGACCGTCGGCTCGCCCCGGATCTCCAGGCGTCCCGGCAGTTCCTCTCGAGCCCGAGTTTCCTCGACGCCGTCGGCTCTCTCGCCTGAAGGAAGCGCGCGAGGACCCGGCTATACTCTGCCCGTGACGACGAGTGTGTCCGCGACGCGCTCCGTGCGCGCCGCCCGGGGAACGGCGCTGCGCTGTCTCGGCTGGCCCCAGGAAGCCGCCCTCCGGATGCTCGAAAACAACCTGGACCCCGACGTGGCCGAGAAGCCCGAGGAGCTGATCGTCTACGGAGGAACCGGCAAGGCGGCGCGCAACTGGGAGTGCTTCGACGGAATCGTTGCCGTTCTGAAGCGCCTGCGCGCCGACGAGACTCTGCTCGTGCAGTCGGGCAAGCCCACGGGAGTCTTCCCGACGCACGCCGACGCGCCCCGCGTGCTGATCGCCAACTCGCTGCTCGTGCCGGCGTGGGCCACGGGCCGGGAGTTCCGGCGGCTGGAGGCGATGGGCCTGACGATGTTCGGCCAGATGACGGCCGGCTCCTGGATCTACATCGGCACGCAGGGGATCGTACAGGGGACCTTCGAGACGTTCGCCGCCGCGGCCAAGAAGGAGTTCGGCCTGGACCATCTGGAGGGGCGGCTGGTCGTCACGGCGGGCCTCGGGGGCATGGGAGGCGCCCAGCCCCTGGCGGCAACGATGAACGGGGCGGCAGCCTTGATCGCAGAGGTGGACTCCGAGCGGATCGACCGCCGTATTCAAACGCGGTACCTCGACCGGCGGGAGGATGTCCTCGACCGCGCCATCGACCAGGCGCTCGAGGCGCGAGACGCGGGCCGGGCCGTCTCGATCGGTGTTCGGGTCAACGCGGTCGACCTGCTCGAGCGGCTGATCGCGCGCGGGATCGCGCCCGACCTGATCACCGACCAAACCTCGGCTCACGACGAATTGAACGGCTACGTGCCGCGCGGCGCGCCCGACGAGGATCTCGTGCTGCTGCGGCGCCGGGACCCGGAGGCGTATCTGAAGCGCTCCTACGCCACCATGGCCGCGCATGTGCGGGCGCTGCTCGAGCTGCAACGCCGCGGAGCCGTCGTTTTCGATTACGGAAACAACCTGCGGGGTCAGGCCCTGAAGGCGGGCGTGGACGACGCCTTCAAGATCGGCGGCTTCGTTCCCCTCTACATCCGCCCGCTCTTTTGCGAGGGCAAGGGGCCGTTCCGCTGGGCGGCGCTCTCGGGGGATCCCGAGGACATCCGCGCGACGGACCGCGCCCTGCAGGAGTTGTTTCCCGAGAACCGCCAGCTCAAACGGTGGCTGACGCTGGCCGATGAACGCGTGGCGTTCCAAGGCCTGCCGGCGCGAATCTGCTGGCTCGGGTACGGTGAGCGGGACCGAGCGGGCCTGCTCTTCAATCAAATGGTGCGAGAGGGCCGGGTGCGGGCCCCGATCGTGATCGGCCGGGACCACCTCGACTCGGGCTCGGTCGCCTCTCCGAACCGCGAGACCGAGGGCATGCGAGACGGATCCGATGCGATCGCCGACTGGCCGATCTTGAATGCGCTGCTCAATACGGCCTGCGGAGCCACGTGGGTGTCCGTCCACCACGGCGGGGGGGTCGGGATCGGCTACTCGATCCACGCCGGGATGGTCGTCGTGGCCGACGGGACGCCCGAAGCCGATCGTCGGCTTCGCCGCGTGCTCAATGCCGACCCGGGCACCGGGGTGATGAGGCATGCCGATGCGGGATACCCCGAGGCGATCGCCACCGCGCGGGCGCGCGGGGTGGACTTGCCGCTGATTCGTTGACCGGAAAGACCGGGCCGGTAGCGTGGGCGGTGACCGCCAACCCTTGACCCGGTGGGTGAAGGCCGCCCTGATCCTGGGCGGCGCGCTCGTTCTCCTCTGGCTCGACGGCTGGTTTGCGGCGGGAGGGACACCGCACCGGCCGGTCCGGTTGACGCCGGCTCTCACCGAAGCCTTCGCTCGCGCGGCCTCCGATCTGGCGGCGCGGGCGAGCTCCTTTTCGGAGAATCCGGAAGTCTCCCGCTCCCTCCTCGGAGGCGGTGTCCTCGTCGACCGCGCCGCCCTATTCGCGGCCGCCCGCGAGGCCGTGGAGGGAGCACCCCCCGGCCTCTGGCTCGCGCTGAGCGACCGCGCCGGCAACGTCCACGCCTGGTGGGGCGAGACGCCCTCGCCCGTCCCCCAGCTCTCGGACGCCGATGGATTCTCGGCGCTGTGGTCGGCGACCACGCTGACCCTCGTTTACCGGCGGTCGGTCGGGACGGGCCCGCGGGAGGGCGTCGTCGCCACGGCGCGGTCCTTCCCCGTTCGCGCGCCGGACTTCGGCAATGCCCTGGGCCTGGCCGGGGAGGCGGCCGCCTGGAGGCCGGTCGGCCGGTCCGACGCGGCGGCGCTCTTTCGCGACGGCGACGCGTTCGTCGCCGCGGTCCCAGCCGACTGGGTCGAGCCGGCGCCGTCGCGCCGGGGAATTCCCTTCGCATTGGCCGTGCTCGCTGCCCTCTTCGGATTCGCGCGATCCCGCGGGCCGATGGCTGCCGGTATGTGGCTCGCATTGCTGTTCCTCCTTCTGACCTCCTTCCTGAGCGCGGAGCCGCGGGCGCTGGCATCTCCGACCGCGTGGCCGCTGGCGATCGGCGTCGCCGCCGTTGCGCCGGCGCTCTACGGTCTTCGAGGCGGGGACCGGGGCTCGCGGGGCCCGGTCCGAGTCGCGCTCGGATACGGCTTGCTTGTCGCCTCTCTTGTCTCTGCGACGCGCATCGAGCCGCCGGAGCTGACGGGGATCGGACAGGGAGGACTTCGCGCCCTGCTCGACTTGTCGGGTCTGACCGCGTTGGTGGTCGCGGCTTTGGCGTTCGGGGCCGCAGGTCGGGGGAAGACTCGTTCCTCGCAGAAGTGGTTGACCGCCGCGGTGATCTTCACCGCCGCCATGATCGTCGCGAGTCTCGCGGTCATCTCGGCCGCCCCGGTGGAGCCCGCCGCGGTTCTTCTCATGGCAGTCGCGGCCTTCGAGCTGTGGGCGCGAGCTGTCGGGCCGCAGACCGAGGAGCCCTTCGTCCTGCCGCGGCTGCTGGTCGGGGCCGCCGCTCTGGTCGTGTTGATCGTCTCGCCTTTGCGCGAGCACGCGCGCGCGGCCGAAGCCTTTCGGATCGCCTCGGCCATCCGTGTTCCGGACCCCGAGCTTCCCTCGACGAGCGCTGTCGCGGCGGCTCAGTACGCCGTGGCCCGTATCTCCCAGATCGACCTGCAGCGGGATCTGCCGGCACCGGTGTCGGATGTCGACCTTTCGGACCTCGCCTATCGGATCTGGCGGGATGGCGCCGACGGCCCCGAGGGGCGGGCCCTGATTTCGTACGAGATCTTCGATGGCGCGGGCCGATCGCGTAGTCGTTTCTCCCTGATTCCCGAGGCCGAGACGCCGGAGGAGGCGGCCGCCGCATCCATTCGCATCGACCGGTTCCGTGTCGCGGTCGTGCGGCGCCTCGTCGGTCTGCGGTCCGGCCACGGTCTGTGGGGTGTGGCGCGCGTCGAGGTCGCCGACTGGCCGAATTGGGACCCGCTGCCTCCTCGGATCGGCGTGTATCGGCGGCTCGTGCTGGGACCCGGAGCCGAGCGCGGGCCCTGGGTGGCGCCCCGGCGCCCGCTGCTGGCGAGCTACGCTCCCGACGGGGAGGGCCGCGACGAGGGTCTGCGTCTTTCTCCGGCCCTGCTGGCGCGCCTGCGGGGAGCCGATCGCCCGCAGCGCGTGCACCTCCTCTATCGCGGCCAGGTGCTCTACGGGGAGGTGCGTCCCGCCCGAGACGGGTACCGATTGATTGCCTTGCCGCTGCCCGACTTCTTCGGTCGACTCTTGACGGCCGCCCTCCTGATTCCCGGGGTCGTGGTCGTTTATCTGGTGGGCAGCGCTCTTCTTCTCGGCCGCCTGATCTGGCAGGAGCCGCGCGACGGTCTGCTTCCCGGCTGGGTCCGGACGTTCCGGGGGCGGCTGGTGGCGCTGTATGTGCTCGGTGTTCTCGTTCCCCTCTTCGCGGTGACTTTTTTCCTGCGGTCGCAGATCGAGACGCGCTCACAGAGGGAGACCGTTGACCATGCCCGGACCGCGCTCGGAACGGCGCGCCGCGTCCTGGACGACTATCTGCCGTCTGCCGCGGCAGCGCGCGGCCGGTTGGGGCTCCTCGACGACACGCTGATCGCCTGGCTCGCCAACGCCGTGGGATATGACCTGTCGGTCTACGGGCCCGACGGCAGCCTCATCGCGACCTCCCGCCGCGACCTCTACGCCTCCGGCCTCCTTCCGGATCGGGCTTCCGCCTCGGTGTACGTTTCGGTGGGGCTCCAGGGAGCGGCCCAGCTGGAGGGCTCGCGGCGGGTGGCCGGGAGCCGATTCGAGGAGGTCACGGCCGCGCTTCGCGCGGTCCCGGGCGTGCCGGGTCTGACGGCGCCGGCCCTGCTGTCGCTGCTGCTGCTTCCGCAACAGGAGGTGGCCGCGGCCGAAGCGTCGCAGTTGACGGCGGCCGTCTGGGCCTTCAGCGTCCTGATCTTCCTCGTCTCCGCCGCGATCGCCGGCCGCCTGGCGGTGCGCGTCGCGCGGCCCGTGGCCGACCTGGTCGAGGGGACTCGCGCCGTTTCGCGCGGCGACTTCTCGCCGCACATCCCGGAGCCGCCCGACGAGGAGCTGCGCGAACTGGTCCGTGCCTTCCTCTCGATGTCGCAGAGCCTCCGGACGCAGACCGAAGCGGTCTCTCGGGAAAAGGAGCGGCTGGCGACACTGCTCTCCCATCTGACCGCGGGTGTCGTGGCGTTCGGCGAGGCCGGCCGGGTCCTGCTCGCCAACCCGGCAGCCGTTTCGCTCGGGGGAGGCGGGGGGGACGCCTCGACGGTCGACGCCCTCTTCCCGGGCGACGCCATGCGAGCGGTGCGCGCCGTCTTGTACCACGCTCCGGGGCGCCCGGTGACGGCGGAGGTCGAGCCGCGCCCGGGCGAGCGATGGCGGATCGTCTCGGTTCCCCTGCCGCTCGCCGCCGAGGGAGACCGGATGGCCGTCATCGAGGATGTCTCGGACGTCGTCCGTTCGAACCGCCTGGCGGCGTGGGCCGAGATGGCGCGGATCATCGCCCACGAGATCAAGAACCCGCTGACGCCGATTCGGTTGTCCGTGGAGCACCTGCGCGAGGTCTGGCGGCGCGGATCCTCCGACTTCGATCGAGTGCTCGAGGACTGCGTGTCCAACGTCTTGCGGCAGACCGAGGAGCTGCGCCGGTCGGCCGCGGAGTTCTCCGACTACGCGCGGCTGCCCCGTCCCGAGAAGGCCCCGGTAGACCTCGGGCGGGCCATGCGGGAAGCGGCCGCGGCCTTTGCGGGCGCGCCCCGGATCCGCTGGAGGCTGCGCGCCGAGCCGACGGCGATGGCCGATGCCGATCCGCGACTGCTCGCCCGGGTCTTCTCGAACTTGATCGGCAACGCCGTCGAGGCCCTGGGGCCGGGCGGCGGCGAGATCGCGCTCGGCCTCACCCGCGAAGCCGACCGCGCTCGCGTTACCATCGAAGACGATGGTCCCGGCGCCTCCCCGGAGATCCTGGCCCGCCTCTTCGATCCCTACTTCTCGGCTCGCAGCGGCGGCACGGGGCTGGGACTGGCCATCGTCAAGAAGATCGTGGAGGAGCACGGCGGAACGATTTCGGCAGAAAATCGTCCGGAAGGGGGATTTCGCGTGAGCTTCGATCTGCCTCTTTCCGAGGCGGCCCAGACCGCCGACGCGCGCAGTGCATCATGAGCAGCCGCAGACCTGCCGCGCCAATTCTCGCCCTGGCGCTCTCGATGCTTGCCTGCGGCGGGCAGGGGCGGTCGGGACCGCGATCCCTCCCGGCCGGAGACGCCGTCTGGTTCTCGGACGGGCTGGCCGCCGCCGAACCGGAGGCCCAGGCGGTCTTGTCGCGCGGAGCCTTCGCGCACGCCTTCCTGCCGGCGATGTCTCTGCGCAAGCAGGGCGGCGCCTGGAAGGCCTCCGTCGCGCCGCCCCCGACGCGGCCCCTGGCCGGGATCCCCGTCGTCCTGCGGGTCGATTCGGACCCGGAGTTCGCATCGGCCCTTTCGCCCGGCGCCGAGGAAGCCCTGGCCGGTGCGATCGGGGAGGGGCTCGGAAGGCTGCTCGCGGCGCGTGGCGCCTTCGGAAAGGTCGAAGGAGTGCACCTGGACCTTCCCTTCTCCGCATCGGCGGCCGAGACTTTCGGCGCGCTCGTCGGGAAGCTTCGCTCGCGCGTGCCGCCCGATCTCTTCCTGACCGGCTCCCTGCGCTTCGCGCCGGCCGAAGGACAAGCCGAAGACCTGCGAAAGCGGCTTGCTCCACTGGATGGCCTCGTCGCGTTCGTCTTCGGAGAGGGAACTTCCGCCGATCCGATCTCGACCGACGCCCTGGGAAAGCCGTGGTGGGCGGGATACCTGGCCGGCGCCCGCGGGGAGTGGACGGACGCCGCCGGCACTCCGCGGCCCGCTCTCGGCGAAAAGTTCTTGCGGGCCTTGACCGACGAAGCGCGTGTGCCGCTCCGCCACGATCTGGCGCTCAACCAGGAAGGGGTCGCCGGCTTTCTCTTCCAGCCCGCCGCGCCCGTCGAGATCGAGGGCTCGACGTTCGGTGCGGGAGACCTGATCTCCTTTCACCAGCCGCTGGTCACGGAGCTGCTCTATCGGTTCGGCTCCGACCTGGCCGGCCGCAAGCTGATGAAGGGTCGGCTCGTCGTGATGGATGGATCGTCGGAGTCCGAGAGGATCTTCACCCTGGCGGCCCTCTCGGACGTGCTGCTGGGACGGCCGCTCCTGCCCGAGCTGCGCGTATCGGTGACGCCCGATACGACGGGTGTACGGGTCGAAGCCGAAAATCGCTCCATGCACGCGTCGGTCATCTCGCGCACGACCAACTGGGTGGAGGTCGACATTCCCTCCAATCACATCAGCGATGTCCAGCCTGGCGGCTTCGACCGGTACGAGGTCTTCGACGCGGAGGGTCGCCCGGTCACGCCGGGCCGCGCCACACGGGTGCGCTTCTACGAGACGCTGGTGGGCCCGCAGGAGCGGATCTCCGGCGCGGCGATCCTCCTTCGCGGCCGGCCGCCCGCCGACTGCTGCCGGTTCCGCTCGCACGTGCTCGCGGCATCCGGCACCGAGCTGGCCGGCGACTGGAGCGCCCCTCCCGTTGCCCCGACCCCGACGCCGGGGAAGACCAAGGCGAAACCCAAAGCGGGGCGGCGCTGACCGCGAGCCGGGGTTACGGGCTCGGGAGCGGGGGCGAGGGGGGCTTCCTCCGAAGGAGCGAAAAGAGCTTTGCGACGGGGCCCGAAGCCGCGAACGTGATGGAGACGGTCAGGAGGGCGATCTTGGGCGCGAGCGCGATGACCACGAACAGGGCGGCGATCAGCGGCAGGATCCAAGCCGGGCGACGCCGCCGGAGGTCGAGATCCTTGAAGGAGCGGTAGCGAATCGTCGAGATCATCAAGTAGGAAACCAACACCGTCATCACGAGCAGACCCGCCATCCACACCCGTGACACGAGCCGGTCCGGAGTCGCCAGCACGAGGCTCACGATCGTGGCCGCCCCTGCGGGAATCGGCAGTCCGACGAAGTAGCGCTTGTCGACAACCTTGGTCTGGATGTTGAACCGGGCGAGCCGCATCGAGCCGCAAACCACGAACAGGAAGGACCCGATCCAGCCGACGCGGTCGAAGTCGGACAGGCCCCAGGAGTAGGCGAGAACGGCTGGCGCCACACCGAAGGAGACCAGGTCTGCCAGCGAGTCGTACTCTTCCCCGAACTCCGAAGTCGAGTTGGTCAGGCGCGCAATGCGGCCGTCCAGGGCGTCGAGAATGGCGGCCACGATCACCAGCACCGCCGCGCTCTCGAACATTCCCCGGATAGACGCCCAGATCGAGAGATAGCCGCAGAAGAGGTTGCCGACGGTGAAGAGCGTCGGGAGGACGAAGAGTCCCCGGGACAGTCGCAAACGCGAGGAGGGTTTCATGAGAGGGGTGAGGGGCGAGGAGTGACAGGCGAGGAGGGGAGGCACCGGCCGGAGGCCTCGGCGCGCTCTCTCCCGGTGCGGGCCGGAGGCTCGCGCATCACTTCCATCGGGCGATTCCGGTTCGACCCGCGCGCACCTTGTCGCCGCGCCGGACGAGGATCTCAACCTCATCGGGGGCGAACAAGTCGACGCGCGAGCCGAACTTGATCATGCCGATTCGCTGAGCGCGCGCGAGCTCGTCTCCGGGTCGCGCCGTGAAAACGATCCGGCGCGCGAGCGCCCCGGCAATCTGCTTGAACGTGACGGTCCCGCGCGCCCCCCCGACGGTGATCCGGTTCTGCTCGTTCAGCGTCGATGCCTTTTCGTCGAAGGCGGCCATCTTCTTGCCGGGGCTGTAGGAGTAGTGCGTCAGGCGGCCCGTAATGGGGGAGCGGTTGACGTGGC
>Ga0335082_10005923_pt1 | contig 13360 bp, 10 predicted proteins | sample Lox_Sample_41_FD_206718 | JGI IMG/M metagenome (GOLD analysis project Ga0335082, IMG submission 206718) | Soil microbial communities from Loxahatchee National Wildlife Refuge, Florida, United States - Lox_Sample_4.1 | ecosystem: Environmental > Terrestrial > Soil > Wetlands | place: USA... | reverse complement strand
GCGAGCACCGAGAGCTCTCCGCCCTCGAGCAGCCCTTCGACGGCAAACTCGCTCCCGAAAACGAAGTCCTCGACGAGGATCTCTCCCGCGAGCTTGCCGCCAAGGCGCGACACGGCCGGGTCCTCGAGAAGGCGGTCGATTCGCCCCCACGCCGCGACGAAGCCTTCCGGCTCATCCGCGCGGATCACGCCGCGGCTCCCTGCCAAGAAAGTCGGCTTCAGGACGCAGGGGTATCGGATGCGGCCCGCCACGCCGGCGGCGTCCTCGTGGCGGGAAAAAATCCGGTGCGCCGGTGTGGGCACGCCGGCGGCAGACAGACGGCGCCGAAGCGTGCCCTTGTGCCAGGCCGCCACGGCCGCTCCCGGAGGATTGGCCGGCAGGCCGAGCGCAGCGGAAATCGCCGATGCCGCGACCACCGTCTGTTCGTCCACGCCGACGGCCGCCGCAATGGGCACGCGACGGGCAAACTCCTCGACACGCCTCGCGCACGCAGCCGGCTCGCGGAAGTCGAGGGTCAGGAGGCCATCCGGGTTTGATCCCTCGAGCGCACTCGATTCCTCCGAGGCCACCGTGACCTCCAGGCCCAAGCGCTCCGCGGCCTCCAGAAAATCGGGTGTGCGGTAGGTCGTCGTGGGCAGAAGCAGCAGGACTCGCGGCACGGCCCCTAGGTTAAGCTCCCGGCCGAGGAACGCAACGAGGGATGAGGCCGGCTCTCGCCGAAGACCCGCGGGGGCGCCGCGGGGCCCGAGACGGCGCTCTAGTGCGCCCGCTCGACTTCGCCGCGTGAGGAAGACCCTCTACGCCGCCCTCGTCGCGGCGCTCGCCGTCGCGGCGGGCCTCGCACTGCTCGCCGTGTCCACCCTCTCGCGGAAGACCGGCGAGCAGCGGGTCGTGGGCATCTCCGGGCCGGTGTCGATCGATCGCGACGCTCGCGGGGTCCCGACGGTGCGGGCGGGCTCGTCGGCGGACGCCCTCTTCGGCTTGGGCTACGCCCACGCCCAGGACCGGCTGTGGCAAATGGACTTTCAACGCCGCATCGGGAGCGGCCGCCTCGCCGAGATTCTGGGCCCTCGCCTGATCGATACGGATCGGTTCCTGAGAACGGTCGGATTTCGCCGGGCCGCCGAGGCCTCGTGGCAGTCCCTCTCCCGGGAGACGCGCGCGCTCCTCGAAGCCTACACGGCCGGGGTGAACTCGTTCCTCTCCGCCGACCGGGCGCGTCCGGTCGAGTACCGGATCTTGCGCGCCGAGCCCGAGACCTTCACTCCGGTCGATTCGCTCGCCTGGGCGAAGATGATGGCCTGGGACTTGGCGGGCAACGCGAGGGACGAGATCCGACGCGCGCGATTTGTCTCCGCCGTGGGTGCGGAGCGAGCGGGGCAGCTGCTCCCTCCCGTTCCGCTGGAACCGACGATCCTTCTCGACGCCGAGTGGATGGATCGCGTGGGCGCCGCCGCTGTCCGCCCCGGGTCCGCCCCGCCATGGGCGCCGGCCGGCCCGTGGGGGTCTCTCGAGAGCGCCTTTGCCGGCCTTTCCGCCCTGGGTTTTCAGGGCGAGGAGATCGGCAGCAATTCTTGGGTCGTGGCGGGCTCGAGGACGAAGTCCGGAAAGCCGATGCTCGCCAACGATCCGCACCTGGGGCTGCGCACGCCCTCGGTCTGGTACCTGGCTCGTCTCGAGGCGCCCGGCCTCTCCGTCGAGGGAGCCACGTTGCCGGGCCTACCCGGCGTGATCATCGGCCACAACGCTCGCATCGCGTGGGGCCTGACCAGTGTCGAGCCTGACGTCCAGGATCTCTTTCTCGAGCAGGTCGACCCGAGCGACCCCTCACGCTACTTCTACCGCGGGAGTTCCCGGGCGTTCGAGCGCCGCACCGAGCGTATCCCGGTGCGGGGCTCAGCCGATGTCCTGCTGGACGTGCGCGCCTCGGCGCACGGCCCGATCGTGACCGACCTCTACGCCGGCGCCGAGACGCTCGGACACCAGGTCGCCCTGCGGTGGACGGGGCTCGATCCGGGGGACACGACGGCCGAGGCCTTTCTCGGCATTGACCGCGCCTCCAACTGGGAGCAGTTCCTCGCTGCGGCGGGCCTCCTGCGGGCGCCCGCGCAGAACCTCGTCTACGCGGACGTGGACGGCCACATCGGCTACACGGCGACAGGGGCCATCCCGATCCGGCCCCGCTCCGACGGTCTGCTGCCGGTGTCGGGCTCGGGCCCGGACGACTGGAGTGGATACATTCCGTTCGAGAAGCTTCCGCGGGTCCTGGACCCGCCCCGCGGCTACATCGCGACGGCCAACGACCGCGTCGTCTCGGACCGGTATCCCTGGCCGATGACGGGCGACTGGCCCGAGCCGTACCGGGCCGATCGAATCACCAAGCGAATCCTCGCCTCCGGCCCGCTCGATCGAGAGGCGATGACAGCGATCCAGCTCGATCGCCACTCCGAGCAGGCCGACGAGCTCTTGCCGCTGCTGCTGGACACACGGCCCGAGGACGCGACCTCCCGCGACGCCCTCGAAAGACTGAAGGTCTGGGACCGGACGTTTTCCCCCGACTCCGTGGCCGCGTCGATCTATGCCGCCTGGTACACGGCCCTTTCCTCGATGCCCGAGGACGAGCTCGGGAAGACTCCCGCCGGGAGCGTCCGTTCCCGATTCTTGATCAATTCATTCCGCGAGAACTCGAGCTGGTGCGACGACGTCCGGACGTCGAGAAAGGAGACTTGCGCCGACTTCAAGACCGCCACACTCTCGGCGGCCGTGCGGCAGTTGCGGCAGCGCCTGGGCTCGGACCCGGCGGGCTGGCGCTGGGAGCGGCTGCACCGCGCCCGATTCCCGCACGGCGTCTTCGACGGGGTTGCGCTCCTGCGGCCCTTCTTCAGCCTCGAGACGGGACAGGGCGGCGACGCCTCGACGATCAACGTGGGCGCCTACCGCCGGGACGGCTCCTACGTCATGTCGGACGGGCCGAGTTACCGACAGATCATCGACCTCGCGGACCCGTCCCGGTCGCTCTTCGTCCACACGACCGGTCAATCGGGCAACGTCTTCTCCCCCCGCTATCGGGACCTGTTGCCCCTCTGGAAGCGCGGCGAGTATTTCCGGATCGGGGGCGGGCCGGTCTCGACGCTTCGCCTCGTTCCCGCGGCAACGCCTTGAGCCGCGGAGCGAGGATTCCCGCTCGGCCAGTGCTCGGAGACGCGCGCCGGGCCGGCCGCCCGGGGGGATCAGCCCGCGGTCGCGGTCGTCGTCGCGCGGACGCGTTCCTCGTTGGGACGGTCCTCGCGCACCTTCCCGTCACGCAGACGCACGATCCGGCGGGCGTGAGCCGCGATGTCCTCCTCGTGCGTGACGAGGATGATGGTGTTGCCGCGCGCGTTCAACTCGTCGAAGAGGGCCATGATCTCCGTGCCCGTCTGGGAATCGAGGTTGCCGGTCGGTTCGTCGGCGAGCAGGATCGAGGGATCATTGATCAGGGCGCGCGCGACCGCCACGCGCTGACGCTGGCCGCCGGACAGCTCGTTGGGGTGGTGACCCATCCGATCCCCGAGACCCACCGCCGTGAGCGCCCGGACCGCCCGCTCGCGCCGCTCTTTCTTCGGCACGCCGGAGTACACGAGCGGCAGCTCCACCTGCTGCAGGGCGTTGGTCCTCGGCAACAGATTGAAGGTCTGAAAGACGAATCCGATTTCCTCGTTGCGAATCTGCGCGAGTTCGTCGTCGGACATCTGCGCCACCTCGCGCCCATTCAGGATGTACGAGCCGGAGCTCGGCGTGTCGAGGCATCCGATCAAGTTCATGAGGGTGGACTTGCCCGAGCCCGACGGTCCCATGATCGCCACGTATTCGCCGCGCTCGACACCCAAGGTGACCCCGTCCAAGGCCCGGACGCGCTCCTCCCCCATGTCGTACACCTTGGTGATGTCGCGGATGTCGATGAGCATGCGGCTTTGCCTGGGGGTTTATACGACGAAACGGCCGGCGAGTTCAGGAATTGGCGGTATCGGCTCAGAAGAGGGCCGCCAAACCGGCCTTCCCGAGCACGTAGACCGCCCAGAGCGTCAGGATGACTCCCGCGGCCTGACCCTTGCGGATCTTCGCCGCCGCGGCAAAGCCAATGACCAGCAAGGCGAGGGTCCAGAAGGAAAAGACGTCGATCGAGCCGAGCAGGGAGTGCAAGGCCTTCGCGTTGCGCTCGACGAGGAACCCGAGATTCGATCGGAGCATGTCCCCCATCGCCGACGGATCGACCCGCTCCTGCCGCGCGACCAGGGGAATCAGCAGCAGCGAACCGACGACGCTCGGAAGGAAGGCGTGCGCGGTCGCCCCCAGGGATTGCGGGTAGCTCGTGTCCCAGCCAAACGCCCGAAGCGAGCCCCAGAGAATCACCGCCACCAGGAGGCTGATCAGCACGGGCGCGGCAACCGCTCCGAAGTAGCCGAACACCGGCGCGAAGCGCTTCTGTCGCTCGACGATCGTCTGGAGCTGCTCATCGGAGACCTTCTGGCCGCTCCTCTCGAAGCGCTCGCGCATCATCTTCTCGAAATCCATGCGCGGCACGAGCGCAGCCGACACGGCGACCGAGCAGAGCACCCAGAGGATCACGGGCAGGAGCCACGTCGGGCGCTCGGCAATGGACTCGAAAGTGCGACCCGGCGAAAAGAAGACTCCGACGATCCGCGACAGCGCGGAGTCGCCGGGCCCCGGAGCGCCGGCTGGCGGAGCTGACTCTGCCGTCACTTGGCCGGCGCGACGGCGACCCAGGGCTGAACCGGCGGCGGGGTCGCCTGGGGGAGCCCTTCGATGCTGATCCCCTTCCAGTCCAGGTTGTCGGCCACCGAGTAATGATACTGCGCGAGCGCCTTGCGGTAAACGACGAGCGCCTGCAGCTCGCGCGTCTTGGCTGACGAGAGATCGAGCTGGACCTGGTTGACCTGGAAGGACGTGGTCATTCCGTTATCGAACTTCTTCTTTTCCGCGTCGAGGTTCTTCTCGGCGAGCTCTCGTCCCTTGCCCGTGGCGACGATTTGCTGGCGGGCCGTGTCGACCGAGCGCGCCGCCGTGCGGACCTCGAGAACCACGTTCTGCTGCGTCGTGATCAGGAGCGCCTTGTTGGAATCCCACGCGTACTTGGCCGCTCCCTGCTGCCCCTTCGCGTAGCGGTTCAAGATCGGATACGAGACGTTCAGCCCGATCGACCAGTTCTTGAAGGAGCGATCGGTCACCTGGCGGTAAGCGTCGCCCAGCCCGTTCATCACCGTCATCGGAGGGGTCGTCGGCAGGGTGAACGTTCCATCGAGTCCGGCGTTCCCGTAGCTGCCGACCAGGTTGACGCCCGGCAGGAGCTGATTCGACCAGTACTCGAAGGCGATCCGCTCGTTCTCGGCCGTGTAGGCCTGCGCGATCACCTCGGGACGGCTCACGACGGCCTGGCGGGCGCCCTCATCCGGGTGAAGGACGACCGGCTCCGCACGTACCTCATCGGTCGGGACGATGCGATACGGGACCGCCACCGGGTCGATGTTGAGCTGGCGGCGAATCCGATCCTCGGCGTCTCCGATCAGACCCTGGGCCGTGATGATGTCCTGCTCGGCCGTGGCAATGCCTACCTCGGTCTGCGTGATGTCGATGGGTGCCAACGACCCGACGTCGATCTTGATCTTGGTAATGCGATTCAAATCCTGCGCGATCCGAAGCGACTCCCTGTTGACCTCGAGGACCTGGTACGCGTAGACGAGGTCCCAATACGCTTGCTCGACGTTGTTGACGCCGGTTTGAATGCTTCGGACAAACGTCTGGTACGTGGCATCGCGTGTGTTCTGCGTGGTCCAGATCAGCCATTTGGTCGCGGTCAGACCGAAGTTCCGCAAGAGGGGCTGGCTGACGGTGACTTGCAGGTTGGCCGTGTAGGAGGGATTGACGGAATAGAAAGTTGAGTTCGTGTGGAGCCAGCCGCCCGTGGTGCCGATCGTGAATGTCCCGCCCCAGGGGGCAAGCTGCGACACGTTCGCGCCGTAGTTGTAGGTGTCGGCGATCCCGACCAGGGCGCCCACCAACTGGCTCGAGGCCGGCTCCTCCTGGTGGTTGCGGTTGGCGAAACCGGCCAGGACTGGATCGAAGATCCCCTGCGAGGCGATGAAGAGATACTGCGACGATTCGGCCGCGTTGACCGCGACATTCAAGTCCTGGTTGTTGGCGACCGCGAGGGCGATCGCCCGATCGAGCGACAATCGGATGGCCCCATCGACCGGCGCCGGCAATGGCATCGGTGTCCGCTGACCCGGACGGGCGGAGACCACCGGACCCTGCGGCGCAGCCTCGACGGCGAGGCATGCCAGGAGACCCGCGACGGCGAGCGCCGCGCGGCTCGGCCGGGAAAATGAAATCACGTTCATTCCTGTCACTCCTTCGTCACCCTTCTTACGCACCGGGCGGCCGAATGTTTCCCCGACCGCACGCCTTTTCCTTGACTGCGCGGACTTTACCGGCTCACAGACTTCCCGGCAACGACCGGCGGGCCCATCATAACGGAGGGGTCGGACCGGCCTCGCGGACCCGCCCGGCTCGGAGCTCACCGGGGAAAAAGCACGCCACCGAACGATCCGGCCGAGTGCCGGTCAAGACCGGCGTCTCCTCCTGGCAGCGAGGCCTGGCGATCGGGCAGCGCGGATGAAACGCGCACCCGGCCGGCGGCGCCGAGGGCGACGGAAGCTCGCCTTCCAGCACGATCCGCGGCGTCGGAGGGCTGACCGCCTCCGGAGGCGAGACCGCCGAGAGCAGCGCCGCCGTATAGGGATGGAGCGGCTCGCGCACGATCTCGGCCGTCGGCCCTTGCTCCACGATCCTCCCGCAGTACATGACCGCAACGCGATCCGCCACGCGCGAGACCACGGCCAGATCGTGCGAGATGAAGAGGACCGCGAGCCCCATCCGGTCGCGCAGGTCTCCCAAGAGATTGAGAACCTGTGCGGCGATCGACGCGTCGAGGGAGGAAACCGGCTCGTCGCAGACGAGAAACTTTGGCTCGGTCGCGAGCGCGCGAGCGATCGCGATGCGCTGACGCTGTCCGCCGGAGAACTCCGACGGAAAGCGGTCCGCGACCGCCGGCGACAGTCCGACTTCCGTCAACAGGGACGCGACGCGCCGGGAGAGCTCTCGGCCCCGCGCGAGACCCTGCACCCGAAGCGGCTCCGCGATCTGGTCGCCCACCGTCATGCGCGGGTTCAACGAGCTATGCGGATCCTGGAAGACGATCTGCATCCCGCGGCGCTTGCGCCGCAGTTCCGCTCCCGTGAGCGAGAGCCAGTGATCTCCGTCGAAGAGGATCTCCCCGGCCGTCGGCTCCTCCAGGCGGAGCAAGAGGCGTCCCGTCGTGCTCTTTCCGCTTCCCGACTCCCCGACAAGGCCGAGGGTTTCACCGCGTCCGATCACAAGCGATACGCCGTCGACCGCGCGCACGCGGCCTACTGTCGACCCGAAGAGCCCCAACCGCAGCGGATAGACCTTGAGGAGCCCCGTCGCTTCGAGGAGCGCCCCCGAGCTCACGCCGTCACCCGGACCCCTCGCTCGGGGCCGTCGTAGAGGAAGCACCGAACGAGCACGCCCTCCGCCGGGCCGAGTGCGGGCTCGCTCTCCGTGCAGCGCCCGAACCGCTCCGGACAACGCGGTGCGAAAGCGCAGCCCCCGGCGGTCCGATCGTAGAGGTCGGGGACGGTCCCCGTGATCGCGTCGAGCCTCCGCCTCGGGCCCGCCTCCGGATCGAGCCGCGGCAGACAGCGCAACAGAGCCCGCGTGTACGGGTGACGCGGGGACCGGAAGATCTCCGCCGTCCTTGCCTCCTCCACCACGCGGCCGGCATAGAGAATCAGCGCGCGGCCGCTCGCCCGGGCGACGAGCGGGAGGTCGTGGCTGATCAGAAGAAGTGTCAGGCCCCGCCGCTCCCGCAGCCGCGCCAGAAGGTCCATGACCTCCGAAGCGACCGTCGCGTCGAGCGCCGTCGTCGGCTCGTCGGCAATCAGGAGCTCGGGGTCCGCGGCCAGGGCGACCGCCAGCAGGGCGCGTTGCTTCTGGCCCCCCGAGAGTCGGTGCGGGTACTGTTCCGCCCCCGCTGCCGGATCTGGAAACGCCACCTCCCGCAATCGCTCGACGGCCAGCAGCCGCGCCTGCCGCGCCGGCATGTCGCGGTGCAAGCGAATCGCCTCGACGATTTGAGTCCCGATGGTTTGCACGGGATCCAGTGCCGCACCGGGCTCCTGGAAGACCATCGCCATCCGGCTCCCCCGCATCTGCTGCCACCGACTCTCGGGCTCTCCGGTGAGCTCGCTGCCGGCCCACGAGATCGACCCGGAGACGCGCGCCGTTTCGGGCGGGAGGTTGATCAGCGCCCGCCCGAGCAGGCTCTTGCCGCACCCGCTCTCCCCGGCCAGAGCCAGCGCCTCGCCGCGCTCCAGATCGAAGGAGACGCCGTCAACGGCGGGGAACCACCGCCCCCCGTGGGGAAGCTCGACTCTCAGGTCGCGGACGGACAGCAGCGGGGGCATGCGAACAGGGGATTGGCGGCAGAAGGGCGGCGATCGGTCAAGGCGTGGCCCAACGCGGTTCGGGATCTCAATTCTTCTTGACCGCCTCGAGCTCCTTGACCCGATGGACGATGTCGCGGTAGTTGGTGTTGAGCCCGTAGACCTCGAGAAAGGTTCGGTAGGCGAGCTCGAGATCGCCGGTGTCCTGATAGACGCAGCCGAGGTCGTAGAGCAGCCCGACCGTCTCAACCTCCTTGATGTCGGGAGCCTCGAGTCCCTTCCGGTACCACTTGATCGCAAGCTGCGGCATTCCTTTTTCCAGGAAGCAGAGCCCGAGCATGCTGCAGCACTCGACCATCCGGGCCGGATCCTTGCTCGCGAGCTGGAACTCGCCGATCGCTTCGTCGGTCAGCCCCATCTCCTTGTAAGCGATCCCGAGGTTGAAGTGGGTCTCGTAGTCCTCCGCCGAGAGCTGCTGCTCGACGCCCTTCTTGAACTCGCGGAAGATCTCCTCGAGCGACACCTCGCCCTCGGGACCCTCCATGGCCGGAGCCTCCGGCGTCGTCGGCTCGTCCGCGAGCTCCTTCTCGAGCTCCTCGGCGAGGTTGAAGAACTGCTGCTCGTCGGCAAAGAGGCTCTGCTCATCGATCGCCGGTTCGCCGAGGGCCTCCGGAGCGGCGGGCCCTTCGCTCGCCTTCTGCATCTCCTCTTCGAGCAGGGAGCCCAGCTCCTCGTAGGATACGAACTCCGATTCGGCAGGCGCGGCGATCGGCATCGACGACGTGACACGCGGCGCGGCTGGCTCCGGCGCCGGCGGCGGCGGCTCGACCGAAGGCAACTCGTCGATCGATTCCTCCAGCGGCTCGGCGGCCGGGGGCGGCTCGGCCATCACGGGACCGTGGGCCGCTCCCGATTCGATCCCGAATTCGTCGAAGCCGGTGTCGGCCGCCCCTGCCGGCGGTGCATGAGAGACCGGAGGGGGAGGCGGAGGAGGCGCGGCGACGGTCGGCGGCGCCATTCCGAACCGACTCTGCAGCGCCTCCGCATCGGCCGGGCGTCCGGCCTCGCGGTAGCCTTGCGCCAAGTCGGCGACTTCCTGAGAAAGAGCCGGGTTCTGCGACTCCGCCATCAGCTCCACCAGGCGCGCGCGCGCGCGCAGCAGGTCGGGCCGGCGCCGCACGAGAAGCCGCAGCCGCTCCACGGCCTTGTCGGTCAGCCCGTACCGCGCGAAGACCTCGGCCTCCACGACGAGCGTCTCCACCTCTCGGTCTTCGACGGGCTGTGGAGCGGCGCTCGGTGGCGGCGCCTCCGCCGGCGGAGGCGCCCACGCCGGCGCCGGCTCGGCGGCCTCGAAGGCCAGCGAAGGCACCTGCGGCTGCGGGGCGTGAACCGGAGGCGCTTCCTCCTCGATCTCCACCTCGATTTCCGGAACCGACGCCGCCTCTGGCGCGGGAGCCGGCGCGGCTGGCGGGACCAGGTCCTTCAGCCTCGACAGGGCCTCCGCCTCCCCCGGCGCGAGGCGGGTCACGTTCCGATAGAGCTCGACCGCGAGGCCCGTGTCGCCCCGCCGCTCGGCCTGTTTCGCCGCAGCGAGGAAGAGGGAGGCGGCCTCGGGGCTCTTCCCCTCCGCCTCGCGAACCTCCCCCATCTTCGCCAGGGCTCCGCGATGTCCCGGGTCGGCCTCCAGGATCGGCGCGAGGTGTCCCGCGGCTCGGACGAAATCTTTCTGGGCGATGGCCGAATCGACCACGGGCAGAATCACGGCGAACGACGGGTCGAGGTTGCCCTGCGCGAGGCGAACCCGCGAGAGTTGAATGCGGCACGCTTCGCTGCCCGGATCGAGCGAAAGTCCCCTCTCGGCGGTCCGCACGGCCTCGACCGGATCTCCCGTCTCGAATTGCGCCTCCGCCAACAAGGCCAGCCCCGCCGCCGACTCGGGCGCGTTCCTGAGAATGGCGATGGCCGCTGCCGGATTCTTCTGAGCCAGCAGGGCCCGCACCAGCGTTCTCTGGATCTCCATGTCACCCGGCGCGAGGTCCAGTGCCTTCTGGAGGACGGCGACCGATTCATCGTGGGCGCCGCGCTCGATCAGGGCGGACCCGATGACACCGTACTGGGCCACCGCTTGATTGATCTGCCGGTGTGAGCGGTAGAGATCCGCCAGTCGCGCCTGGATCTTCAAGTCCCCGGGGTCGACGGTGACCATCTTCTTGTAGGCCGCGATCGCGTCGTCGGGCTTGTTGTTCTTGGAGTAGTGGTCGGCCAGCACTTGGTACTGGCTGCGGGCGTCCTGCGTCAGACCCTGCTTGTGATACAGGTCGGCCAGCTGCTCGTACACCTCCAAGCGAGCCGGATCGATCTTGTTGATTTTCTTGTAGATCGCGATCGCCTTCAGGAAAAAACCGTCCTTGGCGTAGAAGTCGGCGATGCGCGTGAAGAAGGGGATCGAATCCGATGGCCGGTTGATCCGAACGTAGAGATCCCCGACCTTGTTGAGTGTCGAGATGTCCTTCGGGTTTTCCTCCAGTACGCGCAGGTATTCCTTCAGTGCGGCGTCGAGCTTTCCCTTGGAGAGCAGCTTCTCGGCGCCCTGAAGAATCTGGTCCCGGTTGGCCATGTTTCTCGAAATTCTAGCTCGGTTTACTCGCGGTCACCCGGCCGAACCCGTGGAGATGCCCGGAATCTCCGCGTTTTTCGGCGGCGACGCCGCGCGCCGGCAGGCACGAGACGACGTCACACCAAGGAGGGAGGCGACGGTGCCGGCTTCCGACGGCGCGGGCCGCGCCGTCGCTCGCTTCGCCGACCGGGATCAGGTGGCGGGTCTCCCGTTCCGGCGATCACGCCGTCGAAACTCAACCGGTGCTCGGGGCACGGCCCGAACTGGCGCAGCGCCTGCCAATGCTCCTCTGTCCCGTAACCCTTGTGTCGCTCGAAGCCATAGACCGGGTAACGCCGCGCGAGCTCCTGCAGGACCCGGTCGCGAGCGACCTTGGCGACGATCGAGGCGGCCGCAATCGAGGCGCAGAGCGCGTCGCCGTGAACCAGAGGCAGCTGAGGGCGGGCCACACCCGGTATCGTCACGGCGTCGACGAGCAGGAACTCCGGCTGAGGCGAGAGCGCATCGACCGCCATCCGCATCGCGAGCAGGCTTGCCCGCAGGATGTTCCTCTCGTCGATCTGCGAGGCTTCCACGTGACCCACACCGATCGCGACGGCTCGCCGCCGGACCAGGGGCTCGAGCCGCTCCCGGGCCTCCGCGTCCAGGCGCTTGGAGTCATCCAGGCCGGGCACGACGAAGTCCTCCGGCAGGATGACGGCCGCCGCCATGACCGGCCCCGCCAGACACCCGCGACCGACTTCGTCGACGCCGGCGACGAGCCGGTAGCCGCGCCGCGCGAGCTCCCGCTCCAGGCAGTGAAGGTTCGAGAGGCGACCCAATTCCGCGAAGAGCGCGGAGAAGGGGTCAACAGGCACGGAGCGGCCGGGCTCCGACTACTCGACCCGCTTTTCGTCGATCCGGGCAGCCTTCCCCTTGCGTTGCCTCAGGTAATACAGCTTGGCGCGCCGGACCGCGCCCTTTCGCTCGACCTCGATACGATCGATCACCGGAGAGTGCAAGGGAAAGATCCTCTCGACCCCGATTCCGCTCGAGATCTTGCGGACGGTGAAGGTCTCTCGCAGGCCGCCTGAGCGACGCGCGATCACGACCCCCGCAAAGATCTGGATTCGCTCCTTCTCACCTTCGCGGACCTTCACGTGGACTCGGACCGAATCCCCGGGGGCAAAATCCGGAACGCCCTTGCGCAGGGCGGGCTTCTCGACTTCCAGAAGAATATCGCTCATGACGGGTTCCTTCGGCGTAAACAGCGAGTCTAGACGAAGTTGCGCGGCCTTTGCAACTTGGCCCGCTGCGGACTGATGGCGAATGCCCACGGTCCGGCGGCGCCGCCGGATCACCCTCCGTCGCGACGCTCGTCGGCTTCGCCGGGTTCCTCGGGTCTCCGTTCGAGTAGATCCGGCCGACGCGCCTTGGTACGCTCGAGGGACCGAGCGCGGCGCCATTTCTCGATCCGCGCGTGGTCTCCCGAAAGCAGCACCTCCGGGACGCCGAGGCCGCGATATTCGCGCGGACGCGTGTATTGCGGATAATCGAGCCGATCGCGGATGAAGGATTCCCGCTCCACTGATTCCGCTTGACCGATGACGCCGGGAACCCGGCGCGACAGCGCCTCCACCACCACGAGCGCCGCCGCCTCTCCTCCGGAAAGGACGAAGTCGCCGATGGAGATCTCCTCGTCCAGGAGCCCGAGCGCACGCACGCGCTCGTCGATTCCTTCGTAGCGCCCGCAGACGAGCAGCAGCCGTTCACGCTCCGCCAATCGCTCGACCAGAGGCTGATCGAGCCGCCGGCCGTCGGGTGCCAGAAGGACCCGCCAGGCGGGCGGTTCCCCTTGCGTGCCCTCGATCGACTCCGCCACGACCGGCGCGGTCAAGACCATTCCGGGCCCGCCGCCGTACGGCTCGTCGTCCGCCTTTCGGTGGCGGTCGCGCGAGAACCGTCGCATGTCCGTTACCGCAATCTCGAGGAGCCCCGCGGCCACGGCCCGGCCGAGAAGGCTCGCCTCGAGAGGAGACCGGAAGTAATCGGGGAAGAGCGTCAGGATCTCGATGCGCATCGCGGCGGACTCGATGTGGGTGCGGTCCGTCTAGAGTGAGCTATCCCACAAAGGTGTTGACACCTCGTGGAGTCTGGAAGGCGCAGATGAAACGAGGGCCAGAGACCTATTCTTCCGAGAGTGTTCCTCGCCAAAGGAGCTCAAGGAGGAAGGTCGATGACC
>Ga0335082_10005920_pt1 | contig 13370 bp, 6 predicted proteins | sample Lox_Sample_41_FD_206718 | JGI IMG/M metagenome (GOLD analysis project Ga0335082, IMG submission 206718) | Soil microbial communities from Loxahatchee National Wildlife Refuge, Florida, United States - Lox_Sample_4.1 | ecosystem: Environmental > Terrestrial > Soil > Wetlands | place: USA: Florida... | reverse complement strand
CTCGTGGAGAGCGAATCGCAGAAGCTGGCGCTCGAGACCATGGCCGGGGCGATGCCCGGGTGCCGGGCGGTCGAAAGCCACCTCTTCGAGATCCGGGGGATCGCCCGCGGGATCGTGTGACGGTCGTAGCCCCCCAGGTGGACGGCCAGCTCGGGGCCCGCCTGGGTGACGCGGCCTCGTCACGACTGAAACATCCGTACCGCCTCCTCTCTCGTGCCGCAGATGTCGAAGACGCGGTGCATGCGCACGAGCTCGAAGACGGCACGCACCTGCCTGGACATGCCACACAGCTTCAGGTCGCCCCCCTTGTCGTTCAGCCGTCGCAGGCATGAGATGAAGGCGCCCAGACCGGAGCTGTCCACGAAGCGCAGCCTGCTGAGGTCGAACACGAGCTTCATCGTAGACTCCAGCAATGGGGCGACGTCACGCTTGAACTCCGCCGCGTTGCTCGCGTCGAGCTCCTCCGCGGGTACCACCGCGATGGTCACGTCCCCCACCTTGTCGGCTGCAATGGCCATCAATCCTCCTTCTCCTCAGGATGTGCGTAGCTTGACGAGGGCGATGCAGTTGCCGCCGCGCTCGTCGCGATAGTAGCGAACGTCGTCGACGCTCCGCGTGATCAGATAGACGCCGAATCCGGATTCCCGGCTGCCGTCGAAGGAGGGTGGCGGCACCGCCGAGGGGTCGAAGGGATCTCCGAGATGATGCAGCCGGATCGCGACATGGTCCGGAAACACCTCGGCCTCGAGGTGAATCCGCTGATCGGCGCGCCCATGATAGGCGTGCTTCATGACGTTGCTGGCCGCCTCGTTCACCGCCAGCTCCAGCTCGGCCTCCCCCTCCTCGTCGAGCGGTGATCCCGGCAGCGCGCGGCAGAAGGTGCGCACGAATTCTCGGGCCCGGCGCAGGTCCCTGAGATCGCTGCGGATCTCCATCTCCTCCCGCGCGAGGGGCCGCCGTCTCTCTCCGACCTCCACGGCCACACACGTCAGGTCGTCGGTCAGTCGGTCCGAGCCGGCGAATCCTACCACGGCCGTCCGGATGGCGCCCACCAGCGCGTCGGGCGAGAGATTCCTGTTCTTCCGGATACAGTCCATCAGACGGTCGGCGCCGAACATCTCTCCACCGGCGTTGGACGCCTCCGTGACGCCGTCCGAGTAGAAGAGGAAGACGTCCCCGGCGTCGAAGGGGAGGGAGACCTGGTCGTAGATCTCGCCTTCGCGGATCCCGAGGGGGAGATTGTCCCCGTGGACGATCTCGCAGAGCTCGGTGTCCCCCAGATGAATGACTCCCGTGTGCCCGCAATCGACGAGGTCGAGGCGGCGGCGAGCCAGGTCCACGCGGGCGTAACAGAGAGTCACGAAGCTCTCCAGCTCGATCAGATGCCGTCCTATGCCGGCATGCGCCAGGGTCACCACTTCCCGGGGCTCCGGCAGCGCACCGGTCGGGGACAGCGCAATCAAGTGGCACAGGGCCTCCATGAAATGGCTCTTGGCCGCCGCTCCCAGGAGCGCGGCAGGGATTCCCTTGCCCATCACGTCGGCAACGATGACGTCGAGGCTCTCGTCCTGGTGCGTGAAGAACTCGTAGAAGTCACCGGCGATCCGCTGCGAGGGGATGCTGAGCGCGGCCACGCGCAGCCCGGGGACATCCCGGGGCGGCTCATCGAGCAGCAGCATCTGCTGGATCCTGAAGCCGATCGCGACCTCGCGTTCGTGGGCCGCTTCTTCCACCTCGGCCGCCTTGCGCTCGGCCTGCGTGCGCAGGGATACGATCCCGTAGCCCAGATCGCCGGCCAGCTCGCTCAGGAGCCTGACTTCCTCGTCCTCGAAGGCCTCGATCTCCGAGGAGTAGATCGTCAGGGCACCGAAGGACTTGCCCTCGGCCATCAGGGGAATGGCGATGCACGAGGCGTATCCGCGCCGGAGCGCATCCGCACGCCACGGGGCCAGGCGGGGATCCGTGGCGATGTTTTTCGCGAACTGGATCTGGCCCGTCCGGATGCAGGTCCCCGTCGGCCCGCGGCCGCGCTCGGTGTCCGCCCACGTGATGTTCGCCCCTTTCAGATACCCTTCGTCGAGCCCTGCCTGCGCGACGTTCCGCACAGTCCCGGCGGCATCGTGCTCCGCGTAGCCGACCCAGCAGAGCCGATACCCTGCTTCCTCGACGATGATCCGGCATACCTGTTGGAGCAGCGCGGTCTCGTCGGTCGCGCGCACCAGGGCCTCGTTGCACGTGCTGAGGGCACGATGCGCGCGATTGACGCGCCGGAGGCGCTCCTCCGCCCGCCGGCGCTCGATGGCCATCCCGAGCACGTTGGCGACCCCCTGAAGGAAGTTGACCTCGTCTGGCGTGAACACCCTGGCGCGGCGGCTGTGAGCCCCCAGGGCGCCATAGGGGCCCTCCGCCGTGGAGATGACCACGCTCATCGCGCTCACGATTTCTTCGCCGAGCAGGAGCGGGAGCGGAGCGAAGCGTGTTTCCATCGCCGCGTTCTCGACGATGACCGGGCGATCGCTGAGGACGGTGTAGCCGGGCTGGGAGCCACTGCTCTTCACCGTTGCCCGTCCCACGACCCCTTCCCTCCAGCCGACGCCTGCTCGCAGGAGGAACTCGCCGCCGCCCGGAAGCATCTCCGCGACGTTGCAGTAGTCGGCGTCGAGCGCCCGGGCCACCCGCGCCACCGCGCCGTCCAGCACATCCTGCAACGGCGCGCCGCGCAGGGCGTCCTCTCCCAGCTCGGCGGCTTCCGCCTGCAGGCGCGCCAGCCGGCGGATCTCGTCCTCCGCCCGCTTGCGCTCGGTCATGTCGTAGACCATCGAGCGGCTCATCAGGAAGTTTCCGTCGGGATCCGTGATCGCCGTCGCGCTGATGAGCACGGGCAGGATCGTGCCGTCCTTGCGGATCAGATCGAATTCGATATCGCGCACCGCGCCTTCTGTCTTCAGCCGCGGGAACTCGACCTCGAAGAGGCTCCGGCTGCCCGGCGCGAGGAGGTCCTGAAATCTCACCTTCCCGATCACGTCCTCTCGCGCATAGCCCAGCCATCCCAATTCGGTGTCGTTGATCCGGACGAAGCCGCCTTCCTTGTCGAGCGAGTGATAGCCGCAGGGCGCGTGGTCGTAGAGATCGCGGATCTCCTCCGTCGATCTCCTCAGGGCCTCCTCCGCCTGCTTGCGCCCGGTGATGTCATGCAGGGTGCCGCGCACGAGGACCACGTGGGCATCGGCATCACGCTCGACCTCGCCGCGGCCCGTGACCGAGCGGAGCGCCCCCGTCGCCGTCACCAGCTCCAGATCCAGCTCGTAGGGGGCCCCTGTCCGCAGAGCATGCTGCACGGCCGCGTTCAGCCGGGCAAAGCTCTCCGGTGTGTAGAAACGGGCATGCTCCTGAAACCGGGGAGGCGGCAGCTTCGGATCGCGCCCGACGATGCGGTAGAGCTCGGGAGACCAGGTGACGCTGTCGGTCCGGGGATCCCACCACCAGCTCCCCACCCGGGCCAGACGCTGCGCCTCCCTGAGCTCCTCCTCTCTCCGGTGGAGAGCTTCCTCCGCGCCTCGCCTTTCGACGTCGGCGCGATCGATGCGGAACCCGACCAGGACCGTGAGGTTTCCCAGCAGGGCGATCATTGACACGATCATCAGGGTGCCCCCGCTCCACTCGGAGGAGAGACCCGCGGACAAGGCTTTCCACCACAGGGCGCCGATCAATATTGGGATGACGATGGCCGCGGGCAGAAGCCGCCGGACGAGGGTTCCGCCGACGCTTGCGCTGACGAACAGGGCCGGGACCCCCCGTTCGGTGCGCGCGCAGACCACGCCGAGAGAGAGCAGGCACAGGGTGACCGCCGTCTGCAGCGCGACATGAGTGTAGGAGACGGCGGACGCGAGCACGAAATCGAGGAGGCCGACGATGGAGGCGATGCCCGCCACCCCCGCCAGGGCCTGAGCGGGCGCATAGCGGCGGGACCGCCACGAGATCGTCCAGTCCACCCCGAGCAGCGCGAGACCCAGGAGGAGAAAGTTCATGGCGGTGATCGGTGCCATCAGGCCCGGGCGAAGGCTTCCAATCGCGTCACCGGCGGTTTCCTGGAACAGCAACTGATCGATTCCCAGGTCCCAGCCGAGCGCGTGCTCGGTCAGGCTCAGCAGGCCCACCGTCGCGGTGAGGGCCGCCAGCACCTGACCGCCAAGCTCCCTGGCCCTGGGGAGGGGCCAATCATCCACTTTCCGCAGCAGCCACAGCGAGAGACCGATCAATACGAGGCAGACCGCCGCGTTTGACTTGATGACCACCTGCCCCGGGATGACGCTCTTCAGGACGGGAACGCGAAGCATCCAGCCGCAAAGCCCCAGCAATCCGACGGCGACGGACACCCCGCTGGTGACGGCGATGAACTGACTCAAGCCCCTGGCCACATCGGGGTCCGCCTTCGCGGGCGCGGCCTGTCCAGCGGACGTGCGGATGGGTCGGACGGCGGCGACCACTCCGATGGCGTGCCCGCGATCGTCTCGATACACGGACGCGTTGTAGAGCACCGACGTGCTGTGTCCATCGCGGTGCCGGAGCCCCAGGGCATGGTCGCGCACGAAGCCTGCGCGCCACGCTTGCTGGCAGCCGGACCGGGCCCGGTCCGGCTCGGTGAAACACGCGGAGAAGTCCGTGCCGATGAGCTCGTCTCGCGAGCGACCGGTCACCGTCTCGGTGGCGGAATTCACGTCGATGATCCTGCCGTCGAACCCCATGGTGACGAGCGGATCGAGGTTCGCCTCGATCAAGCTGCGGTTGTACGCGCTCGCCGCCCTTCCGGCCTCGACCTCGGCGGCGCGCCGCTTAGCCCGCTCCGAGAGCTGCCCCGCGGTGAAGGCGGTGACCAGAAAGGCGGTAAGCGCGATCCAGTTCTGCGGATCAGCGATCGTGAAGGTGTAGACGGGCGGCAGGAAGAAGAAGTTGAAACACAGCATGGCAAGCACCGCCGTGACCATCGCCGGCCTCCGGCCCCAGCCGGTCGCCACGAAGAGGACGACGAGCAGATACGACAGCGCGACGGTCGTGGTGTTGAGCGTGACGTGAAGCGGCGCGAAGACGGCGGTCACGACGGCGACCCCCAGGATCGCCGCTCCGTACCCGGCGCCTCGTCGGTGCGAGAGGTCGGCTAGCATAACGGGCTCCCTTCGCGGGGGGCTTCCCGCACGTCACCCACCAGGGATTCCAGGACGTCTTCCAGAGTGACGATGCCCAGCGTCTTCTCATCGGCGCGATCCCGGACGATGGCCATCTGTCCATGGCCCTCCTGCAGGAGTCGCAGAATGTCGTCCTGGGAGAGATCGGCAGGGATCTTGATCGGGGGCCGCGCGGCCCGCTCGAAGACGGCGCTGGACTTCTCGCGCCGGAGAAGCGGCCACGCGTCCTTCATGCCGATGACCCCGACCACCGAGTCGAGCCCTGCGCGGCAGTCCTCGCCGAACCAGCCGACCCCGAGGCTGGCGGCCGTGATGCCGATCTGCGTCACCGCGAGGTAATCGGTCACGCCGTCGACGACGAGGATTGCACGCTTGGCGGCTTCCTTCCCCTCGCCGGCCAGCTCCTCCAGTCGCGTCCGGCGCACTCGCACGATGGCGAAGTCGGCGGCCACGAAGACGCCGTTGACCATGACGAGGGTGAGGGTGGCCGCGGCCGAGAACGACAGCCCGAGCATGCCCCCGGCCATCGCTCAGCCCTCGCCCTGGCCGATCTTCCAGATGTCACGGGCGTACTCGCTCACCGTGCGATCGCTGGAGAACCGGCCGATGCCGGCGACATTCAGGATCGCCTTGGACGCCCACGCCGCTGGGTGTCTGAATTCGCCGCCCACCCGGTCTTGCGTCTCGATGTACGCGGGCAGGTCGGCGAGATGGAAGTAGGCGTCTCCGTGGTCGAGGAGCGATCGGGTGATCGACCGAAACAGACCCGACTCCTCCGGACAGAACCGGTCGGACTCGAGCGCATCGATGATCCGCCTCACGGAGAGATTCCGTTCGTAGAGGTCGCGGGGGCGGTAGCCTCGCCCCTCGCGCAGGGCCTGGATGTCGTCCACGGTCAGGCCGAAGATGAAAATGTTCTCCGCTCCCACCTCGGTCAGGATCTCGACGTTGGCACCGTCGAGCGTCCCGATGGTCAGGGCGCCGTTCATCGCGAGCTTCATGTTCCCGGTCCCGGAGGCCTCCGTTCCCGCCGTCGAGATCTGCTCGCTCAGATCGGCGCTGGGGATGATCTTCTCCGCCAGCGACACGCGATAGTCGGGAACGAAGACAACGCGGAGCCGGCCCTTGACCCTGGGATCATGGTTGATCACCGAGGCGACGTTGCAGATCAATTTGATGATCTGCTTGGCGGCCGAGTAGCCCGGGGCTGCCTTGCCCGCGAAGATGCACGTCCTCGGCACGGGCGGCTCCGTGCCGTCCTCGACCATGCCGAGATATTCGTGAACGATCTGCATGACCCGGAGCAGCTGTCGCTTGTACTCGTGGATCCGCTTGATCTGCACGTCGAAGAGCGACTCCGGATCGACGACGGTCCCCGTCGTTGTCTCGATCACGCGGGCCAGCTTCTCCTTGTTGGCCCGCTTGATGGCCATGAACTCGCGCTGGAAGGCGGCGTCGCTCGCCCATGGCGTGAGCTCGCGCAGGTGCTCGAGGTCCGCGATCCATCGATCGCCGATGGTCCGGCTGATCAAGCGTGAGAGCAACGGATTGGCCTGGACCAGCCAGCGGCGGGGCGTGACGCCGTTCGTCTTGCTGTTGAAGCGCTCCGGCCAGAGCCGGTAGAAATCGGGCACCAGCGTCGTCCGGACGAGCCGGCTGTGAAGATCGGACACGCCGTTGATGGAGTGGCTGCCAACGATGCTCAGGTGAGCCATGCGCACCTGCTCCGACGGCGGTGGCTCGATGAGGGACAGCCGCTCCCAGCGGGCGGGATCGTTGGGCCAGACAGAGGCCACGTGCTGCAGGAAGCGCCGGTTGATCTCCTGGATGATCTGCAGGTGCCGCGGGACGACACGCGCGAGCAGGGAGACGGGCCACTTCTCGAGCGCCTCCGGCATTAGCGTGTGGTTCGTGTAGGCCATGGTCGCCTGCGTGACGTCCCACGCCGTCTCCCACGGCACGTCTCGCTCGTCGACCAGGATGCGCATCAGCTCGGCCACGGCGAGAGCGGGATGGGTGTCGTTGAGCTGGATGGCGACCTTGTCCGGAAACGCGTCGAAGCCGCCGGGGTAATCCCGCTCGTATCGCGCCACGATGTCGCGCAGGGCGCAGGCGACGAGAAAGTACTCCTGCACCAGCCGGAGCTCCTGACCTGGGGGCACGGCGTCCGACGGATAGAGAATCTTGGTGACGGTCTCCGAAGAGATCTTCTGTTCCACGGCCTTCACGTAGTCGCCCGCGTTGAAGATCTGCATGTCGAAGTCATGCGACGCCCGGGCGGAGAAGAGCCTGAGGAGGTTCACCGTCCGGCCTCCGTAGCCGGCGATGGGAAAGTCCGACGGCACGCCGATCAGGAGCCGCCAGTCCAGCCACATCGGGTTGTACTGGCCCCGGCGGTCCACCCCGTGCTCGATGCGTCCATAGACCGGGACGAGGCATGCTTCCTCCGGCCGCTCGATCTGCCAGGGTGTGGGGAGAGCCCGCCAGTTGTCTGGCCTTTCCCGCTGGCCGCCATTGTCGATCTCCTGGCGGAAGAGCCCATAGTCGTAGTTGATGCCGTAGCCGGCGGCCGCAATGTCAAGTGTCGCCAGCGAGTCCAGGAAGCAGGCGGCGAGGCGGCCGAGTCCGCCGTTGCCAAGGGCAGCGTCCCGCTCGCTCTCCTCCACGAGCCCGAGGTCCACTCCCATGCTCTCGAGAGTGTCCCGGCAAAGGTCGTAGATGCCCAGATTGATCAGATTGTTGGTCAGGGACCGTCCGAGAAGATACTCGATGGAGAGATAGGAGAGGTGCTTGGCGCCTGCCAACCGATGACGCTCTCTGGTCTCGAGGAGCCGGTCGACGAGCAGGTCTCGAACGGCGAGCCCGACGCACTCGAAAAGCTGGTGCGGGGACAGGGTTCCCCATGCCTGGGCCAGCGAGTACCTGGCGTGACGCTGAATGGATTCCCGCAACGCGGATGCCGACACGGGAGGATCGTCCGAACCGGGGCTCCATCGCTGCATAGCCACACCCACCTTCTGAATGCCCTGCCGCTCTCGGCACGGGGGCGACAGGCGTCGTGATCGATCGCCGGCCACGGGTCGGATCCATCCAATCCGTCGGGACGGGTGCGGCCGGCTCGAACGCGACATATCCTACTCCGAAGCCCGTCCTGTCAGGGGGAGCCGATGGCGAGCCGTGATGGCTCATTGGGCGCGACGTCAGCGGAACTCGTGGATGTGCTGGCCGAGCATGTCGGGGGTGATGAGGGTGATGCCCCCGTCGGTGACAAGAAAGCCGCGCGCGCGATCCGTGTCGGGGTCGATGCCCGCCTCAAAGCCGTCGGGCAGAGTGGCGCCCTTGTCCACGATCGCCCGGCGCAGGCGGACGTGGCGGCCCACCACGACGTCGGGCAGGATCACGGAGTCCTCGAGCATGCTGTAGTTCTCCACGATGACGTTGGAGAAGAGCAGGGTGCGACGCAGCGTCGCCCCGCTGATCACGCAGCCGCCCGACACGAGCGAGTCCACGGCCATGCCCCGCCGGTCGTCTGTGTCGAAGACGAACTTGGCCGGGGGCAGCTGCTCCTGGTACGTCCAGATGGGCCAGTCCTTGTCGTAGAGGTTCAGGTCCGGCGTCACGCGGGTGAGCTCCATGTTCGCTTCCCAGTAGGAGTCGAGCGTGCCCACGTCGCGCCAGTAGGGGACCCCCTGTCTCACGTCGACGCAGCTCTCCGCGAAGGAGTGCGCGACCACGCGCACGCGGGGCACGAGCGAGGGGATCACATCCCGGCCAAAGTCGTGGCTCGAGGCGGGATCGGCGGCGTCACGGGCCAGCTCGCGGTAGAGCACCTCCGTGGAGAAGACATAGATGCCCATGCTGGCCAGGGCTCGGTCGGGCGTCCCGGGCAGGCTCTTCGGCTGCTCCGGCTTCTCCTGGAACTCCACCACCCGCCCCTGCTCGTCGACACCGATCACTCCGAAGCCGTGGGCGTCGGCGGTGGGCACGTCGAGGCAGGCCACCGTCACGTCGGCGCCCGTGGCCACGTGAGCGGCCAGCATCTTGCCGTAGTCCATCTTGTAGACGTGGTCGCCGGCCAGGATCAGGACGAAGTCGGGCTTGTTGTCGCTCAGGATGTCGAGGTTCTGCCACACGGCGTCGGCGGTGCCCCGATACCACACCTCCTCCAGCCGCTGCTGGGCGGGCAGCAGCTCGAGGAACTCCTGGAACTGACCGGAGAGGAAGCTCCAGCCCCGCTGAATGTGGCGGATCAAGCTGTGCGACTTGTACTGGGTAGCCACGCCGATCTGCCGGATGCCGGAGTTCACGCAGTTCGACAGCACGAAGTCGATGATCCGGAACTTGCCTCCGAAGGGCACGGCCGGCTTGGCCCGCCAGTCGGTGAGGTGCCTGAGCCGTGAGCCGCGGCCCCCGGCCAGCACCAACGCGAAGGTGTTCTTGGTGAGACGGCTGACGAACCGGGGAGATCCGGGGCTGACGCGATCCGTGGTGGGCATGTCGATTCCCCTGCGCCGGAAGACGTGAGGTTAGGGCAGTCCGAGCTCGACGATCATCCGAGGGTAGCATCTGAGGGCGCCCATGACCGGTCCAACAGAGGGCCCTCGGATCGACCGCACACTCCGCGAGATCTAGAGGAGGGGACGAGCCGCCCCAGGTGGGGTGGCCAGCCGCCGCCTTACTCAATTCATCTCCGCGATTCTTCAGCGCTTCGGCTGCGGCACGAATGTTGCGTCATACTGAGTCGGAGACTAACCGGCATTGGAAACGAAACAGTGGAAGTTCTCGATCCGCTACTTCGCCGCGGCCATGATGGTGCTGCTCGTCCTCCAGCTGGCGCTCCTCACGCCTCGTGCGGAGACGCTGTCCTATAGCGAGTTCAAGACCCTGGTGAACAGAGGCAAGGTCAGCAATCTCCTCCTCGACAAGCAGACGATCACCGGCACTCTGGCGAACGAGGGGCTCGAAGGCCTGCTGCCCAAGGAGAAGCTCGACGAGCTGAAGCGCGCCGGGGATGGGGTACACCAGTTTACTGTGACGCGCGTGGATGATCCCGCACTCGTGTCCGAGCTCGAGGCCGCCAACATCAAGTTCGCCGGGCGGCTGGAGAACACGTGGCTGGCCGCTCTCCTCTCCTGGGTCCTTCCCGCCGTGATCTTCGTCGGGCTCTGGTTTCTGCTCATGCGACGTCTCGGACCGCAGCAGGGCCTCATGGCCATCGGCAAGAGCAAGGCCAAGGTCTACGTCCAGCACGAGACCGGTGTGACGTTCGATGACGTCGCCGGCATTGACGAGGCGCGGGGGGAGCTGATGGAGGTCGTGGACTTCCTCAAGAATCCTGATCGCTACCGCCGCCTCGGCGGAAAGATCCCCAAGGGAGTGCTCATCGTCGGCGCGCCCGGCACCGGCAAGACCCTGCTCGCCAGGGCCGTCGCCGGCGAGGCGGGTGTCCCCTTCTTCAGCCTGAGCGGCTCGGACTTCGTCGAGATGTTCGTTGGCGTGGGCGCCGCCCGCGTCCGCGACCTCTTCGCCCAAGCCCAGGAAAAGGCTCCGAGCATCATCTTCATCGACGAGCTGGACGCCCTGGGGAAGGCGCGCGGCATCAGCCCCATCGCCGGGGGCCACGACGAGCGCGAGCAAACCCTGAACCAGCTCCTTGCCGAGCTGGACGGCTTCGACACCCAGAAGGGCGTCATCATCCTGGCCGCGACCAACCGGCCGGAAATCCTGGATCCTGCATTGCTCCGGCCCGGGCGCTTCGATCGCCAGGTCGTCCTTGACCGCCCCGACCTGAAGGGACGGGAGAAGATCTTGAAGGTGCACGCCCGCAACGTCACGCTGGTTCCGGATCTCGATCTCTCCGTGGTGGCGGCGCGGACCCCGGGCTTCGTCGGTGCCGACCTTGCCAATCTCGTGAACGAGGCGGCGTTGCACGCCGCGCGGACGGAGAAGAAAGCAGTCGACATGACCGACTTCGACGAGGCCATCGACCGCGTGGTGGGCGGGATCGAGCGGAAGTCGCGCGTGATCAACCCGAAGGAGAAGGAGATCGTTGCGTATCACGAGGCTGGCCATGCCGTGGTTGCCGAGTCCCGCGAGCACGCGGACCGAGTCGCGAAGATCTCGGTGATCCCTCGTGGCGTTGCCGCGCTCGGGTACACGCAGCAACAGCCCACCGAGGACCGGCATCTCATGACCCGCGCCGAGCTTCTGGATCGACTCGACGTGCTGCTCGGGGGCCGCGTCGCGGAAGAGCTCGTCTTCGGCGATATCTCGACCGGAGCGCAGGATGATCTTCAGCGGGCCACCGACATGGCGCGCCACATGGTTGCCCGCTACGGGATGAGCGAGACGCTCGGCCTCGCCACGTTCGACGCACCCCGCCAAGCCCTCTTCCTAGACGTCCCGTCGATGACGCAGCGCGAGTACAGCGAGGAGACTGCCCGCAAGATCGATGCGGAGATCTCGCAGCTCCTCGAGACAGCCCACAGGCGGGTCCGAAAAACCCTGGGCAAGAAACGAGCGCTCCTCGACGCGCTAGCGAAGCGATTGATCGAGACGGAAGTCGTGGATCGGGCCGCGCTCGCGCAATTGATCGCCGATGCGGAACCGCTTCCGCATGCCGAAGCGCCGTGAAGCAAGCAAGGAGGGGCTGGCTCGCGCAGGTTGGGGGTATCACGTGGCTGTTTCTCGCCCTCGCCACGCTGGCCATCCTGAGCACGGCGGGCCAGATCCTGGGTTTCTACACGGACTGGCTCTGGTTCCACGAGGTGCAGTTCACGTCGGTCTTCCTCACGGTGCTCGAGACGCAGGTTCTCCTCGGGGCAGTCACCGGCGCCGCGTTCTTCCTGATCTTCTACGGCAACGTGATGCTTGCCCGGCGGCTCGCTTCGCGCGAGGTCCTCGTGGTCGTGGATGACACCGCGGGACTACCCAGTCCGGAGGTCCTGGATCCGTACCTGCGGCGGCTGACCTTCCCGTCGAGCGTGATGATCGCCCTCTTCGTGGGCTGGCTTGGGGCGGACCGCTGGGAGCTGGTGCTGAAGGCCCTGAATCCAACGCCGTTCGGCATCCAGGATCCGCTTTTTGGCCAGGAGGTGGCGTTCTATGTATTCCAGCTCCCGCTCTGGAACTCTCTCTATGGCTGGCTGATGGGGAGCCTGGTCGTTTCCGGTCTGGCCGCCACCGCCGTGCACTTCGCTACCCGGGGCATTCAGATCTCGCCGACGGGGGTCTCGATCTCCCCGCGGGCTCGGGCACACCTCCTGGCGCTCGCCGCGCTTCTGTTGCTTCTGAAGGTCGCGGGGTACCGCCTGGCCATGTTCGACCTCCTCTTCACCCAGCGCGGTGTGGTCTTCGGCGCCGGCTATGCTGACGTCCACGCCCAGCTCCCGATCCTGAAGGCGCTGATGGTCCTGGCCGGCCTGGTCGGGGTCCTCTGTCTCGTCACGATTCGTCTCCGGAGCTGGCGTCCCCTCCTGTGGGGCCTCGCCGCGCTGGTGGGCGTGGCCGTCCTGGGAGGCGGGGTCTACCCGGCGCTGATCCAGCGCTATCGGGTGTCTCCCAACGAGATCGACAAAGAGAAGCCCTACATCGATTTCAACATCCGCTACACGCGTCTGGCCTACGGCCTGGACAACATCGAGGAGCGGGAGTTCCCGGCGGAGGAGACGCTGACCCTTCAGGACCTGCGCAAGAACGAGGCGACGCTCAAGAACATCCGTCTATGGGATACGCGCCCTCTGCTCGCCACCTACAGCCAGCTCCAGGAGATCCGGACCTACTACAAGTTCACGGATATTGACATCGATCGGTACCGCGTCAACGGCGAGTACCGACAGGTGACCCTGTCGCCGCGAGAGCTCTCCTCGAAGGATCTGCCGAGCCGGATCTGGATCAACGAGCGCTTGACCTATACCCACGGCTACGGGGCCGTGGTGGGGCCGGTGAACCGGGTGACGCGCGAGGGGCTCCCCGAGTTCTGGATCAAGGACATCCCGCCGGGAGCCTCCACGGACCTCCGCATCTCCCGCCCGGAGCTCTACTTCAGCGAGCTGACCACCGACTATGTGTTCGTGAAAACTCGGGCCAAGGAATTCAACTATCCGGCGGGAGATCAAAATGTCTACACCGTCTACGAGGGGCGGGGCGGGATCCCCCTGCAGTCTCTCTGGCGCAAGGTGCTGCTCG
>Ga0335082_10005919_pt1 | contig 13373 bp, 12 predicted proteins | sample Lox_Sample_41_FD_206718 | JGI IMG/M metagenome (GOLD analysis project Ga0335082, IMG submission 206718) | Soil microbial communities from Loxahatchee National Wildlife Refuge, Florida, United States - Lox_Sample_4.1 | ecosystem: Environmental > Terrestrial > Soil > Wetlands | place: USA... | reverse complement strand
GAAGGCATGCACGACATTTATTACGGATTGCAGCCGCCACCGAATCGCGGGCCCATTCCGCTGGTGCATCCCGGACAACGCATCGGGACGCCGTACCTCGAGGTTGCTCCCGAAAAGGTCGTCGCCATCGTAGTGACGGACGCGCCCGACCGCAACAGTGCGTTCAAGGCGCCGGATCAGGCATCGAAACTAATCGCGGGGCACATCCTGGAGTTTCTCAGCTGGGAAGTGCAGAAAGGGCGCATGCCGGCGAACCTGCTGCCGCTGCAGTCGGGCGTGGGCAACATCGCGAACGCGGTGTTGTTCGGGCTCGAAGAAGGGCCGTTCGAGGGGCTGACTTCGTACACGGAAGTGATCCAGGACGGCATGATCCGGCTGCTGAATTCGGGCAAGCTTACCTGCGCGTCAGCTACGGCGTTCTCGCTCAGTCCCGAGATGCTGACCGAAGTGAATGCTGACATGAAGAGCTATCGCGAGCGGATCGTGCTGCGGCCGCAGGAGATTTCGAACCACCCGGAGATTATTCGGCGACTGGGGGTGATTGCGATGAATGCCATGATAGAGGCGGACATGTATGGCAACGTGAACTCGACGCACGTGATGGGATCGCGCATCCAGAACGGCATTGGCGGCTCGGGCGACTTTGCGCGCAATGGGTACCTGTCAATTTTCATGGCGCCTTCGACGGCGCAGAAGGGGACGATCTCGACGATCGTCCCGATGGTGTCTCACGTGGACCACACGGAGCACGATGTGCAGGTGGTGGTGACGGAGCAGGGGTTGGCGGATTTGCGCGGGCTGTCGCCGCGGCAGCGGGCGAAGCTGATTATCGAGAAGTGCGCGAATCCTGACTACAAGGGCACGCTGCTGGATTACCTGAACCGGGCGGAACGGCTGTCGTATGGCAAGCATACGCCGCATCTGCTGACGGAGTCGCTGGGATGGCACAGCCGGTACCTGAGAAGCGGGAGCATGCGGGTGCGGGAAGAGTACTAGAACCAAGTTTCAAGTTTCCAGATTCGAGTTAGAAAAGGCCCACCCAAGCTGAAGCAGCTTGGGTGGGACATTTTGCGATGGAATCGCCTGGAAAGCTACTTCGCGAGTTTGCGGCGAATCACGCCGGCGAGGCCAAGTACCCCAGTACCCATCAGGGCCAAGGTGCCGGGTTCCGGGATGGTCGGGACGAAGCCCTGGACCTCGTAGATCGAGTCCGAACCCGAGCCGAAGGTCGAAAACAGGAAGTCGCCGGTGAGGGGATCGATAAACGCACCTTCGGCGCCCGTCAAGCCAAGAATGAAATCCTGCCGGGAGCCGAGAATCGGGTCACCGTTGCCATCAACCTGATAGGCTCCCACAGTGCCAGCAGAATATTCTGCCATGAGCAAGTTGTCCCCAGGGAACAGCGGGGAACCGTGAGGGACGTAGATGAATCCTTCGGGACCGCCAGGGTAGGAATTGATGTAGGTCGCGGACGTGAGGTCGTAGGTGCCGAGGCCATCGGAACTGAAGGTAACGTCATACCACTCGCCGCCGGACCAAGAGGAAATCTTGAGATGACCGGCGCCGCCGAAGCCGTTGGGAACAAAGTCCAGCGCACCGGTGGATCTGACGATGCCGATGGTGGACAGGTCCACGATTTTGTCGTCGGAGGTGCTGCCCGGCTTGACCTCGCCGACTTCGTTGGTGGGATAGCGGGTGTAGAACAAGACGCCGCCGGGGCCGTAGGCCAGGCCGCCGTCGTTATAGGCGCCGGCCGTCCCCCACACCGAGGGCGAACCCAAGGCAGTAATGTGGCCACCCGTCCCGCGGGTGACAGGGACCGTGTAGAACAATCCGCTGGCCTGGTTGGCGGTGCCACCCAGCAATAGAGTGTTGTAGTCTCCGGCAACGATATTCAGTCCGCCGTAGGGATTCGGGATGTTTCCGGCAGGCCCCAGGTCGGTGATGGTGTAGGAGCCACTGTAATATGGCGCGATGACCGCGCCCGCGAAAAGATTAGGACAGAGCGCCAGGACCAGCAGGGCGCAGACTGACCATAGAAATGGACACGACCGCTTCATGTTCTCTCCCATGGGCGAAAACTTTACCGCAGAGCAGGCCGCGGGTCAATGCTTGCGCCGGCACCGGCGCGCAAGATTGACGGAACATTCAAGTAAGGGCGGAGCCGGGGCGGCTACGGGACTTAGCTGGCTCTCGGGAACAATATCGTTGGACCGCCCCGTTTCATCGCTACGGTTTTGCTGATTTGTGGATGTCTACCGTGGACCAGGTTTTGTCGGCGGCGTGGCAGAGCGGCTCGAGCGGGCAGTCGGCGCACCTGGGTTTGCGTGCGATGCAGATCGCGCGGCCGTGGTGGATGATCTGGTGGGAGAAGTCGATCCACTTGGTTTGTGGGATGACCTTCATCAGGTCCTGTTCGATCTTTCCTGGGTCAATGTTCTTGGTGAGCTCGAGGCGACGAGCGATGCGCTGCACGTGGGTGTCCACGACGATGCCGTCGGCGATGCCGAACCAGGAGCCGAGAACGACGTTAGCGGTCTTGCGCGCGGCCCCGGGGATGGTGAGGAGTTCTTCCATCGTGTGCGGGACTTCGCCGCCGAATTCGCTGACGATCTTCTTCGCCGCGCCGACGATGGACTTCGATTTGTTGCGGAAGAAGCCGGTGGAGCGGATGTCGGGCTCGAGCTCTTCGGGTTGCAGCGCGGCGAAGTGCGCCGGTGTTGGATACTTCTTGAAGAGGATGGGTGTGACCATGTTCACCCGCGCGTCGGTGCATTGCGCGGAGAGGATGGTCGCGACCAGGAGTTCCCAGGCGCTGTTGTGGTGCAGAGCGCATTTGACGTTGGGGTAACGTTGGTCGAGGCGGCGGAGGATTTCGTTGATGCGTTCGGGGGCGAGTGGGTTGTAGGCCTTTCCGGTCTTGGGAGCCTTGGGTTTCGGCGCCTTCGCTGGGGTGGTCTTCGGCGGTCTGGTAGCGATGCGGGCGGTCTTGGCCTTGTCCTGGCGTCCGGCTTTCGAAGGCTGGCGGGGAATGGTACCGCGTGGCATGGGCTTTCTCCCTTGTGAGTTTATAACGAGGACGAAAGAATGACGCTCGCCACAATTCGTCTGTATGAAAAGGGGGCCTTCGACTGCGCCGGCGCAGAGGACGCGCCGCGTCCGCTCAGGATGACACGCTTCGAGGGCCTTCGCTTCGGGCGCAGATTACAATAAAGGATTGAACATTCTGCATCCTGAACCCCCTGGAGTGTTGTGATGGTTTCGAAGGCCGATGTACAGGTGGCGGCGACTGAACTGCCAGCGATGCCGCTGACGCTGGAAGGCTACAGCGTGCTGCATCAGATGTTTCGCTTCAAGTGGACGGAATGGCGCAAGCTCGACAGCGCGCGCCGCGCGGAGATTGCGCGCGAAGTGGCAGAGGCGTTTGCGGCCAGCGAAGAGGGCGGACAGTTCGCCGCCTACTCGATGCTGGGGCACAAGGGCGACCTGATGCTGGTGCACTTTCGCGACTCGTTCGAAGAGCTGAACCAGGCGGAGCTGACGCTTGATCGCACCGGATTGCAGGAATTTCTGGAGCCCGTGCATTCGTATTTGTCGGTGATTGAGCTGGGATTGTATGACTCGAGCGTGAAGCTGTTTCGGCAGATGAGCGAACGCGGGCTGGCTCCGCATACCGAGGAGTGGAACAAGGAAGTCGAGGAGACGATCGAGCGGCAAACGCAAGCCATGAAGCCGCGGCTGTTTCCGAAGATCCCCGCGAGCCGCTACTTGTGCTTCTATCCCATGGACCGGCGGCGAGGGGAAGACAAGAACTGGTACATGCTGCCGATTGAAGAGCGGCAGCGGCAGATGGAAGAGCACGGCATGGTCGGACGGCGGTATGCGGGCAAGGTGCAGCAGATCATCACCGGCTCGATTGGGTTCGACGATTGGGAATGGGGCGTGGATTTGTTTGCCGCCGAACCGCTGGTGTTCAAGAAGCTGATCTACGAGATGCGGTTTGACCAGGTTAGCGCGGAGTATGCGCTGTTCGGACAGTTCTTCGTTGGATTGCGGTGTCCGGTGGAGAAGCTGGGGGAATGGGCGGAAGGGAAGCTGCCGAAATAGCGACGAGCAACTAGCTTGAAGGGTTGCACGGCGTGCGGTACCAGTCGCACGTTCATTTCACGCACAACAAACTTAATAGAATGATTGCACACATCATCGAAATTCTTGCGGCTTGGATCACCACCGTGATCTCGGCCGCCGGTTACGGCGGCGTGATGCTGCTGATGGCGATTGAGTCGGCGTGCATTCCGTTGCCGTCGGAGATCATCATGCCGTTCTCGGGCTACCTGGTGTACACAGGGCGGTTCTCTTTGCTGGCGGTCGCGACATGGGGGGCGATTGGCTGCAATGTCGGCTCGGTGCTGGCGTATGAGATTGGGTATTACGGTGGGCGTCCGCTGGCGTTGCGCTACGGGCACTACATTTTCGTGACCCAGCACGAACTGAATCGGGCCGACAGCTTTTTCGCACGCTGGGGGGCTTTGGCGGTACTAATCGCGCGTCTGCTGCCGGTCATCCGGACGTTTATTGCGCTGCCGGCGGGAGTTGCTCGCATGCCGCGGCTGAAGTTTCATATTTACACATTCGTCGGATCGTGGCCGTGGTGCTTTGCGCTGGCGTACGTCGGAATGCGGCTGGGCGAGCAGTGGGACAAGGACCCACGGTTGAAGATGTGGTTCCATCGCATGGATGGGTTGATCCTCGCGGTGCTGCTTGCGGGGATCGCGTATTTCGTGTGGTCACACCTCCGCGACCGCGTGCGCGCCGCGAATGGAGAGGCGGCGGACTAGGAACGCGCCGGGAATCTTCTTCACTGACATGAATCACGGCACGGGGAAACCACCAGGCCATTGGCGTCTTTCCCGTGCCGTATTTTCGGGCGAGCCTTGCCTATGCGGCCTTGCCCAGCTCGGTCGCTTCGGGCACCTCCAGTAGCTTTCCGCTTTTCACGTCGAAGATGTAGCCGTAAATCGCGATGTTGGCGGGCACGAGCGGGTGGGTGCGAATGCGTGCGACATCGTCGCGAACGCTCTCTGCCTGATCGGCGATGGTGAGCCACTCGATATATTCTCCGGCGCGCGAACCGGGGCCGTTGCCGATATCGTGAAAGCCACGTTCGGTGAGCGCAGCAGTTTCGAGGCTGCTCGCCAGCAGTCCGCGGATGACTTCGTTGGTAAAGAACTCCATCCCGCAATTGGTGTGATGAATCACGAACCATTCGCGCGTGCCCAGCAGCTTGTAGGAGATCACCAGCGAGCGAATCGCGTCGTCGCTGGCGCGGCCGCCTGCATTGCGGATCACATGGGCGTCGCCTTCGGCCAGGCCGGCAAACTTTGCCGGGTCGAGTCGGGCGTCCATGCAGGTGAGAATGGCAAAATGCCTTGCTGGTGGCATGGCAAGATTGCCCTTGTCGCCAAAACTGGCGCTGTATTGTTGGTTGGCGGTCAGAACTTCCTGGAGGACTTTACTGCTCATGGGGGCTACTCCTTGTGTTTCAGTGTTTGAGATGTGTCGCTGCCAAATCAGCGGGCCGATAGGGAAAATGCCGGTGACTAGGAACGTTTAAGAACGAATGGGAGATCCGCCGAGGCGGAGAAAGAGGTCTAGCGACAACAACAACAAGGGCGGGTGTAGAGGCAGGAGTTCATGCGTCTAAGCAGTCAAGCAATTTGCATGCGACTTGTTGGCGATGATACGGACAACAGGCGCAAACGTCAAGCGATAGCGAACGAGATGTGTGACGCACGGCTGAGGATTCTATAAATCGATCTAAGGGGTCTCTGATTCAGTCATTTCGAAGGACCTCAGGGGCTAAAGCCCGCATTTTCAAAGGGCCCTTTCGGCACGACTCAAGTCGTGCCCTGATACTAAGCCCCCGACTTGCGCTGCGAATTAACGACTCACGACACTAGTCGATCTTCACAGCTTTGGCCAGCATGCGTTCGTAGCGCTTCCATGGCAAGAGTCGCTTCATCCAGACCTGCATCTTGGCGTCGGCGCCGATCATGTAGCGGAGTTTGGGGTTGGGATTGTTGGCGATTCGCAGAATAAGCCGGGCGACCTCGCGGGCATCGCGACGGCGCCTGGCGCTCTGCTTGATGAACTCAGAAAAGCGCTGACTGCGTTCTTTGTTGGGCGAATTGGGATCGCGAGCGCCCTCGCCAATCATGACATTGCGCGTCCAGATATCGGTCTCGAAGGCGCCGGGTTCTACCAGCACCACCCGGATGCCGAGCGAGTGGGTCTCGACGCGAAGGGATTCGCTGAAGCCTTCGAGGGCGAACTTGGAACTGCAGTAGGCGCCGAGCAGGGGCTGGCCGAGGCGGCCGCCGACGGAGGCGATCTGGATGATGTGTCCCGACTTCTGCCTTCTCATCACGGGCAGGACTGCCTTAGTCATGGCGACATTGCCGAAGAAATTGGTTTCGAACTGGCGGCGGATCTCGCCGACCGAGAGGTCCTCGCTAAAACCGGCGAGACTGAATCCAGCGTTGTTGACCAGCACGTCGATGCGGCCGTGGTCGCGGACGATGGCGTCGACCACGCCGGGAATGGAGTCGAATTCTGTGACGTCGAGGCGGCGCAGGTCGAGGCGGTCGCGCACTCCGGCTTTTTGCGCGGCTTCTTCCAGGCGGCCACCGCGTGCGAGGTCGCGCATGGTGGCGACAACGACATAGCCGTGCTGCGCAAATTCGATGGCCGTGAGCAGTCCGATGCCGCTGGAACTGCCGGTGATGACTGCGACTTTGTGGTCCGGCATGGCTCCCCGCCAAATCCTTGAAATCGTCAACGACAGGCGATATGGTTCCATTCACGCCCCGGGATTTGCGGAGCGTGGCTTGAATACGAGAAGATAGCAGGTTTGAACCCACTTCATGAAACGGAGTGATACGCATGTCAACTGATAACCCGCAGGACACAAGCAAGACCGGAGGCACGGAACTCGCGCCCGCCAAAGGCAAGCTCGGCGTCATGATTCCCGGCATGGGAGCGGTTGCGACAACCTTTGTTGCCGGCGTGGAGGCGGTACGCAAGGGCATCTCCAGCCCCATCGGCTCGGTGACGCAGATGGGTTCCATCCGGCTGGGCAAGCGCACCGAAGGCCGCTCACCAAAAGTCAAAGACTTCGTGCCGCTGGCCGGGTTGAACGATCTGGTCTTCACTGGCTGGGACATCTTCGAAGACGACATGTATGCCGCCGCGGGTAAGGCCGGCGTGCTGGAGCGCTCACTGCTGGAGCAGGTGAGACCGTTCCTGTCGTCGATCAAGCCGCGCAAGGCAGTGTTCGACAAGAACTACGTGAAAAAGCTCGACGGCCCCAACGTGAAGAAGGGCAAGAACAAGAAAGAACTGGTCGAGCAGGTGCGCGAGGACATTCGCGAGTTCCAGCAGTCGAGCGGGGCCGATCGGCTGGTGATGATCTGGTGCGGCTCGACGGAGACGTTTATCGAGGCCGGGCCGGTACATCAAACGGTGGAGTCGTTCGAGAAGGGCTTGCTGGCGAATGATGAGAGCATCGCGCCCTCGATGGTCTACGCCTACGCGGCCATGCAGGAAAGTGTGCCGTTCGCCAACGGCGCGCCGAACCTGACGGTGGATATTCCGGTGATGCACGAGCTCTCGCGCAAGAACGAAGCGCCGATTTGCGGCAAAGATTACAAGACGGGGCAGACGCTGCTCAAGACGATTCTGGCGCCGGGCTTTAAGGCGCGCATGCTGGGACTGAACGGGTGGTTCTCCACCAACATTCTGGGCAACCGCGACGGCGAAGTGCTGGACGATCCGGGGTCGTTCAAGACCAAGGAAGAGTCGAAGCTGAGTGTGCTGGAGTACATTCTGCAGCCCGACCTGTACCCCGAGCTGTATAACAACATTTACCACAAGGTTCGCATCAACTATTATCCGCCACGTGGTGATAATAAAGAGGGTTGGGACAACATCGACATCTTCGGCTGGCTCGGCTATCCGATGCAGATCAAGGTCGATTTCCTGTGCCGCGACTCGATTCTGGCGGCGCCGATTGTGCTTGACCTGGTGCTGTTTATGGACCTGGCGAAGCGCTCGGCGGCGTTGCGCGGCATCGGCATTCAGGAGTGGCTGAGCTTCTACTTCAAATCGCCCATGACGGCTCCGGGGCTGTACCCAGAACACGACCTGTTCATCCAGTCGATGAAACTGAAGAACACGCTACGTCACCTCATGGGCGAAGACATAATCACACACTTGGGATTGAACTACTACGACTAATCTCGAAGACGAGAGGATGAAGTATGTGCGAATTCGATACGACCGCAAAAAGCAGTATCGCTGTCCAGCCTCCAACCGCTGTTCGTGAGTCTTTTGTGGAATTTACGTACTCCCTCCCCAGTGATGTCGCCATGGTGCCGCCGCTTGTGGATCACCTGATGCGCGATGTTGAAGTTGGGCTGCGGGAGACACTTTTGAGTGCTGTCATTCGCGGCCATCATCAGGATGCGTACAAGCACGTACTCGTCAAACTGCGCTGTGGCTCAGACGGAGAGGTCTCGATCATGATTCAGGATGAGGGTGCCGAATTCGACAGCCGCTCAGTACCCGACCGCACCGGAGCACCTGATGTCCAATCACGGTCGCGGCATTTACTTGATGCGAGCGTTGAGGGATGAAGTCTCGTTCGAGGAGGGTGGCACTGTCGTGCATACGCGCAAAAGCCCAAGCTCACCTCCTTATCGATCGCAGTGACGGTGCGATCAGCCCTGCGAGGTAGGTAGCAGCGTTGATTAGCATCTGAACATCGCTTCCTTAAATATGAATATTCGAACGACGGTCTGAAGGTGACTACGGCCACCAGGAGCACAGTTGTCAAATTCAGAACGCCCTCTGCTGTCCCTAATAGGACGGCCAGCGCCTTCTTGCCGCAAGCGGGTAAGCCAAAAAAGGGCAGCAACTTGCGGGAACTGTGAGTTGCTGCCCGTGTGGGCTAGTGTGTTGCCCCAGAAAACTGCACCAGTCTAATTCATGTGTGTTCAAGCTCGGACTCGTCAGTTCGGTTTCTAGGAGCCCTCTCCCTGCGGTTTCTGGATCAATTGCGATTCTGCTAACAGCCAATCATCCAGATCGTGCCCATCACTCTGACCGCGGAGCAGGTAGAGCTCGTAGGCACGTTCCCGGATGTGTACGGTTGTATCTTGGGGTTCTTCGTTCTTGATTTGAGGCTCTGCATCCTGAGTAGATGGTTTTCTCACTTTTTCCTCCGATCGGTGATGACTAAGCTCTGCAAAACCATATTTGCCGTTGCGCCGCGCTTCCTTGTCACCGTAGGCGGTGCCGCCGAAGTCTTCAGAGCACGCCCGGCGCCGAATGAGGAGCACGACTGAGCCATTGAATAGGCCGGACTTAGAGCCGTGATGGCCGAGCGCATACATCCTGACCTTCGCCCATATCGCGGCAGTGACGACATTTGGGCGCACAGATAGCGAGTAAGAGTCGCTAACGCTTGCGGTCGCTTCCCCGTAATCCGTGCTTCAACACTGACTTGGCTTGCGGGTATCCCGTCGGCATTTGCAGTTCCTCAGCGGCAAGGCAAGTGAAGAATTTGGAAGCGAGATTGCTTGGGGGAATATTGATCCATGCATCTCGCTGGGAGGAACTATGCACTCTGGAGCAGCGCGAAACAGGAGCCTCACGGCTTATGACGTTTCTTCCATCCTGAATCTGATTTGTCCACATTGTGGTGGACCACTCGGAGGACTGTCCAAAGAGTTCAGATGCCAGGGCCTTTGCCGGAAAGATTGGCGTCCGGAGTGGGAGAGTAGCAGCCCCAACCGCAAGCTGAAGAAGACCGTCGGCTCCGTCCGGAGGCGAATGCTTCATTCGACCCGCTAGCGACGAATCGCCTGATGACCAACTGTCCCGCCACAGAGTTCCGCAAGACGCGCGGCGTGATCTTGGCGTGCGCGAAGTCTCTTCTGCCACCGGCTTACATGCAATTCCCTGTCGTAACACTTCTTCGACTTCGCATGCGCTGAATTGGTCTCAAGCCTGAAACATCCTTCTATCTGCATTCGAAACAATAATCGTGTTGAGATCGCCCTTGCGCATCGCCGTGCCAGTGTCAGTGCCGGAATATGGGCAGAACTTCAGGAATGCTTGTCAGGCATTGCCGTTGGTGAGCAATGACTTAAGTGGAACGGAGCTTTGGTCATGAGAGTGCATTTCCAAATGCGTGAACCGCGATCGAACAGTCCGACCAGAGACCGAACCTGATCTTGCAAGTCGGACTGTTCCTTCGCCCAAGCTCTGCTAGTCGCAGAGAGACCCAGAGCACTCATCTGGATATGACTGAAAGTTGGAGCGGGAACATGAATACCAAGGGGGCAGCAGCAAAATTGAAGTTTACGGCCGCACTGCGGACCGTCCGCTATCGTGCGAGCTACCTATCCCTATGTCTTCTGGTTTTGTGGTTAATCGGTCCTGAGCATGCAGGCGCTCAAAGCACGGCTAATACTGGGACGGTCGAAGGAGCGGTCTTTGTTCTGGATTCAGGAGGCACTTCCTATGTGCCTGGCGCAAAGGTCGTGCTGCAGAGTTCCGAAGCCATGGAGACGGAAACAGATGCCAACGGGCGCTACATTTTCCATGATGTTGCACCCGGCACCCACACCATAGCAGCCAGCTTTCCCGGTTTGCAGGCTGTGCAAGAGATCACAGTTCAGAGCGGAGCCGACAGCACGGTCGATGTGGAATTGAAGCCAGTAGCAGTGACGACCTCGGTAACGGTAGCCGATACGGCCACTGACGAAAAAGTTCCGACCATCACGGAAACGATCACGAAAAAAACCATCGAAGACGCTCCCAACACCAACGAGCGCTTTGAAAACTTGCTGCCGCTGGTTCCGGGGGTTGTGCGCGGTCCCGATGGCAGAATCAACCTGAAGGGCGCCCGCAATACCCAGAGCGGCGCGCTGGTCAACAGCGCCAATGTAACGGATCCGGCGACTGGCAGCTCGGCCATTAGCCTGCCCATCGATGTGGTGTCATCAGTACAGGTCATTTCCAATCCTTACGACCCGCAATATGGCAACCTGACCGGAGCGGTTTCCACGGCGGAGACCAAGACAGGAAACTACGACGAACGCCATTTCTCAATCCAGAACATAATGCCACGTCCGCGATTCCGCGAGGGCAGCTTGATGGGTGTCGAGTCAGCCACCCCGCGAATGACCTATACAGGGCCATTAATCAAAGACAAGGTTGCCATTACCCAATCTTTTGAATATCGGTTTGTGCGAACACCCGTTACGAGTTTGCCTGCGCTAGAGCGTGACCAGACGCTGGAAGGCTTCAACTCTTATACGCAGCTCGATTTCAATATCGATACCAAGCAGACTGCGACAGTCTCGGTGGCAGTCTACCCGCAGAGGCTGGAGTACATGGGGCTGAATACCTTCACTCCTCAGCCGTCGACAGTCGACTATCATCAGCGCGGCTACCAGGTTTACGGACAGCATCGCTTCCTCACCGGGCCTGATAGCGCTCTCACCTCCCAGATTAGCTATAAAACTTACGACGCTGACACGACGCCTGAAGGTACCGGTCCTTATCAGCTACTCATCGACACGACGAAGGGCGAATTCTTCAACCAGCAGAGCCGGCGGACGAATCGCTTTGAGTGGCAGGAGAGCTATGCCTTTGCGCCGCGGCACTTCCTCGGCTCTCATCGTCTCAAGGCGGGGTTGGATTATTCCCATTCTGACTTCGATGGGCGCGAAACGTTTCTTCCAGCGGAGTTAATTGGCTCTTCCGGTTCGTCCATCGAACGGATTACCTTCACCCGGCCAACTGCTTTCAGCGTCGACCAGAATGTGGCGGCGTTGTACGTCTCCGACGAATGGAATCCATCTCATCGCCTTACGTTCACGCTCGGGCTCCGTTCGGACACGGACAGCGTTACCGGCATGACGCACGCGTCGCCGCGCGCCGGGGTCATGCTGGCATTAACCAATGACGGGAAGACGCTGCTCAAGGCAGGTGGCGGCATTTTCTATGATCGCGTGCCGCTGACACTTCCGGTTTTCGAATCGTTCCCTAACCGTACCGTATCGTACCTCGACACGAATGGCGAGGTGACCAGCTCGACGGCCTACGTCAATCGCATCACGGGAAGCTTGCAGAACCCGCGCAGCACTGCCTGGAATGTGCAACTGGAGAGACAGATTACCAACAGTCTCAGCGTTCGCGTGGGCTACGAAGATCGCAATACCGCCAAGGACTTCATAGTATCTCCTATCGGCGCGGGGAACTCCGGCGTCATTGCTCTCTCCAATGGCGGCAATGACTCTTATCGTGAGTTCCAGGTTACGACGAGCTATCGCAGTTCGCGATTCCTGGTGAACGTCTCCTATGTGCACTCCCGGGCGTATGGGACCTTGAACGACCCATTTCTGTTCTTCGGCAACTATCCCCAGGCTGTCATTCAGCCGAACGGCAGCGGCCGGCTGTCATTTGATGCGCCAAACAGATTCCTCGTCTGGGGGGACATTGAAGGACCTTGGAAGCTCACCATCATGCCGGTGTTCGATGCTCACACCGGCTTCCCCTACTCGGTACAAAACGAGTACCGCGAGTACATAGGGCCACGCAATACAGAGCGTTTCCCGACCTTCATGTCCACCGACCTGCAAGTCACCAGGCCTTTCACACTTCATCTGGGCGAGAGGCAACTCAAGATGCGCGCTGGCGGTGCCGTATTCAACCTTTTCAACCACAACAATCCTCGCGACGTTCAGACCATCGTCAACAGCTCAAACTTCGGCGGTTTCTACAACGACGCTTGGAGAACATTCCGCGGAAAGTTGGTCTTCCAATGGTAGCTATTAAAAAGCATCTGCGCATTACCGCTCTTCTACTTTGTGCATCCGTGCCTCCGGTTGCCCAGTCCCTCGCCGTGACCCAGCTCAGCGCTGACGAAGTGATGGCCAGGGTGTTCGCGCGAGACAGTGTGCGGGAAAGCACGGGCGGCGGCTACCAAGGAAAGCGCGAATACGTACTGGAGAACCACCGCTTCAACAAACGAGCAGAGATACAGGTAAGCGTACTCTGCGACGCAGACGGGACCAAACACTTTGATGTGCTTGCAGAAGACGGATGGAAATCAGCGAACAAGCACGTTCTTCGGAAGATGCTGGAGTCAGAATCGGAAACGTCTCTGCCGAATACCCGTCCCACGACACGTCTGGTTCCGGGGAACTATGAGTTTCACCTGATCGGATCTGAGTACCTGCAAGGACGGCCCGCTTATGTTCTCGACGCGATTCCCCAGCGGAGCGATAAGTATCTGTTTCGCG
>Ga0335082_10005918_pt1 | contig 13373 bp, 14 predicted proteins | sample Lox_Sample_41_FD_206718 | JGI IMG/M metagenome (GOLD analysis project Ga0335082, IMG submission 206718) | Soil microbial communities from Loxahatchee National Wildlife Refuge, Florida, United States - Lox_Sample_4.1 | ecosystem: Environmental > Terrestrial > Soil > Wetlands | place: USA... | reverse complement strand
ATACGAAAAACGTCAACAGGGCTTCGAGCTTGAGTCTGCGAGTCATTGCGTCCTCCGGCAAGCCGCGATCAAGACTTCCGGGGATTGTAATCTCTACCGCCTGACCGGCGCACCAGCACAACAGAATAAAGCTTGTTGTTGCTCTGCGGCATCCAGAGGACTACTCTGAAGCCAAGTAGTGGGGTAGGTGTGTCATGTTCAGCCTCAGTTTTGTCCTCATCGTCGCCGGCCTTATGTTCGGCGGCGCCACGACGCTGATTGCTTTTGTCGGACTGTTGGGTGCCTGGTTCCACCGCTCGCTGGGCGCACCTTTGCCCCTGCCCACACTCAGGCGCGCCGCTGACCGCCGCCTCACAATGTGGGTCGGTCTCGCCGGCTTTCTCCTCTGGGGCAGCGTTTTTCTGATCAGCCTGCGTGTAGCGCAGTGATCCCGCGTTCCATCCCATTCAAAACAGCTTGGATTGTTGTGCCAGAGCGGACGTACCCGCCAGCGTCTTAATCTGCGCGATGTACTTTTCCGCGTCGAATTTCTTTCGCGCCGCGTCGCCCGACATCCAACGAATCGTTCCAAAGATCGGCCGCTCGAACCACGGTCGATCGAACTTGCCGCCGATGGCCCAGGCCACCCCGGCGTAGCCATCCGGGTCGCGTCCGTCGAGAAAGTACTTGTCGTTGAGATACAGCGCGGTCTGGTAGGCGACCGCGGGCGAAGGGCTCCACTCCAGAATTTTCTTCGCCCAGTACATGCGCATGTAGTTGTGCATCCAGCCGGCATGCAGCATCTGTGACTGCGCCGCGTTCCACAGCTCGTCGTGGGTCTGGGCGAGTTCGAGCTGCTCGCGTGTGTAGAGCACTGGCCGTGGGTCGCTGGCATGCGCGGCCAGCGTTTTGTGCGCCCAGTCGGGCGCGCTCTCCAGCGAGTCGTAGAGCGGGTTGAAGAGGACGAAGTTAATGGCCAGCTCTCGCCATGTCAGCAGCTCGTTGATGTAATCATCCTTCGCCGTCTGCGGCGCCTTCGACTTTCGCACCGCATGCATCACCGTGTGCGGCCCGATGTGCCCGAAGTGCAGATACGGCGACAGGCGCGACGTGCCGTCAATCTCCGGCTTGCCGTGGTTCTCCGGATAGGTGGCCAGCTTGTGCCGCACGAACTCGTCGAGCAGGCGGAGCGCTTCACGGGTGCCGCCGCGAAACGACTCCACCGGTCGCGGCCATCGCGCGAGTCCGGCCCAGTTGCTGAACAGGTCGATGGAGCCGTCATCCGGAAGCGCGTGCAGCCAGGCGGGTTTTTGCCACTCGACCTTCGCATCAGGATTGCCCGCGAGCGACAAGAATTGTTCCAGCCGCTGCTGCAGCCGCGGCCGAATAATGCGTGCCGCATACTGCTCTTTCTCCAGCAGCCTCGACGGCACGATCACGTCGGCATCCACCGTCCACAGTGGCACCTTCAGCTTCTTCGCCGCCTGCTCGCGCCAACGCCGTGGCTCGCGCAATGGATTTTCGTCGCCAAGTACGAGCGAGGCCCTTACCTCGTCACAAAATCTCAAAAGCGAATGTTCCGGATAGGTGCGAAGCACGAATCCGATGCCGCGCTTTCGCGCCCGCTCCGCGGTGTCCGGAATTCCCTGGGCGAGAAACGCGTAGTGCCTCAGGTTGGCATGAGGGTAGAACGGCACGGGCGCGAAGAAGATGACAACTGGCTGTCGCAGGATGTTCGCCGCTTCGACAGCAACGTCGAGCGCCGGGTTGTCAAGGGCCCGCTGCGCGCGCTGCATCCAGTAGACAACGCACTGGCCTTTGGGATCGGGCGTGCCCGGACGACGGACAGTAACACGAAGGTCGGCGGCAAGAGTTTCGAGTGTGGGCATGATCGATGGACGGCGGCTCGAGCGCGGCGAGCGGCTGAATCTGCGGATGGAGGGGTCCGCGTACCGATTGGATGCCACCGAAGCGCTGACGACTCGACCCGGTCGCAAGTCAGCTCATGGCTGCCAGAACTTCATCCGCTACCGCTGCCGCCTCCACCGCAGGCTTCACATCATGCACGCGGACAATGTGGGCGCCATGCAGGATGCTGGCCACCATCGCGGCCAGTGAACCATTGAGGCGGTCCACTGGCAAGACAGTTTCCTCACCCAGTCGCTTGCCGACGGTGCGTCCGATGAAGGACTTGCGGGAGGTGCCTGAAAGCAGTGGAAATCCCAAGCGCTGCAAGCGATCCAGATGCGCCAGCAATGGATAATTCTCCTCAAAATTCTTTCCAAACCCGAATCCGGGATCGAGCACAATCCGTTCGCGCGCGATTCCGCTGTCCAGTGCAATCTGCGCGCGATTGGCCAGATCGTGGGCCACCCGCAAAGCGATATCGACCTCGGGAGCCAGCCCGCGCCATTCGCTGGGACGGCCGCGGGTGTGCATGAGCACCACGCCGCAACGCAGGTCAGCGCATGCCTTGGCCATGGCGATGTCCCATGCCAAGGCGCTCACGTCGTTGACGATTTCCGCGCCCGCCTCGACCGCGCGGCGGGCCACACCCGATTTGTAAGTATCGATGGAGACGATGGCTTCCGGCTGCGCCTTCCGCACGCCTTCGATGACCGGCATCACGCGACGCAATTCCTCTGCTTCGGATACGACCGGTTTGGGACCAGCATCGTCAGGCTGCACGCGCGTACCAGGACGCGTGGACTCGCCTCCGATGTCAACGATGTCAGCGCCGTCCTCGAGCAATTGCAGTGCATACGCGACGGCCTCCGTCGGCTCCGCGAACCTTCCGCCGTCGGAGAACGAATCGGGCGTGACGTTGACGACGCCCATGATGAGCGTGCGCTGACCGAGCTCGAGCGCGCGCGAACGAAGCCGCCAGTGATAGCTAGCACGCATCCTGCGATTCTACTTTGTGTCCGCTCGCCCGCGGTCTGGCAAGATCCGGTGCTAGAATTCCTTTGGGGTTGTTGGCAGTCTTATGTACGGGGTCCGCCAAGCCGTTCGTATCCTTCTGGCGCTGTTGCTGGCAGCGCAAGTCTTCGCCGCCGATACTGCCCAGAATGCCCGCAAGCAGCCGGAAGACACAAAGAAACTCAGCCGGGCCATCGAGCAGATTCTCAGCGATCCGGAGGTGGCGCGCGGCTTCTGGGGTATCGATGTCGTCTCCCTCGACACTGGCCGGCACATCTTTGCGCGCAACGAAGACAAGCTGTTTACCCCGGCTTCGAACACTAAGCTCTTCACCACAGCAGCGGTATTTGCGCTGATCGGGCCCGACTACCGCTTCAAGACCAGCGTCGAGAGCTTGGGCACGGTGGACAAGTACGGCCGCCTGAATTCCGATCTCGTCGTCGTGGGCCGCGGTGACCCCAACCTCTCGGGCCGCACGCTGCCCTACAACCTGCGCACGGAGCGTAAGGCGCCGCCTATCCAGGTGCTGATTGACCTTGCCGACCAGTTGGTGCAGAAGGGCCTAAAATATGTCGACGGCGACGTCGTGGCTGACGATTCCTACTTCGTCTTTGAGCGCTACGGCGAAGGCTGGTCACAGGACGATCTGGTGTGGGAGTGGGGTGCTCCCGTGTCCGCGCTCACCATCAACGACAACGTGTTGTTCGTGAGCATCATGCCGGCGGACCGCCCGGGCGATCGTGCCTTCCTCAACATCACGCCCTATCCCGAGTACTACCACATCGACAATCGCGTCATGACCACCCCGCAGGGCACCGGGCCGCGCAAGATCTACATCAACCGTGAGCCTGGGTCGAACCAGATCACCTTCTGGGGCAACATACCCCAGGACGATGCCGGCGCGGGCGAGGCGCTCGCCATCGACGACCCTGCCGACTTCACCGCCAAATTGTTCCGCGAGTTGCTGGAGCAGCGCGGTGTGACCGTGTACGGACGTCCGCGCACGCGGCACACCGAGCTGGCATCGATGCAGACGTTCACCGTCACCACCATCGCCTCGGGAGGCGGAAGTGAGAACGGAGGGCATTCCGGTCCCGCGCCCCTGGTGCTGGCCAGCCACGAGTCGCAGCCTCTGGCCGACGACCTCCGCGTCATCAACAAGGTGAGCCAGAACCTGCATGCGGAGTTGATGCTGCGGCTGCTGGGCAAGGAAAAAGGTACGTCAGGATCGATCGAAGGCGGATTGGAAGTGTTGCGAGGCTTCCTTACATCGGCGGGTATCAAGCCCGACCAGTTCGTCTTCTACGACGGCTCCGGCCTGTCAAGGGAAAACCTCGTAACTCCCGCGGCGGTGGTGCAAATGCTGCAATACGCGAGTCGGCAGCCCTGGGGCAAACTCTATGAAGACACGCTGCCTGTGTCTGGTATCGACGGATCGCTCAGCGACCGCATGAAGACCCCGCCGGCCAAGGGAGCGGTGCATGGCAAGACGGGCTCTCTCGGCCACGTCAATGCGCTCTCCGGCTATGCCACGACGGCGAAGGGTGAAACGGTGGTGTTTTCCATCCTGTGTAACAATCACAATCTCCCCAACCGCAAGGCCATCGATACCATCGACCGCATTGTGGAGAAAATCGTTACCGACGGCACATAGAACGCTGCGCCTCAGCCTGCTTGAAATTTGTCGTACTCAGTGCCAGTGCCCGCCGTGGCCCCAGCCATATCGATGTCCGTATCCACCGTAGTAGCCGATGAACGAGACCGTGGGATAGAAACCCCAACCGCCCCAATACGGCCATGCGGCATAAGGATACGGATACCCATACGGATAAACCGGCCCCGGTGGATATGCGGGCGCCACCGGCCGCTGTTGCAACTGGGGCGCGGCATTGGCGTAGTCGCCTTGGTTGACTGGCAGAAAGGCGACCGAACTGCGCTGCGTGTCAACTACTAGCGGCGCTTGCAGGCGGAAAGTCAGCAGCGTCTCGGAGGGCATGACGGTAGGCTTGCCGGGGGTCAGGAGAACGCCCGCGATCCCCGCGGCCGCACCCGCCGCGGCTCCAATGCCCGCTCCGGTTCCGCCGTCCACCGCTCCGCCTATGGCGGCGCCCAGGCCCGTGGTTGTTGCCACCGCGGCTGCATCACGTCCCTTCGACGTTCCCGCCGAGGTCTGAACGAACTGCGATTGCACCGGCAATTGGCGCCCATCGACCAGCGGCAGGTCCGTGAGCGCAACCCCCATGGAGGAAACACCCTTCACCCGGCCCGCTTTCTGCGCCGAGACCACGCGTCCAATCGCAATCTGGCCGCGCCGGGCCACCACCCAGCCATCCACCACGATGGGTTGCTCCAACGTGGCGCTAAAACCATCGCCGGGCTGATTAATATCGCTGGAAAGCGTACCGAGCAAACGCACGGTGACGAACGTCCCCGCAGGGATGGTGAGCGTGGGAGGCACGGCCGTATTAGGGACGGGCGGCAAGTTGTCCGTCGGCGGAGCGCCATAGGGTACCGTCGCGTCCTGCACCGCCGGGTTCGGAGGAGCGTTCTCCGCTTGCTGCTGCGCGGACAATGCCGGCAGAAGGAAAAGCAGCGCCGACACGGCCAGAGCCGTAGCCGTGCGGCGGGACGTAGCTGACAAGCTGGGAAACAAGGTTGCGTAGCGGCGCATCGCCGTCTGCTCCATTACCGTGAATATGTCCTGCCGCGATCCGGCTTACAGGCAGGGCTTCATCCGCAGGTATAAACCCACGGATCCGGAAATGGTCGCGGACAGGGCAGTGTGAAGGCAGGAATTCGTGCACTGTCCGATCAGCGGTTGCTGTGCCAGAAGCTAGGCGGCAGCTCACCTGCGTCGCGCAGCGCGGGCCCGTCCGGCAGCAACTGCACCCGACGGGCCAGTTCCCTTGGGCGGCTTGCGCTCACCGTCCAGCAGTTGCTTCAGCACCAATGCGTGGTTCTGCTCCTGGCTTTTCGAGGCAAACAGCAAAGCCACACCCGGCTTCCTGCGCGCCAACTCATGGAGCGTATGGAACGCGGCGTGGGCCGACTCGGTGCTGAGCTCCGCAAGATACCGTTCGCGGAACTTGGGCCATTGCGCCGGGTGCGCATGATACCACCGCCGCAATTCGTGCGAGGGCGCGACATCTTTTAGCCAGGTGTCAAGCGCAGCCGCTTCCTTCGTCAGGCCGCGCGGCCACAACCGGTCGACCAGCACGCGAACGCCGTCGCTGGGCGAGGGCGCATCGTACACGCGTTTGATGCGGACCGTCATGCGAGGTGTATTCTAACCCTGTTGCACTCTTATCGTCGGCCTGGATGCGCGACATTATTCCAAATCCACGGGGAAAGTTCGGTTGATCTCGAAGCCGGCTCTGCGTTACTTGCTGTTGGCCCTTCTATGGATCGGCATGGCTGCATCGTCCGGGTGTGACGCCGAGCCCCGCAAGACCGACGCCGAGCTGGGCTTGACTCCGCCGCAGGCGATGGGTCGACGCGTGTACGATGCCCGTTGCGCCGAGTGCCACTACGCGTACAGCACGCGCAGCCTTCGCGGACCCAGCATGCACGGCCTGTTCAAGAAGCAATTCATGAGCAGCGGCATCCCGGCCAATGACGACCGTGTCACCGACATCATCCTGATGGGCCGCGCCAAGATGCCGGGTTTCCAGCAAAAGCTGACGCAGCAGCAGTTGGCCGACCTGCTCGCCTACCTGCATACCCTGTAGAGTTGCCGGCTCTCGCCGCTGTGTCCTGTCTGCGGATTGCAAGTAGCTCACATGGTTAGCGGGCTCCCTGGGCCTATTGCGACCTGCCGCGAACGGCTGCATCGTACAATAGTTACGTCGCATGGCTTCCGTGCCCGAACTCATCCAGATCGAGGTTGCCCCGCGCCAGCCGGCCCCCAAACCGGAGTGGCTGAAGGCGCGTGCGCCCATGGGCGAGAATTACCACGACTTGAAGTCGCTGGCCCGCAAGCTTGATCTGCATACCGTCTGCGAATCGGCGCACTGTCCCAACATCGGCGAGTGCTGGAACCATCGCACCGCGACCTTCATGTTGTTGGGGAACCTATGCACTCGGCGTTGCGGGTTCTGTGCTGTGCCCAAGGGGCGTCCGAAGCCCATCGACTTTGACGAACCGGCGCGCGTAGCAGAAGCGGTGGAAAAACTCGGCCTGAAGTTTGCCGTGGTCACCAGCGTCAACCGCGACGACGACAACCTCGGCGGGGCGCGCGTCTTCGCCGATACCATCACCGAGATTCGCCGCCGCATGCCGGACTGCCGCGTGGAAGTGCTCATCCCCGACTTTCAGGGGCAGGAAGAAGCTCTGGGCATCGTCATCAAAGCGCGGCCCGACATCCTGAACCACAACACCGAGACCGTCCCCCGTTTATACCGCGTGGCCCGCTCGGGCGCACGCTACCAGCGCACCCTGCGTCTTCTGCAGCAGGCGAAGGAGATGAATCCCGCCATCCCCACCAAGACCGGCGTGATGGTCGGCTTGGGCGAGAGCACCGACGAACTGCTCGAGGTCTTCCGCGACCTCGCCGCCCGCGAGGTAGACATTCTTACCATCGGACAGTATCTGCGGCCGTCCAAGGATCACCTTCCCGTCGCCCGTCTCTACACGCCCGAAGAGTTTCGCATGTTAAAGCACGAATCCCTGCAGATGGGCTTCAAGCATGTGGAATCCGGACCGCTCGTGCGCTCCAGCTATCACGCGCACGAGCAAGCCGACGCTGGTACGGGCGTGCGTCTCGTCTAGGCTCGGTCAGGAACGAAGGTACCCCCTCATGTTGCGCAGCACCGATGCCGGTGCCTGTACCTCGAGCTCTACGTAACCGTCCCGATAGGCACGAGACAGCACGACCGCCCTGGCATCGAGTGTTGCCAGCGCCTTGCCTTCCGATTGCGGCACCTCCAGCCTCGCCACGCGCACCGGGTCCTGCTCAATCGCCTCGTCGATGCGCTGCAGCAAAGCGTCCATGCCAATCCCCCTGGCCGCGGAAACATGCACGACGTTGGGGGAATCAATCAGGTTCTCCCGCTTGAGATCGGGCAGCAGATCGACTTTGTTCATCACATACAGCCGCGGCTTGTGCTGGACTTCCAGTTCACGCAGCACTTCTTCGACCTGCGCTTGCTGCTCGGCGGCGGTCGGGCTGGTGACGTCAGCGACCTGCAGCAGCAGGGTCGCCCGCTGCACCTCTTCCAGGGTGGCGCGGAATGCCGACACCAGGGTATGCGGCAGGTGCCGGATGAATCCCACAGTGTCAGACAACAGCGCTTCGCGCTTCGACGGCAGCTTGATTTGCCGCAATGTGGGATCCAGCGTGGCGAACATGCGCGGACTCTGCAGCACTCCAGCCTGGGTAAGCGCGTTGAACAGCGTTGACTTCCCGGCGTTGGTATATCCCACCAGCGCCACGACGGCCACCGGCACCGATTCGCGGCGCTGCCGCTGCTGCCCGCGAATACGGCGCACGTTCTCCAGTTGCTGCTTGACGTGGCGGATCCGCCGGAAGATTTTCCGCCGGTCGGTTTCGAGCTGGGTCTCGCCCGGGCCGCGGGTTCCGATGCCGCCGCCCAACTGCGACATTTCCACGCCTCGCCCGGCGAGGCGCGGCAACAGGTATTCCAATTGCGCCAACTCCACCTGCAACTGTCCTTCGCGGGTGCGGGCGTGGCGGGCGAAGATGTCAAGGATAAGCTGCGTGCGGTCGATCACACGGGCCTGCAACTCGCGCTCCAGGTTACGTTGCTGCGAAGGAGACAACTCGTAATCGAAGATGACCAGGTCCGGCCCTACGGAAGCGACCGCGCCCTTCAACTCCGTCACTTTCCCGCTGCCTATCAGTGTCGCCGAGTCGGGCCGCTGACGCCGCTGTTGCATCTCACCGACAACTCGGGCCCCGGCGCTCACCGCCAGCTCACGCAACTCGGCCATCGATTCCTCCGCGGAGAATGGGCCGTGCTGGATCTCCGTGGCATGGAGCTGGGCGTCGGCAACGCTGCGCGCCGCTCGGGCGCTCGCAGGAACCAAGCCCGGTCCTGCCTGGCGCATGAATGCGGCTCCGGTCCCCTCGCGCGCCAACTCGCTTGGCTCAGAAGGACGCGGACGGCTTTCGCGAGGCGTCAACCCGCGCGCAAGAAACTCCACGCCTACCAGGAATACGCGCTCCGCCTCGCTCCCCAGGTTGCGTCCCGAGTCGTCATTCGATCTGGAGTTCACTCCACCGACGCGAGGAATACGTTAACTCTCCGGGGTGGATGCCTCGGCCGGCGCCGAGGGCGTCGCGGGCGATTCAACCGCAGGTTTGTGCTCGACATGACGCTCGAAGGCATGGGGTGCGCGCGACATGACCACCGTGGAAATCGCGTGCTTGAAAATCAGTTGCTCCTGATTGTTGGTATCGAGAACCACTGAGTATTTATCGAAGGAGCGGATACGGCCCGATAGTTTCACACCGCTGAGCAGATAAATGGTGATGACAGACTTGTCCTTGCGAGCCGTATTGAGAAAGGAATCCTGAATGTTTTGAGCTGGCTTGTTTTCCATGGGTGGTCCTCCTTGCAACCGGCAAAAACAGCCCAGCCCCAGAGATCGTGGCCCCAACGTTTCCGGGTCTGTGGCTTATAGCCTCTCCCGATCCTGGCAAAGCTCTGCCACGTTCAGGAGGGTAAGATTCAGCTAGTTTACGATAAGTCTCTCCTGCCGTAATTTCAACTAAAACCAGCATGTCAGGGCCTGGTTTAGAGCGCCGCTGACGGCCAGGCCGTAGCCAACTCGAAAGTATAGTATCCTCCATGCGGCAAGGGCGGAGCACCGTTTTACGGATGCGTTGTCTTGTCCAGCTTGAACGTGAGCCCGGTATTGACGCGGCGGCATGTCCGGCGCCGCGGGTGCTTTAGCACTTGTGCTGTGGTAGCTCGCGTCGCCACTCCGGAGGAGAAAATTGTGACCGGAACCGCAGTTGTTATTTGGGCCACGCCGCAATTGGGCTATCCCGGCGGCGAGCAAACCGCACTTATCGCTGTTCGTTGGGTCCATCTGGTAGCGGGAATTACCTGGATTGGGCTCTTGTACTTCTTTAATTTGGTCAATGTTCCGTTCCAGCGCGAACTGGATGCACAGACCAGATTGACCATTGTTCCCAACCTCATGCCGAAGGCCCTGTGGTGGTTCCGCTGGAGTTCCGTGGTTACGGTGCTGGCCGGCCTCGCCTACTGGATGCACATCGTCAGCTCAGACGTGCGCAATGCTCTCGCGGCCGGCCAACCCGCCTCCAGTGGCAGGATGTTCGGCGCCTTTTTCGTGCTTTGGACTCTGGCGTTCGCGATTGAAATGGGTCTGCTGATGTCGCCGGTTGAGGGCCTGAAAAATGGACCGATGTTGGGGACGATCATGGCGCTGGTCCTCCTTGCTTCGACCTACCTCTTTCTGGCCTTCAATCAGAGCGGGTGGGAAAGCAATCGGGCGCTGGCCATCGGCATCGGCGGAGGGCTCGGTTGGTTCATGATGCTGAACGTGTGGGGCATCGTCTGGCGCATGCAGAAGAAGCTGATTCGCTGGACGGAAGCCGCGGCAAAAGGCGCCGCCATGCCGCCGGAGGCGGCGCAAGTGGGACGGCTCGCCTTGCTGACTGCACGCCTGAATTTCTGGCTCTCGTTCCCCATGTTGTTCTTTATGGCAGCCGCCAGCCATTACATCCTATTCGTTCCACGGGGAGGGTGACCAGGCAACCTTGGCAGTTCGGCAACCGGCGCGGTTTCCGTTACAGTGACAAGCAGCGCGAGAAATCACTTAACCTGCCGTTGCTGTGCAGGTAAACTACTTCGCGACAGATCCTCGGAGGACATCCGTAATGACTGCCAAGGCGGATTGGTTGGTAGTTACGGGCTTCTTTTTTGCGGTGATGGGAGTGTTCCTGCGCATCTTCATCATGATGCGCTCCAGTGACTCCGCTGCTGTGAATGCAACTCCCGCCGCAGCGCGACACCTGTTACGCAACTACAGCAACGCTTTTCCCCGCAGCGGACTTCCATTGGCGATGAGAATCGCGCTGGGTTTGGGATCAGCGCTACTGATTGCCGGGCTCCTGCTCGAGTTTCGCTAGAGCGTGTTTCAAAAAGGCGGTTTGAAAGGGCACGGCTTCAGCCGTGCCGTTCCGGGTCGCTTCTAACCCGGGCTTGAGCCCCTGAGGGAACAAGCGGTTCGTCGTCAGGCGATTTTTGAAACACGCTCTCGTGAAGTGGTGAACAGGGGACTCGCGAGTGGATCCCGCCGCTCGATTGGCGTCTAAGTCGCGCACAGCAGAACAGATCTCGTGAATCGGGCGCGCCTGATTAGGGCGTCTGCTGTGTGGTGATCCGCTCACGCGAGTTCCTGATTTGCCTTGGTCCTGCGAACCTTGAAGTTCACCGACGCAGAGATTCGATGCAGTCAGCGCGGGCGCGGCGCCGCAACCTTGTTGGTCGCGGCGAAGCCGACCTTCAGGAGCCGCCATGGTTTGGGTTTGGGCATTCCGGGTGGCATGGTTGCGCCAATCATCTTCAGGTCCGCAGCGTCTTTTGCCGGCAACACCAGGCGCATAAGATAGCGGCCGGTTTCCTGCGTATCGGGATCCTTTGCCGTCAGCACTAACCCGTCGGGATTGAGACTGGCCTCTGTAATCGTCTCTGACGACTGCGCTTCGCTGACGGACTTCACGTCTCCGTTGTCGTTCAAGCCGATACTGCGCGCGTGCATCAGCGAGCCGGAAAGTCCGTCACCGGTTAACGCGAGTTGCAAGCGCACCCAGACTTTTCCCTCAAATGCCGATGTCCAAACGCCGGCGTACTCGGCAAACGGTGAGACCTGCTTCTTAGGCGGAGGATTTCCTGCAAGCGTCTGCCCCCAGGCCGCAAGAGAAACAATGCACGATGCCAGCAAGACCCACGTCCGCGTCATGGAACACTTCCTTCCGCCACCAGCGGATTGTACTCTGCAGGCGCGACGGGTTCTTGCAGACGGAGACACGGACCATGCGGCCGCATTCTGCGGCGCACAGCCATCGCGCGCGGGAACGGGTGAATTCGAGTCGGTTTCCGCTACTCTTCCAGCGCCGGCGTGACGGCGCGGCGATCGCCCTTCAACAAGCGTGGAGGCTCAGCCTGGCGGACACGCTCTTCCTGATGGCAGTTCCAGCAAAGGGGCCGCATGCAATCGAGGGCGCTGGGGATTTCGTCAAGGTGCATGTGGCGCAACTCAAAAAGCTTCTGCTTCTCATTCAGTAACGCGAGGCGGCTGCGCCGCCAGTCGGCGGGGGTCAGCGCACGGCCGCAAATCGCGCACGTTTTGCCTTGATACCACCTCTGCAACAGGCGTTCGAGATTCTCGGGAGTGGGATCGACTTGCGCCAGGCATTCCTGGCCACAGTCACCTTTTTCCGGCCAGCGCGAACACGACTGCAACCGTTCGTGTTCCTCGCCGCGCAGGGCCGTCCGGAAAGCAAACTTGTTGTCCATCTCGACCGTCACCGGCTCATGGTTGTCCGGGCAAACCACCGTACGGCGGCCGCGCTTGCGGAGATACGACTTCAGGCTGAAACCTACCGGAATTGCCACGAACAGGACTGCGCCAATGATAAAGAGAAGAATAGGAAACGTTGTGAACATACGGCTACCTCCCGCCCGAATCCACGGAACCGACACCTTCTTTTTAGCGCGCCTTGTCACTGGCACGCAGTGACCGGAAACACTAGCGCCTGTGACGCATGGACAGCGGTGGCTCGATGCGCGATGCGCCGATTGGCCGGCCACGGCCCGCCTATTTATAATCAGCGCGCCATTACACCGACCTCACAGACAATCATGTTCCCCATCCAACCGAAAGGCCCTCGCTGTTCGGCGTGGCAGACTATCCGTTTCTCCTCGAGAGGATTCCTTCGGACAGCACGCATGACCACATTGGTCCTGACGGTCCTCGCCGCTCCGCTGCTCGTTAACGCAGCCTCCGACAGCAAGCCCCGCCTCACGCTCGACGAGTTCTTCAGCGCGGTGGACTTTAGCAAAGTGGCGCTCTCGCCCGACGGACACATGGTGGCAATTGCCACCACACGAGCTGACTGGGACGGAGAGCGCTTTCGGGACGACCTGTGGCTGTGGCGCGACGGCGATGGCGCGCTCATTCCACTGACCCAGGCGGGACACGATTCCGATCCGAAGTGGTCCCCTGATGGCAAATGGATCGCGTTTCTCTCCGACCGCAATGATGAAATGGACGATTCCGACAGCGCTGACGACGCCAAGAAGGGCGTCGTTCACTTGTACGTAATTCCTGTGGGCGGCGGCGAAGCCTTTCCCGTCACGCGCGGCGCCGAGGATGTGCATTCGTTCGCCTGGGGCCCGGATTCCAAGACCCTCTACTTCGCCACCCGCATTCCTTGGTCGAAGAAACAGAGGGACGAATACAAAGACGAGTGGAGAGACGTG
>Ga0335082_10005917_pt1 | contig 13373 bp, 15 predicted proteins | sample Lox_Sample_41_FD_206718 | JGI IMG/M metagenome (GOLD analysis project Ga0335082, IMG submission 206718) | Soil microbial communities from Loxahatchee National Wildlife Refuge, Florida, United States - Lox_Sample_4.1 | ecosystem: Environmental > Terrestrial > Soil > Wetlands | place: USA... | reverse complement strand
GAGCCAGGGAGTAGCGCGTGTGCTGCAAGGCCTGGCAGATTGGGCACGTTCTTGAATCGTGCCCCGAGGGCTGCGGCGAGCGGTTGCTCTCAACTTGAGGAACCGGAGCGGTTACGGACGTACTGTCAGTAATCCGTACCGAGGTCTCTCCCTCAACTTGCACACCGTGAAGAAATGGAATGGCAAGCTGTGCAACCATTGCGAGCAGACCGACGCCCGTCGACAGGACCCGCGACCTTGTTCTCACGGTAAGAGACTGCCCGCCAATCAAATTCATGCGCAGTGAGGACGCTACAGAGGCCTTCGGCGGCTGTCAACCTGCGACAGATCAACAGGACGAATTGCGGTGGGTGGCCTCGACGCAATCTGCAGATGTGATAGGCGTGCGTACCCGAGTCGATCTGAGCCGCTTGCATGACAGCATGCTGCTGCCATGCATCGCTGGCACAGGGTTGGGTCGCTCGGCGTGTTGACCCTCCTCCCGACGCAAATGGTATCCGCCGCCTACGGCCACGGCCTCGCCCTACCCTTTGCATTTTGGGGAGATTTCGCGCTCGATGCCGCCGGGTGCCAGCGATTGCTGGGTGCCGCAGCGGCGCAATGCGCCTTGGCCGCAATCAAAGCGCAGAACGACTGCTACCTCTCCTTGATCAACGGTGCACCGTGCGAAATCACCGCCGTCTCGGATCTGATCCAGCGTGCCCACCTCACGCAGCTCGATCTGATCGATCGACTCTGCACATCGCCGGAGGCGCAAGCGCTCGGGTTCCTCCTCAAGTTCGAAGCACAGACCGATCTCGACAACCTTCTGCCGCATGGTCGATGACGCAGTGATCTCCGGTGTCTACGGTCCTCTGTTGGTAGGCGATACAGTGCGCTCTCCAAACGAGGCCGAGCAGCGCTGCGCGGACGCCACCGCACGCGCCGCCACCGAGCTGCTGTTCTTCGGGTTCCGCTCCCGGCGCCAGGTATTGGACCGTATTTCAACTTTGCCAATGGCTCCGAGCGTGAAGCAATCCCACCTGGACCGCTCGTCGCTGCACATCATGAGAATACGGGACTATCTTGTCGGTATGGTCGGGCAGCGCTGTCCGGACGGGGATTTCCAAGCCGTGTACCATCGCAGCGCCATGGCACTCTTCGCTGCCCTAGCCCAACGCGCCGACTGCCTCGCGGGCGCGATGTATGTGCAGCCCATTGCCGCAGACCGGCGATGGGCACACGACGGCGTTCCAATAGCGTCGCCGACACTGAGTCCGACGGCCATCCGGTCATCCTGTCACACTGAAGCTGACGACCACCTCGCCTGCCTTTACTGATTCGGTGGAGTTCAGTGAGACGGTGGCACCCTCGGCCGGCAGCCCGCCCAGCGGATCGTGAGGGTCGGCTCGGTACGCTCTACGCTATCAGTTATGGTCAAGGTGCAGGGGAGCGGGTAGCCTGTCAATCCGGGCTACGCGCTCTGTCAGATTATTTGCGGTCATGGGCGGGAAGGATCGAAGCACGAACTCAGCACGGTGGAAGGATGTGCGGGAATGGGCCTTGAAACCCCGCGCAGGGAGTGGACGGAGAAAAGATGGTGCGAGCGGGGGGAGTCGAACCCCCATGGGCTTGCGCCCGGCGGATTTTCTTACCCTCTACGGCTTTCGCCGCCCTCGATGAGGTTTGGGGTCTGGACTATCCCTTCACCCTACCGCGAACATTTGTTCGGGTTTAGGTGCTGCCCGTCTAGTCTCTACGCCTTCCCGGAGCATTGCTCCGGGCTTGGCTCGGGATTGCCATTTCACAGGTTTCCCCGAATTTGAGCAGTTCTGCATCGTCGGTTTCCCGGCGAGCACTCAAGTTGGTCTGAGTCCGCTGCGTCTGCCGGTTCCGCCACGCTCGCATCACGCGGTCATCTATAGTCGCGAGGCTGAATCCCGTCAAGAAAACGGGGGCTTTTGAGTCTGCCGTGTCTGCCAATTCCACCACAGGGCCGATGCGTCAGTGCTCAGTCCTGAGTCCTGAGTGCTGAGAGGGAACCATGCTGGCGGCGCCTCGTCAACTACTGTTGCGGCGGCGGCGATTTCGGCTCTAGAAAATTCTCCGACGGCCCCTTGGCCTCTTTGCGGATCGCCGCCTGATGGTGCTGGACCTTGTTCAGCGCGTCGCTGGCCAGGCGCCGCAACGTCGGATCTTGCTCGGCTTCGGCGAGCTGCGACAAGGTGTCGGCCGACTCGGGCGCGGCGATGTCGCCGAGCGCGAAAATGGCGGTGCCGCGGGTCGCGGTGTCGAGATCGCGTTGCAGGAACTCGATGATCGGCCGCGCCGCCCGCGGGTCGCCGATCTTGCCGAGCGCCGCCAGGATGCGCTGCTTCATCTGCGCCTCGGTGCTGCGCAGGAAGAGATACTGAATGAGCACCGGCGTGGCATCGGTGGCGCGCATCTCGCCGAGCATGTCCACCGCCTTCGCCTGCACCCGCATGTCCGAGTCGCCGAGCGCCTGGATGAGATACTCGGTCGCCTTGGGATCCTTCGACTCACCCAACGACTTGACGCCCTCCAAACGCTTTTCGGCGTCGTCGCTCTCCAGCTTCTTGATGTAGTCCTCGATGCTCGTCCCTTTGGTGCTCTTGTCGTAGCGTTGGCGAACTTGCTGGCTGGAGATCTGGGCCCGCGCGCCGTCGACCAGCGCGACGAGCGCACCCAGCGCCAGCGCCAACGACGCTGCGCCCCGCCTGCGCCAACCGGTATTGTACTGCATGCTCGGTCAACCTCGATGCGTTCAGGACTCGGGACTGTGGAAGCGGATCATGATCCAATCCGCCATCTCGTGCACGCTGTAGGGCGGCGGCTCGTCACCTTGCAGATCGAGCACGACATACAAGCCACCTTCCTTGCGCGAGACCCGGACCTGGGCGATCTGCGGATCGATCTGCTGCAGCGTGCGCTCGGGCAGGTCCTCGCCGTTGGGTCCCCAGGCTTGTACGGTAATCTGCGCTGGCCGCTTGGAGCTCGAATAGCGCACCAGCGTCGGCAGCCGTGAGAGACGCAACAGGACGGCCCGGTGCCCGTCGATCGTGGCCACCTCGAAGTTGCGCAACGCCACCGGCGCTTGGTCACCCGTGGGCGACGGGCTCGGCGCGGCCAGCTGCTGGGCGCAGCCACCGAGCAGTAACAGCGCCACAAGCGACCCGAACCAGACGGTGTGTTGCCGGACCGTCCTCCAGTGCCTTGCGGTCATCGTACGTCGGCATAGCCGATCCCAACAGGGGGGGCAAGAGAAGGGTGCGCAACCTGAGCGCACCCCCTCGTTCACTCGCCGGTGTATTCCGGCAGTCCCTCGCCGTTGAGGAACCTGGTGCGCGCTTGCATCGGGTCGCGGCGCACCAGCTCCAGGTACGCAGCCATGCCGCGGCGGGCGTCAGCCGAACACATCACCTCGGTGAAGCACGCCCGCTCGATGGCCAAGCCGGCTTCGAAGTCCGTGTCGCCGCCCTCGTACACCGCCCGCTTGATCATCGCCAGCGCCACGGGCGGCTGGCGCGCCAGCTGCCGCGCCCAGTCGAGGGCGATGCCCATGAGATCGTGCACCGGCACGACACGATGCACGAGCCCCAGCCGCGCCGCTTCGTCGGGCGGGTAGACGTTGCCGAACAGCATGACCTCCAACGCCTTGGCAGCGCCGATGAGGCGCGTCAGCCGCTGCGTGCCGCCGCCACCCGGTAGAATGCCCAGCCGGCTTTCGGGCAAACCGATCTGGTAGGGGCCCAAGGCGGCGAGCCGAAAGTCACAAGCCAACGCCAGCTCGAACCCGCCGCCCATGCAGTCGCCGTTGATGGCCGCAATGACCGGCTTCGGCAGCCGCTGGACGCCGGTCATCAGCGCGTGGAACGCCGCCTCCCCCTGCTCGCCGCGCTGCCGGTAGACGGTGGCATCGACCGCCAGGATAGCCAGCTCCTCGACGCTGTAGTGGGTGATGAACTTGCCCTCGACGCCGCCGGTGAGAATGACGCTGCGCACGGCGGCGTCGCTCCCCAACTCCGCCACCAGTTGCCCCAGCTCCTGCGCCATCGGGCCGGTGAAGTAGTTCATCGGCGGGTTCACCATGGTGCAGACGGCGACGCCAGCGTCGCGCTCGATGCGAAAGTACTCCATACGGCCCTCCTTCACGCGAGTCGTTGCCCAGCCGAGCGGCCGAACGCCGGGCGCGGTGCCGCCGCCGGCGTTGCGGCGGTCTTGTCCGGATACGGACACAGGTCGCGCACCGGACAATCCGGGCAGCGCGGCTTGCGCGCCACGCACACCCGGCGGCCGTGAAACTGCAACAGGTGGCAGAAACGGATCCAGTCCTTCCTGGGCACCACCTGCGTCAGGTCCGCCTCGATCTTGTCGGGGTCCTGCTGCGTCGTGAACCCCAGGCGCTGCGACAGCCGCATCACGTGCGTGTCGACGCCGATGGCCGGCTGACCGAAGGCATTCCCCAGCACAATGTTCGCGGTCTTCCGCCCGACACCGGGCAGGGACGTCAATGCCTCGATCGTGCGCGGCACCTGCCCGTCGAACCGCTCGATGAGCGCCTGGCAACAGCGCTGGAGCGAGCGTGTCTTGTTGCGATAGAAGCCGGTCGGACGAATGTCGGCCTCGAGCTCCGCGGCAGGAACGCGGACGTAGTCGGCGGGGCTGCGGTATTTCTTGAACAGCAGCGAACCCGTCACCTCGTTGACCTTCTCGTCGGTGCACTGCGCGGCGAGGATCAAGGCGAGCAAGAGCTCGAAGGGTGAGGAGAAGTCGAGGGCGAGCTTGGCGTCCGGATGCAGACGCTTGAGACGGGTGATGATGGCGCTGACGCGTTGCACGGTCTTGGCGCTGCGTGCGTTCGAGCTCATGGCAGCCTCTCGATCTGCAGCGGCCCACCGCACCGCCGCTGCGGCCGAGATGTACTAGAGCCCCGCGGTCCCCGCAATGGCCGCAGGGCCGTCAGCGGTCAGCATTCAGCGCTCAGCCTGGGGAATCGGAGTCCGCTTCTCATCGCCTGGCAAGGCTTCGGGAGCACTGGAGCTGAACGCCGAATGCGGAGAGCTGACCGCCGTGAGCACAAACCGGTAGCGCTCGAGCGCTTGACACAGCCGCCTCGCACAGTAGGATCGGCCCATGACGATGCCTACCGTCGGCTGGCACCTTGTCTCACGCCGCTAGCAACCGCCGCCGAGCTGGAAGCCGCACACTTCGATTCAGATGACCAAACGACTTCGATCACTCCTACTGCTCGTCGGGCTTGGTATGCTCGTCGTATTGGTGACCGTCTTCCGCCCACAGGCGGAGGAGGTGGAAGACAGCGACGCCACACCGTCGGTGAGCGAGTCCGAGCTGCAACTGTACATCAAGGTGTATGGGGCGATGCAGGACAATCACGATCTGACGATCGACAACGCCATCGCGCCCTACCAGATTTCGCTCGACGACTTCCGCGCGCTGGAACGGCGCATCCAAAGCGAGCCCCGCATGGTGGAACGGGTGCGCCAGGCGTTGCTGCAACAGGCGCAGGCACATTCCGTCTTTGCGCAATCCATGGCCACCCCGTCGCCCGTGGCGACCGCCGCCGAAACTCCGAAGAAGAAGCACAAGAAAAAGAAGTAGGGGGGAGCGGCCCCGCTGAAGCGGTGGTCCGACCCCTACGTCGCTGGATGTTTGTGGACGTGAGCTGCAAGAAGTGCGGTCAGCGCCGCCGACTCGAGGTCGGTCAGCCGCCGAACCATCAGAGCCTCGAAGAGTACTGTCACCTGGTGACCGAACGGCTGACCCACCAGCCGAGTTTCGGCTGCTTCGGAGGGCATTTCGAGCTGGCGCCGCCGATCCCGCGCTTCTGGGAAGTGCACTGGGATACCCTCGGAGAATCGTGAGTCGCGCGGATCGTCCCGGCGTAGCGCTGCTCTCAGCCGGGTCATCGCCCGGACGAGGCGATGCATGCGCTGGCGGAGAGCGGGCGCGCCACGCTTGAGCCGAACGATTCAACGCCCGACCGCAGAATGAGACCCGACCCGCCGTGCGTTGCTCTTGCACTTCAGAGGGCCGGCGGGCAGACTCGAAACACGGGTCTCCCCGTGTAGAAGGAGAGCGAGATGCCCGACGATAACAACGATGCCCCGCCACCCGAGCCGCAGGAAGCGGTCCGGATGCTGGATGATGCCCGCAGCCGCCTGCGCACCGCAATCTGGGCGCTGCATGGCATGCACCAAGACCTCAATGCGCTGTCAGTCGACGACCTGGCGGATATCGAGCATCTGCTGACCGAAGTCCTCGATAACGTCTTGAGCCCCTGCTACGAGACGTTCAGCCAAATGGCGGGCGCCAGCCCCGGCGGTGCCGTGACCACCCACTGACCGGTATGCGGAGACAGCGGCACGACAAGCCTCGATGCTTGATGCGGCGGGTGGCCCGCCCACCGCGATCCGCGAGACGTAGCCGCCGTCTGCTCGTACCCTGATCGGTTCGGAATCCGCGGTGCCTTCGTCACGTCCCTCAACGCGACGGGTGCCGTCGGCGTGGGACCAGCTGCGCACCGAGGTGGTCGCCTGCCGCCGCTGTCCGCGGCTCGTCGAACATCGTGAACGCATGGCGCAACAGAAGCGGCGAGCCTATGAAGAATGGGAATACTGGGGCAAGCCGCTGCCCGGCTTCGGCGACGCGGCGGCTCGGTTGGTGGTGATCGGCCTGGCCCCGGCGGCGCACGGCGGCAACCGCACGGGTCGCATCTTCACCGGCGACCGCAGCGGCGATTGGCTGTACGCGACGCTGCACCGTTTCGGCTTCGCCAACCAACGGACCTCCACGCATCGAGACGATGGCCTCCGCCTCACCGATGCCTACGTGACCGCCGCGGCGCGTTGCGCGCCTCCCGACAACAAGCCGACGAAGGCGGAGTTTGCCAACTGCCAGCCGTTTCTCGAGCGCGAGCTGCAACTCCTCACCGGTGCCCGCGTGATCGTCGCCTTGGGACGCATCGCGTTCGACGCCTACCTGGCGACGCGCCGCGCGACCGGGAAGCCGGCGCCGCGGCCGCGGCCGCAATTCGCGCACGCGGCGGTGTACGATCTCGGTGACGTGACGCTCATCGGCTCGTATCATCCGAGTCAGCGCAACACGCAGACCGGCTTCCTGACGCAGCCCATGTTCGACCGCGTGTTCGCGACCGCGCGCCGGATCGTCACGGCATGAACGGCACATCGTGATGCGAGCCGATCGCTCGGCGGTCCTGGAGGGGCTCGCGCCGGCGTTGCGTGACGCCGGCTACACGACGGAGGCACTGCAGCGTGCCGTGCGCGCCGCGTCACCCGACGACGTCGGGGTGCTGAATCATGGCCCGGCGCTCGAACGGGTGCGCGGGGATCGATCGACCGCCGCGACGCTGCTCCGGCTGTTCTTTCTGGAAGCGCCGGAGCGCTATCGCGACGTGGCCAAGGCACTGTCGCGGGCGCGGTGCGATCAGCTGCTGCGCGCCGGTCTCCTGCGGCGCCGCGGCGACCGCGTCGAAGCGCGGCTGCGCATCGATGCCGTCGGCACGCAGTACTTCATCGCCGATCGACGCTTCGGATCGCTCGATCGCAGCGCGATGGGGCTGCCGGGGCGCGATCCCGTGTATCCGCCGAGCAGCGACTCGCTGCTGTTGCGTGACGCCGTCGTGGCCGCCGCGGGAGCGCGCGCGCTCGACCTGTGCACCGGCTCCGGCATCCAAGCGATGCAGCAGGCGCCGCACGCGGCGGCCGTGGTTGCGGTCGACCTGAGTCCGCGCGCCGCCGCGGTGGCGGCGCACAACGCGCGGTTGAATGCCGTCCACCATGTCGACGTGCGCGTCGGCGATCTCTACGCACCGGTGCGTGGCGAGCGCTTCGACCTCATCATCGCCAATCCGCCGTTCGTCTCGTCGCCGTACCGGAACGCCCCCGGCTATCACGCCGGCGGCCCGCGCGGCGATCGGGTGCTGCGCCGGATCGTCGCCGGGCTGGCGCGCCACCTGCAACCGGGGGGCCGCGCCTTTGCCGTCTCGCACCTGGCGCTGCCGCGGCGGGACGACATGGAGGGCGTGGCGCGCGCGTGGTTCCGCAACTTCGACGGGCGCGCGCTGGTGCTGGTGCTCGAAACCGGCACCCCGGTCGATCTCGCCGCCGCGCAGGCGCTGTTCGCCTTGGAGCGCGGGGTGTCGGCGTACACCGCCGAGGTGCGACGCTGGGTGACGTACCTGCGCGCCCACCGCATCGAGACGGTGGCGGCGATCCTGGTCGTCGCCGAGCGTCGCGGCCGCCGCGGCGTCGAGGTCGTCGAGGCGCAGGCCCGTGTCCTGCCGATCCCGCTCACCCCGCCGCCGGCCGAGCGCATCCGCACGTGGCTCGGCCGTGCTTGAATCACCATAGGTCGAACGATATGGTTTTCGTTCTGCAGCGACGGTCGGGCCTGACGCCCGAGAAGGAGGAACCACAGTGGCCGATGTGCAACAGGTGAGCGACGGTTCGTTTGATAGCGACGTCCTCAAGGCGGATCTTCCCGTGCTGATCGATTTCTGGGCGCCGTGGTGCGGCCCGTGCAAGGCGATCGCCCCCGTGGTCGAAGAGCTCGCGAAGGAATACGACGGCCGACTGAAGGTCGTGAAGATGAACGTCGACGACAACCCGCAAACACCCTCGAAGTACGGGGTGCGCGGCATTCCCAACCTGATTCTGTTCAAAGGCGGTCAGGTGAAGGACCAGATCGTCGGCGCCGTACCCAAGGCGCAACTGGTCAAGGCGATCAACCAGGTCGTCTAGTCACGCGGAGGGGCTGAGATGGCGCACGAGCTGATTCTCGGCCCTACATCGCACTACTTCTACTCGCAGCGGCTCAAGCTGCATTACGTCGATTGGGGCAACGCCGAGAAGCCGCCGTTGCTGCTGATCCATGGCGGGCGCGACCACGCCCGCAACTGGGACTGGGTGGCGCACGAGCTGCGCCACGACTACCACGTCGTCGCGCCCGACCTGCGCGGCCACGGCGACTCGCAGTGGGCCGTCGGCGGGTCGTACTCGATGATCGACTACACCCTCGACGTCGCCCAGCTGCTGAATGCGCTGCAGCTGTTTCCGATCACCATCATCTCGCATTCCCTCGGCGGCTCGATCGGGCTGCAGTACAGCGGCGTCTATCCCGATCGCGTCAACAAGATCGTGGCGATCGAAGGCCTCGGCCCGCCGCCGTCGATGATCCGCGACCGGCCGGCGCACGAGCGCATGACCGAGTGGATCGTCGAGATGCAGGCGCTCGCCCAGCGCCATCCGCACCGCTACAAGAGCCTCGACGAGGCCATCGCGCGCATGCGCGACGCCAACCCGCACCTGACGCCGGTACAGGCACGTCATCTCACCATTCACGGCTCCTATCGCGACGAGGACGGCACGTATCTCTGGAAATTCGACAACTACGTGCGCGCCGCCTCGCCCTACTTGTTCAACATGCAAGAGGCGCGACAGATCTGGAGTCAGATCACCTGCCCCGTGCTGCTCATCCGCGGCACCGAGTCATGGGCTTCCGACCCGAATAAGGACGGTCGCGCCACCGCGTTCCGCAATGCCACGGTGGTCAACATCGAGAAGGCCGGGCACTGGGTGCACCACGATCAGCTCGAGGAGTTTCTCAAAGTCGTCCGCGCGTTCCTGGCGGATTGAGTGGCTGCACTACGCAGCGCCGTCGATGCTGCGCCACAGGTACCACGCCGCGATGCTGCGGTACGGCCGCCACGGCGTGGCGATGCGCTCCATGGTGTGCGGCTTCGGCAGGTCACGCAGACGATACAGCTGCTGCATGCCTTTGCGCACCCCGTAGTCGCCGACCGGCAGCACGTCGGGGCGGCCCAGGGAGAAGATCAGCAGCATGTGGGCCGTCCACTCGCCGATGCCGTGGACCGTGGTGACCGCCGCTACGATCTCTTCGTTCGTCATCCGCGCCAGACGTTGGGCGCGCAAGCGCCCGTCGGCGAAGTGCGCGGCCAGATCGCGCAGGTACGCCAGCTTCTGGCGCGACAGCCCGGCGCGGCGCAGGTCAGCGGCGTCGGCGCGCAGAAAATCCGCCGGCAGTGGCACTCTGCCGCCGAAGTGGGCCTGCACGCGGCGCTCGATGGCGGCGGCGGCATTGCCGGCGAGCTGCTGGTAGAGGACGGAACGGAAGAGGGAATTGTATATCCCCTTGCGCAGGCGGAGCGCGCATGGACCGACACGCTCGATGACGGCGGCCAGTCGCGCGTCGGCGCGTTGCAGGTGCGCCGCGCCGTGCGCCAGCAGCTCCGGCGTGAGTTGCCGCGGCGATTCGGTCACGTCAGGCATGATGCCTCGTCAGTGCCGCAACGGCCTGATCGATGCGGTTCGGGTGCGCGGGGTGCGCGAACCGGTGCCGACTCCTGGCGAGCGCGTAAGGTTCCACGGCGAGTCCTCGATCGTGGGCGATCTTAGTCGACTCGCCCATCGACAGTCAAAATGCCATGGCGTCGCCATCCGACGGCAGATGGTCATGAATCCGGTGCCATCTCCCTTTGACTGTCACTGGCCGACTTCGTATAGGCGGACCAATGTCTACGATCGGCGAGCTGATCGATGACCTGGCGCGTGAGCACGGAGACCGCCCGGCGCTGATCTCCGCCGACCGCCGCGTGAGCTTCGACGAGCTGCGCGCCGCTACCGATGGTGTCGCCAAGGGCCTGGCGACTTTGGGGGTGTCGAAGGGGACGCGGGTCGGTATCCTCATGCCCAACCGCCCGGAGTGGCTGGCTTGCGCGTTCGGCGCGCTCAAGCTGGGCGCGGTGGTGGTGCCCCTCAACACGCTCCTCCGCAAGCCCGAGCTCGACTATGTTCTGCGTCACGCCGACGTCACCGTGCTGCTCATGGTCGATCGCTTTCTGCATCACGACTACACCGCGGTGCTGCGCGACATCTGCCCCGCCTTGGACATCGCCGCCGCACCGCTGGCATCGCCGCAGCTACCGGCGTTGCGTCGCGTGATCGTGCATGGTGCCGAGCGCGTGGCGGCAGCGCTCAGTTTCGACTCGATGTTGCAAGCCGGCGCATCCCTCGGTGACGACTGGCTCGTTGCGGCGCAGGCGCAGGTGAGCGGGGCGGACGAGGCGGCGGTGTTCTTCACCTCCGGCACGACCGCGGCGCCAAAGGGCGTGGTGCACACCCACGCGACCATGCTGCGTGCCGCGCACAACGTCGCCGACCGGCTGGGGCTGACTCCCGACGATCGCACCTGGGGCTACCTGCCGTTCTTCTTCACGGGTGGTCTGGTGGCGGTGGCGCTGGCGACCTTGTCGCGCGGTGGAGCGGTGCTGCTGCAGGAGGTCTTCGAGCCGGGGGCGACGCTGCGTCTCATGGCCGCGCACGGCTGCACGACGTTGTTCGCGTGGCCGCATCAAGCGGAGGCGCTGCTCGCTCATCCGGACTTTCCGCGCGCGTCGTTGCGGCTGCGCAAAGGTGTCGGCGCGCAAACGGCGTGGGCGGCGCGCATCTTCCAACCCGGACATCAGGCGGTGGGCACGTGGGGGATGACCGAGACCGGGCCGATGGCCGCGTCGTCGCGCCACGACGAGCCGCTGGCGGTGCGGGCGGGCGCGCACGGCCGGCCGATGCCAGGGCTGGAGTTCCGCATCGCGGAGCCGGACACCGGTCGGCCCTTGCCGGCGAACACGGACGGTGAGCTGCTGGTGCGCGGCGACAGCCTCATGCTGCACTACTACAAGATGGCGCCGGCCGAGTGCTTCGACGCCGAGGGGTTCTTTCACACCGGTGATCTGGCGCGGCTCGACGAAGACGGATTGCTGCACTTCATCGGGCGCATCAAGGACGTCATCAAGACCGCCGGCGTCAACGTCGCCGCGGCAGAGGTCGAGGCGACGCTGCAGCAGCACCCGCAGGTCAAGGTGGCGCACGCCACCGGCATCCCGCATCCGACGCGCGGCGAGAACGTCGCCGCCTTCATCGTGCGCCGCGACGCCGCTTGCACCGAGGACGACCTCGTCACCTTCTGCCGCGCGCGTCTGGCGACCTACAAGGTACCGCGCCACATCTTCTTCTGCAGCGAGACCGAGCTCCCGCTGCTCGGCAGCGGCAAGGTGGACAAGCAGGCGTTGCGGAAGCTGGCGCAGACCCGAGTCGACACGCTGGAGACGTGATCCCAAGGTGAAACCGGCGAGTCGAGACGACCGCGCGTCGCGTTTGCGCGCCGCGTGATTCGTGCTATGCGGCACCGCAGCAATTGCCATGGGATTGAGATGTACGCCCACCCCCTCGATTCTCAACCGTAGACTCTCGACTGCCTGCGATGACTGACACGCACATCGAGTTCCCGCCCGACTTCGTTTTCGGCAGCGCCACGGCGGCGCATCAAGTCGAAGGCAACAACGTGCACAACGACTGGTGGGCGCACGAGCAGGCGCCGGACACCAACGCCATCGAGCCGTCGGGGATTGCCTGCGATCACTATCATCGGTACGCGGACGACTTCCGGCTCTTGCAGTCGCTCGGCCATCCGGCGCATCGGCTGTCGATCGAGTGGAGCCGCATCGAGCCGGCGGAAGGCCAGATCGACGCGGCGGAGATGGATCACTATCGCGCCGTGCTCGAGACGCTGCGCGAGCTCGGGATCACGCCGTGGGTGACCGTTCACCACTTCACCCTGCCGCAGTGGTTTGCGGCGCGCGGCGGCTTCACGCGCGCCGAGAACGTCGACCCCTTCCGGCGATTCGTCGAGCGCATGGCGCGCGCCTACGGCGACCTCGTCGACCACTGGTGCACCATCAACGAGCCCACCGTGCATGCCGAGATGGGCTACCGCTTCGCGTACTTCCCGCCGCGCCTCGCCGACGCCAACGTCGCGGCCGACGTGATGCTCAATCTGTTTCGGGCGCACACGGCGGCGGCCGAGGCCGTGCACGCCCATGCGCGGCGGACGCCGCTTGTCGGCATCACGCTGGCGGTCATGGTGCACGAGCCCTTGCGACCGGAGGCCGCTGCGGACCGTGAGATGGCGGCGCGGCGCGATGCCGAGACCAATGGCGTGTCGTTCGACGCGCTGCGCACCGGCGTCTTCAGCTACCCTGGCCGCGCGCCGGTCGAGATCCCCGGCCTGCAAGTGTCGTCGAGCTTCGTCGGCATCCAATACTACTCGCGGACACGGTACGACGCCCAGGTGAGCGGACCGGCCATGGCCGACACCGAGCGCGTGCTGAGCCAGATGGCGTGGGAGGTGTACCCGGAAGGCTTCGCGCCCCTGTTGCAGCGTGGAGCGGCCACCGGGCTGCCGGTGTATGTCACCGAGAACGGCATGGCGCACGACGACGACCGGGTGCGGGTGCAGTACATCGCCGATCACTTGGC
>Ga0335082_10005916_pt1 | contig 13374 bp, 11 predicted proteins | sample Lox_Sample_41_FD_206718 | JGI IMG/M metagenome (GOLD analysis project Ga0335082, IMG submission 206718) | Soil microbial communities from Loxahatchee National Wildlife Refuge, Florida, United States - Lox_Sample_4.1 | ecosystem: Environmental > Terrestrial > Soil > Wetlands | place: USA... | reverse complement strand
CGTCCTGCTTGGTCGAGCGGATCGTGTCCTGGTAGAAGGACGTGTTGGGCCCGAGGATCCCGGGGTTCACGACGCTGGTGCCCGGAGCGGTGCCGATGGGCGTGAAGCAGCCGGTGTCCCCGGGTGAGCCGGGCACGTCCGAAGTGCACGGTGGTACGTTCTTGTAATTCCAGCCGGTCTGATCGTAGAGGGTGTTCTTTTCCCAGAAGCCGCCGACGATGGCGCGCAGGCGCCAGTCGTCCGGGGTGCTGAAACGCAGCTCGTGCTGCTCGTGCTTGTTCTGCTCGTCGGAGTGCCAGGTGGCGCTCGGGGAGAAGCAGGTCGAGGTCAGCGTCGGGTCGTAGACCGTCGGGCCGTAGCACTGGTAGTAGCCGGCGTACACGCCGCGCGCGTAGTTGGTGTAGTCACCGACCTGCTCGACGTCGCGGCTAAGGTAGCCGCCCGTATAGACGGCCTTGATGGGCCCGAACTTGCCGTTCAGCGTCCACTGGGTGAAGGAGAAGCGGTCCTTGTCGAAGGAGTTGTTGAACAGGGTCACCTCGAGGGGCTGCAACGGCTGGCCGTCCGAGCCGTTCGGCTGCTGGTAGAACACCCCGCGCGCATCCATCATCTGGTAGGACTGCGTGACCAGGAGGTCCCAGTCATCGTTCCACTTGTTCAGCCACTCGACGCGCAGCCCCTGGTAGGTCACCGGGTTGATGGCGCGCGCCGCGAACGGGCCGTTGTTGATCGAGGGGCTGTTGGGGGGCACGCAGTAGCCGCTGTTGGGCTGGCCGTCCGGGCAGTTACCGAGCGCGTCGGCCGGGTACTGCGCATAGTGGATGCCGACGTCGGTGTTCTTGCGGTGAAAGGTGGCCGGGACGTTGTCGATGTAGCCGCCGCGGCGGTCGTCGTAGATCACGCCGCGTATGGCCATGCTGCCCTCGACCAGCGGCAGGTTGATCACGGCGGTGAGGTTGGTGTTGTCCTGGCCGTGCGCGGTCGTGCCATAACCGGCCTGCACGTTGCCCTCCACCACATCCAGCTTCGGCTGGTTGGTGATGTAGCGGATCACGCCGGCCTCGGCGCCGGCACCATAGAAGGTGCCCTGCGGTCCCTCGAGGACCTCGATGCGATTCAGGTCGGCAGCGTAGACGTCGAGGTTGCGGTTCGGCAGCTGGCCCGACTGGTTGTCCAGATAGATGGCGACGTTGGGCCACAGACCGGTGGAGGCGCTGCCCTGGCTCGGCTGTGAGCCGGCGCTCAGGCCGCGCATGAACAGCTCGTTCTGCCCCGGGCCGTTGCTCGCCGAGGTCACGTTCGGCAGGTACTTGAGGTAGTCCTCGAGGGTGGTGACGTTCAGCTGCTGCAGCGCCTGCGAGGTGAAGGCCTGCATCGCGATCGGCACGTCCTGCATGCTCTGCGAACGCCGCTCGGCGGTGACGGTGATCTCCTGCAGCACGTCGGCGCCCTCGGTGGCGTTGGCGGGCGCATCGGCGGCGAGCGCTGCGCGCGTGGCGCCGAGGGACACGCCGCCCAGGATGGCCGCGACCGCGTACGAGATCTTCGAATTCATGGATTTACCCCTTGAGGACACATGAGCGCAGCACGGCGCGAGCGCCACGGTGCGTGCGGGTTGCTGCTCCCGGCTGGTGATCGGCGGCGCGCGAGCGTGCCGTGCTCACTCGAACACCCGTGCCCGCGCGACGTCGCCGTTGGCGGCACGCTGCGGCTGCAGGCGGCGTGTCGAGGGCGAGAGGCCGTAGGCATCCTTGAACTGGCGCGAGAAGTGCGCACAGTCGGCGAAGCCGGCCTCGTTGGCGATATCGGTCACCGAGCGGTCGGTGTTCTCGATCAGCCAGTTGGCATAGCGCATGCGCAGCCGCCGGTAGAGCGAGGCCGGCCCCATGCCGACGTGCTGGCGGCACAGCCGCTCGAGCTGGCGCGCCGACAGCCCGAGCTCGGCGGCCACGGCCGCGACCGCGATCGGGCGCGCGAGGTTCTGTTCCATCAGGAGCAGCGCGCGGCGCACGCGCGGCTCGCTGACCGACTCTGACAGCGGCGGGTGCGGCTGCGCGTCGCTCCCGGAGCGCGGCCGGTCGAACAGCAGGACCTGGCTGGCCTTCTGCGCCACCGCACGGCCTAAGTGCTGCTCGATGAGATAGGTGGCGAGCGCCGCCGCGCCCGCCCCGCCGGCGCAGGTGATGCGCGGGCCGTCGACGAGGAACAGCCGGTCGGCGATCACTTCCTGGTTGGGGAACGCCTCGAGAAAATCCTGGTAGTGGTACCAGCTGACGCAGGAGCGTCGCCCTTTCATCAGCCCCGCGCGGCACAACACGAAGCTCCCGGTGCAGATGCCGATGAGCGGCGTCGACGTGGCGCCGACCTCGCGCAGGTGCCGCAGCGTCGCCTCATCGACCTGCGGCCCGCTGTGCAGCAGCCCGCCGATCACGACGACGTAGTCGAGGAGTTCGGGGGAGAGCAGCGGGCTCGTCGGCTGGATCAGCACCCCGCAGCTTGCGGCCACGGGCTCCGCGCGGCTGGACATGATCGACCACTGCACGTGCAGCGGCCGGCTGCGGTCACCCTCATCGGCAGCGAGGCGCAGATGATCGATAAAGACCGCAAACGCCGAAAGTGTGAAGTGGTGGGCGAGGATGACGCCGACCCGCAGGGGTGGGCGACTACTGCGCTCCACCGCAGTCATCCTGGGTGCGTTGGCCGTGTGTGGCATTGAACGCGCACTCAATTCTTCTGTTGTCCTCCCCTCAGCTATATTCCAATAAGGCTCCGACGGATTCAAGACACAACTGAACGGTCGTATAAGTCTTTAAATAACAACAAAGTGCACTGTAAACACCGCGGCCGACGCGGGAACGCATCATTGAACGCGCATTCAGGCGGCGAAGTCAGGGGCAGCGGCCAGGCTGCGCCGGCGTGGGCGCTTGAGGCTGACCCGGTGTGGATTGGGGCTAGCTAGCGCAGGACCGCGAGGCGCGCCAGATTGCTCTGGACGGTCGGGTCGTGACAGCCGCTGCGGGCGTACCAGCGTCGGGTGGCGCCCACCAGGGCCCGTCCCGCCTCGCTGGACTCGCTTTCCTGAGGCGCGAGGTTCTCGTCTTCGCTCACCCGAAAGCCCCGCGGGGGCGTGCGCACGTGGCGGCGCAGCTGCAGTCTGCGCAGCGCCCGGGTCGGAACTTCCGGCGCTGCCACCTCGGGTGCCACGGCGGCGGATTCCGCAGACTCGGTCTGCTGAGCCTCCGAGGCGACCCACTGGCGGCACCAGTGGTCGACGGCCATGTCGGAGGCACGCAGCTCGGGGTCGCTGAGGGCGACTGCGATCCGGGGCAGGTCACAGGCCTGGAGCAGTGCAGCGTCCCAGCGCTGCTCCTCGAGAAGCTGCTCGATGTCGGTGAGATAGCCGGCCAGCATCCGCGATTCAGACGGAGCGTCGGCGGCGGAGATTTCGTTCATGCGTCAGGCGGCCTGCTCGTTGCCAGGCGTCGGCACTTCTGGGGGGGTCGATACCGGGGTGCTCTCCGCGACGGGGGCTGGGGGCGCGCTCGCCGGGGCTGCCACACGGGCGCGCCGTGTACGGGGGGCCCGCGCGGCGACGGGGCTCACCGTGGGTCGTGCCGCGCGGCGCTTCACCACCGCTAGCGCCACCGGCGGACGTGGACGGATGACTACGCGCCGGCGGCGCGCCGCGACGCGTACCCGGCGCCGCACGCGACGGGGCACGGGTGCAGCGGCACGCTTGGCCCTCCGCAGCCGGCGTTTGCGGGCGCGCAGCGCCACGGCGCGCGCGGCGACGGCCTTGACAGGTTTGGAGGCTTTGGCCGGTGTGGCGGCTTTTGCCGGCGCGGCCTTTGCCGTGCGCTTGCCGCCCTTGCCTTCGCGGCGCGCCCGCTTGAAGGCCTTGCGGGCTGCGCCCGCGGTCTTGCGGGCTCGCCTGGCCTCGCGCTTGGCTTCCTTCAAGCGTTTGCGCGCGCGCTTGAGTTCTTCCTTCGCGATGCGCACGCGCTGTTTGGCGACGTCCGCCAGCAGTCGCGCACGCTCATACGGCTCCGCGGGGGCGTCCGGTTCGCTGCCTGTCTTCTTCATTTGCGGCTCTGCGAAGGGGAAAGAGCGAAAGTGTCACACAAGCGTCCCGACCTTACCACCCCTGGAACTTATCCACAGATTTTGTGCATAACTATGTGGACAGGGGTCGCCATGGCAGGCAAAGGCCGAGCCCCAGCAAGAACTTGCATCAGGCTGCGCGCGTTTTCGCCACTTTAGACTGAGGCCACTCTAGGGCTCGCCGCCGAACATGGTCGCGGTGACGCGGTTGCGGCCGCCGTGCTTGCTCTTGTACAGCGCCGCATCGGCGATCTTCAGCACGCGTTGCGCGAGCTGCCGCTCACCGGCGGGCACGCGATCAAGTCCGCACAGTCCGAAACTCGCGGTCACTGCGATCTGCTTGCGATCGTAAGTGAAGGGTGCTTTGGCGATCGCGGTGCGCAGCTTGCGGGCCACCTCGAGCGCGTGCTCGTAGGAGGTCTCGGGCAGCACGACAGCGAACTCCTCGCCGCCGATGCGCGCCACCCAGTCGATTCCGCGCCTGAGGTTCTGCTGCAGGCGTGAGCCGAACTGGCGCAGGATCTGGTCGCCGCCGGCATGCCCGAGCGTTTCGTTGAGCTTCTTGAAGAAGTCGATGTCGCAGATGACCAGCGACAGGCCGCGCCCGTAGCGCGCCGCGCGCTCCATCTCGCGGGGAAAGTGCTTGCTGAAGAAGCGCCGGCTCGCGACGCGCGTCAGGTCGTCGGTGGCCGAGAGCTTGCGATTTTCGGCCAGCGTGATGCGCAGTACCGTCTCGAGCTCCGCGATACGCCGCGCGGTCGCGAGGCGCGCGTCCAGCTCGCGTGCCGCGGCGCGGCGGCCCACGCAGTCATCGGCTCCGGCGACGAGTCCCGCTTCGCGCTCGCCGCTTTCGTCGAGGTCGGAGATATAGAGGATGAACGGCGAGCGCTCGCCGCCGCGTGCGCGCAGCGTGCGCACCATCTCGAGGGAGTCGGTGACCACCACTGGGCGAAACTCGGTCTGGAAGCGCCGCAGGGCTTCGCGCTCCTCGGATACGGACTCGAAGTCGAGCATGTCGCCGGTGATACGCCGCTCGAGCTGCTGGCGCAGCACGGGCTCGAGTATCACGAGCAGCGCCCTGGGCGGGGGTACCACCCGCAGCATCACCGCGATGCTGGCCGTAGTCTCCTCGGTGCTCGCCACCGGCCGCTCGGCCCGGCGCTCGAGGATGCGCTGTATGACCGTTGTCTGCCCGCCGCCGCCCGATGGCACCAAAGCCTCTCCCGATCCGCCGTTACCCCACTTGGCGCCTAGGGAGATTACCTACCCGAGCCGCAAATTGCGCGGCGGCCTGGGCCAGGGCCGGGTAGGGCCGGGAGGCCCTCCCGCGGGACGGTCCCGGGCGCCTGCGGCGCCAGCGACGCTATATCATCCGCACCCATGCAGGCGCCGGCCATCACGCGTTACCGCCGACCGTTTCTCGCTCCGCTGTGGCTCAGCGTGTTCGGGGCAGCGCTGCTCGCCGGGGTGGCCTTCTCCGCCTACCGCGCCGCCGATACCACGGTCGTGGTTCTGGTGCGCCCGGCGCAGGAGAAGGAGCCGGCGGTAATTACGGATCCTCCGATTACCCCCGAGGGCGAGGAGCGTGCGCAGCGTCTGGCGCGCATGTTTGGCGAGGCTCCGGCAGGGCTCGACGGCCTGTACGCAAGTCAGGATCGCCTGGCCGAGCAGACCGTGGCACCGCTGGCGGAAAGGCTGCATCGGGCGCCAGTGGTCTTTGCTTCCGCCGACAGCGCCGCGATTGCCGCCCGGCTCGCCCGCGAGCCCTCCGGCGGAACTGCTTTGGTGGTGGCTGACGGGAGCGCGTTCAGACAGCTGTTGCAGAGCCTGGCCGGAACCGAAGTCCCGCAGCCCCCCGAGGAGGGGGCGCTCCTTTATATAGTGAGTATCCCGACGTTTGGGCGCGCGCACCTGCTGCGCATGCGCCTGTAGCCGCTCCTAGCTGCCCGCCTCACGTCGCGTTGCCCCGGCACTCAGGGCAACGGCACGGCGGATGAACTCCGTGTGCTCGCCGATGCGAAAGTCCGCGAGTACGGCCGCGCGGATATAACGCGCCTGGTCGATCAGGTAGGTGGCGCGACGCACGCCGAAGCCCAGGGGTCCGAGCACGTCGTACATGCGGATCACAAACTTGTCGACGTCCGCGAGCAGCGTGAACGGCAGGTGGTACCTCTCGCGGAACTTGCGATGCGTCTGGGGCGACTGTGGACTCACGCCGGCGACGTCGAGGCCCGCCTGCAGCAACTCGCTGTGCAGGTCGCGGATCGAGCACGCCTCGCGGGTGCAGCCGGGCGTGAAGTCCGCGGGGTAGAAGTACAGGATGAGGGGCCCATGGCGCAGCAGCGTGCTCAGCGAGACGTTCTGCTCGTCCTGGTCCGGCAGGGTGAATTCCGGTGCACGGCCCCCAATGGGCAGCATGACTGCTCTCTCCGGCGCTGCAGCGCTAAGTACATCCCCCCCTCAAGGGATGATAACTGTAAGTCCGTGAGGAGGTTAAAAAACTTCGTTGGACCGGCCATGCCGCGATGCTAGAATCGCGCGCCTTTCGTGGGGCGGTAGCTCAGCTGGGAGAGCGTCGCGTTCGCAATGCGAAGGTCGAGGGTTCGATCCCCTTCCGCTCCACATCCCCCTTTCCAACGCACGCCAACGTCGTTCTCGTCGCAGTAAGTCGGTCAGGCGGGAGCGTCTCATTGACGCTCCCGCCTGACCATTCTCGTCATCCGGTTGCCTTCCAAAAAAGCTCTCGGATCTGGAACGCGGGAGAAATGCCAACATCGTCCGGTTGAGTTGCCCGGCGCCTTGGGCATCGCGCGATTCAGAAAACGTCATCGCTCCCCTTGGATGCTTCGGCACGTCCAGCCTCGCAGGCGTGTTTCGACCCGGGCAACGATGTCGGCAAACACCTTGACGCGGTTCCGGGCGACAGTACGCTCCGCGCGATCACCGAGCCAGCCGCTCAGCGAAGCTTGAGCGGGGCTACATCTGCGCTACCAACGCCAAGCGCGGTGGAGCCATACTCGCCGCGTCACGACCGATGACCGATCTCAGTTCTCGAACGGCCATGACCCCGGAAAGCCAGGGCGAGCCACCTGCACCACCTCGAAGGAACCTGAAAATGGAAAGCAAGCAACCGACAAAAAAGTCGAAGGCCAATGTCATTATCTCGAAGACTCGGCTGAGCGCGAAACTGCAGGGGGAGGGCGACTACGAGGCGGCGCGACGCTATGACCGCGGGACGCGTAAGTTCGTGCAGCACGCCGACATCGAGGGCGCGGCGCGTGCCGCAGCGCCCAGGAATAAGCGCGAGGCGCAAGAGATGGCGGCGGCCGAGGCCATCGGCCGGCAGGGCGAACCGCAGCAAGCCGGGTGGTTTCTCGCTGACATGGAGGGAATCCGCCGCCGCGCCCGGGCGCAGCTCGCAGCCGGTGCGGTCACCGACAATTACCAGGGCGATGTGCAGCAGGCGGTCGCACTCCTGAACCACGCCGTAGCCACGGAGATCGTCTGCGTGCTGCGTTACAAATACCACGCCGTCGTCGCGAGTGGCATCTCGAGCGATGCCGTGAAGGAGGAGTTCACGCAGCACGCCAAGGAAGAGGAAGAGCACCTGGACATGCTGTGCGAGCGCATCAATCAGCTGGGCGGTAAGCCCAACATGAACCCGGAAGGCCTGCTGTCACGGGCCGCATCGCAATACATCGAGGGTAAGAACCTCATTGACATGATCAAGGAGAATCTGGTTGCCGAGCGTGTGGCCATCGAGACCTATCGCGAAATGGTGCGCTATTTTGGTGATAAGGACCCCACGACCCGCACGCTGTTGGAGCGCATCCTGGCGCAGGAGGAAGAGCATGCGAACGACATGCATGATCTGCTCGTCCAGCACGAAGGGAGGGGGATCTTGAAGAAATAGACCGTAGGCGCCGCTTTTTTGACGAGTACTACTATCGTGCTGTCCAGAGCTTGCCAACCGGCAGCACTGTTGGTCTCCTTCACCGCTCCTGCAACAGATACTCAATCAGCGCCTTGAGCGAACACAAGGAGTATGGGAGATGAGGTATAGGAAACTGGGGAATACCGGACTCATCGTGAGCGAAGTGGCGCTTGGCACGATGCAGTTCGGCGGCAGGATGAACATGGGCAACCTCGGGCAGGCGGACACAACGCGAATGGTGAAGCTGGCCCTGGATGCGGGCATCAACTTCATTGACACCGCGGACGTGTACAGCCTCGGGGAAAGCGAAACTCTGCTGGGTCATGCCTTGAAGGGCATGAGAGCGGAAATCGTCCTCGCCACCAAAGTGCGGCTCCCGATGAGCGAGAATCTCAATCGGAGCGGCGCGACCCGAGTGAACATCATGCGCGAAGTGGAGGGCAGTCTCCAACGGCTGCAGACCGACTACATCGATCTGTACCAGGTGCACGGTTGGGACAGCAACACGCCGCTCGAGGAGACAGTGCGGACGTTGGACGACGTCGTGCGTCAGGGGAAGGTCCGCTATATCGGGCTCTCCAACTACATGTCATGGCAAGCGGCCACTGCAATCCTGTTGCAGGAGCGCCTGGGACTGGAGAAATACGTAACGGCGCAGATGTACTACAGCCTCGTCGGCCGAGGTCTCGAATACGAATTCCAGTCATTCGCCGAATACCACAACATTGGCATCCTGGTGTGGAGTCCGCTTGCCGGCGGCTTCCTCGCGGGCAAGTACAGCCGCGCCAACCCTGCTCCCGCCGGCACACGATTCGCGGAGGCAGGTTCGTTCGTGCCCTTCGACAAGGAGCTGGGCTACCGCGTGGTAGACGCGCTGAAGGAGGTGGCCGCTCGGCATGACGCGAGCCCGGCCCGTGCGGCGCTGTCGTGGGTACTGGGACGGCCGGCCGTAAGCAGTGTGATCGTCGCTGCCCGGAAGCCTGAGCAACTGGAAGATAACATTCGTGCCGTCGACCTTCGGCTCTCGGACGAAGAAGTCCGCATGCTGGACGCGGCGTCGGATCCGGGCGTTCCGTATCCGAAGTGGATGGTCCTTCAGCTCGACACCGCGGAAGACCCGCGTTCGAAGGCGCTCTATCCGGAACGCTATGCGAATGGCGGCCCCTGGAAGGATCTCCGCGGGACCCGCTGGTCCGGCTAGAGCGCCTTGCCGCCCGACGAAAAAGGCTCGAACCAGAATGACGGAAAGTCGCTGAGCGATGGGCGTCGGGAAAATCTTCGGATGGAACTCGCTCGGTGCTCGCGGAAGGACAGCTAGACATGACCCCAATTACGACAGAAAAAAGCAGGCTCGGATTTATCGGCATTGGCTACATGGGTCGGCCGATCGCACAAAGGCTGCTCAAAGCCGGCTTCAAGTTGACTGCCTACGACCGGCACCGCACGAAGGCGGAGGAGCTAATTCAATTTGGCGGCACCGTCGCAGCGAGCGTCGCGGAGCTTTCCTCCGGTTGTGACGTGGTGATGTCGTGCCTTGCGAGCGATGAAGCTGTTCTGGATGTTTATGGCGGCGCAGATGGTGCGTTCGCACATGCGCGGCGCGGCGCACTGGTTATCGACCTCAGTACCGTGGCTCCGAAGACGTCGCGGGAACTCTCGAGATTTGGTTCCGAGCGTGGGGTTGATGTACTCGATGTGACCATGTCCGGGAGCACTCCGGCCGCCGAGCAGGGGGCGCTGACCCTGTTCGGGGGCGGAGATCCGGGATGCTTCGCCGCCGCCGAGTCGATCTTTAGAGTGATCGCAACAAAGTACTTTTACCTTGGTCCGAGCGGTTGCGGCGCGACCATGAAATTGGTCGTTAACAGCCTGTTGGGAAGCGGGATGCAAGCAATTGCCGAAGCCGTTGCACTCGGCGAGAAGGCTGGTCTCGATCGCGATCGATTGCTGGAGGTGCTCGCGGGGACCGCGGTAGTCGCTCCTGCTCACCTGGGCAAACTGGAAAGAGCAAGGCGGGGTGACTACAGCCCACAGTTTCCGCTGCGGCTAATGAACAAGGATTTCGGGCTGATTCTCAACCTGGCGGCTGCAGTCGGCGCGCAGATGCCGGCGACGCACGCAGCATTCGAGGTCAACGTGGCACAAGCGACCCAAGGACTGGAGCAGGATTTTTCGGCGGTGATTCTCGAGATGGAAAGGCGAGCTCATTTGAGTGCCGCGGACCAAGGGCGGATCCGGGTCACTGGCGATTGACCAGCGTCGATCGCGCTCGCTCACGACACCGGCGACTCATGTGTTCGGCGGACTTAACGGAATTCGCCAACATAGCTGATCCACCAGTTCGAATTCGCCCCGTCGTCGGTCACCAGCACTGCGCCGTCGGGCGCGGTGGTCACGCCAACCGGACGGCCGCACACCTGGCCGTTCGGAAGTGCGAACCCGGTCAGGAAGTCCTGGTATTCGCCGCTGGCCCTCTCAGTGCGGTGCAGCGGCACACGGACAATCGCGTAGCCGCTGCGCACGGCCTTGTTCCAGGAGCTCCGGACCCTGCTTTGTTCGAAGGTGCCGTGGGTTATCCGCTGCAGGTGCTGTTTCGCACCGACGCGCAGTAGGCAATTGTTCCCGGCCCCCTCCAGTCTCAAGATGGGGAAGGGATCTACACGTGCCGCTTCTGCGGGTATAGACTCCATACGGTCTGCAGACTTGCATCAGGGGTTTGCCATGGCTGATGTGACGCGGCGCGAGTTTCTCAAGATAACGAGCGTCTCCCTGGCCGGGTCGAGCCTCGCGCTCCTCGGCTTCTCACCCACCGCTGCGATTGCCGAGGTGCGCGAATTCAAGCTGGCGCGCGCCACGGAAACGCGCAATACCTGTCCGTATTGTGCGGTCGCCTGTGGCGTGCTCATGTACAGCCTGGGCGATCGCGCCAAAAATGCTGAATCGAGCATCTTTCACATCGAGGGCGATCCGGATCACCCGGTGAATCGCGGCACTTTGTGCCCGAAGGGCGCCGGATTGATCGACTTCGTGCACAGCAAGAGTCGCCTGACGCACCCGGAGTACCGCGCCCCAGGGTCCGATCACTGGGAGCCGATCTCCTGGGACGACGCCCTCGATCGCATCGCCAGGCTCATGAAGCAGGATCGGGATGCGAATTTTGTGGCGAAGACGCCCGACGGTTCGACCGTCAACCGCTGGCTGACGACCGGCATGCTGGCGGCTTCTGCCAGCAGCAACGAAGTCGGCTATCTCACGCACAAGGTGGTTCGCAGCCTCGGCATCCTTAACTTCGACAACCAAGCGCGTGTGTGACACGGCCCGACGGTGGCAGGTCTTGCCCCGACGTTTGGCCGTGGAGCGATGACGAATCACTGGGTCGACATCAAGAATGCCGATCTGGTTCTGATCATGGGCGGCAACGCCGCCGAAGCGCATCCTTGCGGCTTCAAATGGGTCACCGAGGCCAAGGCGCACAATAAGGCGCGGCTGATCGTCGTCGATCCACGCTTCACGCGCTCCGCCTCAGTGGCCGACGTGTACGTGCCGATCCGCACGGGCACCGACATCGCCTTCCTCGGCGGGGTGATCAGCTACCTCATCACCGAGGACAAGATCCAGCACGAGTACGTCGGGAACTACACCGACCTGAGCTTCATCGTGCGCGAGGACTTCGCCTTCGCCGACGGGATCTACTCCGGCTACGACCCCGATAAGCACCGCTACGACAAGTCGACCTGGGACTATGAGTTTGGGCCCGACGGTTACGTGAAGGTCGATCCGACCCTCGCACATCCGCGCTGCGTGTACCAGCTGCTGAAGCAGCACTACGCACGCTATACCCCTGAGATGGTGGAGCGCGTCTGCGGCACGCCCAAGGACAAGTTCCTGCAGGTGTGCGAGATGATCGGCTCGACCTCGACCACGACGCGCGCCATGACCGTCATGTACGCCCTCGGATGGACCCAGCATTCGGTCGGCTCGCAGATGATTCGTGCTGGCGCGATGATGCAGCTGCTGCTCGGCAACATCGGCGTCGCGGGCGGTGGCATGAACGCGCTGCGCGGCCACTCCAATATCCAGGGGCTCACCGACCTCGGGCTCATGTCGAACCTCCTGCCCGGGTACATGTCGCTGCCGGGCGAGAAGGAGCAGGAGTACGAGAAGTACATCGCTGCGCGGGCCTTCAAGCCCTTACGGCCCAATCAGCTCAGCTACTGGCAGAACTACAGCAAATTCTTCGTCAGCTTCATGAAGGCCTGGTGGGGAGACGCGGCCACGGTGGACAACCACTGGGGTTACGACTACCTGCCCAAGCTCGACAAGCTCTACGACATGCTGCAGACCTTTGAGCTCATGTACCAGGGCAAGATGAGCGGCTACATCTGCCAGGGCTTCAATCCGCTGGCTGCGGCGCCCAACAAGGCCAAGATGAATGACGCCCTGGCCAAGCTCAAATTCCTCGTCATCATGGACCCGCTCGCCACGGAGACGAGCGAGTTCTGGCGCAACTTCGGCGAGCACAACGATGTCGACCCGGGCAAGATCCGTACCGAGGTCTTCCGCCTGCCGACCAGCTGCTTCGCCGAGGAGTACGGCGCGCTGACGAATTCCTCCCGCTGGCTGCAGTGGCACTGGAAGGGAGCCGAGCCGCCCGGCGACGCGCGCAGCGATCTGCAGATCATGGGCGAGCTGCTGGTGCGACTGCGCGAGATGTACCGCAAAGAAGGCGGAGCGTACCCCGATCCGATCGTGAATCTGTCCTGGCCGTACGCCGTGCCGAAGAGCCCCTCACCCGAGGAACTCGCGCGAGAATACTCGGGCCGGGCGCTCAAGGATCTTGCCGATCCTAAGAACCCAAGCCTGGTCACACGCAAGGCCGGCGAGCAGCTCGCAGGGTTTGCGGAACTGCGCGACGATGGCAGCACCCTCTCGGGCTGCTGGATCTTCTGCGGCGCCTGGGGGCCGACGGGCAATCTGATGGCGCGGCGGGACAACTCGGACCCGACCGGAATCGGCCAGACGTTGGGCTGGGGCTGGGCGTGGCCTGCGAACCGGCGCGTACTGTACAACCGCGCCTCCTGCGACCCGAGTGGCAAGCCCTTCAATCCCGATCGCAAGCTCATCAGTTGGAACGGTACTGCTTGGGGCGGCGCGGACGTGCCCGACTACAAGGTCGACGAGGAGCCCGCGCTCGGCATGGGGCCTTTCATCATGAACCCCGAAGGGGTTGCGCGCCTTTTCGCACGCGGCAACATGGCCGAGGGGCCGTTCCCCGAGCACTACGAGCCGTTCGAGACCCCGCTTGCCCACAACCCGCTGAGCCCGGCAGACGCTCGCTC
>Ga0335082_10005915_pt1 | contig 13377 bp, 13 predicted proteins | sample Lox_Sample_41_FD_206718 | JGI IMG/M metagenome (GOLD analysis project Ga0335082, IMG submission 206718) | Soil microbial communities from Loxahatchee National Wildlife Refuge, Florida, United States - Lox_Sample_4.1 | ecosystem: Environmental > Terrestrial > Soil > Wetlands | place: USA... | reverse complement strand
TCCGTTCGCGTGAAATCCGGCTTTCTAAAATCGAGCTTGGACGGGCGAAACGGCGATCGAGGCACACCAGCGTAATCCGGCAATGAACCGCTGAAGGGCTTATCTGGATAGGTGGCGAGCTTAGACAGCCGGCCGGGCTCTAGCGTCAGATCGAAGCGAGCCCCAAGGGATTCTACCAAAGCCAGCGTCTGATCGTTCATCCACCTGTCGCCAAAGCGAAAGGAGTCGCAGTCCTTGCCGAAAGCCTCGCGAAAGGTAGCGAAAGCCATCCTTACGCAATGGTCGATCCAGGGCTGGTTTCCGTGGTCTATAATCCAGTTGTCTGCTTTCGGTTCCCATCGATAGTCGTGCGGATGTAAACCTAGCTCATCCCCGTTCGCGACGCAGTCGTCGACAAATTTCGCATAATGGGTGACTGCCCAAGCTGGAGCCCCGTAGACTTCTTCCACTTGGGGATCCATGCGAAAATACCACGAATAGTGAACCGAGGCCCCTGTTCTCTCACTCAATACCGGCCGGAGCTGGTGAAAAAATCTCCAGACATTCTCGTAGCCTTTCCAAGGAACGGGCTGGGTTCGGGCAATAAAAAATTCGTCTGGCTCTACGTCGATCACCATGATAATGGGGAGCCGATTTTTCACTCTTTTTTGGATAGTTTGAATGGCCCGCCATGAGTCAAACGCGTCTCGGAGCCCAACAAGTTTTTTATCGAGGCTGCTTACTCTCCATGTGAAATGCCGATCAAGTGTTGACTGGATTTTTGAGCGAGACATATGTGAATCCGCGAAGTTCTACCCGTTCGCGAGAATTTTAAACGCAATCGTAAGGCCAGCACGGGGCCCGTGTTTATGCAGTATTTAGCTGCTTGAAATTACAGGGCTTTTGAAAAACACGGGATCGAGCAGTTCCTCTGAGACAAAAGGATGAAGTAAGCGAAAAACCGCCAAATTGGGAGAAAAATGAACACCCTGGCAAGTGATCTACGAAATGGAGTACTCGAGCACTGGCTTTCTAAATCCATTACTCCATCAATCCAATCGCTCTATACTTTCGAGCGTCGCGTGTTAGATTTCAGTTTCCGGCAGTTGTCTGAGAGTTACTTCATGAAGAAACTGAGGGACTGGTTCGTGTACTGTGCCAGCGGGGAAAAATAGACACCCAGCACGATGGTAAGAACCGTGAGCGGAATCAGGAGAGTAAAATTGTTGGCGGCCAGGGAGACCGCCTTGTCGTCGGGATCGGGAGTGTCGAGGAACATCGTCTTTACCACTTTGGCGTAATAGTAAAGAGAGATAACGCTGTTAGCGATCGCCACCACAGCGAGGATTACAAAAACCCCGCCCTGCTTGATTACCGCAGCAAACAAAAAAAACTTACCGACAAATCCGGCGAACGGCGGCAGTCCGGTCAATGAAAAGAGAAAAACCGCCAAACACGCAGCAGGAACGGCGGCGCCGCGCCAAGCGAGTCCGCGATAGGTGTCGATGTCTTCGTTGCCGGTCGCGTTGGCAACCATCAAAACCACCAGGAAAGCTCCGAGGTTCATGATGAGATAGACCACGACATAAAAAAGAATTGCCTTAAGTCCATCGTTGTTAAGCACCGCAAGTCCCATGAGCATATAACCCGCGTGAGCGATACCGGAGTATGCCAGCATCCGCTTGAGATTTTTTTGATTCAGGGCGCAGAGATTACCGAGGGTCATGGTGACCATGCTCGCAAACAAAAGAACGTGGGGCCATTCGACTCCCGATACAAAAGCCCAGTCGCCGCCCGCCACCACGCGCGAAACGGCAGGAAAGAAAAACCGCATCATGATCGCGATGCCCGCCGCGTTGGAGGCCACGGAGAGGAACGCCGTGAACGGCGTGGGCGCGCCCTGGTAGACATCCGGCGACCACATGTGAAACGGGACGAATACGATCTTGTAGCCAAAGCCGGCCATGATGAAAACAAAGGCCATGAACAAGGTGACTTTGCTCACCGGGTTTTGCGTTAGCGTTTGATGGATTGCGGCATAGTCGAGACTGCCGGTCATGCCATATATCCAACTCATGCCATAGATCATAGTTCCGGAGGCGACGCCGCCGTAAATAAGGTATTTCAGCGCCGCTTCACTGGAGCGCCGATTATGAGGCAGAAAACCGGTAAGCACGTAGGAAGTCAAACTCACCAACTCCAATGACAGGTAAGCCGTCAGCAGATTGCTTGCCGAGGCCATAAAAAAAATCCCCAGCGCGCAGGTCAGGAGCAGGGTGTAATACTCTCCCTGATGCACTTGTTTTATTTCGTTGCTGCCGAGGGACATCCAGATGGTTAAGATAGTGGCCACCAGGGCGAAGACTTTGAAGAAGAGACTGAAGTTATCCAGGATGATCATGCGATGGAAAAGCCAACCGGGCTGCGCGCTATAAAGATCAAAACTCGCCACGAGAGCGCCACCGCATCCAATCATGGCGACGATGGCAAGGCTGTTGCGGCTCCGAATCAACAGGTCAAGAACAATCAGCAACAGGATTGTGGCCGAGAGGATGATCTCCGGATAAAAGAAACTCAAGCTGGCGAGATTTTTTAGGTCCATGAGTGATTCTTAGGTGTGAAGATGCGGCAGGACGATTTGGTTGATTTGATCCAGCGACGCCCGTAAGAGATCAAGGACGATATTTGGATAAATACCGACGAATATAACGATGGCGCCTAGAGGCACCAAGGTGAACATTTCACGGCCATTGATTTCCGGCAGCATCTTATACTTTTCGTTGGGCTGACCGAGAAAAACGCGCTGAATTGTCCAGAGGAGATAGCCCGCCGTCAGAACCACGCCGCTAGCGCCCAAGATGGCGAGCACCGGAAACTTTTGCCAGCTCCCCAGCAGGACCAGCACCTCCGAGATAAATCCAGAGAGTCCGGGCAAGCCCATGGAGGCGAAGAACGCCAGAGCCGTCACTCCCGTATAGATCGGCATAATCGCTGCCAAGCCGCCGAATCCCTCGATGTCGCGGTGATGGGCTCGATCATAAACCACACCGACCAAAAGGAAGAGCATTCCGGTGATCGTCCCGTGATTGAACATCTGAAGCACGGCGCCGTTGATTCCCTGGGTCGTGAAGCTCGCCATGCCGAGCATCACGTAACCCATGTGGCTGACACTGGAGTAGGCGACGAGTTTCTTAAGATCCTTTTGCGCCATGGCGCAGAGCGCGCCGTAAATAATGTTCCACGCCCCAAGCGCGCCGAGAAACCAGTAGGCGAGATCAGCGGTGGCCACCGGCAACATGGGATAGTTGATGCGAAGGATTCCGTAGGTGCCCATTTTAAGAAGCACGCCGGCCAGAATGACGGAAATTGCCGTGGGAGCTTCGACGTGCGCATCCGGCAGCCAGGTATGAAATGGAAAAGCCGGAATCTTGATCGCGAAGCCAATGAAAAGCCCCATCCAGACCAGATGCTGGAAGCCCCAACCCCACAGATTGAACGGCCATATGGGTAAAACCTGGGTGCTGTATTTGCTCGCCTGCGCTATCAGAGCGGTCATGTCGAAGGTACGAGGTTCGGTGCTGAAGTACAGCGCTAAGATGGCAAGCAGCATCAGGACGCTGCCGAAAAGCGTGTAGAGAAAGAACTTGATGGCAGCGTACTCGCGTCGCGGCCCGCCCCAAATGCCGATCAGGAAGTACATGGGCAGCAGCATGACTTCCCAAAAAATGTAAAAGAGAAAGAAATCCAGCGCGACGAAGACCCCCATCATGCCGGTGTCGAGCAAGAGAAAGAGCGCGAAATAACCTTTCACGGCTTTGTCAATTCCCCAGGACGCGAAGATGCAAATGAAGCTCAAGAGCGCGGTCAAAAGCACCATCGAAATGCTGAGGCCATCGACGCCGACGAAATACTGGATATTGTAGGCAGGGATCCAAGCCCATTGTTCCTTGAACTGGAAGCCCGCTTGGCTCCCGTCGAAATGAGCAAAGAGCCAGATGGCCATGAGGAGCGGTGGCACCGTAAACGCTGCCGCGACCCAGCGGATCACGTTGTGGCTGTTGCTCGGCAGCAAAAGCACCACGACCATGCCTGCCAGCGGGATAAAGGTCATGTAACTGAGAACATGTTCCATCTTCTACATTCTCCCGTAAGAATCAGCTCCAGTAACGCAGTTTGACAATGATCGCCACTACTACGGCGATCAGAATTCCATAAAGATAACTGTTAATGTTGCCTGTTTGCACACGACGAAACTGGTTGCCTGCCCAGAACGTAATATTAGCAATGGCGTTCACAATGCCATCGATGATGTAGTTATCGAATAGGCCGTCGAGCCAGGAGACAAAAACCGTAAGTCGAGCCGAGCCGTTCACGACACCGTCAATAACGTATTGATCGAACAGCGAACCGATGCGCGCCAACAGCAAAGTCCCGTTGACGAAAACTGCCTGGTAAACTTCGTCGACGTAATATTTATTGTAGGACAAAGTATAGAGCAGACCGCCGGCGAGAGACGAGAAGCGCTCCGGAGCCAAACTCTTGCGATAATACATCAGGTAAGCCACCCCAAATCCCGCCAGCGCCACGGCGACGGACATCACCGTGAGCAACAGGGCCGTCTCATGCGACAGATGCGCCGCCTCCACTTGGCCGTGGCTAAAGACGGGCTCCAGCCATTCCTCGAAGCGATGGCGACCAAGAAAAGCCGGCAGCCCGAGTACCCCTACCGGAAACGCCCCTAGCGCGAGGATCACCAGCGGCCAGGTCATGACATTAGGCGATTCGTGCAAGTGGTGCTTGGCATGCTCGTCCCCGCGAAACTCACCGTAAAAAGTCATAAAGACCTGCCGCCACATGTAAAAGGCGGTGAGCCCGGCGCCGCATAATCCGGCCAGCCATAGTCCCATTCCGCCGCGCACGTACGCCTCCTCGAGAATGCCGTCCTTGGAGAAAAACCCCGCCGTCCCCGGAAACCCCATAATGGCGAGAGTCGCCAGCAGATAGGTAATGAACGTGAGCGGCATGTGTTTTCTGAGGCCACCCATTTTGGTCATGTCCTGCTCTCCGCCCACCGCGTGGATGACGCTTCCCGCGCCAAGGAACAGGCATGCCTTGAAAAACGCATGGGTCACCAGGTGAAATATACCTTGCGCATAGGCGCCTACACCCATGGCCAAAAACATGTAACCGAGTTGGCTCACCGTAGAGTAGGCGAGCACCTTTTTAATATCGTTCTGGGTCAGAGCGATGGTAGCGGAGAAAAGCGCCGTGCACACCGCGATGACGGCCACGACGTGCAGCGTCTCCGGCGCCATGGAAAAAAGAAAGCCCAGCCTCGCGATCATATAGACGCCGGCGGTTACCATCGTTGCCGCATGGATCAGCGCGCTAACCGGCGTCGGACCTGCCATGGCGTCCGGTAACCAGACATAGAGTGGAATCTGGGCCGATTTGCCCGTCGCACCGATAAAAAGAAAAAGGGTAGCTAGAGTAACGACGGGTAGTCCCCAGATCATCTGGCCTTGGAGGGTCGAAGCCCATTTTGCCATCTCACGAAAGGTCAGAGTTCCATGTCCTTGCGCGTCGAGAGTCCAGAAGAGCAGAAATATTCCCAATACGAAGCCGAAATCACCGACACGGTTTACGATGAAAGCTTTATTCCCAGCCCTGGCATTATTTTGGTCCTGGTACCAGAACCCGATCAGCGCATAGGAGCAAAGCCCCACACCTTCCCAGCCGACGAACATGAGCAGCATGCTGTCACCCATCACCAAAGTCAGCATCGCCGCCGTAAAAAGATTGAGGTAAGCGAAGAAACGCCAGAAGGCTTTATCGTCGTGCATGTAGCCCGTGGCATAGATATGGATCAAGCCACCGACGCCGGTGACGACTAGGATCATCACCGCCGAAAGCGGATCGATCCAGAAGGCCATATCGACTTTCAAGGAGCCGAGATTGATCCACGTATACAGCCGGTCGATGAGGAAACGGTCCTCCGGCTTCAACCCCTGAAGCGTATAGAACGCTTGCACCGAAAGGCCGAAAGCGATAACCACCGGCGCGCAGGCGAGGAAACTGATGGCGCCTTTCCCCATGCTCTTCTGGATTTTCGCCCCGAGTAGACCGTTGACGATGGCGCCGATCAACGGCAAGAAAATGATCCAGCGCAAAAAATCTGTCTGTATCGGATGATCCACGTAACCTAACCCCTTAAACCCCACTCCATTTTAGGTCCTTCGGCTTTGCTCAGAGCCTGCCCTGAGTTTATCGAAGGGACAGGTTTTAGATTTTCGACTAATCCAGAAGCTATCTCTCTGACACCTGAAACCTTAAATCTCTGAGCTATTCCTTTAGCGTCTCCGCTGCCTCCACGTCGATAGTGTGAAAAATCTGAAAGATGGCCAAGACGATGGCCAGGCCCACTGCCGCTTCCGCAGCGGCTAACATAATGACGAAAATTGCATAGATCTGGCCGTCTGTGCTGCCGCTACTGAAATGCGCGAACGCAACATAGTTGATATTCGCGCTGTTCAAAATCAGTTCCACGCCCATCAGAACGCTGATGGCATTGCGGCGGGTGAGAACCGTGAAAAGCCCCAAGACAAATAGAATCGCGCCGATAATGAGATAAGAAGATAGATCGTTGGGGGACAGCATTTCTATTCTTTAATCTCCTTGCGCGACAAAACCACGGCGCCGATCAGCGCGGCGAGCAAAACCAGAGACGCCAACTCAAACGGCAAGAGATAGCTTTCCAGGAACAGATCCCCGATGGTTCCGGTCGTGGCCTGGTAAACCACCTCTTTGGCCTTTGCCCACGAAGTACCCCGGACCGCATCGACCAGCAAATATAGAAATACACCGGTCACAATCAGCCCCGGCAAACGCCCGGCGGCGCGGTTAGTGATCTCCACATCGGTGATGCGATGCGTCAGCATGACGGCAAAGAGGACCAGGACTAGGATACCGCCGACGTAAATCAGAACTTGCACCGCGGCCACAAAGTCGGCGCCGAGAAATACATAGATTCCTGCGACTCCGCCGAACGCGCCCAGGAGGGAAAACGCGGAGTAGATAATATTGCGTGAAAACGCCACCATGGCGGCTGAACCCACCGTGATGATCGCGACTAGATAAAAAACTGCCGTGGAAATTTCCATGCCGATTGCAAATTGTTTGGAGTCTCAGAAAGCGAAAGCTTTCTGCGTCAAATACCGGAAGATTCGCTTTGGATCAAGAGGAGCGAGAACCGATTTAGCGGCCGTCCCCCTTAAGGCACCTACCCCTCCTCTGCCGTCGCCCCTCCATCCGGCGTGGCAAACTCATCCAGATATTTCAATCCGATGTCGACTTTTTCTACCAGCTTTGGATCGGTTTCCCCGCCCTTTTTCGGCTTGTAAAGCGGCGCCGGTTGCGGCGCGAAATGGCGAACTAATCCGGCCGGGTTGTAACTTGCACCTTCGAATTCCTGGGAGTGGCGGATGGCCCCGGTCGGACAGGCTTCCGAACAGAGGCCGCAATACATGCACTTGCAGACGTCAATGTCGAAATGAGTAAATTTACGCTGCTTGGTCTCCTTGTCCATTTCAATGCCGATGGTAATGCAAGTAATGGGACAATCTCTCTCACACGCCAAGCAGCCTGTGCAGATATCAAGGTCCACTTCCAAGATGCCGCGATAACGACGGGGCAACGTTTCCTGAATCGGCACCGGGATTTTGTCCGGATACTGGATCGTCATCGGACGGCGAACCAAATGCGAGAAGGTAATCGACATCCCCTCGAAAACTGATGTCACCGTATCCGTGATATCTTTTACGTAATTCGCAACGCCCATAAGACCTCGTTCCGTTAGATCTGAGGTTTAAAATAAAGCTCCGGCTTCGCCTGCCGAATTTGAAAAACCACGCGCTTGAAGAAATACCCCAGGATCCCCAGCGCAAGGATAAACAGCGCGAGGCTGAAAAACTCTTTAACACTCGGCCCGACAAAAAGCATCCAGCTAATCGTTCCCAGGAGGCACATGAACGACAGCGGCACCATGTACTTCCAGCAAAGCGCCATAAGCTGATCGACGCGAACGCGCGGCAAGGTAGCCCGTATCCACATCGCCACAAAAACCCAGAGATAAGCTTTGAGAAAAAACACCACAAACTGAAGAATGCCCAAAAGCACCGGATCGCTCGTCAGCGGCGGAACCTGCCACCCGCCAAGGAAAAGCGTGGTAGCCACGGCGCCGATCACATAGAGGTTTCCCCACTCGGCGAAGAAAAAGAACAAAAAGCGCATGCCGCTGTATTCGGTTACGTAACCGGCGACCAACTCCGATTCTGCTTCGGGGATGTCGAACGGCGTGCGGTTGCCTTCCGCCAGAGCCGCCGTGAAATAGAGAAAGAACGCTGCAAATGTAAAAGGGTTATTGAAGAGGAACCAATCCCAGGGCGCCCAGCCTTGCTGTTTGATAATTCCTTGCATGCTCATGGTGCCCGCGAGGAAAATGATAGTGAGAATCGACAAGCCGGCGGGTATTTCGTAACTTACGATCTGAGCGGCGGAGCGCATACCGCCTAGTAAGGACCACTTGTTGTTGGAAGCCCAACCCGCCATCAAAATTCCGACCACGACCAAGGATGTCACAGCCAGAATGTAAAGTATGCCAATGTTCAGGTCGGCAACGATGAGCTGGCTGCCGAAAGGAATGACGACGAAGGTGCAAAGAAATCCCATGAAGACAACGTAGGGAGCAAGCGAAAAAAGTTTTGCGTCGGCCGCGGCGGGTATGAGATCTTCTTTGAGCAAATTTTTGATCCCGTCCGCCAACCACTGGAGAATTCCCTGCGGCCCGACCCGGTTCGGGCCGACGCGGGACTGCATCCGTGCCCACACCCGCCGCTCAAGCCAGCTCGTAACTCCGGCAAGCGGCGCCACAAAGGCGGAGAGCACCACGAAAGCCACAAGCACCATCGCGACGGCGTACACCGCCTCTTTGGGCGCTCCGGCAAAATAGCCTTGTTGTATGAGCTGGTCGATGTAAGATTGCATGGTTCTTTCTCGAGTTAGCTATCGCTCCCTGCTTAAAAACTTGCTTCGCAAGCTGCTACCGATCGATTTCCGGCGCGTCTACATCCAAACTGCCGATGAGCGCGATTAGATCGGCCACCATAATACCCTTGCTGAGTTTATCGATGATCGCCATCGCCGTGAATGACCCGGTTCGAATCCGCACGCGATACGGGTACTCGCTGCCGTCGGCGACAACGTAAAATCCCATGTCCCCACGAGGTGCCTCCACTCGCGCATAGCACTCGCCCGCCGGCGGCTTGAATTTGCGCGCGACTTTGGCGATGGCCGGACCCTTGGGCATCATCTTGAGACATTGACGCAGGATGTTGCAGCTCTCCCCCAACTCCCGAATGCGCACCCAGTAACGGTCGTAGCTGTCGCCGACCGTCCCGACGTGGCCTGTTCCAACAGGAACTTCAAACTCCAGCTCAGGATAGACGGAATAGGGAATATCTCTGCGGATGTCCCACTTGATTCCTGAGCCCCGCAGATTCGGGCCGACTAAATTGTAAGAAAGAGCGTCTTCCTTACTCACTACCGCGACCCCGGCGAGCCGCTCGATAAAAATCTTGTTACCTGACAGAAGACGATTGAATTCATCAACGATGGGCTCAAAATGATCGAGAAATGCCGCGATGCGCGCGCAGGTTTCCGGCAGAATGTCATAGCCCACGCCGCCGATTCGAATGTAGTTGTAAGTCAACCGCGCGCCGCAGATTTCTTCCATCAAATTGTTGATGGTCTCCCGTTCTCTTAGCGCGTGGACGAACGGCGTCATGGCGCCGATATCCTGGCCGAAGGTGCCAACGGAAATCAGATGGCTCGCGATGCGATTCAACTCGCAGGCGATGACACGGCAGAACTCCCCGCGCCGCGTGACTTCGACACCGCCAAGTTTTTCCGCCGCCAGACAGAATACCTGGTTGGCGAACATTGCCGCGAGGTAGTCCGCCCGGTCCGTGTAAGGAACATAGCCGTGCCAGGTAACCTTCTCGCCGATTTTCTCGATGGAGCGGTGTAAATAACCGACGTCTGGGATCGCCTCGTTGATCACTTCGCCGTCGGTCTTGACCACGAAGCGCAACACCCCGTGCGTGCTGGGATGCTGCGGCCCAACGCTGATCGTCATTTCTTCCGCGAAGAAGCCTGTTTCAGCTGGAGCTGTCTCGTTCATCGTTCCCTATCGCAGCAGTTTTTCCACCAGAGGAGCGCGTTGCGTGCTCATCCCATCGTATTCTTCTTGTTCCACGTAGTCCTTGCGCAAAGGATGTCCCACCCAGTCTTCCGGCAGCATGATCCGGCGCAGATCGCTATGCCCCTCGAAGATCACGCCGAAAAGATCGTAGACCTCACGCTCGAACCAATTAGCGACTTTCCACACCTCTTCCGCGGTGGCGACTTTGGGATTGTCACGCGGTAGATTAACCTTGAGGACGATCTGATGTTTCTGAGAGTACGAAAAAAGGTGATAGACGACTTGAATCTGTTCTACCTTGGGCCAATCGACTGCAGTCAGATCCGACAACACTTCAAATAGCAAACCGGGCTGATCGCGCAAAAAAAGGCACACCTCGATGATGGACTCCGCATCGACGATCAAATAGGGCTCTGAAACATCTCCCTTAAAGTCGCTGACCTTGCCGGGAAATTGTTTTTCCAGCCGCGCGTAGATTTCTTTGGCGTCCATGCCTATGCTTGAGCCGCATCTTCCGCCGGCCGCGACGGTTTTACTAACCAACGCTCGTGCATCATCTTGTCTTGGATGCGCAGCAACCCTTCGGTGAGCGCCTCAGGGCGAGGCGGGCATCCCGGCACATAGACATCGACAGGGACTATTTTGTCCACGCCTTTGCAGACTGAATAAGCCAGCTGGAATAGACCGCCGCAGTTTGAGCAACTCCCCATGGAAATCACGTACTTGGGATCGGGCATCTGGTCGTAAAGCAGCTTGGTCCGCTTGGCCATTTTATAAGTCAGCGTTCCAGCGACGATCATGAGATCGGACTGGCGTGGCGTCGCGCGGGGGACCGCGCCGAAGCGGTCCAAGTCGGCCCGTGGCCCGCCGGTTTGCATCAGCTCGATGGCGCAGCAGGCCAGCCCGAAGAGCATGTACCACTGGGAAGAGGCCCGTCCCCAATTCAGGAGGTCATCCACTTTGGTCGTAAAAACGGTTTCCGGCAGCGAGTTTATTAATGGTTTCATATGTCTATTTTAAGCTCCGAACGATGATGGAATCAAACCTTGACCTTCTTGACCCACTCCAAGTCTCCCTTGGCCCAGGCGTAGATCAGGCCGAGAAAGAGAATGCCGATGAAAACGAGAATCTCAACGAAGGCAAAAAGTCCTTGCCCACTTTCGATCCACCGGCGGAATACTGCCGCAACTGGAAAAACAAACGCGATCTCAACTTCGAAAATAATAAAGATCAGCGCAACGATATAAAAGCGAATGTTGAAATTGACCCACGCGCTACCCATCGCCGGCTCGCCGCATTCATAGGTTGAGAGCTTACGGATTTGCGGGTTCGACGGGCGGAGCAACTTTCCGATTAATAAGTTAACGCCGACAAAACCGAGTCCTAAAACCGTAAACACCAAGACGTTAGCGAAATCAAATAACATCGTAAGTTTCTGAAATTAAATCAGAATAGAGACTCTAGTTTCTTTAATCACAAAAGCCTGTCGGAATCAACCAAAGGAATGCGTGTCACGCAGCTCAAGCGAATTTGCGATTGCGTCCTTTTTTGACTACAGTCAGCGCCAATCGAAAGTTAAATCTTTCTATGTGGATAGACGACAAATAATCGTAGCGAAACGAAAACTAATGCGCGATGTCACGGCAAGGAGAAAGGCCGGCCTATGCGGATAGAAACGGAACGAAAAATGAGACGCTGGCGCGAGCAGCGCTGGCTCCTGGATCAGATCATCCAAACCCGTGGGATAGATTGGGACCAAGGCCGAACAGGAAAAATTCTTCGCAACTGCGGCCCTGGGGTGCAAAGCGATCTCCAGGAGATCGCTCGTAGAATTCAAAAGTTTGTCGACATTCCCCGCGAGTTCGCCCGCGTCGCGGCGCGCCGGGAAACTCTGGGCCATGAAACCGAAGCTGCGGGCCATTTCGTGGAAGCGCGGGAGCATTACTACATTGCGTCCTGTTTCTATACCAATGCCATGTGGGCGATCTATGAAGACAACAACCCCAAGCGCATTGCTTGGCAAGAGAAGAAACGCGCCTGCTACGATAAATTTATCCGATACGCCGGCCGCCCCATCGAGCGCGTGGAGTTTCCGTATGATGGAAAACTCGCTCAGGCCCTCTTGCATCTTCCTCCCAACATGAAACCCGGAGAGAAGGTGCCCTGTGTCATGTACATTCCGGGCATGGACGGAGTGAAAGAAGATAATCCGATGAACAACGATCCGCTGCTCGAACGCGGCGTTGCGATTCTCGCCGTCGATGGGCCAGGGCAAGGTGAAACCCGAGAGCGCGGCATTAAGTGTACCGCTTCAAACTGCGCGGATGTCGGGAAATTTGCTTGCGATTACCTTGTCAAACGGCCTGAGATCGATGCTGACCGGCTTGGTGTTATGGGATCGAGCATGGGTTCATATTGGGCGCCTCGCGTGGTTGCCGCAGAGCCGCGTTTTAAAGCTTGCGCCGTAAGCGGTGTCTGCGTGGAACCCGGGCAGTATGCGATCTTCAACATGTCGTCCCCGACATTCAAGCTCAACTATATGTACATGGCCGGTTATGACGACGAAGCGGCTTTCGACGAGTTCGCCAGGACGCTTACTCTCGAAGGCATCGGTGCGAAAATTGCGTGTCCCTATATGATCGTTGCCGGCGAAGACGACGAACATTGCGACATGAAGTTTGTCTACGCGCTGATGGAAGAAATACGCAGCCCCAAGCTGTTGGTCGTCTACGAAGGCGAAAAGCATTCCATTCGCAATCCGCGCGCTCGCGTCCTGCTCATCAACTGGTTGGCGGATCGTCTGGCCGGAAAGCCATTTAAATCAGAGAAAATCTACGTGGAAACCAGCGGTAAAGAGGTTCATACGGAGTGGTAAGACACCATCGTGATGCTGCGCCTAGATAGTTTTGCGTTGGCTGCCATCTTGTCCTTGGCCTGTTTCCCCCTCACCTTCATCCTCTCCCTCAGGGAGAGGAAAAGAAAAATATCCCCTCGCCCTTGGGAGAGGGGAAGGGTGAGGGTGGAGCGCGTGATCTCAACTGGAGATGTACCATGCGCATCGCCTACGGTGACCTAATCGGGGGAGTCAGCGGCGATATGTTCGTCGCTGCGCTTCTCGACGTCGGCGTGTCCTTGAATAT
>Ga0335082_10005914_pt1 | contig 13377 bp, 12 predicted proteins | sample Lox_Sample_41_FD_206718 | JGI IMG/M metagenome (GOLD analysis project Ga0335082, IMG submission 206718) | Soil microbial communities from Loxahatchee National Wildlife Refuge, Florida, United States - Lox_Sample_4.1 | ecosystem: Environmental > Terrestrial > Soil > Wetlands | place: USA... | reverse complement strand
TGCGCGTTGCCGCGGGTGCGCTCCGTCGTGCCGAACCCAGGCATGGTCAGCGCCATGAGCCGGCTGCGTTCCAGGCCCAGCAGATCGAGGGCATGTGCCGCAACCAGCAGTGCGTGAGTCGAGTCCTGCCCTCCAGACACGCCGACCACCACGCGGCGCACCTCGGACGGCAGTGCCATCAGGCGTCGGGCGAGCGAGGACGCTTGTATCATGAACACCTCGCGGCACCGGATGTCACGCTTCGCCGGGTCGGCCGGCACGAACGGGTGCGGTTCAGGAGCCCGGCGCAGCGTGTGAAACAGCGAAGCCGGACGTGTATCCGTGCTTTCGCCGAAGTCGATGGTGCGAAACCGTTGCTGCGCCCAGGTCTGTGCGTTGGCGCCGAACGAGGTTTGCCGCAGGCGATCCTGCAAGATCTCGGCAAGGTCGGCATCGACGACGACGGAGTCGCCCTGCAAGGCGAAGCGTTCGGTTTCACCGATCAACTGCCCGCGGTCGGCAATCAAGCCTTGCCCATCCCACGCCAGATCGGACGTCGATTCGCCGAATCCGGCGGCGCTGTACAGCTGCACGGCGAGGTTCCGGGCCGCGGACGCGCACACCAACGCCTGCCGGTATTCCCACTTGGCAACGGTGATGTTGGAGGCGGAGAGGTTGCCGAGCACCGTCGCGCCGGCGAGCGCTGCTACGCTGCTGGGTGCTACCGGCACCCAGAGGTCTTCACACACGTCGGTGTGCAACACGAAGCCGGGTAGGTGATGCGCGCGCAGCAGCACGTCGGTGCCAAACGGAACATCCTGTGACAGCAGCCGCACGCTGGTCGCGCGCGCCGCTGCGGCCGGCTGAAACCAGCGCAGCTCGTAGAACTCGCGGTAGTTGGGCACGTACGCTTTGGGCACCGCCGCCAGCAGCTGGCCGCGATACAGCGTCACGGCACAGTTGAACAACGCGTCGTCAACAACGAGCGGCAGGCCGATCGAGATGATCATGTTCCAGGTGGCGCTCGCGCTCGCCACGCGCTCCAGCGCAGCGTGCGCGGCGCGCAAGAGCGATTCCTGGAAGAACAGATCGCCGCACGAGTAGGCCGTCAACCCCAGCTCGGGGCAAACAGCGTAGTGCGCCCCCGCCTGATGCACCCTTTCGAGCTGCGCGAGGTGCGCGGCGGCATTGAACGCCGGATCCGCCACCCGCACCTCTGGTACGCACACCGCCACCCGCACGAACCCGTGCTGGCGCACGTCGAGGAAATCGAGATAGCGACGAGCAGTCACCGGCACCCTCCACTGACGCGCGTATCACAGAGCGCGGCAGAACTCGACCGGCCACGACGCGGCAATTCAGGACGACCTGTCCCACGTGGGATCGCAGGGAGTTCGGAACGCCCCCGACAGCGCCGCCCCCCTGGGGGCCTGGGAAAAATCGGCTATCGACATACCGCGCGATGGCCGCACCCGGGACCGAAGAGGGGGTCTCAAATTCTCGCAGGCGTTCGTGCCAGCGCGTCGCCGTGGAATCAAATTCCACGGCTGAGTCGCTGCAAGCCCGCTGAAGGGGCTCTCCGACCGGCGTTTGGAGCCCCCTTGGTGGGCTTTGCTGCGACTCAGCCGGACGATTTGATCGTCCGGACGCCCGCCGCGCGAGTTTTGAGACAGCCTCTCAAGTCCCGGGCTACCCAAACGAAGCCGGCTCAAAGCCGGCTACACGTAACCCACCAGCCCGTCAGGGCTTCGTTTGGGTAGCCGGAGGCTTGAGCCTCCGGGCCGGCGCCGCCGCGCCCATGCAATTTCTTCACAAACTCCCGCGGGCGGCGCTACGATGGCAACTGCGCGGCGCGCTAGTCAGCGCTTCCAGTGCACGCGCAAGCTGTCACTCTCGTCGGCGTAGTGGAGCTGTAGCTCGCCACTGCAGGCGCGGTGCAGAGCCTCGCCGATGCCCCGCGCGAGGTGCGGATCGGTGGTGGTCACGAGGATGCCCTCGGCCTGGTCCTCGATGCCGATGATCCGCTTGAGTGGGTGGTCCGCCTTGGCGCGGGCTTCGGCATTGCGGACGACGTTGAGGACTTCGTCACGGTGCGTCGTCAGGAAGCTGCCCGTCAGCGTCACGGATCCGGCTGGATATTTGTCGCGGATGCGGTGACAGGCCGGGCACGTGGACTCGTGAGGCGCTGCAGGACGGCTGGCCCATTGCCAGCGGCCGCCGTGGTAGACCGCGCCGCATTGCGGGCACACCGTCGGTTCGGGAAGCTTCCGCTTGGACTTGTACGCGTCGTGGACCTGCTCTTGAATCAACCGATCTCTACGGGATCTCCCGCCATTCGAACCCAACGCTCTCATACGGTCCTCCTCGCCAGCTGCGCGTCCGTGCCTCCCGGCACTCACTTCTCACATAGCCAGTGTAGTCCGTCTTGCAAGAGATCGGGAGCGAAATGTGCGGTGAAGCGAGCCAGCGCCCCCGCGCTCCTTTCTCACTCCTGGTAAGATGTCGCATGCGCTTGCCCAGCCACCCGTGCTGGCTGCGCCGGGTTTACTTGGCAAGGTATTTGGTTCCCATAAGACTGGCCGATGAAGCAGGCGATGTTCTACGAGCCGCTCAGCGAAGGGCGGGTGCTGTGCACGCTGTGCGCGTTGTACTGCAAGATCGCATCCGGGCGGCGCGGCGCCTGCGGCGTGCGGGTCAACGTTGACCAGACGCTCTACACGCTGGTGTACGACAAGGTGGTGGCTCGGCACATCGACCCGATCGAGAAGAAGCCACTCTTCCATTTCCTTCCCGGCAGCCACTCGTACTCGATTGCCACTGTCGGCTGCAACTTCCGCTGCCTGCATTGCCAGAACTACGAGATCTCGCAGCAGCCGAAAGTCAAGACGCTCCCAGTTCGTGAGAGCGGCGGGGACAACCCCGAAATCTTGTGCCTGTCGTTGCGCGACCTGGAAGCCCGCATCCCCGGGGAACACGTGACGCCGGAGGAGATTGTCGCCGCGGCGCAACGCAGTGGGTGCCGCAGCATCGCCTACACTTACACCGAACCGACCATCTTCTTCGAGCTGGCCTACGACACCGCGCGCCTGGCTGCGGCGGAGGGTATCGCCAATGTCTTCGTCACCAACGGCTACATCACCGGTGAGGCGCTCGCCGCCATCGCACCGTACCTCGACGCTGCAAACATCGACCTGAAGAGCTACAACGACGCCGCCCACAAGCGGATGACCGGGGCGCGGCTGCAGCCGGTGCTCGAATCGATTCGTGCCTACAAGCGGCTGGGGATCTGGGTCGAGGTCACGACGTTGATCATCCCCGGACACAACGACTCCGAGGCGGAGCTGCGGCAGATCGCCGAATTCATCTGCGGTGTCGGTGCAGACATTCCCTGGCACGTCACACAGTTCTATCCCGCCTACCGCCTGCTCGACCGCGAGCGCACGCCGCCGGCCACTCTGCGCCGCGCGCGGCGGATCGGTTACGAGGCCGGCTTGCGGTACGTGTACGAGGGCAACGTGCCGGGGGAGGGCGGTGAGAACAGCTATTGCCACGCCTGCCATGCGCTCTTGGTCCAGCGTTGGAATTGTTCGCTCCTGGAGAATCACATCCGCAATCAGTGCTGCCCCGCCTGTGCCGCGCTGATCCCCGGCGTCTGGCGGTAGCTGGCGTCGACGGTGAAGGACCACTGCGACAGTCCGTCGCTGACACGTGCCGTATATTGGGGAGAGTGGAAGTACGCAGTCAAGGACGGTGAGAGCGGAAGGACCTGATACCCGGGCACCCATGATGCGACGAACCCGTGTGCGTCTCGCACTGCACCGCTAACAACTGCCAGCGTGGCATCACCCAGCCGCAACTGACGCAGATCGCGCGCCAGCGCCTCGAAGCGGCCTTGCTCTTCACCGTCGAGGAAGAGGAACAAGCGTGAATGAAGGAAGATTGCCGCGTCGTGAAAGAACTTCGGGACGCTGGCGACACCATCTTTGCCGAGATCGGTGGCGATGCGCACGATGACGCGAAACGCCAGGCGCAACACGCCGAGCCCAGGATGCTCTTGCAGCGGCAGCGGTGGACGGTCGGCGGCGAACGAGGCTGTCGGGTCCTCCTCGCGCACCCAATGGACGACGGCCAGCTCGATCGGCCGCTCCATGGGATAGTCGCGGCGCGCGAAGAAGGCGGGCTGCACCGTTGCCTCGCCGACGCACGCGTCGAGCAGCAAGAGACGCTCTCCCTCCTTGCGCCCGAATAGCAAAGCGTGGGGGAGGGCGTGCCCGGCGCTTTCGACTACCACCTCGATGGCGCTGAAGCCTTTGCGTTCGAGTGCTGCGACGACCCCCGCGTCCTCGAACAGCCAGCGCAGCGTCATCGCATCGTAGCGATCGAGCACCTTGTCGATCATTGGCCCATGCCTTTGCCGGTGAGCAGCCAGTAGAAATAGTTGAAATGGATGCGCCAGCTCGCTGCGCCGTAACCCCCGGCGGTGACCACGGCCATCGGGATATCGTTGCCCCAGACCTCCTGAGTCACCAGACGGTCGCGCGCCAGCATGCCGGCCTCGCTGATGTCGAAATCGCCCAACGTGTCGTCCACGAACGGGTCGCTGCCGGCGACGTACACCGCAATGTCGGGTCGAAAGTCGCGGACGATGGCTGGCAGATGCTGCTGCAGCACTTCAAGATATTGAGCGTCGGTCGTGTGCGACGGCAGTTCGATGTCGCGGTTGTTCTCCTTGGTAATCCAGCACCAGTTCCCTGCGTGGATCGAGAAGGTGAACACGGACTCGTCAGTCGCGAAGATCTCGGCGTTGCCGTTGCCGTGATGGTAGTCGAGGTCGACGATCAAGGCGCGTTCGATTTGGCGGCTGCGCTGCAGGGCGCGGATGGCGATCGCCACATCGGCGAGCGCACAGAATCCGTCGGCCCGGTCCGCCTGGGCGTGATGGAAGCCGCCGCCGAGATTGACCGTCACCCGTCGTTCGCTCGCCGCCAGCCGGGCCGCCGCGACGGTGCCGCCGGTGGCGAACAGGAACGGCTCCAGCAGCCGCTCGTCCCACGGATGCTCCGGATCGAGGAACAGCAGACGCGCCAGCACATCGGGCCGGCGAATCTCCGCCAGATACTCCGGCGTGTGCACCAGCAGCAGCTCTTCTGCAGTCACCGCAGGCGCGCTGATGAAGTCAGCGGACGTGGCGGCATGGGCGGCGATCAGCGCATCGTGGATGCGGCGCGGCTTCTGGACGTCGAACGTATGGCGGCTGCCGGCCTCAAGCACGTCGTAAACGTACCCGGCGCGATAGAAGAGCCTGGGCAGGCCTCGCGGGCGGGTGTCCATACCTTCTTGTGAAGGCAACTTCTCGGCCATGCAGAAGGATTCGCAGGGTAAGGATGTCCGAGCCAGCCATTCTCGAACTTGAGACAGTGGACCGCCAATGGCTCCCGCGCCTGAACATGGGGGCGCGGTTGGCCAGGCGCTTGCACGCGAGTAGGTAAGGAAAGCGAGGTGCTGCGTCATGGAGTCCACACTGCCCGCTGCGGGATTCTTTCGAGTCGAGGAGCTTCCGGCGAAGGACATGGTCGCCGGTGTTCGGGTCCGATCCGTCCACCTGGCGGACTTGATGATGACCTTCGTCGAGTACCCCGCGGGGGCCACAATCCCAATGCATCACCACCCGTACGAGCAGATCACTTACGTGCTCGAGGGGCGGCTGGAGGTGTGCATCGGGGCCGAAACGCGGGTGCTCGGGCCGGGTGAGGGTGTCCAAGTGCCCGCCAACATGGAACACAGCTCACGGACGGTCGCTGGGCCGGCCAAGGCGCTCGACGCGTGGACCCCGGTGCCCAAGATGTTCAAGGTCAAGCCGCCGGTCACCGGCGTCGGCAAAGGGGTTGTGCTGGAGGACGAGAGTGTCGGCTGAGTGGCACCGGTTATCCACCCTGGCCGCCGTGCAGGAGGAGGAAGTATGCACCTGGTGGGGACGAAAACAGGTAGTTCTACCCGCGTAGTCTTGCCCACTTTTTCCGGTTCACGTATAGGGCTATGCGTGCGTTCAGAACGATGACCACACACGCGATCTCCTGACAGGGGAGCCGATGAGCCGCTTGATCGCACGCATAGCTCCGCATTCGGTTGCCGGCCTTGCTGGCGCCGTACCCAGGTTGATCCGACCAGATCTCATATTGCCGGCGCAATTTCTCAGGCCGCGCCGCGCACGGCCGATGCCGGAAGAGGCACTGCTCATCGCCGTCCTCGAAGATGCGATCGATTGCGTCTGCAAATGCCGCTCTGCACCCGACAAGTACCGTCAGCGGCGGCTGCGCGAGGAGCAGGGGTGGTTCATGAGCGAGGCGAATGACCGGCCGTTCGCGTTTGAGCGGGTGTGCGAGGTACTTGGTCTCGATGCGGGCAGCGTGCGCAGTGCCGTCTTAGGGGATACGCGCAGCCTGCCTGCCAAGATCGACGGAGAGGTGTGCAACGGTGCCAGTCGGTTGAGCCGCGAAACACCCAGAGTCAGGAACAAGGCGCGGGAACTCTAGTGCCAGTGCCCGGGCTTTGGTGCGTGACACCTCGTCCAGCATCTCGTCTTGCTCCCAGCGCCGCAGAGCGGCGAGGATCTGCGCCCGCGTCGCCGGGGCGGCGCCGCGCCGTAGCTCGGCTTCCATCCCCGAGATGAAAGAGCTGACGTCGATCTTCGCCTCACCGTTCGCAAGAATGCTCCATGCCATCGCCCGCTCCTTCTGCGTGGCCGACGCTAGGTCAGAGGACCTGGGTCGCCAAGACCGGAGTTGTACGCGCGTAGTTATACGCAGATGACGCACGTCTGTTAGGCCCAGTTGCTGCGCTCATTGCTGCGTCTCGGGAGGGGAAGCAAGCACCGCGGTCGAGACGATATCGCGGATGAGGCGAGCAACCGACGGGACCTCCATCTTGGTGAGAATCATGTGCCGGTGTCCCTCGACGGTGCGCACACTGAGCTTCAACAGCTGCGCGATCTCTTTCGACACCTTACCCTCGAGGAGCAGCTCCGTGATTTGCCGTTCGCGCGGCGTCAGCCTCGCCAGGCGCTTTTGGACGGCGGCACGGGTACCCGCGAGAGAGAGCGCGCGCTGGTGTCCCGCGATGGCGGCCCGAACGCGCTCGAGCAGCTTCTTCGGATGCACGGGCTTGCGCAGGAAGTCGAAGGCCCCGGCCTTCAAGGCGCGCACCGATAAGGGAACGGTGGCATAGCCGGTCATCACGATGACGGGCAGTAACGTTCCACGCCGTTGCAGCTCGTCCTGCAGGTCGAGCCCACTCTGCCCTGCGGCCAGCCGCACGTCCAAGATCAAACAGCCCGGCTCGAGCGGATCGAAGGCGCGCAGGAACTCCTCGCTCGATGCGAAGGCCCGCACCGCCAGGCCCGCAGATTCACCGAGCGCCTGCAACGACCGCCGCACACCGGGGTTGTCATCAACGATGAACAGGGTCAGCTGTGTCATCCGCTATTTGGAGCGCTCGCGCAGGTGCCTTCGCCGCCCGTCCTTGCTGGCGGGTCTCTGAGTGTAGCGGTAGGACCAACCGCGCCACAGCGCCGGGCCGGCCATCGGGCCGAGCGGAGAGGCTGACCTCGCCCTGGTGTGCCTCGGCGATCGAACGGCTGATCACCAATCCCATACCGAGCCCCTCCGTCTTGGTCGTGAAGAAGGGCTCGAACAAGTGGTCCTTCGCCTGACCAATGCCTGGACCCGAATCGCTAATGGTCAACTCGACCGCCGTGGTGCCTTGCGACGCCGCTCGAATCTCGAGACGCTTCTTGCCGTCCTTCAATGGAGCGAGCGCTTCCAGGGCATTCTGCACCAGATTCACGATCACCTGCTCGATGAGAATCCGGTCGACGCGCACCGGCAGCGGTTGCGAGCCCAGATCGAGCTGCGGCGAAACTCTTGCGCGCTCCAAATCGATGCGCAGCAGCGCCAGGGCACCGTCGACCACCTCACGCAGATCCGCCGCTTCGAAGGCGGGCTCGCGCTTGCGAATGAACTGCCGAACATGGTTGAGGATGCCATCCGCATGCATCACCTGAGCCGTGGCATGCTCAAGCAGCTCGACGACCTGACCATTCCCGGATTTGCCGCGCAGCCGCGCCGCGCAGGCTTCGAGGTCGTTGGCGATGGCGGTGAGCGGCTGGTTCAGCTGATGCGCAACGCCAGCCGCCAGCTCGCCTGACGTGGTCAAGCGTTGGACGTGGGCCAGCTCGAGCTGGCGCTCACGCGTGCGCCGCTCGGCTTCCTTGCGCTGCGTGACGTCGCGCACCAATCCAGTGAAGCTGCGGCCCGCCCCATCGGGGAACGCGCTGACGGCCAGATCCATCGGGAAGACCGAGCCGTCCTTCCGTCGGCCGACCGCTTCTCGGCCGACGCCGATGATCTTCGCGATCCCGGTCTCCAAATAGCGGGCAATGTATCGCTCGTGCTCCTCCCGGTACGGTGACGGCATGAGCATTGCCACGTTCTGTCCGATGATCTCTTTCGCCTTGTATCCGAACATCTGCTCGGCCGCAGGGTTGAACGTCCGCACGGCACCCCGCTCGTCGATGGTGATGATGCCGTCCGCTGCGGTGTCGACGATGGTGCGCAGCAGATCCTCGCTCTTCCGCAGCGCATTCGCGCTCGCGTCCGCCCGCTGGCGCGATTCCTGGAGCGCATCGGCGGCGACGTCGGAGAAGGTGACTACCACCCCGTCGATCCGGTTGTCCTGCGTGCGGTAGGGGAGCGCCTGGCGTATGTACGAGCGTCCGTTGTGTCCCTGCACCTCGCGCTGCATCGGTGCCAGGCGGTCGAGGACGGCCTGTGCATGCGCCAGCAGTTCGGGATCGACAAACTTCTGGACAACGTCCGAAAGCGGCCGCCCGATATCGGTGGCGATCAGCGTGAAGAGGTTGGTGGCCGCAGGCGTATAGCGCTTGATGCGCAAGTTCTTGTCGAGGAAGACCGTCGCAATTTTCGTGCTGGTCAGCAGGTTGTCGAGGTCGTTGTTCGTTGATTCCAGCTCGTCGACCTTGCTTTGCAGCTGCGCGTTGACCGTGTTCAGCTCCTCGTTCAACGACTGCAGCTCTTCCTTCGAGGTTTCCAGCTCCTCGTTCGTCGATTGCAGCTCTTCGTTGACCGACATCACCTCTTCGTTGGCAGCCTTCAGCTCCTCGTTCGCGGTCTCCATTTCCTCGATCGTGCTCTGCAGGTCCTCGCGCGTGGCCTTCAGCTCGTACTCCAGTTGCCGCACGAGCGACTCCTCGGGCTCCTTCGCGACGCGTGTCTTTTGGGCGGCCGCCGGCGCGCCCTCCGGCTCGTCGGCAAACGACACCAGCAGCAAGCCCTCGGCCTCCTTCCATTCCTTGAGCGGTTCGATGCTGGCGCCGACGCGGCACGCGGCGCCGTTGCGGCGGATGCGCAGGCCGCCGATCGCAACCGGTTCGCCTGTCCTGATGGCCTTGTGCAGCGCGTTGCGCAGTTTCGTCTGCAAGCCCTCGCGCGCCTGCGCGAGGAGGTCCGGCGTGGGCGGCCCGGGCGGATGGGCGAGATAGAGGTGCGTGGGGCCGCAGTAGTACAGGATCTCGTTGCGCCGGTTGATGACAACGCTGGCGGGCACGTAGCGGTCCAGCAACACCCGCTGCAACACGTTGGCGAGACGGTTGGGAACCGGCACGGGCTCGCCGCGGTTGCGCTCGGGCGGGGGCTCGGCCGGCGCCACCACCGGGAAGTACACCCTGTCGTAGCGCGTTGGCCCGATGCGCCGATACACGCGCCACTTCTTCGACAGCGGCTCGAAGAGGTCCTCGGCAGGCCCGATGGTCTCGGCGGGGCCGAGGAATAGATAGCCGCCCTCCGCGAGCGCGAAGTGCAGCAGGGAGATGATTCTCCTCTGCACCTCCTCCTCGAGGTAGATGAGCAGGTTGCGACAGCTGATCAGGTCCAGCTTCGAAAAGGGTGGGTCGGTGATCAGGTTCTGCTCGGCGAAGACGACCGCTTCACGCAGCTCCTTGTTGACGCGATACGAGCCGTTGACCTTGGTAAAGAAGCGCCGCAGGCGTTCAGGGGAAACATCGACGGCGATGCTCTCCGGATACGTGGCCGCGCGGGCTGCGTCGAGCGCATCACGCTCGACGTCGGACGCGAAGATCTGGATCTCGTGGCTCACTTGCGCCACTTGCATCTGCTCGACCAGCACCATGGCGATGCTGTACGCCTCCTGGCCGGTCGCACAGCCCGGCACCCAGACGCGCAGCGCGGTGCCCGGTCCCTTCTCCCGGACCAGTCGGGGAATGACTTCCTGCGTGAGACACTCCCACGCCTGTGGCTCGCGGAAGAAAGTGGTGACGCCGATCAACAGGTCCTTGAACAGCGACTTGACCTCCTTGGGATCGTTGCGCAGCAGTTGCAGGTAGTCCCCGACCTGCTCGACGTGCCGCAGGCCCATCCGGCGGTGGATGCGGCGGCTGAGCGTGCCCTTCTTGTACGGGCCGAAGTCGAAGCCGGCGCGGGTTTTGAGCAGGGCCACGATGCTGCCGAGCTGATCCTGAGCGCGCTCCGGAGCTGGCCGTGCTTCGGCGGCTTTCACCTGCGGGTGCTGGACGTAGCGTTGCAGCTGCGCGGGCATTTCCTCGATCGCGAGCACGTAGTCGACGGCGCCTGTAGCGATCGCATTTTGCGGCATGCCGTCGTACAGGGCGCTTTGCGGATCCTGCACCATCACCATCCCGCCGGCGCCCTTGATCTCCTTGGCGCCGAGCGCGCCGTCCGTGCCGGTGCCCGAGAGGATGATGGCGATGGCCTTCTCCTGACGATCCCCGGCCAGCGAGCGCAGGAAGAAGTCGATCGGCATGCGCAGCACGCGGCGCTCGCTGAAGGCGCTCAGCTGCAGCACGCCCTGCTGCAGGGCCAGGTACTTGTTCGGCGGGATGACGTACACGTGGTTCGGGCGCACCGGCGTGTCGCCGACGATCTGCTCCACGTTCATGCTGGTGATCTTGCCCAGCAGCTCGGCGGTGAGGCTCTCATGCGTCGGATCGAGATGCTGGACGAGCACGAAGGCCATGCCGCTGTCCGGCGGCATGGTGCTGAAGAACTTCTTGAACGCTTCGAGCCCGCCGGCGGAGGCGCCGATGCCGACGATCGGGAAGACGCCGGGACGCCCACCTTGTTGCTGCGGCGCGTCCGCCCCCCGGCGCGACCGCGACGCGGAGGGTTTAGTGCCTTTGCGACGCGGCGGACGATTGGGCCTCACGCGGTCCCTCTGACTTATCAATCGGCAGCTGTCGTTCAGCGTACATCACGGCACAGCTCAACACCGGCCTCACCATCGCCTGTGCGTTACACTGTCAGAAAGCACGCCCGAGTGACGGCTGTCAACCCGAAGCGGGCCGCGCTTCAGGGCCACGGCAAGGTCGCGGACACCGCCTCGATACGCCGCCAGAAGAAGGCGGCTACTCGGCTCGAACGGGTTTTTCGGCTTCAACAAAGACCACAAGACCGTTCGCCCCGAGTAACGGCCCGTCTTTTTGGGCCGTGTATCGAGGCGCAGCTTGGTGTAATCGCTGCCGCCACCCCTCCGTCAACGACTTTGCTGTAGCCCTGGCTCGCGCTCCCGCTCGCGGTGAACCCGCGGCGTGTGTGGCGAAACCCAGCCCTCAGCCGCGCAAGCGCTGTTCGAGTCTGTACAGCCGCCGGGAGAGGCTGGACACCTTGTGCCGGGACGGCACGTTCAATCGCCGGTGCAGCAACTGCAGCTGTCTGTCGCGTACGCGTTCCAGTACCGAGGCGAAATGTCTGCGACGGGACTCGATGTCTGCGAACGCTTCGCGAACTCGCCTGACCAAATCGACCCGCAGTTGCTCTCCGTAGCGGATGATGGCGGCGACTGTGTCCTCGGATCTGTTATCGGCAGCCATCCTAGCGTGCTCCGTTGCCTGATTCGCGGGAGGACGCCCGCGTGCGGATCGGCGATGTCGGTGTCAGCTGCGCGGACGCGCGTGAGATGTGCTCGTGGCTGAGCCACTGCGCGGCCGGAGACTGGTGGGTCCGAAGCAGGGCCTCGGCTATTTGGTCGTCGGTGTACGAACTCACATTGCAATGGCACTGCTCGAACAGCGGTCGTATGAGCGTCATGGCGATCATGACGCTGGATTTCGGATATGTGACCGGCGGACTCATGTCCCCTCCGTGCGGCCGCTTCTCAATCGCGCAAAGGCACGGGTGTACAGGTCGCGCCGCGATCGCAGCTCGGGATGCGCTTCCGCGAGGACGGCCGCGCTGACCTCGGTGTCACTGTAGGCACTACTATCGAAGCCGTGTGCCGCGAAGCCCCAACGCAGCAACTCAACGGCGTTGGGTGCATTGCCGGGGAGACACACTCCCCCGTGGGCGGCGTCGACGGTACCGGGCGGGGCGCCGGAGCGTGTGCTGTTGGCTGGCGGTGGCACTTGCGTCGAGGCCATCGTACGAGTGAGTGTGTCTCTCCCTTGTATGATGCACGACTTACCAGATGATCGACCCAGTCGGGTAGATGGCAGTATTACGCACGTAGAACTAAGTGCGTAGGAACCCGAGGGCGCGCCACTGCGCGCGCGACTTGTTTGCGGCCGCGTGGTGCGCGCTGGACCCTGACCGAGAAGGCTGACTATCGCCTCCGCCGAGGGATGAATCCCCCGGCTCACACAACAAAGCCGGCTCGAAGCCGGCTGGTGCGTCGAGGATGAGCCCGGTTTCACCGGGCTTTGCTGTCTGAGCCGGGGGGCTTCGAGCCCCCGGCCGCCGGCCTTTCAGCAGCAGTGCTTCCGTCGGCTGTTCCTCCTCTACCTCTGAGTTACGAAATCCGTGGATGATTGCCTGGCGCGACGATTTTCGTGCTCGTACTCAGCGAAGCGGTGCTCGTAACTCGTAATCGAGTCGTCAATTGAACGTTTGCATGGCTCACCGATTACGATTACGAGTACGAGCACGCGCACGAGCACGAGGACGCCCGCCGCAGGCCCTAGACGGCGCACTCGCGGCAGTCATGCCGCGCGTCCTCGTGCACCAGCGACAACGCCTGTCCCGGCCGCGAGCCATAGCGGTACACCGTCACGCCCTTCAGCCGTAGCCGGCGGGCCAGAAGGTAGACGTCGCGGACGGCACTGGCGGGTGCGTCCGCCGGCAGGTTCACCGTCTTCGACACCGCCGCATCGACGTGTGCTTGAAACGCCGCCTGCATGCGCACGTGCATCTCCGGAGCAATCTCCAGCGCGATGGGAAAGCACCGGCGCAGCTCTGCGGATAAAGATTCGACCTGCCGCAATGAGCCACTCGCGCGGACGCTGGCCAGGACATCCTCGGTGAGGGCGCCGTACGCTTCCAACACCGCCAGCAGCGTCGCGTTGATCTCCACCAG
>Ga0335082_10005913_pt1 | contig 13378 bp, 10 predicted proteins | sample Lox_Sample_41_FD_206718 | JGI IMG/M metagenome (GOLD analysis project Ga0335082, IMG submission 206718) | Soil microbial communities from Loxahatchee National Wildlife Refuge, Florida, United States - Lox_Sample_4.1 | ecosystem: Environmental > Terrestrial > Soil > Wetlands | place: USA... | reverse complement strand
GCTACCCGCTCTGCTGACTCGCTGCTGCGCAGCAGGGCGGCGCGCAGCAGCCGCCGGGCCCGGTGCGCACGGCTCTTCACCGTGCCCGGCGGCACGCCGAGCAACTCGGCCACCTCGGCTACCGGCCGGTCCTGTTCGTACATCAGCCGCCACACCTCGCGTTCCGGGCTCCCGTCCGGGCCCAGGGCCGCGACCGCGACCTCGAGGTCGGTCCGGGCCAGCGCGATCTCGGCCGGGTCGGACCCGCCCGGCCCGGCTGGCAGGCTGGCGAGCAGCGCAGCCCCGGCCTGCTCCGCGGGCTTGGCGGGGCCCCGGCGGCGGAGCAGCAGCGCGGCCTGACGCCGCGCGATCCCCCACAGCCAGCCGCCGCAAGCGCCCTGGGGCCGGTAGCCACGCGCTCCGCGCCAGGCGGCGAGGAACGTTTCCTGCAGCACGTCCTCCACGTCGTCCGCGGGCAGCACGGCCCGCAGCCGGACCGCCAGCCACGGTGCGTGCCTGCCGAACAGCTCGCGGAGCGCCGTGTCGTCGCCGGCCGCTACCCGGGCGACCAGGTCGTCGTCATCCATTGCCTCTCTATTGCACCCCGGGACCGCCCGGTTCACGTAGTTCTAGCGAACGGCGGCGGCACCGGTCAGCGCGGCCGCGGACAGGGTGCGGGCGGCCTCGAGCGACCCGACCAGGGGGTGCAGCGCGAAGGCGCGCAGCGCGTCGGCGGCCGAGCCGGTCAGGGCGGCCGAGGCGATGGCCCGCTCGCAGCTCTTCACCGTGCTCATCAGGCCCAGCTCGTGATCTGACGGCGGCGCCGCCGGCAGCGGCACCGCGCCCGCGCTGTCCACCTGGCACACGGTCTCGATAACCGCGTCCGGGGCCAGCGCCGGGACCGTGGCGCCGTTGCGGACGTTCAGGATGAGCCGGGCCGGCGCCGACCCCGTGGGCGCCGTGGCACCGGTCAGGGCGGCGGCCAGCCCGACCGCGATGGCCTCGTAGCCACCCGCCTCGACGTCGGCGGCGTCCCGATCCCCGGAGCGCAACTCCGCGAAGTAGCTGCGGTTGCGCTCGTCGTTGGCCGCGGCCCACAAGGCGGCGGCCCGGCCGGGATCCCCGGCGGCGGCCGTGAAGAAGCGCTGCTGCTCGGCCCGGACGTGCTCGGCCCGGGTCCGGCCGGCTCCCCGCACGTCCCGCAGCGCCTCGGACCGGGCGTAGTACCAGTACAGGTACTCGTTCGGGATCGCGCCGAGAGCCTGCAGCAGGTCGGCGCCGAACAGCCGCCCCTCTTCGATCCGCGTCAGCGCATCCGGGTCAGCTAGCAGCCCGGGCAGCCGGTCGGCGCCGTCCACCCGCAGCCCGCGGAGCCAGCCCAGATGGTTGAGCCCCAGGTAGTCCACCTCAACCCCGTCCGGCACCTGGGCCAGCCTGGTGCCCGGATCCACCCCTGCGGCAGCGCAGGCCCGGCGGACCAGTCCCGTGGGCGAGTCGCAGACGCCGACGACTCGCGGCCCGAGCGTGGCCGCCATGACCTCGGTCACGATGCCGGCCGGGTTGGTCATGGAGATGACCCAGGCCCGGGGGGCGAGTTCGGCGACTCGCCGCGCGATCGCGTCGACCACGGGCACCGCGCGGGCCGCGTAGGACAGCCCGCCCGCGCCGACTGTCTCCTGCCCGATCACGCCGGCGTCCAGCGCGGAGCGCTCGTCGGCGACCCGGCCGTCAAGCCCGCCCACGCGCAGCGCCGCGAAGATTACGTCGGTCCCGCACAGGGCCGTGTCCAGGTCGGTGGTGGTGCGCAGCGGCAGGCCGTCGGCGGCCAGCACGGCGGAGATCACGCCGAGCCGTCCGGGCACCACGTCGTACAGTACGACCTCGCCGATGGCGAGGCCGCTGGCGGCTAGCTCCCGGCAGATCAGCGGCACCCGGAACCCGCCACCGCCGAGGATGGTGACTCGCACGCCCCGACCCTATCGGGCAGACTGGCCTGACAGGCGATCAACGGGGGGCCAGCAGGAGCCAGGATGAGCGAGCAGCACCACGACGACCAGTACGACCTGTTTGTGCACGGCACCGTGTTTTTCGACGTTGTCTTCACCGGCCTGGGGTCCATGCCCGTCCGTGGCACCGAGCTCCAGGCGTCCGGGATGGGGTCGTGTCCGGGCGGCATCGCCAACCTCGCTATCGCGGCCAGCCGGCTGGGCGTGCATACGTCCCTGGCCGCCGCGTTCGGCGACGATGTTTACGGGGACTTCTGCTGGTCGACGCTGACCGAGCAGGAGGGCGTCGACCTGACGTATTCACGGCGGTTCACCGACTGGCACTCTCCGGTGACGGTCTCCATGGTGGTCGAGCGGGACCGGGCGCTGATTACCCACATGCATCCGCCGCCCGTGCCGGTCAGCGAGCTGCTCTGCACCATCCCCGCGGCCAGGATCGGCTTTGCGCACCTCGATGCCGAACCGCGCGAGTGGTTCCGGTCGGCGGCCTCGCAGGGGATGCTGCTGTTCGCCGATACCGGCTGGGACCAGGATGAGAAGTGGTCGCCGAGCGTCCTGGACCAGCTGGAGAGCTTCCACGCCTTCCTGCCCAACAGCGTCGAGGCGATGGCCTACACCCACACCGACGACCCGCACGACGCCCTGCACGCGCTGGCCGAGCGCGTGCCGGTGGCGGTGGTGACCTGCGGCGGGCAGGGTGCGATCGCCATCGACTCCACCACCAGCGAGCAGGAGTGGGTTCCGGCGCTTCCGGTCAACGCCCACGATCCGACCGGCGCCGGCGACGTCTTCGGGGCCGCCTTCGTGCTCGGCACCCTGGACGAGTGGCCGCTGCGGCAGCGGCTCGCGTTCGCCAACCTCTGCGCCGCGCTCTCGGTTCAGTACGTCGGCGGATCGCTGGCCGCGCCGGGATGGGGCGACATCATCGACTGGCTCGCGCGCACCCGGGCCAAGGCCGCCGACGGCTCCAGCCACGCCGCCGAACTTGCCAAGGGCTACGAGTTCATCACCGATGTCCTGCCTGAGTCCGGCCGGATCTCGGTCCGCCGCGCCCGGGCGACCATCGCCCGGATCTCGGACGCCGAGACACACCGCCGCCGGGGCTGACCCCTACCCGGACGAGGGACGCCGCGCGATGATGACGGTAGCGTCCAGATCAGGCGAGCGAGCTATGCGGGCGGCCAGGCCGCTGGCGGTGACAACGGCCTCGGCCAGCGGGGCCTGCCGCTCGCCGGTCTCGCTCAGCAGGTGCCCGCCGGGCGCCAGCCACTCAGCCGCCCCGGCGGTCACCCGGCGCAGGACGTCGAGGCCGTCCGCGCCGCCGTCGAGGGCCACCCTCGGTTCGTGCCCCCGCGCCTCGGGCGGGAGGAAGCCGATCTCTTCCGACGGCACGTAGGGCACGTTCGCCGCCAGGATCGCGACCCGGCCACGCAGCGTCGCAGGCAGCGGCGCGTACAGGTCACCCTGGTAGACGCGGTCGGCTGGGAGGTTCTGCCGGGCGCAGCGGACCGCGGCCGGGTCGATGTCGGCCGCGTACACTTCGACCCTCTCCACCGCGGCGGCCAGGGCCGCGCCGATCGCGCCCGCGCCGCAGCACAGGTCGACGATCACGTCACCCGGCCGGGCAAGAGCCACGGCCTGCCGGACGAGGAACTCGGTACGCCGCCGCGGCACGAAGACGCCGGGCGCGACGATGATCTGCAGGCCGCAGAACCCGGCCCAGCCGAGGACCTGCTCCAGCGGCAGGCCCGCGACGCGCTGGCCGACCATGGCGTCGAGTTCGCCCGGGGTCCGGGCGGCCGCGATGAGCAGCCTGGCCTCGTCTTCGGCGAAGACGCAGCCCGCGGCGCGGAGCCTGGTGACGATGACGGAATCCGAGACGGCCATCGGTGGCTACTGCCGGCGGGAGGCCTGCCGGGTTGCGGCTTTGTAGGCGGATTTCCGCGCCAGCTTGGCGATCTTCTTGTCCGGGTGATGCCTGCCGATGGCGGTCAGCACGTCTGCCGCATCCGGATGCGGTACCCGCGCCATCAGCTCGAATACCGCCAGTTCCTGCCCCGCCGGGACCGCTTCAGCGAGCCGCCTCGTGAGAGCGTCCGGCTCGCGGCTGAGATCGTCGCCGTGGTCATCCCAGCCCTCCGCGGCGAGCGCGTCGGTGATCATCCAGGCCAGGTCGTGGTCGTCGGGCTCCAGCCCCGGCAGCGAGGCCACGGCGGGATCACCGCCGGCCAGCGCGGCCAGGGCGGCATTCGCGTACGCGCGCAGCTCGATCTGGCCGAGCGCCTCACGCCATACGGGCTCGGCTGGGGCACCGATTTCGGTAACCACGACACCGACCGCGAGGATGCGCGACGCCGGATCGGATGCGGCGGCGACCGCCAGCAGTTCCCTGGCCGCGGGCTCCGCGGTCCGGTACGACAGCCACGCAGCGGTCTCGGCCGTGAACTCTTCCTCGGACGCGCTCGCGGCCATGGAGATCAGCTGCGCCGCAGTCATGTGCTCGGCGTCCGGAAGCAGCGGGATCTCCACCCCGGATTCGACGAGCTGCTCGCGGACCGCGGCCAGGCCCAGCGGCGTCAGCCGGGCCACCGGGCCGTCCTCGGTGTCGGCTAGCTGGATGGCGTGGTGCTCGGCCATCAGGTCCAGCAGCAGCCGGGCCGGATCGCCGTGCTCGCGGACCCACGACTGCCAGGCTTCTGCCGCCTGGGCGGGCGGCAGTTCATCCGTTGCGGCGGCCCTGATCACCTCGCTGACCTCGGCCACGGGCAGGCCATCCGGCCGGGCCAGGAAGAGCGTCACCGCCAGCGCCGCTCCGTGTCCGGAGAACTCCAGTTCCTCGGACCGGTCCGGATCCAGGACGGCGGCGGCGTCCAGCGTGTCGCCGATAACCAGGGCGAACACCATCTCCCAGATGTCGAGGACCTCGCCGACGTCGCCCTCGTCCCAGGCGTGGGCGGACTCGCCGGGGATGGCGTTCGCCTGGTCCTCGTCCAGGTCGATGAATACCGCGTCGAGGGCCATCCACCACAGGTACGGCAGGCGCGCGACGTCAATGCCGAGCTCGGCGGCGGCTTCGGCGGCATCACCGCTGGCCAGCTCCTCGTCCTCGGTGACCGCACGGCCCGCTCCCAGCCACCAGGCCAGCTTGCGCAGCTGGGCCATCAGCGGAGCGCGCCGGGCCAGCGCGGCCAGTTCCCCGGGCTCCGGCAGCCGCACTGGCGCCATCTGGTCGGGCAGGCCGAAGGCCTCCTTCAGGTCGGCGAAGTCGTCGTCCTCGTCGTACTCGTCGTCACCGACCCCGGCCAGGCGGGCGTTGTAGCGGCCGATCCACGGGTCCATCATCGCCTCTTCGTTGCTGCCGTCCACTGCTCGAAGTCATCCAGCGCCGCATCGAAGGGGTCCTTCGTCATGGGGCACAACCCTAAACCCCGGCGCGGTTGCGATTACCGTTTACCGGAGCGACCGGAGCACGTACTGCATAATGCCCCCGTGCCGGTAGTAGTCGGCCTCGCCAGGAGTGTCGATCCGGACGGCAGCGCGGAATTCCTTATCACCGGCCGTCACCGTGACCTCGTTCGGTACTTTTCCTGAATTTATTTCCTCGATACCGCGGATATCGAATGTTTCCTCGCCGGTGAGTCCGAGGGAAGCCGCGGACTCTCCAGGCCGGTACTGGAGCGGCAGGACGCCCATCCCGATGAGGTTGGACCGGTGGATGCGCTCGAAGGACTCGACCAGGACCGCGCGCACGCCGAGCAGCAGCGTGCCCTTGGCGGCCCAGTCACGGGAGGAGCCCGAGCCGTACTCCTTGCCGCCGAGGACGATCAGCGGGGTGCCCTCGTCGATGTACTGGCGGGACGCGTCGTAGATGGACATCTGCTCGCCGCCGAAGGTCGTCACCCCGCCCTCGGTACCCGGCGCGAGCTGGTTGCGCAGCCTGATGTTGGCGAACGTGCCGCGGATCATCACCTCGTGGTTGCCGCGGCGGGAGCCGTAGGAGTTGAAGTCCCTGCGCTCGACGCCGTGCTCGGTCAGGTACGTCCCGGCCGGGCTGTCCGTCTTGATCGCCCCGGCCGGCGAGATGTGGTCGGTGGTCACCGAGTCGCCCAGCCTGGCCAGCACCTTCGCGCCGACGATGTCGGTGACCGGCTCCGGCTCGGCGGGCATCCCGTCGAAGTACGGCGGGCGCCGGACGTAGGTGGACGCCTCGTCCCAGGCGAAGGTGTCGCCCGACGGGATGTCCAGCCCGCGCCAGTTGTCGTCGCCGTTGAACACGTCGGCGTAGTCGCGGGTGAACATCTCCTCGGCCACGGCGTGCTGCACCACGTCGGCGACCTCCTCCGGCGACGGCCAGATGTCCGCGAGATAGACCGGCTTGCCCTCGGCGTCGGAGCCGAGCGGCTCGCGCCGCAGGTCGATGTCCATGGTCCCGGCCAGTGCGTACGCCACCACCAGCGGCGGGGAAGCCAGGTAGTTCATCTTCACGTCCGGGTTGATCCGGCCCTCGAAGTTCCTGTTGCCTGACAGCACGGCCGTCACGGCCAGGTCGTTGTCGTTCACCGCCTCGCTGATCGCGGGCGGCAGCGGTCCGGAGTTGCCGATGCAGGTGGTGCAGCCGTAGCCGACCAGGTTGAAACCGAGCTTGTCCAGGTAGGGCACCAGCCCGGCGCGCTCGTAGTAGTCCATGACCACCTTGGAGCCCGGCGCCAGCGTGGTCTTGACCCAGGGCTTACGGGCCAGGCCCCGGTCGACCGCGTTCTTGGCCAGCAGCGCGGCGCCGACCATGACGCTCGGGTTGGACGTGTTGGTGCAGGACGTGATCGCGGCGATGACTACGCTGCCGTGGTCCACGGCGGTCGTCGTGCCATCCTCGAGGGTGACCTGGATCGGGTTCGAGGCGCGGGTGCCGTCGCCGGCGGCCACCGGGTCGGAGGCCGGGAAGGTGCCGGCCAGGCCGTTGTCCAGGGTGGCTTCGGTCACGTAGTTCGGCAGCGCGTCGCGGAAGGCCTGCTTGGCGTCGGCCAGGGTGATCCGGTCCTGCGGGCGCTTCGGCCCGGCGATGGACGGCACCACGGTGGACAGATCGAGGCTGAGTTCCTCGGAGTACCGGATCTCACGCTGCGGGTCATGCCAGAGGCCCTGCTCCTTGGCGTACGCCTCGACCAGGTCGAGTTTCTCCTGCGGGCGGCCCGTGAGCCTCAGGTAGTCCAGGGTGTTCTGGTCGATCGGGAAGATCGCGCAGGTAGAGCCGAACTCCGGCGACATGTTCCCGATCGTGGCCCGGTTGGCCACCGGGACCGCGGCCACGCCCTCGCCGGTGAACTCGACGAACTTGCCGACCACGCCGTGCTTGCGCAGCATCTCGGTGATGGTGAGCACCAGGTCGGTGGCGGTGGCGCCGCTGGGCAGCTCGCCGGTCAGCCGCAAGCCGACCACCTTCGGGATGAGCATGGAGATGGGCTGGCCTAGCATGGCCGCCTCCGCCTCGATTCCGCCGACGCCCCAGCCGAGCACGCCCAGGCCGTTCTGCATGGTGGTGTGCGAGTCGGTACCCACGCAGGTGTCGGGGTAGGCGATATGGTCGCGCGTCATCACGACCCGGGCCAGGTACTCGATGTTCACCTGGTGCACGATGCCGGTACCCGGCGGGACCACCTTGAACTGGCTGAACGCCTCCTGACCCCAGCGCAGGAACTGGAACCGCTCCCGGTTCCGCTGGAACTCGATCTCCACGTTCCTGGTGAAGGCGTCCGGGCTGCCGAACACGTCGGCCACCACCGAGTGGTCGATGACGAGTTCGGCCGGGATGAGCGGATTGATCTTGGTCGGGTCGCCGCCGAGCGCCTGCATGGCCTCGCGCATCGCGGCCAGGTCGACCACGGCGGGCACGCCGGTCAGGTCCTGCAGGATGACCCGGGCCGGGGTGAACTGGATCTCGGTGTCGGGTTCGGCGGCCGGGTCCCAGCCTGCCAGCGCGGTTATCTGGCTGGCGGTGATGTTGGCGCCATCCTCGTTGCGGAGCAGGTTCTCCAGCAGGATCTTCAGGCTGAACGGGAGGCTGGCCGAACCTTCCGCAGCGTCCAGCCGGTAGATCTCGTACCGCTCGCCCGCGACCTCAAGGGCCGCCCGGCTGCCGAAGCTGTTCGCCGTCATCGTGTGCTGAGCCTCCTCGCTCGCATCAGTGCACGCATCAGTGCCGTCCCGCACTCGTATCCAACCTACAGTATCTCGATATCAAGCTACTTAGCGAGGGGTTCTGCCGAGAAATCTTGACATCAAGCTACTTCGCGGAATTAGCGCCTCGCGGCCGCGCGTGCCCGTGTTGCGCCCGAGCGCAGAAAGTTTCCGGGAGGATTCGGGCTTCAGGGAGACTTTTGTGCATCATAGTACCCCTAATCCACCCGCGAGCCCGAATCCTCCCAGAAGACAAGAGTTTTCTCGTTCTGGTGAACGAAAAATATGACTGAAGAGCTTAATGAGGCTAACGGGATGGCCATCTTGCCGCCCGAGGCCGTCACGGCGCTTACGCCGGGCCCATCTGGAGCGGCCTCCCACTCGGCTCACTAGGATGATGATGCAATCGCCGGTATCCGCCAGGAGAGGACGGCCGGAATGCGCTTCGCGGTCAAGACACGGCCCGAGCACCAGACGTGGGAGGAGATCCGCGACGCGTGGATCGCGGCGGACGAGATCCCGCTGTTCGAGTCGGCGTGGAACTGGGACCACTTCTACCCGCTGACGGGCGACCTGACCGGACCTAACTTCGAGGCCTGGACGATGCTGGCCGCGCTGGCCCAGGCGACCCGGCGGATCCGGCTCGGCTGCCAGGTGACCGGCATGGTCTACCGCCATCCCGCGGTGCTGGCCAACATGGCCGCGACGGTGGACATCATCTCCGCCGGGCGGCTGGAACTCGGCCTGGGCGCCGGGTGGAACCAGATGGAATGCGACGCCTACGGCATCGACCTGCCGCCGCTGCGCGAGCGGTTCGACCGGTTCGACGAGGGCGTCGAGGCCATCGTCAGCCTGCTGAGCCGGACCACTACCACCTTCGCGGGGCAGTACGTCAAGCTGACCGACGCGCGGTGCGAGCCGAAGCCGGTGCAGCGGCCGCACCCGCCGGTCACCATCGGCGGCCGCGGCAAGAAGCGCACGCTGCGCACGGTGGCGCGCTGGGCCCAGCAGTGGAACGCGATCGTGCCGGACCCGGGCGAGTGGCTGGAGCTCAAGGAGGTGCTGGCCGGGCACTGCGCCGCGATCGGGCGCGACGTGAACGAGATCACCTGCTCGGTCAACGTGCGCATCGACCCGGACACCGGCCTGGAGCCCGTCGTCGCCGAGGCAACCGCCTATCGCGACGCAGGCGTCGACCTTGTCATCGTGAACCTGCCGCTTCACGCCAAGCCCGATTCACTGCGGCCGCTGGCCGAGGCGCTCTCGCCGCTGGCGTAAGGCGGCCGGCTCAATCCGCCAGGCGCTCGTGCAGGGCGCGGCTGGCGCCGGCCATCAGCGGCGGCACGCCGAGCTCGGTGAGCATCTCCGCTGCCGCCGCCATCTCGGCGCCGCGGCGCACCGCGTGCCTGCGGGTGCCGTCGGTGATCCGGTCCACGGTGGCGGCGTCGGCTGCGGCGAGCTCGGCCGCGATGTGCTCCCGCAGCCACGGCTCGTCGCCCGCGGCCCTGGCGGCCTCGAGGGCCTCGACGATCGAGGCGGCCATGCCCTTGAAAAACACGCTGCGCAGGAGTTTCTTGCTGGCCGCGAGCCCAGGCGGGCCGTCGAGCACCTCGATACCGGCGCCCAGGGGCCCGAGCAGGGCGGCGTAGCGGGCGGCCCCGGGTCCGCTGGCGAGCATCGGGACCCGCAGGCCGCGCCCGGGCACCGGAGCCATGATCGCGACGTCGGCGAACGGCACGCCCGCGTCGGCCGCGAGGCCTGCCAGCCGCCGCTTGGTGCCGGGCGAGGCGGTGTTCAGGTCGGCCCACACGACATCCGGCCGCAGCTGCCCCCCGGCGAGCAGGCCGGGCAGCCCGGCCTTGAACGCCTCGACCGCGGCCTTCGCGCTGTTGACGCTCAGCACGAGCTGCGCCGCTTGTGCCGCCTCGGCCTCGCTGGCGGTGTCCAGGATGGGTTCGGCCGCCGGGACCGCTGGGTCGTAGCCGCGGACCCGGGTCCCCGCGGCGGCCAGGTCGCGGGCAATGACCGAACCGGCCTCACCAAGGCCCAGTACCGCGATGACCAGCGTCCGCCCGTCCGGGGTCACCATGCGCGGGGCTGGTCGGCGGCGACGCCGACGCCCTCGGGCGGGGTCGCCGGGCCGCCGGGGCCAGGATCCGGGCGGGCGCGTGGGTCGGTCTCTGGCTGGCCCGCGGAACCGGACGGCTGGCCTCCGGACGGCTGGGCTCTGGCCGCTGGCCCGGCCGGGCCGGGCTGCCGGAAGTAGTCGCTGATGAGCTCGCGCTGCTGGGCCAGCAACTGGTCGAAGTGCTTGTCGACGTTCGCCTCGCCGATCGCCTCCGCGGTCAGGTACAGATCCTTGATCTGCTCGAGCTTGCGCGCGCGGTCGTACACCGACTTCGCGGGCGCGTCGTCCGCCCCGGAGTCTCCCGGCGCCTGGTCCGCGTGTGCGCCCGGCGGATCGGATGACGACACCAGGGGCTCGAACGGACCGCGGGCTTCCTCACCCGACTGCGGCGGGGCGCCGGGCCCGGCAGCACTCCCGGCCAGGTCGTACCAGTACGCGGCGTCGTTCCCGCCCGGTCCCTGCCCGGTCGCGGCGGGATCGCCCGGCTGGTCTCCGGTGTCCCGGTAGACATACACGCCGGCGGGCGGCCCGGCAGGAGGAGCCGACTCGGCGGGGCGGCCGAAGCCCGGCGGCCTGGCCCGGCCCGGCGGGCGGGCGGGGTGATCCGACGCGCGGATGACCTTCGCGTAGCCGCCGTCGAAGGGCGCGTCGTCGTCGGCCAGGCGACGGTGCCCGGGGCCATCCGCGTGACCCGGCGGCCCCGGCCGATGGCCGCCGGGGGCTCCGTACCCGGGTGCTCCGTACCCGGGTGCTCCGTATCCAGGTGCTCCGTATCCAGGTGCTCCGGGTCCGGGGGCTCCGGGGGGTCCGTATCCCGGACCGGCCGGGTTCCGTCCGGCGCCGCGGTCCCTTGTGCGCCCCGGACCCGGCGGCGGGTAGGCGGAATCGCGCGGCGGCACGGGGCCACCCGCCCGGATGGGTCCGCCGGGTCCCATGGGGCCCGGGCGCGAGGCATCACGCGGGCTCTGCCACGGACCCGCTCCGCGGGGCGGGACGGGCTCACGGCCCGGCGCGCCGTGGCGGCCTGGCATCGGGTGGCCGGCCCGCGGCGCCTCGCGGGGACGCCCGTACTCGTGCGGCGGCACGGGATGCGCCGGCTGGCCGCCCGGGCCATGGGGCATCCGGCCGGGGCCGCCTGGGTTCATGCCCGGCGGGTAGCCGGGGCGCGGAGGCTGAGGTCCGGCCCAGCCCGAGGGCGGCCGTTCCTGGCCGCGCCCGCCGGCGTGAGCCCCGCGAACCGGCCCTCCGGGAGCCGGACCGGGTCCCGTGGTGCGCAGGATCTCCGGGATGTCCTGGCCGTCTGGGGTTCCGGGCGCGCGGCCCTCCCCCGGCGGGTCGATGAGCCCGCCGGGTGTGTACACGTTCGTGGGATTCAGCAGGGGCGGCCGCCCGGAACGCGCTGCGCCGTCGCCCCTGGCGTGCCCGCCGCGCCCGCGGGAGGCCGCCGCGGGCTCGGGGCGGGGAGTTCCGCGCCGGTGATCCGCCCGGCCGGCCCGCGGCCGGGGCCTGCCCACCCGCCCGATGGCGAACACCACCACGCCGAACGCGACGCCGGCCGCGACGAGGTCGGGTCCCAGCCTGGTCTGGTGCGCGGGCTGGTGCATGGCCGTCAGGATGGCGCCGATCGCTACCGTTACGGCGGCCGCCAGCGACAGGACGACGACGAGCCGTACCCTCCTGGTCGTGGCGGTTCCCGAGCGCACTGCTCAACGATCGCATCGCGGTTAGCGGCCCGCAAGCCAAATGGCCAGCTGTAACCATTATGACCGTGATTGCAGGCAGTCACCGGCCGGCCTAATCGAGCGAATTGTGTTCGCGCTACCGCTAATGCCGCTGACCAGGCATTCGTCATTAATGAACGAACTGGGTCCCGGTGTCTGGAGTGACTGGCGATACGTTATGTACATGATCAGTCAGGCGGACAAAGCACAGCGGTTCCTGGATCTGCACCGGCCAGGTGAGCCGCTCCTGATGCCGAACCCCTGGGACCTGGGCTCGGCCAAGCTGCTCGCGTCGCTCGGCTTCGCGGCCCTGGCCACCACGAGCTCGGGCTTCGCGGCTACCCTGGGCCGCAACGACGGCTCGGTGAGCAGGGACGAGGCCATGATCCACGCCGCGGTGATCGTGGCGGCGACGGACCTGCCGGTCTCGGCGGACCTGGAGAACGCCTACGCGGACGATCCGGCCGGGGCCGCCGAGACCATGAGGCTGGCGATCGAGGTCGGCCTGGCCGGCGCCTCGATCGAGGACTTCGCCGACGAGCCCGGAATCTACGACATCGGGCAGGCGGCCGAACGGGTCGCGGCGGCGGCCGAGGCGGCCCACGCGGGCCCCGTCCGCCTGGTACTCACCGCCCGGGCGGAGAACTTCATCCGCGGCAACCCCGATCTCGCCGACACGATCGCCAGGCTCCAGGCCTACCAGGAGGCTGGTGCCGACGTCCTGTACGCGCCGGGCCTGCGCAGTTTCGAGGACATCAGCCAGGTAGTCCGCGAGGTGGACCGGCCGGTCAACGTGCTCGCCCTGGACGACACCCCGCCCGTGGCCGAGATGGCCCGGGCCGGGGTGGCCCGGATCTCCGTCGGCGGCGGGTTCGCCTTCGCCGCCCTGGGGGCGGTCGTCGCCGCCGCTACCGAACTACGCGAACAGGGAACCTACGCCTGGCGGGCGGGCGCCGCGGCCGGCGGGGCCGCTGCCCGCCGTGCGTTCGGCTGAATTATCCCGAACGGTCCCGGCGCGTGCCGCCCCGCCGGCGGCACGCCGCCCGGGCCCGGACTACACCTGCGGCATCACGTCCGAGGCGATCAGCGCCAGGTGATCGAGATCGTGCAGGTCGAGCACCTGCAGGTACGCGCGTTCGGCGCCGATCTCGGCGAACTCGGCGAGCTTGGCCGCCACCTCGCCCGGGGTGCCGCCGACGCCCTTCTCGCGAAAGTCAGCCGGCTCCCAGCCGATCGCGGCCGCCCGGCGGCGGAACTCGGCCTCGTCCTTGCCGCAGCACACGGTCTGGGCCACCGAGTAGATCAGCGAGGACGGATCACGTCCGGCGGCCTGGCAGGCCTCGCGGACGCGGCCGAACGCGGCGGCCGTG
>Ga0335082_10005912_pt1 | contig 13381 bp, 11 predicted proteins | sample Lox_Sample_41_FD_206718 | JGI IMG/M metagenome (GOLD analysis project Ga0335082, IMG submission 206718) | Soil microbial communities from Loxahatchee National Wildlife Refuge, Florida, United States - Lox_Sample_4.1 | ecosystem: Environmental > Terrestrial > Soil > Wetlands | place: USA... | reverse complement strand
CAACTGGCAGGGGTGGTCTGGAGCATGCTGCCGCGGGTGCTGGGAGGATGAGACCGTTTGCCCGACCGCTCTTCCAAGACCGAAGAACCGACGCAACGGCGCCTGCTGAAGGCGCGCCGCGAGGGGCAGTTCGCGGCTGCCCGGGAGTTGATTGCCGCATTGCAGTTCGCGGTTTTTCTGACGCTGCTGAATGCTGGGGGCGCCGCCTGGTGGCGGGGCTTCTGCTCGTCCGTCAGGGAGGTCTGGAGCGGCGCATTCCGGGGCGATCTGACGCCTGTGGACTTCGAACGAATGGTCCGCACTCTTTTCTGGCGTCATGGTGTTCCGCTGGTGGCGGCCGGGTTTGGAGTGGCAGCCGCCACGCTGGCTTTCCGGCTGGTGACCACACGATTCGGGTTCAGCTGGAAGAAGCTGGCGCCCGATCCGTCCCGGCTGAATCCGCTCGCCAAGCTCCGCGAGTTGCCACGCCAGAACCTCTCCGCCCTGGTGGAAGCGGCGGTCCTGCTTCCGCTATTCCTGTGGGCTGTATTTGTGGTGGCGCGCGAGAAACTCGAGGCTTTTCTAGCCCTCCCCATGGGCAGCATTACGAGCGGCTGTTCCTTTCTGGCCGCTTCGATCTTCGAGCTGTTCTGGAAGGCGGCGGCGCTCTTCCTGGTCTTCGGCTCAGTCGATTTCTATCGTCAGCTGCGCCGCCATCGCCAGGACCTGCGCATGAGCAAGCAGGAACTCAAGGAGGAAGCCAAGGAACTGGAAGGCAATCCGCAAATGAAGGCGCGAGTGCGACGGCTGCAGCGCGACCGCGCGCGCCGCAACATGATGAAAGAAGTCCCCAAGGCCACAGCGGTAGTGGTGAACCCGACGCACTACGCGGTGGCCATCCGGTATCGCATGGAAGATATGGCCGCGCCGGCGGTGGTGGCCAAGGGCAAGAACTATCTGGCGCGCCGGATCCGCGAAAAGGCCATCGAGTGCCAGGTGCCGATCATCGAAAATCCGCCCTTGGCGCAGGCGCTGTACAAGTCCGTCGAAGTCGGGCAGGAGATTCCCCCGCATCTGTACCGCGCAGTAGCGGAAATCCTGGCGTATGTCTTCAAGCTCATGAATGGCAGGGCGCCGGGGTAGGGCTATGACGCCGTCCAAAACGATCGTCGCGCCGACAATGCCCAAGTGGCTCGCCGCCCTGCCGCTGGGCGCGATGCGCGAAATGGCCGTGCCGGTCGCGGTGCTGGCTATTGTCATGGCGCTGATCACGCCGCTCCCGGGGTTCCTCCTGGATCTTCTGATCGTCAGTGACATTCTGATGTCGGTGACGGTGCTGATGGTAGCGCTCTACCTGGTGCGGCCGGTGGAGTTCACGTCGTTTCCCACCACGCTGCTCCTGCTCACACTGTTCCGGTTGGCGCTGAACATCTCGTCCTCGCGGCTGATCCTGCTGAACGGCAACACGGGAACGACCGCCGCGGGAGAGGTGATCGGAGCTTTCGGCAGCTTCGTGGTCGGCGGCAATTACATCATCGGCGCGGTGATTTTCCTGGTTTTGATCGCAATTCAGTACGTCGTCATCAACCATGGCGCCGTGCGCATTTCGGAAGTCACCGCCCGATTCACTCTGGATGCTCTTCCGGGCAAGCAGATGTCGATCGACTCCGACCTGAACGCGGGTCTGATCGACGAGGCCGAGGCCAAGCGGCGGCGCAAACAGCTCGCCACCGAGGCGGAATTCTACGGGGCAATGGACGGCGCATCCCGGTTCACTCAGAGGGATGCCGTAGCGAGTATTCTGATCACCGCGATCAACATCGTAGCTGGATTCCTGATCGGAGTGTTGCAGCACGGCATGGATTTCCAGAGAGCGCTCGAAACCTACACCGTGCTGACCATAGGGGACGGCCTGGTCACGGTAATTCCCGCGCTCATGATTTCGATCTCGGGCGGTCTGATCGTGACGCGCGCGAGCTCGGACGCGCGCCTGGGCACGGAATTCGCGCGGCAGATCTTCGGCAACTGGCAGCCACTGCTGCTGTCGGCGGGAGTGTTGTGTGCGCTGGCACTGCTCCCCGGGATGCCCAAGCTGCCGTTTCTGATCTTGGGCGGTGGCGCGGGTGCGGCGGCATGGCGGATGCGGAGGAATGCTCTGGCGGCACCGCAAGGGGCGTCCGCCTCGACGCAAGCCATACCAGCACGGGACAACACCGAAGCGTTGCTGCGGGTAGAACCGCTCGCCGTCGAGGTCGGACTCGGCCTGGTGCCGCTGGTCGACCGCGGACAGGATTCGGCACTGCTGCGGCGGATCGCGGCGATCCGCCGCCAGTTGGCAACCGATCTGGGCTACCTCCTGCCGCCGGTGCGCGTCGCGGACAATCTCGCGCTGCGCAGCCGCGAGTACGCAGTGTTGCTGAAAGGTGTCGAGATCGCCAGTTACGAGATGCCGCAGGGATGCGAACTGGCGATTCCCACGGGCGCCAGCGACCCGGTCCTGGAAGGCACTCCCACTCGCGAGCCGGCGTTCGGGATGAGCGCACTCTGGATTCCGGCGGAGCGGGCCGAACGGGCGCGTCATGCCGGGTTTACCGTGGTCGATCCGGTCAGCATCATGGGCACCCATCTGGCTGAGCTGATTCGCCGCCACGCGTACGAACTGTTCTCCCGCCAGGACGCCAAGCGGCTGCTGGATCGAGTGAGCGTGGAGCATCCCAAAGTCGTAGAAGACCTGGTGCCGAAGCTGATGCCGCTGGCCGTGGTGCAGCGGGTGCTGCAGAACCTGCTGCGCGAGCGCGTATCGATCCGCGATGCCGTCTCCATTCTGGAAGCGCTGGGCGAAGCGGCCGCCGCGACGCGCAACCCCATTCTGCTGACCGAGTACGTACGCCAGGTGATCCGCCGCGCGGTGGTGAAGCCGTACCTCAACCGCTCGGGCGAACTGCCGGCCTGGTTCCTGGATCCGGGGCTCGAGCAGGCTATTGAATCCGCCGTGGACCACGGCGAACAGAACAGCCATCTGTCGCTCGCCCCGCAGGCCGTCCGCGACATCCTCAACCGCATCGCGTCCCGCATGGGCGCGCCGGAGATGCCGGTGGTGGCGATCACGTCATCCGGTTCCCGATACTTCCTGCGTCAGATGGCAGAAGTCGCGATTCCCAACCTGATCTTCCTGGCACACAACGAGGTTCCGCCGGGCACGCGGGTGCACTCGCTGGGCACGATCGCCTGAGCCTACAGGAAAACTGCCCAAGCGCCGATAGATCCTGCGTACGCCCGGGAGCGGGCGGCAGGGCCTCGGGAGAAGCGAATCGATGAGGATCAAGTCCTATTTTGCCCCGGCGGTGGAAGACGCCATTGCGCAGGCGCGGCAGGAATTGGGCGAGGACGCAATGCTGGTGAAGACGCGCCGGTCGATGCCGGAGGCCGGCCACCTTGGTGAATACGAGGTGATCTTCGCGGCGGATGTGCCCGACGCGGCGGTGGAAGACCCGCCCGGGACGCCGCCGGCACAGCGAACCTCCCGTCCCAGTTCGGACCGCCTGTCGCTGGAGATCGCGGATTTGAAGCGGGAACTCGAAAGCATGCGCCGCAGCCTGGCCTCATCAGTGTTCGCCTCGCCGCACAGCCTGGAAGGCTCCAGCGATGCCGCTGGCGCCTTCGCCGCGCTGGTAGCCGCCGACGTCGTGCCGGAGTTGGCTCGTGATCTGGTGGACGCTGCGGAAAAGCGCCGGTCGGCAACCGCCCGCGGCGGCCAGGCGAGTGCGCTCCAACTGGAACCGATCGAACCCTGGCTGGCGGAAGAAATCGATGCGCGGGTGACGGTCCAGCCGGAACTGGGGCGGGGGGGCAGGCCGCGAGTCGTGGCGCTCGTCGGTCCCCCGGGATCCGGGAAGACCACCACACTGATCAAACTCGCGGTGAACTTCGGGCTGGCATCACGACGTCCAGCGCTGCTGCTTTCCACAGATACTCACCGGATTGCCGCCGCAGAACAACTGCGGTGTTATGCGGCGATTCTCGGCATCGGATGCCAGGTGCTCGAGACTCCAACCGCGTTAGCGCAAGCCATTGAGGAGAACGCCGGTAAAGATTTGATCCTCATCGACACCCCGGGCCTGGGGACCGGGGAGCTGGAAATGGCCACGGGACTGGCGCGGCTGCTCGCGGCGCGCAGCGATATCGATACGCACCTGGTCCTGCCGGCCTCGACGAAGTCCGGCGATTTGGCCCGTGCCGCCGCGGCGTACGAAATCTTCGCGCCACAAAAACTGCTGTTCACGAAGCTGGATGAGACCCAGACCTTCGGGTCCATCCTCAACCAGGCGATTCGAGCCGGTAGGGCGCTCTCGTTCTTCACCACAGGACAGCGCATTCCAGAAGACCTGGAAACAGCAACGCGCCGGCGCGTGACGGAACTGGTGCTGCCGGGACGTCGCGCCGCGCCGGCGCCGGAAGCGTGCACGGCGGCCTAAGGAGATGAGCATGCCTTATCAGAGTGCAGCGGCCGAACCGGTCGACGAAGCGGAACGGGAGCGGCTCATTCTCGAACACCTGCCACAGGTCCGTTTGATCGCCCGGCGCATCCAGGAGAGGCTGCCGGAGAACATCGCCCTGGAAGACCTGGTCTCCACGGGCGTCATCGGCCTGATCTCCGCAATTGACAACTTCGATGCGTCTCACAACGTCAAGCTGAAGACGTACGCGGAGTACAAGATCCGCGGCGCGATTCTGGACAGCTTGCGCGGGCTGGACTGGGCGCCCCGGCAGAAGCGGCGCCAGGCCAAGCAAATCGAAGCGGCGGTCGCCACTGCCGAACAACGGCTGCAGCGGGCCCCGGTGGAAGAAGAGATCGCGGCGGAACTGAAGATTTCGATCGAGGAATACCGCTCCTGGTTGGTCGAGATCCGGGGCCTGAACATCGCCAGCCTGGAATGCGCCGCGCCGGAGAGCGGCAAGGATCTGCTGCAATATATCCCCGACGAAGGCGAGCTCCAGCCTGCGGCGCTGCTGGAGCGCGCCGAACTGGAGCGGTTGCTGGCGCAAGGGATTGAAGGGATCCCGGCGATCGAGAGAACGGTCCTCGGTTTGTATTACCAGGAGGAACTGACCCTGCGCGAAATCGCGGAGATCGTGAAGCTGCATGAGTCGCGCATCTCGCAGTTGAAGAGTCAGGCGATCCTCCGCCTGCGCCATTATCTTGGTTCGCGATGGCCGGCTGAGAAGGGGGCGATGGTGGCATGATTCCGCAGGGGCAGAGCGAGCTGGCGCGCGGCATCCTCGATCGGTGGACCGAGAACCTGGCACAGGTTCTGGAATCCATGACGGACCGTCGGCCGAAAGTCCAATGGCATCAGGGGACCGGGTCGCGGCCAGTGGATGCTGGCGGGCAACCGCTGCTGTGGTGGGAGCAGCCGTTCCGGGGCGGTCCGCAGATGTCGGTATGGGTAGGGGCGCCGCGGGCACTGTGGGAATACGCCGGGACCCTCACCCTCAAGGCCGCTGGCATGGAGGATGTGGTCGAGACCGAGGCCCGGAACACATGGTTCGAGATCGTGGGACAGTCGCTTGGCCAGATGGCACAGTCTATCGGAGCGGTCCTGGGCCACGAGGTCGGGTGCGACGGTGGGGTTGAGCGGGAGCCGGAGCCGCAGGCGACGGAATGGGCGTCGGTTACGATGCAGTTCCCGGAAACCGACCTGCCGCCGGGCACCATCGTGATGGCGCCCGCGCTGCTCACCGCGCTCACGGCAACCCGGGTGACGCCTCAATTGGAAGAAGTTGCGCCTGAGGCTCCGGAGGAACATCCCGACCCGCCCTCGCGCACGATGGAACTCCTTCTCGATGTCGATCTTCCGGTCAGCATCTCCTTCGGCAAGACCCAGCTTCCGCTGCGGGACGTCTTGAAGCTGATGACCGGGTCCATCGTAGAGCTGAACCGGGGTGTGAACGATCAGGTGGACGTTCTGGTCAACCATTGCCTGGTCGCTCGGGGCGAGGTAGTCGTCGTGGAAGGAAACTACGGTGTCCGGATTCAGGAAATTGCGATCCGGCGCGAGAGACTGCGGAGTATACAATGACCGCCGTGTTGGTAGCCGCGGTGCTCTGCGGTTTGGTGCTGGCCCTGCTCGCATTCAGCCTGTTCGCACTCTTCCGCGTGCGGCTTGTGGCGGATGCAGTCCGGCGGGAGGTGCACGAGGCGAATCTGGCCCGGGACTCCGTGATCGAAACGCTCGGCAGCAGGATGGATGCCCTGTCGGTGCGAATTGAGGAACTTCGGACGATTCCGCACGGTTCGGTGGCGTCCCCCGAAAGAGGCGGCATCAACCTGAGCCGCCGCTCCCAGGCGCTCCGTCTGCACCGTCGCGGCGAGCCCGCCGGCCAAATCGCCGTGGCCCTGGGAATCCCGGTCCAGGAGGTGCAACTTTTAATCAAAGTCCATGAGATCGTCATGAGTACGGTGTAAGCTGACGGAATGTCCGAAATCCTGCTCGCCCATGCCTCGGCGCTGTCCCATAATGGGGATAGCGTATGACGGTGGAAATCGAAGGCGTTACCCTGCATCTGGCCCACCCTGATGAACTGGCCGTGCAATGGGTGGGGCAGGACGAATTGATGCGGCATCTGCTGGCCGCCTGGATGGTAGTGAACGAACAGGACCTGCCGATGAACCCGCGGCTGCTCGGGAAGCCGGGAGTGGGCAAGACCACTCTTGCCTATGCGGCGGCAAAACGGATGGGCCGCGAGGTTTACATCCTTCAGGCAACGCTCGACACGCGGCCGGAAGACCTGCTAATCACGCCCGTCATCGAAGGGGAAGGGAAGCTGCGGTACGTCGCGTCACCCTTGGTGACCGCCATGCTGCGCGGTGGAATCGCCATCCTCGACGAGGGCAACCGCATGAGCGAGAAGAGCTGGGCCAGCCTGGCTCCGCTGCTGGACAACCGCCGCTACGTCGAGTCGATCGTCGCCGGAATCAAGATCAAGGCGCACCCGCAATTCCGGCTGGTAGCAACGATGAATGACGATGCGTCCACCTTCGAGCTGCCGGAGTACATCCATTCGCGTCTGCAGCCGCAGATCTTCATCGATTTTCCGGAGCGGGATGAGGAGCTGCACATCCTCCGGGAGAACCTGCCGTTCGCCGAAGAGCGCATTCTCCATTACGTCACCGATTTCCTGCAAATGGCCCATGCGGCCGACGAGCGCTACACGGTGCGGGATGGCATCAATGTCGCCCGGTTCGCCATCAAGCTGAAAAGCCTCGCTACGCAGCGAACCCATGAAACCGAGGCGCTGGAGATCGCGGTGGTCCAGGTCCTGGGAGAGGAAGCGCTGCGCTATGCCCGAAGCATTCGACCGTCCGCTTTCTGACCCGGCGAGCCTGCGGCGTGGGCGGTTTACCTATTTCCCCGTCGTGCCCGGGCGGCTCGAGTTCTCCGTCGAGGTGCGGCAGGCGATCCTGCGTGAGCGTCCTCAGGTGATCGCCGTGGAGTTGCCCGCGACGCTGCGGCCGGCCTGGCTCCGGGCGGTGGACAGGCTGCCGGAGATGTCTCTCATCTTTTATCCCGACGAGAGTGCGGGGGACGATCAAGCCATCTATGTGCCGGTCGAACCGGCGGACCCGTTCACTGAGGCGATCCGCACCGGTGTCGAGATTGGCGCCGAGATCGTCTTCGCCGACCCCGAGGCCGGCGAACGCCCTCATCTCAAGGATGCCTATCCCGACACATATTCCATCCGCCACATCGGGGTCGAACGCTACGTGGAGGCCTATCGGATCTACCCGCAGCCGCGGTCGGAGGAGATCGCGACCCATGCCGGCGGGATCGCCTGGAAGCTGCAGGGCGCCGACCCAGAAGCCAGGGTGATGGTGGTGGTCTCGCTCAACCTTCTCGATCCGGTGCTGGATGCCATGGAGGAGCCCCAGGCGGAGCCGCTCCGCCGGGTGAAGCGCGAGGGCGTGGAGCTGTTCAACCCGCATCCGGAGTCGCTTGGAGAGATTGCGCTGGAATACCCCGCCCTCCAATGGCGCTACGAGCAGTTCCGTGAGTTGCTCACCGATGCGAACCTCGTCGACCGCCGCCATGCCCAGCTTGCCGTGTTTCGTGACGCGGAGAAGGAATACGAAGCCAGCACCGGGGAGCGCGTCGCCCATTGGCAGAGACGCCTGCTGGCCCGGTACGCGCGGAACCTCGCCCTGGCGGGTCAGGACCTGGCGGCCGGGATCTATGACCTGACCGTGGCCGCCCGCGGCGTGGTTGACGACAACTTCGCGTGGAATGTGTGGGAAGCGGCGAGCCACTATCCGCCGCAAAAAGTCGAGTCCGACGTGATGACCGTCCGGGTCTCGGGCGACGAGGTCTGGATGGACACGCGGCGCATCCGCCTGCGCCGGCGCCTGCCCAGCACCAAGCGGCGGATCCGTCCCGCAGGGTTGAAGGAGCGTAAGAAGGAAAAGGTTCCCGGTGAGTGGGCGAGCGAGCTGAACGGCACCAGCATCTGCTCCTATCCGCCGGAGGATCTGATTGTCGAGGACTACGGCCGCTTTCTCAAGAAGAAAGGAAAGAGCATTCTCTCCGAGGAGCGGGTCCGCGTGGAACCGTTCACCACATCAATTCTCGACGGGGTGGACATTCGGGAGACGATCCGGAAGTGGTACGAGGGCCGGATCTACGTGCGGCAGTATCAGAAGATTCATGGCGAAGTGGGATCGGTGGTGGTCATCTTTGACGAAGACCGTGACAATCGCTACCCGTACATGACCACGTGGCTCGGCGAGAACCAGAACGAATCGGACATGGCGTTCTACTCCACATTCCCGTTCGACAATCTGGTCGGGCCGGGGATCGGACGAGCCGAGTACGGCGGTTTTCTAATGAGCCTGCCTCCGCGGCGCATGTATGACGTGTGGCAGGATGCCGACTACGAGTTTGCCGAGGCGAAATCGGAACGGCTGCTTTTGGCCGGGATCGATTATTCCATCCACCGCTACGTCGTGTATGTCGCTGCGAAGCCTCCGCGGAGCATCTTCCGTGCCATCGCTTCCCGCGCGGGGCGGACAATCATCTATCTTCCGATCGGCCAGCTCTCGCCGGTGTCGCTCAAGAAGATCCGCGTGGTGCACGTGCTGGACGGCTACGACAAGCGGGAAATCGCCAAAGACTACCTGTGGTGAGCGCCTCAGACCGCTTGAGCGGCACTTGCCTCCAGGGTGCGGATCTTGGCCGAAAGTGTCGTCCGTTTCAGGCGCAGCATGCGGGCAGCGGCCTTCTTGTTGCCTCCGGTTTTTTCGAGCGCCTGCTGCAGGATGCTTCGTTCAATCGCGGCCAGGGTCTCTTCGTAATCCAGGCCGCTGTCGGGTACGGAGACGACCCGTCCGGGCATCACAGAGGCAAGGGATCGTGGCGGCACGGACGCTGGATCGGGGAAATCCTCCGCGGTCAGCCAGGCACGGTCGCCGCTCAGAACCACAGCCATCTCCACGGCATTTTCGAGCTCGCGCACATTTCCCGGCCAGAAATGCAGGCATAGTCGTGACGACGCATCGGTTGCCAGTCGCTTGAGCGGGACATCTTCAAGGCGGCAGATCTTCTCCACGAAATGCTCGGCCAGGAGGGGAATGTCTTCCGGGCGGTCCCGCAGCGCCGGCATGTGGATCGGCACGACATTGAGGCGATAGAAAAGGTCTTCGCGAAACCTTCCCTGTTCGATGCGCCGCACCAGATCGCAGTTCGTTGCGGCAATGACGCGCACGTCCACCCGCACGGTCTCGGAGCTTCCCAGGCGTTGAAACTCGCGCTCCTGAAGCACGCGCAACAACTTGGCCTGCAGATCGAGGGGAAGGTCGCCGATTTCGTCCAGAAAGAGGGTTCCGCGATGTGCCTGCTCGAACCGGCCCACCCGGTTCTGGATCGCGCCGGTGAATGCACCCCGGACGTGCCCGAACAGTTCGGACTCCAGGAGGTGGTCGGGCAAGGCACTGCAGTTCAGCGCGACCAGGGGCGCGTGCCGCCGGGGTCCGGAAAGGTGAAGGGCCGTTGCCGCGAGTTCCTTGCCGGTGCCTGTTTCGCCAGTGATCAGGACCGTAGCGCGGCGGCAGCCGACCATTCCGATAATGTGGGCAACCTGCCGGATGGCGGGGCTCCGCCCGACCAGGAGCTCTTCCCAGTCAGGCCGCCCGGCGGCCCCGTCCGTTGCTTTGAGCTCCATGGCGATTCCAAACCAGCAATCGACGGACGCCGCGAAAACTTTAGGGCGGCGGTGCCGTGGAAATCGATCCTGTACCGCCTAAAGAAGATGGCGGATGCAGCCGATATGTACAGCGATGGCGAAGTGGGGCATATGAAGATCTACGACCACAGTCTGACGGGAACGGCCGCCAGCGATGTCAGCCGTTCACAGGAAACGCACAAAACGGAGGGCGCGCGCGAACCCGGGTCGTCGGCGCCGGCTACAGGGGACCGGGTGGAGTTTTCAGGAAGCCTGGGAGCGCTGTCGCGAGCCGTTTCGGCAGACCAGTCGGCCCGTGCAAGTCGCATTCAGGCCCTGACTTCCCAGGTACAGCAGGGAACTTACCAGCCGGATTCCCGGGCTATCAGCCGCGGGATGGTCGCCGACGCGCTGGCAGGCCGATGAGAGGTTCTGTCATGACCGAGAATATGCCGGAAGCCGGAGAGATGTCGGACATTCGCGCCGGGCTGGACGAGGTTTGCGCGCTTTTGGCGAAGCCTTCACCGCAAGCGTTGGATTCCGCGGCCGCGATTCTCAGTGGGGTTGTCGCGGACCTGTCCGCTGCCCGCCGCCGGCGCGGCCGTCATGCGCAACGGGACGAGTATCGTGGCATTCGGCGTGCGTCACGGCTCGCCCGCATTCTACTTGAAAAGGCTGCGGCCTATCACGCGGGGTGGAACGCCTGGCTGGGAAGCCTCACTGGGGGTTACTGCCCTGGAGGCGCTGCAGCGGCGCCTATGGCGCGCGGACGAATCTCGATCGAGGGATAGCTATGGGTGACTTGTTCAGCTCCATGCTGACCACCTCGGGCGCCCTGCAGGCTTACGGGCGAGTGCTCCAGGTGGTCCAGAACAACGTGGCAAACTCCTCGACACCTGGCTACGCCAAACAGGAGCAGGTACTCGAAGCAATGCCCTTCGACACGACCGGCGGGCTGTCCGGCGGTGTCCAGGCGGGAGCGATACAGAGCGCCAGAAGCGATTATGCCGACCAGGCCGTTCGCCGGGAGACGACCCTGCTCGGGCAGGCGCAGCAGGATGTCAACAGCCTGAGTTCGCTCCAGACCTACTTCGACATTTCGGGCGACACTGGAATTCCGAAAGCCCTCAACGACCTGTTCAGCAGTTTTTCAGACTGGGCGCAAACGCCGGACGATGCGGTCGCACGAGAGACCGTTCTGCAACACGCCGCCGACGTCGCGACGGCCTTTCAGCAATCAGTGGCCAACGTCGCGGGCGCCGCGCAGGACACAGAGACGCAGATCACGAAGACTGTTGCCGATATCAACGAATTAGCCGGCAATCTGCGCGATTACAACGTAGAGGTCCTCAGCGGCAGGAAGGGTGATGCCGGTCTGGACGCACAAATCCACTCCACGCTGGAGGAACTCTCACAGTATGGTGATATCACCGTGTTGCCTCAAAACGATGGCGCGATGACGGTTTTGCTGAACGGCCAGACCCCGCTGGTGGTCGCCGATCACCAATACGAGATCTCGACGGCTCCCGTGGTGCCAGACAACCCACCGCCGACGAACCCCGGAGGACGGGCCGCGATGCATATCTTCGCAAGCGACGGCACCGACATCACTTCGGCGACCACGGGCGGGCAGTTGGGATCGCTTCTCGATTTTCACAACCGCATCCTCGCCTCGTATCTGGGAGACGCCTACCAGGAGGGCGATCTCAACCAGTTGGCGCAGCAGTTTGCAGACCGGGTCAATCAATTGCTGACCGCGGGAGACATCTCGGATGGGTCGCCGGGCGTGCCGCTGTTCAGCTACGACACAACCAATCCTTCGAACGTGGCGGCGAGCTTGTCCGTGGCCACTGGGATGACGGCCGATCAGTTGGCGGCGATAGACCCCGGGCCGCCATACGCCGCAAACGGAACTGCCCTGGCGCTCTCGAATCTGGAAAAACCCCAGAGCGCGGCAGACGAAATCGACGGCCAGAGCTACAGCGAATTCTACGGCTCGCTCGCCTCGCGTGTAGGGGACAATCTCAGCCAGGCCAGCAACCAGTTGCAGGTGCAGCAGTCCGCGGTGGCGCAGGCGAAGAACCTGCAGCAGCAGATGTCCGGTGTTTCTCTCGACGAGGAAGCCAGTCTGATGCTTCAGTTCCAACGGAGCTATGAAGCCAACGCCCGTCTGTTGACCGTCATCGACCAGCTCACCGAAGACACGATCAACATTCTGCCGACTTAAGGAGAGAGCATGATCAGCAGCCTCGATGGCAGCTCGCAATTGTTTCTGGCCGACCTCAACAACGTCCAGCAGCATCTCGCCAAAATCAACCGCGAGATTACGTCGGGGTTGAAGATCACGCAGGCATCGGATGCCCCGGATCAAATCGAATCGCTGCTGCAATTACGCGCCGACGAGCAGCACAATCAGCAGATCCAGACCAACCTGGGTGTCGCGCAAACGAACGCGCAGGCCGCGGATGACGCCCTTACTTCCGCAATTCAGCTGATGGATCGCGCCGTGACGCTGGCGGCGCAAGGCGCCAGTTCCACCACCGACACCGCGGGCCGGCAGAGTCTGGCCCAGGAAGTGCAGTCGCTGCAGGCGCAAATGGTCTCCTTGAGCCAGACCACGGTGCAAGGTCGCTACATCTTTAGCGGGGACAGCGGCCAGACGGAAGTTTACGCTTACGATCCGGCAGGAACCAACGGCGTCGATCAACTCGCGACTGTTTCGTCCACGCTGCTGGTGGAGCACCCAGCCGGCGGTTCCTTCCTAGCCGCCAAAACGGCGACGGAAATCTTCGACCTGCACAACAGCGACGGCACCGTCGCATCCGGCAATGTCTTCGCCGCGCTGAACAGTCTCGAAACAGCACTGACGGCTGACGATCCCACGGGCGTTGCGAACGCCAGCGACGCAGTCAAGGCCGCCTCCGCGCACCTCAATTCGATGCAGGCATTTTACGGCGCCGTAGAGAGCCGCATCCAGGATGCGCAGACATTCGCCGGACAGTACGATACGCAGTTGCAGACGCAGCTCAGTCAGAAGCAGGATGCGGATGTCGCCGCGGACGCCCTGGATCTGAGCCAGACGCAAATCCACATGCAGGCGGCATTCGAGATGCAGGCATCGATGCCTCGTAAAAGCCTGTTTGACTATCTCGGCTGAGCCTCAGCCGAAAAGGTGCGGGACGAAGCGGCT
>Ga0335082_10005911_pt1 | contig 13381 bp, 8 predicted proteins | sample Lox_Sample_41_FD_206718 | JGI IMG/M metagenome (GOLD analysis project Ga0335082, IMG submission 206718) | Soil microbial communities from Loxahatchee National Wildlife Refuge, Florida, United States - Lox_Sample_4.1 | ecosystem: Environmental > Terrestrial > Soil > Wetlands | place: USA: Florida... | reverse complement strand
CGGCGTGGTGTTTGGAATGGCGGGTGGATTGTCGGCGACGCGCGTTTTGCAAGCAGAGCTGTTCGAGACGGCGCCGACCGATCCGTTGGTCTTTTCGGCTGTCGTGGCGCTGTTGATCGTTACGGGCGTCGCCGCAGCATGGTTGCCTGCATGGCGAGCGACGCGCATCGATCCGTCGGAAGTGCTTCGCGCTGAGTGAAACCGCTATTCCTGGCGTAGCGCGACGATTGGGTCCACACGTGCTGCTGCGCGTGCCGGGAGAATCGCGGCGAGTATCACGGCGGTCAACAGAACCAGCGCTGCGATGACGAACGTGATGACGTCGGCCGGTTTGACGCCGTAGAGAAATCGAGCAAGGACTCGGGTCATCCAGAGCGCACACAGTACTCCGGTGAAAACGCCACCTATGGCGAGGCCCAGACCCTGGCTTACGACCATTCGCATCAGATCGCTAGAGCGGGCTCCAAGCGCCATCCGAACGCCGATTTCATTGGTCCGCTGAATCACCGATTGGGCCATAACCCCGTAAATGCCAATCGAAGCCAGAAGCAGCGACAGCACAGCAAAGGAGCCGAGCAGCCGCGATCGGATTCTGGGTTGCCGCAATGCCTCGTCCACCATCTCCTGAAGCGTTTTCAGCCGGCCGAGCCGTAGCGTGGGATCGACGGATTTTAATGTCGCTTTGACACCCTCGGCGGTGAGTCCGCCTCCGCGAACGATCATCCAGATCTCGCGCGCTACCGGGGAGACGTTCTCATCGGCGGCCTGTTGCGATGGCGTGAACGTCTGCGGCCCGGTCAGCCATTCGAGTGTGTTGTAGAAAGTGTAGGACGTATCGCCGACGACACCGATGATGGTTCGCCACTCGTTTTCTCCCGCCAACTTCAGCCGGTGCCCGATCGCATCGCCGTCACCGAACCATCGCCGTGCGAAATCCTGACTAACGATGACTACTTTGGCGGATTTGTCAGTATCGTACTCGTTGAAAAGCCGCCCTGCGATCAGCGGAATTTTGAGCGTCGTGAAGTAGCCGGTGCTCACGGATTTCCGCGCGGCTTTTGGCGCTCGTTCCGGCGTTGCTTCTGGCTCTCCATCAATCGATAGACGATCCTCAAAGCCGCCACCGAGTGGGGAGGCATTGCTGATTGCTGCGTCTTCGACCCCGGGCAGCGACTGCATCTTGTAAATGAGCCGGTCGTAAAGCTGGTGGCGCTGTGGCACATCGTTCCAACGATCCTTCGGGATCGCTACGTTTGCGACCGTAATTCCCGGCACGCGGAACCCCAGCGGATAGGACTGCAGACGCGCCAGTGTTTCCATCAACAGCGTGGCACCAACGACAAGAACGAGCGATAGAGCGATTTGACCTGTTACCAAAAGCCCTCGCGATCGCATGGCGCCTTGACTGCCCGCGATGTTGCGCGCCGATGTTTTCATCGCCTGATGCAACCCCGTCCCCGCCGCCTGGAAGGCCGGAAGCAAACCGAAGATCACCGTAGTCAAGACCGTGGCCAGGAGCGTAAAGGCGAGCGCCCGACCGTCGATAGAGATCGGGTTCGGAGGCGTCCTTCCAAACAGATTCGTCGCGCGAACGACCTGGATAGCTCCATAGGCCAGCAGTACGCCACCTATTGCTCCCGCCGCTGCGATCACGGCGCTTTCAGTCCACAACTGCCTTACGATTCTGCCGCGGCCGGAGCCGAGCGCCCAGCGGACCGCGAACTCACGTTGGCGCCGCAGGTTGCGGCCCAACAGCAGACTGCCGACGTTGGCGCAAACAATCAGCAGGACGAAGCCGAGCGCCGTTGCACTCAACCACAGGGACGACCGGATGCTGCGAGTGTTGTCGAGTTGCAGGTTCGCCGCGAGAACCGTGTAGCCTTTCGGGTTGTCGGGGTAGCGCTTGTCGACACTGGCCTGAATCGCCGCGAGGTCTGCCTGTGCCGTAGCAATTGTAATACCGGGCTTCAAACGGCCGATCGCCGCCAGAGGACCGAACCCTCCCGCGCTGTACGGTTTCTCGTCGCTCGGCATGAGAGTGAACAGTTGCGTATCGCGGTCCTGCTCGATCATGCGCAGGTCGAAGTGCGGCGGCATTACTCCGATGATCTGGTAGGTCTTGGGGCCAAGGCCGATTTGTCGGCCGATAATATCCGCTGCTCGTCCGAAACGGCTTATCCAAAACGCGTGCGTGATTACGGCGACCGGCGGCCCGGAAACATCTTCCGGACGAAACGTTCGTCCTCGCTCTGGCTGCACACCCAAAGTGTCGAACAGGTTCTCGGAGACGATCATGCCGAAGACGCCGTCACTTTTTTCGGTCGCTTCAAAGCTACGCCAAAAGACGGCTGCGAGGTTCATGAAGGAACGATTTTGCCGGCGCCATTCATCCCAATCGCGATAACCGGCGAAGATCTTGGGTTCCGTGGGAGTTTTGATCTCGCTCTTGAGGACAATCGCCAGCCGGTTTGGTTCGGGGAAATGCAGCGGTTCCAGAAGCCAGGCATCAATGATGCTGAACATCGCTGTGTTCGTCCCGATTCCCAGCGCGAGCAACAGTAAGAGGAAGAAGGTGAACCCTGGAGTTCTGCGCAAAATACGGCAGGCGTACTTTAGATCCGAAATCATCCTGTCACGTCCAAGAATATGATGACGCACAAGGCACTATTGTGTAAGGTTTACACTCGGAACTGGAGGAATTCAAATCATGTCCGAGAAGCCGACGTCCGTTCTGCATCCGCCCACTGAGGTTCTGACGCGGGGCTTCGACCCCAGCCTTTCGGTCGGTTCGGCGCGACCCGCCGTATTTCGCAGTTCGACGTACGTGTTCTCGAGCCCCGAGGCGGCGGAACGCGCGTTCGACTTGATGGCTGGCCGCGCCAAGCGGTTGCCTGACGAAAGTCCCGACCTGGTGTATTCCCGGTTCAATCATCCGAACGCCGAGATTCTGGAGGACCGGCTTGTGCCTCTCGAGGCCGGAGCGCACGCTGCTCTGGTTTTCAATTCGGGCATGGCGGCGATCATGACGGCTCTGCTTACCTTCGCGCATCCAGGACAGACGATTGTCTACACGGTACCGATTTATGGCGGAACGCAGCATCTCATTCAGGATTTTCTCCAGACACTCGGCATCCTTGGGATACCGGTGACCGCGGGCAAGACGCAGGAGATCGATGATGCGATTCGGTCGGCCCAGAATGTCGCCATCGTGTTGATTGAGACGCCGGCCAATCCGACGATCATTATGACCAGCATTCGACAGGCTGCCGATACTGCTGCGTCCCTGCGGCCGAAGCCGGTGGTGATGGTGGACAACACGCTGCTTGGGCCGACGTTCCAACATCCGTTGATGCTTGGGGCGGATCTCTGCCTCTACTCGGCTACCAAGTACCTTTCGGGACTGAGCGATATGATTGGCGGCGCCGTGGTTGCGAGCGATCCGGATCTAATTCGTAGGATGCGCAGCAAGCGGAGCCTCTTCGGTAACATTTTGCAGCCCGATGAATGCTGGATGTTGGATGGCCGGCTGCCTACCGTCGCGCTGCGCATGAACCGATCGAGCAAGAATGCCGAACGGATCGCTGACCGATTAGCACGGCATCCGAAGGTGGCGCGGGTGCTATATCCAACGCTCCTTACCGATCCGGAGCAGGTCCGCATCACCAAAGAGCAGTGTGATTTTCCGGGTGGGATGTTGTCGCTCGATCTGCGCGGGGGCAAGCCTGCGGCTTTCGAGTTTCTGCGCAATCTTCGCATCGCGCACAATGCAGTGTCGCTCGGTGGAGTGGAGACGTTGGTTTGTCATCCGAAGTCGACGACACATTCCGGGTTTACGGAAGAGGAGTCTGCTCAAGCGGGAGTTACCGACGGGCTGGTGAGGATTTCGGTCGGCATTGAAGATTGGCGCGATTTATTGGCGGATTTCGAGCAGGCGCTGGATTTGGTGTAACAGGTCTTGGCCACGGATGGGCACGGATAAACGCGGATAAGAAGAAATGTTTGATCGGCGTTTATCAAGCGGTTATCGCTATTGGCCGCGAATTTGAAACTTCAGCACTGCTTTGCCTAAATGGATTTCGTCGCCCGGCAGCAGTTTCGTGCCGCGCGTGTCGCGGTGGACTTCTTGCCCCATGCCGTCGCGCACGATCCATAAGCCGCAGTTGCTTTCTGATTTGTTGCCGCGCTGATACCAGCGATCATTGAACAGACGATATTCGCCCGTGCTCTTGTCGTAGTGAATATGCGCGTGCTCGCGCGAGACCGTGCGATTGATGGGAGTGTCTTCGGCGAATGTCAGATCGTTGCGGCGGGACAGCCCTTCCGACTTGAACACATCAACCAAGCGGCCAATATTGACGCGCGTTTTTAGCAGTGGAATTTCGGTCTTGTTGGCGACACCGGACACGACGACTAGCTTCGCAATACGACGAGCGGGCGCTGGTTCGGGCTCTGGAGCGTCTTCCGCGAGGGTTTCGATATGCAGCCACTGATCGTCAATGACGTCGCCACCAACGCTGATTTCAACTCGCAGGTCATCCGGAAACCGGCAAGCATCGCGAGTGAGCGCCTTGCGCACTTCCTCCTCGAAGAACTGCCGGAAGAACGCTCTTTCGAAAACAGCCGACTCGGTGTCATTGCCACGGATGGCGATGCGCACGACGTTATATGGGAATAGAGCCTTGCCTCCAGCTCGCTGTATTTTCTTGCGGACATCGTCAAGCACGGCGATGCGGATCTCGGCCACCTCCGGCGAATCGCCGATGGTTTGCGCCATCGCGCCGAATGGCGCTTCGAAAACGGTGCGGCCAAAGCGTTCGATGATCTCGGAAATTCTCATTTCTTTTCTCCGATCAGTCCCAGCTCGGCGGCGGCATCGACGACTTCACGCGCGATCGGCGCTGCGGTCGTTCCACCGTAGCCGCCATGCTCAACCACAACAGCGAAAGCGATGGACTTCGACCTGTCGCCGTCATAGGGCGCAAACCCGGCGAACCAGGAATGCGGCATGCCTTCGTCCAATTGCGCCGTGCCGGTCTTGCCCGCCACGCTGATCGTCTCGCCCTTCATTGCCTTGCGCCCCGTTCCTTCCATCACGACCAGGCGCATCGCGCGCGCCAGGAATCCCGCGCGATCGGAGTCGAGAATTGTGCGCGGAGGGTTGGTCCGGGAATTGCTGCTGTCGAGCACCCAACGGCCTTCCGGCATCGCGCCGTTCGCTGCAATCGTCGCGGCGACGCGCGCCATTTTGAACGGCGTTACCAGAACCGGCCCCTGACCGTACGATGCGAACGGCATGGCAGCTTGCAGATCCGCAACGCTGCCTGCGGGAATGTCCAAGAGTTTCGCCGTGTCGCTGAGCTGTTTCGCCCCCACCGAGAAAACTCCGAGTTGTGCGAAGTAGGCATTGCAGGAAACGACGATCGCGCGTTCCATGCTCAGCGTTCCATGCGCGGAATCGCCGACGTCGTCGCGAATGGGTTTGCGCACGCCGGGGATTACCGCGCCGACACGACCATCGGGAAGGCGACGGCAACTGAACTTTTGATCGGCTAACTTCGGATTCAAGCGAAGCGCTGCGATAGCTGTGACCAGCTTGAACGTGGATCCTGGCGGATAGAGCGCATATCGCGCCCGATCGAACAACTCTTCGACGTCTGCAGGCGCGCTGGCCGGCGCTGGTTCACTCACCAACGCCAGAACATCGCCACTGCCAGGGTTCATCACGACCACCGCGCCATTGTCGCGATGGGCCTTTGCGAGATGTTCTTCGAGCGCCTTCATCACGCGCACCTGCAAGCGAATATCGATGGACGCCGTGACGGCTCGATCGCGAGCCATCAGCTTCGCGATGTCCGGATTACCCGGCTGGTGACGGTAGCGAATGAGCGGCGCAAGCTCGGTGTAATCAGTGAAGCCTTGCAGTTTGACGTTCGAGTCGTGCTCGATCAACGATGCGTTGGTCGCGTGGAAATTCTCACCGGTGCGCCAATCACCGAGCAGGTGCGCCGTGGCAGGGCCAAACGGATAATGCCGGTTGTCCAGGCGCGAGCAGGCGCTGTCGATGGATATGCCGAGCTTCTGATAATCCGCACGACGCTTTTCCAATTCCGTCCAGTCGCTAGTCGCGAGCAGTACGCCGTTGCGGTCGAAGATATTACCGCGCCGGATTTCGTGTGCCAGCGAGTTCAGACGGGGATTGTGCTGCGCCCGCTTTACGCCGTCGTCTTCGAAGACTTTGGCGTCGCGCGCAAGGAACTCGCGGTCGTGCGCGACCTGATAGTATGCAGCAAACCCCGCGAGCGTTATGGCGCAGAGGCCTAGAACTGTCGCCAACGCGCGGATCGGCTTGCGGAACGGCTCATCGGTTGCGGCTGCACGGGAATGATTGGAGACGGCCAGCAGAATTCCGAAGACAAGGAAATTCACGAGCATCGCCGTATTGCCGGAACTCAGGAATGGAGACACGACGCCGGACAATGGAATCGCACCCAAAACGCCGCCAGAGATCAGCAGCATCTCGAAAGCGATCAGCGCACCGAATCCGAGTGCTAGGAACAAGCCGTATTCATTCGGCGCGCTCAGCCCGATTCGGAAGGATCGATAGACCAGGAATCCGAGTAAGAGAAGAACGGTAGCGACCCCGATGAATCCCCATTCTTCCCCGATTGCCGGCAGCACGAGGTCAGTGTGACCGGCAGGAATCATCGCCGGATCTCCCCATCCAGGGCCCGATCCCCAGACGCCGCCAGTGGCAAACGCCCACAGCGAATGCGCGAGCTGATTGCCGCCATGAACATCGTTATCCCACGGCGAGAGCCACATATTGATGCGATCGACCACCGTTGTGGGCTTGTCGAGCCGATAGCCAAGAGCGACACCGCTGACGAGCAGCGTCATCCCGAGAACCGCCAATCCCGCGCGCCCACGCGCGACCCAGAACATGGCCAAGAACAAGAAGCCGGTGACCAGCGCCGGGCCGAGATCCTTTAACAAGAAGAACAACAACAGCGCGAATACGACGGCGAGCGCCACTGGCAACACGTGAGAAAGCCGCGGTAGATTGATCCATCGCAGCGATCGCGGGACCAGCCGCTTTTCACGCAGGTCGCGCAGACGTTCCCAATTGCGAGCGAAATACCCTGCCAGGAAGAACACTAGCAGGACCTTGATGACTTCCACTGGTTGGAATGGACCGAGGTTCACCTTCGAATCGCTGCCGCTCGGGCCCGAGCCGAATCGCAGTAGCAGCACGAACAGTAGGAACGCAGCGAAGAGTGGTGTGTAGCACCATTCGGAGAATCGCTGATAATTGGCGATGCGCAACATGGGCAGCAGGAGCACAATGCAACCGAGCCCAACGCCCCACGCAAATCGGCTGAACTCGAGCGTGTCGCGCAGCGGGTCGCGGAGGCTCACGGATAGAATCAAGCCCATGCCGGTCAACAGGTGGAGAGCGGGCAAGATCGAGAAGTCGCCCCGAAATCCGCTCCACCTCCAAATCAGGAATACCGCGTAGAATCCCGCCAGATACGCGGCAATCCACATCAGGAATTGCGCTTGAAATTCGAGTGGGGATCGAACGGTGAAAGCGGGCTTCAGTTTCGCCAGCGGGAGCAGCGGAATCCGGAGTTCGCCGCGACGCGTTTTGTCCTTTTGCTGCGCGAGTTGCTGTTTGAGCTGGCTGTTGAGGACGGTCCACTCCGGATGGCTCTCGATTTCCGTACGGGTAACGCGTAGTCTGGCCAGCGCGCCGACATTGGGAATGGGCCGGTGACTCGCCAGGAATTCGAACGCCTTGCGCGCGGCGTAATCCCGCTCGTCTTCGCCTGGAAGGATTTGGAAGAACGGCGCGAGTTCAGCAGGCTTGGCCACTTGATTGAGATTGAGTAATTCACCGTGAGCGAGGCGCGTGGATAGATCACCGAAGTTCTGCGTTTTGGCGCTATAAACGAGTTCCAGTCCGGCGCCGACGATCAATGACGCCGCCGCCAGCCAGACAAACTCGCGCCAGCCGATTCGGCTCGGCGTGGCGCCCGGCTTGCCGTCCACCGCGAGGACCTTTGATTCCCAGCTCCTGGTTACTGCCACCGGCGACCTCTCCAGTTGGCGGGACGGCGCTGGTGTTTCGCGACCGTCTTCTTCTTCAAGCTGTCGCCTAGTTCCTCGCGAGCACGATCGTCATCATCCACTTGACGTAGCGCAACGCTGACGTTCGAGAATCCCCGGATCGGCTCGTAAAGTTGGCGCGCCCGGTCGAAATCGCGCTCCGCATAGCGCAGGTAGCGCTCAGTCACAGCCCGCGACGTTGCCTTCGCCTTGCGCGCCTCATTCAGTTCCGAGATCGCCCGGAAGCGATAGCCGTCTGCTTGCTGCTCCATTTCGCGCGGGCCAAGTTGAAAGCCGAGCCGCTGGGCCTCGTGCAACTCCGCAACTGCTTTACCGGTGTTGTGGATCGAGTACACATAAATCCGCGCCAGTCCGAGATGTGGATCGGGAGCGCGCGGAATCAAGGTCGCGGCCTCCTGAAAATTCACCTGTGCCGCGGAGACTGCCGCTTGCTGTTTCTCGGCCGCCTCGGAATTCGCGCGTTCCAGGTTGATGTAGCCGTTCGACAGCGCCAGTTCGCCCTGCGCAGTGCGATCGGCGCGGTTCATCTCCAGCGCATGCTGCAGGCAAACCACTGCCTTGGGCCAGTCGAAGTGGGAAATATCCGGATCGGAGTTGTTGCGATACCGTTCCATCACGTCTTCGGCTGCGTGCATCAGGCTCGCATGGAGTGGCTGCGAAAGTCGATTGACCGGGGAAAACTGTCCCAGAAACGCATTGTTCTGCTGCAGCCGCTGGAATAGACTCCAGTCGGCATTGATGCTCGCTTCATCGCGCCGCGTATAGTCGAGGTTGCCCCGAAACGGCGTACTTTGGCGCGAGAAACGGTAATAGTAGCCGACCGGAACACACACAACCAGGCCAGCCAACAAGCCCCAACACAGCGCAACCAGTATGCTCATGAGCGATGCAACTTGCTGCGCGCGCGGTGGCTTCAATTTCATCACGCGCTGCTTGACGGTGGTGGCCATCACCGACACACGCTCGGGAATGGAGCGTGGGCGGGGTTTTTCGATAGTGGGGTTTGTGTTCCACGAAACGCGGTTCTCAGTTTCCGCTACTGTCTGGCGATTCTGGAGAAACAGCCGCAAGTCGCTTTCGAACGCTGAAGCCGAGACGTAGCGCTGGTGCAGGTCGCCAGCCAGCGCCTTGTTGATAACCATCCGAAGGGCGCTGGGACAAACGTCCGGAAGCGCGCGTGGAGGCCGCCTCGACTGGATTAGCGCCTCCAGCTTCCGCGTGTCCTCCGCCTGATACGGGGGCGACCCAGCCACCATTTCGTAGAGCGTCACGCCGACAGCCCACAGGTCGGCATGAAGATCCACTTGACCGCGGCTCAGCCGTTCCGGCGAACAATAGCTCGGGCTGCCCAGGTTCAGATGCGTGCGGCTGTGCGTGAACGTCAGCACCTTGGCGATTCCGAAATCGAGTAAGCGCACCTCGTCGCCCTGGCCAATCTGAATGTTCGATGGCTTGATGTCGCCGTGCACCACTGCCCTTTTCTGACCATCGATGTCCGCTTGAAAGGAGTGCAACTTGCCGAGCTGGCTCAGAATCTCCAGCGCGAACTTCGCTGCGCGCGCGGGATCGATACGAGACTCTTGCTTGAGAATCTCTGCGACCGTACGGCCCTCGATGTACTGCATTGAGATGAAGAAATATCCATCCAGCTCCCCGTCTTCATAAATTTCGATAACGCGCGAGTCCGCGTCATGCAATTGCTTTTGAATGGCAGCGCCGCGGCGCTCGGCCTCAAGGATCAATTGCGTCAGGGGGTCGGTGGATTCCTCAACAATTTTTAATACAGCATGCCGATTTGCGTTGGTGTCAAACGCCAAATACACGTCGGTCATCCCGCGTGCCAGCTTGCGAATGATCTGGTACGTGCCAAATGTTTTAGTTCGGATCACAAACCAGCCTTATGACCTTGACGTGCACGCGGATTTGCGGTTTCGAGTCATCGCCATGCCAGCGCCAAGACTACACCAATTGCGAACCCATAAACAAGAAAAGCCACGCGGCTGATCAAAATTCGGCCGAGACGTTTCAGCATGCCCGGAGCGGTGTCCTCGCGCTTACGAGTGACCGAATGCCGCGCCCGGGCCTCCGACATTGACGGCGAATTGATACCGACGAACTCGCTTCCCGCCACGAAGATCGCTGTAATGTTGTCTTTTCCGCCCGCGTCATTGGCGGCATTTACTAACGCCAGCGCCGTCTTTTCGGGATCGCCGTCATACCGCTCGACGACTTCGTTGATCTCAGCGGCGGTGACCAGGTCGCTGAGCCCGTCGCTGCACAACAGCATCGCGGCGTCGGGCTTAAATAAAAACTCCTTCATCTCCACGAATTCTTCGTCGTCGGGCTCATGCCGGCGGGAACCGACATTGCGGAAAACCTCATGTCTGCGAGGATGCAGCATCGCCTCCTGTTCGCTCAGTTCACCGCGATCCTCGCGCTCGCCAACGGGCGAATGGTCCGGCGTGAGTTTGCGGATTACGCCGTTCCACACCAGATACAGACGTGAATCGCCGACATGTCCTATGTGCACCTTGTCCCGGTCGGCGACCGCCAGGGTCAAGACGCAGGCCATACCGCGCCAGGCCTCATTTTCCTCCGCCAGATCACAAATCCGATTGTTCGCCGCAGAAATCGCGCTTCGGATGCACTGCGCGACATCGCCATTGCGCACCGCCAGTTGCTCCCGTATCACTTCCACCGCGGTCTCAGCGGCCTTCTCTCCGGCGGCGTGACCTCCCAAGCCGTCCACCACCAGAAAGACGCCGAGATCGTCGTCGATCAGGCTTCGGTCTTGATTCTCGGTTCGCAGACGGCCCGAATCCGTGGCCGCGCCCGATCGCCATTGCGTGGTCACTCCCATTTGCTAGCGTCGTGGAGCGGTCCTGTGCCCCACAACGAACACAATGGTGAACAGGAGAAAGACCAGAACGAATGGAATGTGGGCGATGTAAGGAATGTTCATGGCCGCGCCTCAAAGTGCAGCGTCAGCACCTCGGCAACGCCGATTTCCGCACGGGCCGGCAAGGCTTCCTCAACTCCCCTTGTCAGCCGTTTGCCGTTCAGCCAGGTACCGTTCATACTCTTATCGACGATCAGGAAGACGCCGCGGTCGCGATCCCGCCGCACGCGTAGATGTTCGCGCGAGATCTCATCGTTGGTATACAGAGCGACATTCACCGGCACATCGTCGCCGCCGCGCCCGATGCTGATCTCCTCCTGCGTCATGAGAAAGAGCTGCGGGCCGGAATCATCTTCGTAGCGGATCTCGGCAAAAACCCCCGTGGACTGGCGAGTCTCCGGACGGACACCGGCGGCGCGTCCCGTGGTTGTGCCCACACTCGGCTCGCGCTCGATCAGGGTTGTTTTTGCGCCGTGATAGCCAGGTTGCGGAATCTCGTTCAGCTCGGAATGGATTTCGACGTCTCCCAGCGGCACCACTCCTTCCGAATCGGGGAAGAATTCGAAAGACCAATCCTTACAGGCCGTCTTATGCGGCTTGCGATCCTTGTTCGAACGGATCACACCCAACCCGAGCGGCCTTGCATTCAACTGCTCCACCCGCGCCGCCAGCGCCCGCCGGGCGTCTTCCTTGATAAGGTCGAAGACTCCCGCGAGCCTGGTGTAATCATCCGGATGCAAGTAAAGGCTGAAAATACATGGCAGGAGAGTGCTGTAGCCCATCTCGAATTTCCCCAATTCCATGTTGCGGATGAGCTGATCAATGATGATTTGGCCGGTAATTTTACCTTCGGCTACAACTCGACCCCTGGACATCCCCTGGACCTCCACGGGATTTCGACGCTGCTGGAGTACCGCACGGTTTCATCGGTCGCGCCTTATTCTTGACGGAGGACCGCTGCGGGATCCAGCCGAAGCGCTCCTCCGGCCGCAACCAAAGTGGAGGCCAGGGCGATCAGGAGTACCGCGGCGGATGCTGCCAGCATGTTCCACGGGTCGGAAGATGAAACTTCGTAAAGGAGGCTCCGAAACGCAGGGGTTGCCGCCCAGAAGCCGCCGATTCCGAGCGCCATCCCTGCAGTGGCGTACTGCAATGGACGCAGCGAAAACCGGTGCAGGATGTCCACAGCTCCCGCGCCTAGTGCGACGCGAATCCCGATCTCGCGCCGGCTTTGCGCGATGGCATAGGCGAGAGTCGCATATACGCCCAGCGTCGCCAGCACCGCCGCAACCCCCGAGAAGACAGCTGAAAGCCAGGCCAGCAGGCGCTCCGCCCAAAGAGTTGACTCGACTTCTTCAGCCAACGTGTGAACCTCGTAGAACGGCAGGCGCGGATCGATCCTGTTGAGGGCTTTCCGCACCGGTTGAATGATTCCTTCCGGCCGGTTCTTGGTGCGGACATTGAGAATGAACGCGTTAGTGTATTTCAGATCGGGATAAAACGGCCGGTACATCGTGGGAGGAATCACTTCCCTCAGGTTGCGGTATTTCGCATCTCCCACGACTCCCACAATCTGGTAATCGCCGGCAGCTACTTTGCCGGTCCCGGTTCCGAACCTCTGTCCAATCGGATCAGAAGATGGAAAGAAACGCCGCACAAATGCACGGTTGACGATCACCAGGGCGGGCTTTGACTCCGGTTCGTTCGGCCGGAAATTTCTACCCTCAAGCACTGGGATTCTCATCGTCTCGAAGTAATCGGGAGTCACGGAATTCAAGCTGGTATTCATGAAATCGCTCCGGGGCGCTATTTGTCCTTCCGGAGCCACGGTGGTTTTCATGCCAGTACCGCGCATCAATCCGATCACGGAGATGGCCGCCGACTGGACGCCGGGAATTTGGCGAACTTCAGCCATCAGGCGTCTCTGCAGGTCGGTGGTCTGTTGCCCGTTGTAGTGGGCCATATCCGGATCGATGGAAAAGGTGACGATGTGATCCCGGTCAAAGCCGGGATCGAGAGCGCGCAGGCGTTGGAAAGTGGAGATCAGCAGTCCCGCGCCCGCCAGCAGAAAAGCACATAAGCCAATCTGCAGCACTACCAGCGCCCAGCGTAGGGGTTGCCTCGCCGTGCCACGCGCTGCCTTGAGCGCGGTGTGCAAATCCCCGCGTCTGGCTTGCAAGGCCGCGGGAAGCCCAGCGAACAGCCCGCCCGCGATGCATAGTAGGGCCGTGAATAAGTAGAATCGCGCGTCCGGCCGGATGTCGAGTGATAGGGTCAGAGCAGTTGCTCCCAAATCGCGCAGAACCGGAATCGCGCGAACGAGCAGCGGCGTGGCGAGGATCGAAAGACCGGGCC
>Ga0335082_10005910_pt1 | contig 13384 bp, 10 predicted proteins | sample Lox_Sample_41_FD_206718 | JGI IMG/M metagenome (GOLD analysis project Ga0335082, IMG submission 206718) | Soil microbial communities from Loxahatchee National Wildlife Refuge, Florida, United States - Lox_Sample_4.1 | ecosystem: Environmental > Terrestrial > Soil > Wetlands | place: USA... | reverse complement strand
CGTCGTCCGGACGATCAACGGGGCGACTCGCCCGAACCAGGCGGCTCCGGGCACGGTCCGCGGCGACTTCGCCCTCGAGACGGCCCAGAACCTCGTCCACGCGTCCGACTCGGCCGAGACCGCGGCCACCGAGCTCGCCCTGTGGTTCCGACCTGATGAGCTTGTCGAGTACGAGCGCGACATCGACCGCTGGGCCCTCGCCCCGGAGGGCTAGGGGCGGGTCAGGACGCGGCAGGGGTCGCCGCCGGGGTCGCGGGCGCCGCGCTCGGGCTCGCGCTCGGGCTGCCGCTCGGCGTCGGGCTGACCGGCGGGCTCGCGGTCACCGTCGGGCTCGGGCTCGCCGTCGCGCTCGGTGCGGCAGTCGACGCGGGGGTCGGGCTCGGAGTCGCCTCGGGCGAAAGGCTCGGTGACGAGCCCGGGCTCGTGCCGGGTCCGGTCACGTCCCCCGGCCGACCGGCGGAACCGGGCGCGGACTCGGCTGCGGCAGCCGGCAGGCCGAACCCACCGGCGGCGGTGATCACCGCAGTCCCGGCCAGGACAAGAGCCAGCGTTGCGATCAGGAGCGGGCGGTTCGTGTCGACCGCGGGTCGGATCGTGGACAGGATCGCCCGACCGGGCCGTCGAGGCGACGATGCCCCGGGATCGGGAGACTGCGCCGTCGGGCGTCGAGGCCGGTCGTCCTGGACGGCCAGCATCGCCTCGCCCGGCCGGGCCAGCCCCACGACGAAGAGGCGGCCGTAATACAGGAGGGGCAGGAAGACGGCCGCGAGGGCGAGCGCCTGGATCGGCCCGTCGATGGCGAGCTGGATGACGTCGGCGCGGGCGTCGAACGCGGCCAGGCCCGGCCAGCCGACCGAGGCGATTGCGATCGCGAGGAGGGAGATCCCGAGGACCGGCGAGCGGCGGGCCCAGCCGTCAAGGTCGTCGATGTGGCGCGTCCCGTAGCGGGCCCGGACGACGACGGCCCAGGCCGCGAACGCCGTGCGCGCGGCGAGGAGCACGATGATCCATGTCCGGCTCGCCGGCCAGACGCCCGGGTCGAGGGCGGCGAAGGCGAGGATGACGACGCCGGCGTCCTGGACCGTCGCGTAGCCGACGACGTGCTCGAGGTCGTCCTGGATCCATGCCGCGATCGCCCCGAGGATGAGACAGGCGAGACCCACGGCGATGACGACCGCACGCTCGACCGGCAGGTCGCCGCTGATCGGGATGACCGGCACGATCGAGGAGTCGACCCAGGCGAGCCCCACGACCGCGAGAGCGGCCGGTCCCCAGGCCGACAGGAGCGGCAGGGCGACCTCCGGGGCCGCGTCGGCGACGCGGGCCGCCCAGAGGTGGAACGGGATCGCCCCGAATCGCATCGCCACGCCGACCGCGACGGCGACGTAGGCGAGTCCGAAGACGCCAGGGTCCTCAACCAGCGTGTCGAGCGGGCGGCTCATCCAGGCGGTGGCGATGAGGATGAACGCGCCGGCCACCGCGATCGCCCGGAGCTCGCGGGTGGCGACGGCGACGCCATCGGTCGTCGGCTGCTCGCGGAGCGTGACGAGGATCCCGGCCAGACCGCCGGCGATGGCGGCGATGACGGCGGTGGTCGGATCCGGCAGGCTGAGGGCGAGGCCGGCCGCCCCGAGACCGGCGAGGAGCGCGCCGGCGAGGTTCCTCGGCAGCGCGGTCGCGAGGCCGATGGCCACGAGACCGAGGCCGGTCCACGTGCCGAGCAGGAGGAAGAGCCGGGCGTACTCGGAGCCGGCGATCGAGCCGCCCGCGATCGCGAGCTCGTCGGGCCTGATGGTCAGGGCGGCGACGAATGCGGCGACGAGGCCGACGAGGCCGACGGCGGCCGACGCCTCCGCCCAGCGGCGGAGGAGGAGGCTGGCTGCCGAGAAGCCGAACGCGAGGACGAGGAAGGGCAGGACGCTCACGTCCGGTCGGACTCGGGGGGGTCGGCCGGGGAGACGCCCGGTGCCGGATCGAGGGCGGGATCCGGCGCGACCGGTGGATCCGGCTCGACCGGGAGGACGAGCTGCTCGATCGACTCATCCCGCTCGGCGGCGGGCCGTCGCGACCGGCGGATGGCGATCGTCGGCATCCGCGGAGCGGTTCGAGCGGGGACCCGTCCCGGCGGCCGTCGGGCGGCCTGTGGCGCCACCCGGGTCGTGACCGGTCCCGCCTCGGCGAACACCTCGCCTCCGTGGGCCCCGGCCGTCGACGCGCTCACGACGAGGAAGGCGATCGAGCCTCCGAGGGCGATGAAGAGGGTGCCGGTCACGACGCTCTCGAGGCCGCTCGGCGTCCCGCCGAGCGATGTCCTGACGAGGAGGACGCCCCCGAGAAGGAGGACCGCGCCGCTCCCGAGGCGGAACACGTCCCGGCCGAACACGAGCGGGCCCACGGCGAGGGCGATGAGCGCGACGCCGGCGCCCTGCGCCTCGGCCGGACCGACCGCCGGAGCGCCGAGGCCTGCCGTCCCGTAGCCGATGACGAAGGCGGCCAGGCCGACGATCGCTTCGACCGGTGCGCCAAGGAGGGACCCCCGGGTGATCGAGCCGGGGTCGCGGACGGCGATCCATGGCAGGTAGGCGGCGAGCGCGGCGGCGACGAGTCGAGTGCCGAGGGCGACGGCCGACGGCAGCGGATCGGCGAGGAAGGGGGCGACGAAGAGGGTGACGGCGAGGCCGCCGAGCGCGATCCGGGCGTCGCGCGCCGAGACCCCGACCACCGCTCCGGCCAGGACGATGACCGCGGCTGCCAGGAGGGCAGGGTTCACGGGGCCGGCGAATCGAGCTCCGGGTAGCTCGGGGTCTGGAGGATCCCGAACGTCGAGAGCGGCCAGTACCGGAGCCAGGCTCGCCCGATGACCGAGCTCACCGGCACGGTCCCGAACGAGCGTGAATCGGCGGACTTCTCCCGATGGTCGCCCATGACGAACAGCTCTCCGTTGGGGACCACCCAGCGGCTCTGGCCCTGGGCGGTCGTAGGCTGCGGCTGACCGTCCTCAGCGTACAGGTACGGCTCGTCGAGCTTGGTGCCGTTGACGTAGACGTACCCGTCGTCGCGGATCTCGATGACGTCGCCGCCGACGCCGATGACCCGCTTGATGTACGGCGTGCTGTCGGGCTGCTGGGCCCAGTCCGGTGGCGGGTTGAAGACGATGATGTCGCCCCGCTGATACGGCCCGAAATGGGGCGTCAGCTTGTCGACCAGGACGTACTGGTCCGGCTCCAGCGTGTGCTCCATCGACTGCTGCTCGACGCGATACGGCTGGGCGATGAAGTTCTGGATGACGAGGAAGATGACAAGCGTTAAGACGAGTGTCTCGACGACTTCGAAGAGGCACCCGAGGGGGCGACGGCTCACAAGGTCGGCAGTATAGGGGCGGCCCCCGAACGGCGCCGCCGCCGTCCGCGAGCACGCCGCGGCCCGGTCCCGGCCCGCCGGTCGGCCCGAAGTCGTCCCTGTGCTAACGTCCCGCTCCGTGATGGGACCGCTCGGAGGGCGCCGCCGGGGCAGCGGTGCGCACTAGCGCCAGACGGATCGCATTCCGGGTCGGCCTCCCCCTGGTCCTCCTCGTGACCGTCGCGGTCGTCCTGTACAACGCGACACTCGTGGACCGCCAGCCGCCGAGCGTCAAGGCGTTCACCCTCAGCGCGCCTGCCGGCGACTCGAGCGTCGGCCAGACCCTGACGGCGATCGACGTCCGCTTCAGCGAGCCGGTCCGGACGGGCACCGTCGAACGGCGCTTCAGCATCACCCCGAACGTCGCCGGGACGTTCCGCTGGGATGGCGAGACCACACTCATCTTCACCCCGTCGGACCGGCTGCCCGCGGCCACGACGTTCGCCGTGGCGATCGCCGCGGGGTACGAGGACCTGGCGGGCAACGCGGCCCTCACCGCCGCGACCGACACGTTCTCGACGATCGGCCCGCCGACCGTCGCCTCGGTGACGCCGACCGGTGCCGGAGTGCCCGTCTCCACGACGGTCGCGCTGACGTTCGACCGGCTCATGGCGACGACCTCGGTCGAGTCCGCTCTCTCGGTGAGCCCTGCCGCCCCCTATCGGGCGACCTGGTCGGAGAAGACGATCACGCTCACCTTCGACGGCGCACTCGCGTTCGGCTCGACGTACGGGATCACGGTCTCGACCGCCGCCACGGACACGGACGGGACCCATCTCGCCGCCCCATTCACGACGAGCTTCACCACCGTCGCGGCCGGCCTCTCGGTCCTCACAACCCTGCCGGTCGACGGTGTGTCGGGCTCGAGCATCCAGGCCCCGATCGCCGTCGTCTTCGACCGGCCGGTCGACCCGGCGACCGTGACGAGCGCGCTCACGATCGTGCCACCCGTGACCGGCTCGACGACCGTCGTGCCCCTCCCGTCCGACGCGGTCCGCCCGACGGCGGCATCGCCCTCGCCCGGTGGCGGGACGGACGGCGCCCCGACCGGATCCGTCCTCCTCTTCACGCCGGCATCGCCGCTCGCCGCCCACACGACCTATACGGTGACGCTTGCCCCCCTGGTCTCTCCGGCTGGCGACCCGAGCCAGGTCGCGGCGGGCCGAACCTGGACGTTCACGACCGGTCAGCCCTCGACGTCGGCCGAGAATCAGATCGCCTTCCTCAGTGACCGCGGCGGGGTCACCGACGTGTGGCTCACCAACCCCGACGGGACCAACCCTCGGCAGCTGACGTCGACCCTCGCCCCGGTCGTCGGCTTCGACGTGACGATCGATGGCAGCCGCCTTGTCTACTCGGCCGGCGGGCTGGTTGCCGTGCAACGGGTCGACGGGACGGGTGGGGCCGTCCTCACCGGTCCGGACCGCTTCGAATACGCCCCGACGTTCACGCCCGACGGCAGCTCCGTCCTCGTCGGGCGGCGGGGTGCGGACGGCACCGACCAGGGGTACTGGCTCGAGCCGGTGCCCGGCGTCGGCTCGGGCGGCGAGCGGCAGGTCCTTCCCGACGGCGCGCCACCGCTGGGGTCATCGTCCCCGAGCGACCCGGCCGCCGAGATCGACCCGCCATGGGCCGACCGGGCGGCATTCGACCCGACCGGTCAGCTCCTCCTCGTCGCCGCGAACGACGGCACCCTCCGTCTCGTGACGATCGCTTCAGAGGGCACGTCGGCGAGCCGTCTCGCGCTCACCGCGACGACGGCTCCGGTGTGGTCGGAAGGCGACGACGCGTTCATCGTCGCCGGTACGGCTCCGGGCGATCCACAGCCGGCCATCTGGCGCGTCGCGCGGACGGGCCGGCTCACCCGGCTCACATCCGGCATCGGGCCGGTCGCCAGCGACGGGGTGCGCGGTCTCGCGTTCCTCGAGGATCCGGGCTCGAGTGGCGCGCTCCATGTCTCGTACCTCGACCATCCGGGCGGGACGGCGGCGCCTCTCACCACGGTCACGGACCTGTCCGACCGGAGCCCGGTCTTCGCTCCCGACGGCAGCCGGATCCTCTTCGTCCGGGTGGAGGTCGTCGCTCCGACGACGTCGACGGGTATCTGGATCGTCGGGACCGACGGGAGCCAGCTCCAGCAGCTGACCCGGGACGGGACCCAGCCGCGCTGGCTGCCCTGACCGGGCGGCTGCGACCTAGCGGCGGAGGATCCGGTCGAGGAGGCTCCGTCCGTGGGGCACAGGGACGGGCTCGGTGACGACCGTCGCGACGTCATTCACCGCCGGCGGCTGAGCGTGCCACTCGGCGCGAATGAGCTCGTTGAGCTCCTCCGTGTCGAGGCGTGCCCGGTCCGGGTCGGCGTCGGTGGGTCGCTCGCCGAGGGCGCCGATGACGGCCGTGCCGGTGATGGATGGATTCGGCTGCATGCTCATGGCCGCATTCTTCCCGGCGGGTCAGGCCCCGTCAATGGACGCGGGGGCGATGCTTTCGCGGGGCCCTGCGCGCGACCACGGCTCCCGCCGGCGGCGCCCCGGATGGGAGCGAGTTTGACCCTTGAGAATGGCCCGCGATACACTCCGGCCCGGTCTGGACGGTTGCACGCGGGCTGCAACCCGGTATCGCCCCGTGCCCACTCGCCGAGCGCGCCCCAGATCGGTTCGCTCGAGCACCGACCGCGTCCCTGACAGGAGGAGTCGAACACCCCGATGTTGGATGCCAGTGCGCTCCAGTTGATCATCCTGCCGGTCGGCATCATCGCCATCCTCTTCGCCGTCTACCTGGCCCGGGACGTGCTCCGCCGCGACACCGGGACCGAGGCCATGCAGGATGTCGCCGGCACGATCTACGAGGGCGCGGTGGCCTTCATCCGGCGCCAGTACACGACCATCGCCCTGCTCGCGCTCGTCGGCGCGGTCATCATCGGCGCGATCATCGCGGCGATCGAGAACAGCGCCCAGGTGGCCGGGACCGACGTCTTCGGTGTCGAGCTGGGCGTCCGGACCGGGATCGCCTTCCTCGTCGGGGCGGCCTGCTCGATGGCGTCCGGCATCATCGGGATGTTCGTCGCCGTGCGGTCGAACGTGCGGACGGCCTCGGCCGCCCGGCGCAGCCTCGTCGAGGCGGTCCAGGTGGCGATGCGCGGCGGGGCCGTCTCGGGCTTCCTCGTCGTGTCGCTGTCGCTCCTCGGCGTCTACCTCATGTTCGTGGCCTTCGGCGGCCTGACCAATCCGGCCCAGGCTCCCTTCCTCATCGTCGGGTACGGCTTCGGAGCGAGCTTCGTCGCCCTCTTCGCGCAGCTCGGCGGCGGGATCTACACGAAGGCCGCCGACGTCGGGTCCGACCTCGTCGGCAAGGTCGAGGCGGGCATCCCCGAGGACGACCCGCGGAACGCCGGGGTCATCGCCGACCTCGTCGGCGACAACGTCGGCGACTGCGCCGGCCGCGGGGCGGACCTGTTCGAGAGCACCGCGGCCGAGAACATCGGGGCCATGATCCTCGGCGTCGGCGTCTACGCCGTCGCGCTCGCGGCAGGCTGGCCGAACCCCGAGGCCTGGATCTTCTTCCCGCTCGTCGTCCGCGCCTTCGGCCTGCTCGCGACGATGGTGGCCATCTTCTTCGTCCGCGGTCGCGAGGACGAGGACCCGATGAACATGCTCAACCGCGGCTACTGGGTGACGACGATCCTGTCGGTCGTCGCCCTCGCGTTCGTGACCAACGTGATGATGCAGACGCCCGGGACGACGGGTGCCAACGGCCTGCCGGTCTGGCTCTTCTTCTTCGGCTGCGGCGTCGTCGGCCTGGCCACCTCGGTCGCCTTCGTCTACATCACCCAGTACTACACGGCCGGCACGTACCGCCCGGTGCGCGAGATCGCCGAGGCCTCCAAGACGGGCCCTGCGACGAACATCATCAGCGGCGTCGCGGTCGGCTTCGAGACCACGGCGGTCACCGCCATCACCATCGCCATCGCCCTCTTCGTGAGCCATTGGCTCGGCGACCAGGCAGGCATCAAGACCGCCGACGGGACCAACGTCGGCGGCATCTTCGGGACCGCCGTCGCGACGATGGGCATGCTCATGACGACGGCCTACATCCTCGCCATGGACACGTTCGGTCCGATCACCGACAACGCCGGCGGCATCGCCGAGTTCAGCCGGGCCGAGGCCGGCGCCCGCGAGATCACCGACCGCCTCGACGCCGTCGGCAACACGACGAAGGCGCTGACCAAGGGCTATGCCATCGCCTCGGCATCGCTCGCCGCGTTCCTCCTCTTCAGCGCCTACATCGACAAGGTCAACCTCATCCTCGCCAGTCGCGGCGAGGGCCTCATGAACTCGGTCAACCTCGCCGACGTGAGTGTGTTCATCGCGGCGCTCCTTGCAGCGATGCTCGTCTACTTCTTCAGCTCGCTCGCCATCCGGGCGGTCGGCACGACGGCCCAGTCGATCATCGTCGAGGTCCGCCGCCAGTTCCGCGAGATGCCGGGCATCATGGATTACAGCCAGCGCCCGGACTACGCCCGGGTGGTCGACATCACGACCCGGGCCGCTCTCCGCCAGATGGTGGCTCCGGGACTCGTCGCCGTGGCCACGCCGATCGTCATCGGCGTCCTCCTCGGCTACGAGGCCGTGGCCGGCATGCTCATGGTCGGGACCATCGCCGGCGTGCTCCTCGCCACCGTCCTCAATAACGGCGGCGGGGCGTGGGACAACGCCAAGAAGTACATCGAATCGGGCCATCTCACCGACGCCGAGGGCAAGGTCCTCGGCAAGAAGACCGAGGCTCACGCCGCGGCCGTCGTGGGTGATACGGTCGGCGATCCGTTCAAGGACACTGCAGGCCCGTCGCTTCACGTGCTCGTCAAGCTGCTCGCGACGATCACGCTGGTGATGGCGCCGCTCTTCATCCGCTAGCCATCGACACCGGCCCGGCTCGTCACGGGCGGGCCGGCGGGTCACCCAGAGCCGTCGACCGTCGACGGCCAGACAGACGAGGCTGAGGACACCATGGACGGCAGCCTGCTCCACGCGGCCATCCTCGGCATGGTCCAGGGCCTCACCGAGTTCCTGCCCATCTCGTCGTCGGCCCACCTCATCGTCATCCCGAAGTTCTTCGGCTGGACGGATCCGTTCCTCAACTCGGCCGCCTTCGACGTGATGCTCCACATGGGGACGCTGCTCGCCCTCGTCGTCTACTTCTGGCGCGACCTCCTCGCCATCATCAAGGCCTGGATCGCCTCGATCGTCGAGCGCCACATCGGCGACGACCAGGAGCGGCGGCTCTCCTGGCTCCTCCTCATCTCGACCATCCCCGCGGCCCTGCTCGGGGCCGCCTTCGAGAGCACCTTCGACACCGCCTTCCGCGACGCCGTCGCCTGGATCGGCGTGTTCAGCCTCGTCGGGGCGGCGATCCTCTGGCTGGCCGAGCGGTGGGGCCGGCGGGACCGGGGCATGGATCGGCTCCGGGTGAGCGACGCCGTCGCCATCGGTGTCGCCCAGGCGTTGTCGTTGTTCCCGGGCATCAGCCGGTCGGGCATCACCATCGGGACCGGTCTGTTCCTCGGTCTGGAGCGACCGACGGCGGCCCGCTTCGCCTTCCTCATGTCGGTGCCCGTCATCGCCGGGGCGGGCCTGTGGAAGTCGCGCGAGCTCATCGGCGGCGGTCTTGCGGGGGCGGCGGTGGGCGACCTCGTGGTCGGCGTGACGACCTCGGCGATCTTCGGGTTCATCTCGATCGCCTTCCTCCTGTCGTACCTCCGTCGCCACAGCCTCGGCATCTTCATCGCCTATCGGGTCGTCTTCGCCATCGTCGTCTTCGCCTTCGTCCTGTCGCGCTGAGCCCGGTCCCGTGGAGGTGATGAAGGAGCTCCGCCAGCGGGCGATCCGGGACCTCGTCGAGCAGCGACCGATCCGGACCCAGCAGGAGCTCGCGGCCGCCGTCCGCGACCGTGGCTTCCGGGCGACCCAGGCGACGATCAGCCGGGACGTGGCCGAGCTCGGGCTCGTCAAGGTCGTCCGGGACGGGACCCAGGGCTATGCCCTGCCGCCCCGGCTGTCGGAGGGGGAGGCGTCCGGAGAGGATCGCCTGAAGGCGCTGTTCCGCGATCTGCCGGTCGAGATCCGCCAGGCCGGCCAGCTGCTCATCCTCCGCACCCTTCCGGGCTCGGCCCATGCCATCGCAGCCGCCCTCGACCGGGCCCGCTGGCCCGAGGTCGTCGGCTCGATCGCGGGTGACGACACGGTCTTCGTGGCCTTCGGGGATGCCGCCGGGCTGGAGCGCGCCCGGGCGCGGCTGGAGCGCCTCGCCGGCTGAGAGACGGCCCGAGAAGTGGCTCGCGGTTTGACCTCGGGCGAGGGGCGGGCTAGGATACGCGCCGGTCGAACTTCGGGCCCGCCGACGCGCGGATCGCCCGGAGTTCGTTCTCGTTAGTACGCCCCGGCCGATCCGGCCGCCGTCGCTGCCCGAACCCGTCGCGCCGCCACCGGCGCGCTCCACTCAACCGACCCACAACGGGGGTCCGACCGACCGTGAACAAGCCCACGTATCTCTCCCGCGAAGGTCTCGAGGAGCTCAAGAACGAGCTCGACGAGATGACCAACGTCCGTCGCGCGGAGGTCGCCGCCCGCATCCACGACGCGAAGGAGCACGGCGACCTGTCGGAGAACGCCGAGTACGAGGACGCCAAGAACGAGCAGGCGTTCGTCGAGGGCCGCATCCAGACCCTCCAGGCGCTCATCAAGAACGCGACGCTCATCGACGAGAACCATTCGAGCGACCACGTCCAGATCGGCTCGACGGTGACCGTCGACGGCGAGGACGGCGAGGAGACCTTCACGATCGTCGGCTCGACGGAGGCGCGGCCGTCGAACGGCCGGATCTCGAACGAGTCCCCGGTGGGCCGGGCCCTCCTCGGCCGGAAGAAGGGCGACAAGGTCGTCGTGCACGCCCCGGCCGGCGACATGACCTTCGCGATCACGAACATCAAGTAGGCGCACGGCGCCGGCGAGGGCGCCCCGCCGCACCACGTTCCAGCACCGGGCCCAGGAGCAGCCCCGGCCGCAGCAGACGAGGTCCCGCAGATGGATTGGGCCGACGAGCTGGCCGCCTCGGTCAGCGGACTCCAGGTCGTCAACGACAGCAAGACGCCGTCGGGCACGGTCCACGTCGGCAGCCTCCGCGGGCCGGTCATCCTCGACGTCATCGTCCGGGCTCTGCGCGCCCGCGGCCTCGACACGACTCTGCTGTACGGCGTCGATGATCTCGACCCGATGGACGCCCAGGCGCTCCTCACGCCGGATGCGATCGAGCGCGAGATGGGCCGGCCGCTGGCCCACGTGCCCGACCAGGCCGGCGACGGTCACGCCTCGTACGCCCGCCACCACGCCGGGGCGTTCATCGCGACGTTCACGGGCCTCGGCATCGAGCCCGACCGCTACTACTGGATGAGCGACGTGTACGCCAGCGGCGACGTCGATCCGTACATCCGGATCGCCCTCGACAGGGCGGCCCGAGTCCGCGAGATCTACCGCCGGGTGGCCAACGTCCAGCACCCCGACGAGTGGCACCCCGTTCAGGTCGTCTGTGAGGTCTGCGGCAAGGTCGGCACGACGATCGTCACCCGCTGGGACGGCGAGCGGGTCTACTACGAGTGCCGCCCGGACCTCGTCACCTGGGCGACCGGCTGCGGCCACTCCGGGTGGGTGACGCCGTTCGGCGGCCGGGCGAAGCTCGGCTGGAACCTCGAGTGGGCCGCCCAGTGGAGCCTGTTCGGGGTGACGATCGAGCCGTGCGGCAAGGACCTCTCGACCGCCGGCGGCAGCCGCGACCGCTCGGACGCCATCGCCCGCGAGATCTACGAGCGGGAGCCGCCCCTCAACTTCCCGTACGAGTTCCTCAACATCGGCGGCCGCAAGATGTCGACCTCGAAGGGCAGGGGAGCGACCGCCCACCAGATGGCCGACGTCGTCCCGCCCGAGCAGCTTCGTTTCCTCTTCATCCGCCCCCGCCCGAACAGCGTCATCGAGTTCGACCCGGAGGGGACGAACGCCATCCCCCGCCTGTTCGACGAGTTCGACCGGGTCGCCGAGGCCGCCGCCGGCCGGGAGGTCAAGGGGACCCTGCCGCCGTCGCCGGAGCGGCTCTTCGCCTATGCCTCGCTGTCGACCGACCCGTCCGTCGTGGCAGAACGGGCGGCCGCCGCCCGGCTCGCCTTCGCGCATGTCGCCTTCCTCGTCCAGCAGCCGGCGACGGACCTGCCCTCCGCGGCGGCGGCGGAGAAGGGCTCGCCGCTGAGCGCGGTCGACCTCGAGATCCTCCACGAGCGCGAGGGGGCGGCCCGCCGCTGGCTCGAGACGTACGCCCCGGAGGACGCCCGGATCCGCATCCAGCCGTCGCTGCCGGAGGCAGTCGGCGAGCTCGACGACCAGCAGAGGGCGTTCCTCCACGCCCTCGCCGACGACGCCCGGACCGCCGAGGGTGGCCTCGGGGCCGGCTGGCAGGAGACGATCTTCCGGGTCGCGACGGCGAGCGGGACGCCGCCTGGCCGCGCCTTCGAGGCGATCTACCGCGCCTTCCTCGGCCGGACGAGCGGGCCGCGGGCGGGCTGGCTGCTGGCCAGCCTCGACCGGCCGTTCGTCGTCGCCCGGCTCGACGAGGCCTCGGGCATGGTGGCGGCACAGGCATGAGGCCTCGGCTGGCCTCGGTGGGAGCGCTGCGGAGCGTGAGTGAGCGTCGCGTGAGCGTGGGTGAACGTCGGGTGAGCGTCTCGTGAGCGTCGGCCTGCAACGGCTCCGCGAGGAGCCCGACGTCATCCGCCGCGGGGCGATCGACAAGGGCGAGGACCCGGCGGTCGTCGATGCGGCGCTCGCGCTCGACGCGCGCCGCCGGACCCTCCTCGGCGAGAGCGACGCGGCCAAGGGCGAGCGGAACACGGCGAGCAAGCGGGTCGGCGAGGCGATCCGCGGCGGGGCCGCGCCGGAAAGCGCGGACGTGGCGGCTCTCCGTTCCGCCTCGGTCGCCCTCGGGGAACGGATCGCGACCCTCGACGCCGAACTCGCGACCGTCGAGGCCGAGCTCGAGGACGCCCTCCTCCGCATCCCCAACCCGGCCGACCCGGACGTGCCGGTCGGCGGCGAGGAAGCGAACGTCACGGTCCGCGAATGGGGCGACCAGCTGGCGAAGGACGAGCCGTTCGAGGGCGAGGTCGGGGCCGACGCGGCTCCCGGCGCCCGGACGTGGACCCGGCGCCCCCACTGGGAGCTGGCCGAGTCGCTCGCGCTGTTCGACCTCGAGCGAGGCGCCAAGATCACCGGCTCCGGCTTCCCCGTCTACACCGGCCTCGGCTCGCGCCTCCAGCGCTCGCTCATCCAGTGGTTCCTCGACGTCCACGTCACCGAGCACGGCTTCACCGAGGTCTGGCCGCCGGCCGTGGTCAATGCCGCCTCGGCCCGGGGGACCGGCCAGATCCCGGACAAGGAAGACCAGATGTACGTCGCGACCCGCGACGATCTCTACCTCGTTCCGACGGCCGAGGTCCCGGTCACGAACCTCCACCGCGACGAGATCCTCGAGGCGGCCGACCTGCCGATCCACTACGCCGCCTACTCGCCGTGCTTCCGCCGCGAGGCCGGGGCGGCCGGCAAGGACACCCGCGGGATCATGCGGGTCCACCAGTTCGACAAGGTCGAGATGGTGCTCTTCGAGAAGCCCGGCGACTCCGAGGCCGCCCTCGAGTGGATGACCGGCCGGGCGGAGGTCCTCCTCCAGCGGCTCGGGCTCGCCTACCGGGTCCTCCTCATGAGCACCGGCGAGATGGGCTTCGTCCAGGCCAAGAAGTACGACCTCGAGATCTGGGCCCCGGGCGTGGAGCGCTGGCTCGAGGTCAGCTCGTGCTCGAACTTCCGCGACTACCAGGCCCGCCGGATGGCCGTCCGCTACCGGCCCGAGCCGGGCGCCAAGCCCGAGCTCGTCCACACGCTCAACGGCT
>Ga0335082_10005909_pt1 | contig 13385 bp, 23 predicted proteins | sample Lox_Sample_41_FD_206718 | JGI IMG/M metagenome (GOLD analysis project Ga0335082, IMG submission 206718) | Soil microbial communities from Loxahatchee National Wildlife Refuge, Florida, United States - Lox_Sample_4.1 | ecosystem: Environmental > Terrestrial > Soil > Wetlands | place: USA... | reverse complement strand
ACCGTTCACCTGCACATGGCCATGACGCACGAGCTGGCGCGCCTGGCGGCGTGCTACCGCGAATCCCAGGCGATAGACAACGTTGTCGAGCCGGCGTTCAAGCTGCTGCAACAGCATCTCGCCCGTAACCCCCTTGGTTCGTGCCGCGCGCTCGAAGTAGTTGCGGAACTGGCCTTCCTGGGTGAAGTAAATGCGCTTTGCCTTCTGCTTCTCGCGAAGCTGAAGCCCATAGCCGACAATCTTCGCCTTGCGATCTTTGCCGTGCTGGCCGGGCGCAAAGTTGCGCTTCTCAATGGGACATTTGTCGGTAAAGCACTTTGAGCCCTTGAGGAAGAGTTTCATGCCTTCGCGGCGGCAAAGGCGGCATACTGCGTCTTTATACCTTGCCAAGTTACATTCTCCTTATGGCAGAGCTGGTCTGCCATGCTTGCGATCGGTTTACAGGATTGGCGTCCCTTCGTCCCGATCAAAACTCAGGTGTTAGAGGCCAGCAAAAGCTGAGGCCCCGGAACCTAGACCCTTCTCCGCTTCGGCGGCCGGCATCCGTTATGCGGGACCGGCGTGACGTCCTTAATGGAGCGCACATCCAATCCGGAAGAGGCGAGGGCACGCACCGCGGACTCACGTCCCGATCCCGGACCGCTGACCCGCACGTCAACACTGCGCATGCCATGATCGCGCGCCTGATTAGCGGCATTGGCAGCAGCCTGCTGGGCGGCAAACGGCGTCCCCTTGCGCGAGCCGCGGAAGCCCAGCGAACCGGAACTCTTCCACGACACCACCGCTCCCGTGGGATCGGAAATGGTGACAATGGTGTTATTGAAGGAGGCCTGGATGTGCACCAGTCCATGCGGCACATGCTTGCGCTCCTTCTTCTTAAACTTCTTGGTCTTGCCTTTCTTGTCCGCTCCCGCGGCGCCTGCTTTAGCCATGGCTATGTCTTCGCGCTCGCTTTCTTCTTATTCGCTACCGTGCCCTTACGCGGCCCTTTGCGGGTACGCGCATTGGTGTGGGTGCGTTGTCCCCGCACCGGCAGGCTGCGGCGGTGGCGCGAGCCGCGGTAGGAACCGATTTCGATGAGCCGCTTGATATGCATCGAAACGTCCTTACGCAGATCGCCTTCGACGTTGCCTTCCTGCTCGATGACCTGGCGAATACGATTGACCTCTTCTTCATTGAGGTCGCTGACCTTCTTGGTGGGCTCGACGTTGGCGGCCACCAGGATCTTCCCGGAGCGCGGGACGCCGATGCCGAAAATATAGGTCAGCGCGATCTTGATGTGCTTGTTGCGCGGGAGATCCACGCCTGCAATACGTGCCATAAGTTACCCCTGCCGTTGTTTGTGCTTGGCGTTCTCGCAGATCACGCGTACCACACCGTGGCGGCGAATCACCTTGCACTTGTCACAGATTTTCTTGACTGATGCCCGTACCTTCATGAATTCCTCAGTTGTCCGTTGTCCGTTGCCAGTCGCGCTTACGGACAACTATTTGTACCTGTACACAATCCTTCCGCGCGTCAGGTCGTAGGGCGAAAGCTCCACCGCTACCCGGTCGCCCGGAAGGATGCGAATGAAGTTCTTGCGCATCTTGCCGGAGACATGCGCCAGAACCTGGTGCTTGTTCTCCAGTTCCACTCGAAACATTGCGTTGGGCAGTGGTTCGACCACCACCGCCATGACTTCAATCGCGTCTTCCTTACTCATTCATCCCTTCAGTCGCCAGTTGTCGGTTGTCAGTTGTCAGAAGAACCGACAACCGACAACGAACAACTGACAACTAATCCGTCAAAATCATCGGCCCATTTCGAGTCACGGCCACACAGTGCTCGAAGTGAGCGCTATAACTGCCGTCTTCGGTGACGGCCGTCCATTTGTCCTGCAACAACCGGGTGCCCGGCTTGCCGACATTCACCATCGGCTCGATCGCCAGCACCATCCCGTCGCGCAGCTTGGGACCATGTCCCGGGGTCCCGTAGTTCGGGACTTGCGGGTCTTCATGGAGCCGGGTCCCGATGCCATGCCCTACAAATTCGCGGACCACACTGAAACCGTTGGCTTCCACATGCCGCTGTACGGCCGCACCGACATCACCAACCGTATTTCCCGAACACGCTGCTGCAATGCCGCGAGCCAGCGACTCGCGGGTTACTTTGAGGAGCTTCTGGAGCTCCTCTGAAATCTGGTTACCCACTGGGACAGTAATGGCCGCATCGCCGTAGTAGCCGTCCAGCACCACACCGCAATCGAGTGAAACAATATCTCCTGCTTTCAACACCCGCCGCTCCGAGGGAATGCCGTGTACGATCTCGTCATTCACCGAAGTGCAGAGCACGCACGGATAGTCGTAGTAGCCCTTGAACGCCGGCTTGGCGCCCAAGTCCCGGATCTTCTGCTCGGCCACGCGCTCCAGGTCCATGGTCGAAACTCCGGGCGCCACCACTTCCTTTGCCGCCTCGAGCACCTGGCGCACGATGCGCCCGCTACGGCGCATCTTTTCAATCTCGGAGGATGACCTACAAACGATGGACATTCTCTAGTGCTTCGAACATCTTCGCGGCCACAGCCTCGACCGGCTGGTCACCGTTGATTTCCAACAGCCGCCCACGAGCGCCATAGTAGTCCACCAAGGGCAGCGTAAGCTGCTCGTAGGCTTTCAGGCGCTCCGAAATAACTTCCTCCGTATCGTCCCGGCGCTGCACCAAAGTGCTGCCGTCGACATCACAGATTCCCTGGACTTTCGGAGGCTGGAAATAGACGTTGTAAATCAGCCCGCAGGTGGGACACGAACGACGTCCGGTAAGCCGTTGCAGTAGTTGATTATACTCCACCACCAGCCGAATCACAACCGGTGGGGCGCACGCCCGCTGCCCCCGTTCGTCCTTGCCTTCCCGCATCCTGGCTAACTGCGCATCCAGCCACTCGGCCTGCCGCACCGTACGCGGAAAACCGTCCAGAATGAAGCCGCGTTCACAATCCGCCTGTACCAGACGGTCGGCCACCATGTCACATACCAACTCATCCGGGACCAGTTCACCTCGGTCCATGATGTCCTTGGCTTTGACCCCAAGTTCGGTCTTGCGAGCTACGTTGTCCCGCAGGATGTCTCCGGTGGAGATCTGCGGGATGCCGCAGGTCTCTGCGATGAGCTTGGCCTGTGTCCCTTTGCCTGCTCCCGGCGGACCCAACATGATGATGGGCCCCACGACCCCGGTCCGGTTTGTCTTAACGCCTGCTGCAGAGGAAGTCTGCGTTCCCATACCTACGTCCCGAAACCTGGAACAGCCGGCCCTTTCCGCCCGCCTTCGCGGGCCGAAGCCTCCCGGTGGCTTCGAAAAGCAGTTGTCAGTTGCCGGTCGTCAGTCAGCGAAAGGCAACGAGTGACTGACAACGGATAACTGCTTTACCACGTCGCCCTGCGCCCGCGGATGCGTCCGCTGCGCGGGGTGAATCCTTCGTAATGCCGCATCACCAACTGCGATTCGATCTGGTTCACCGTATCCATGGCCACGCCAACCACGATCAGCAGTGATGTGCCGCCGAAATAGAAGTTGACCCCCAGACCGTTCGTCACCCAGGCCGGCAATCGCTCGAAGAACGCGCCAATCGGCCCGTACAGGTGATTGAGATGGATACCCGTAATCATCCATTCGGGGATAAACGAAATCAGAATCAGGTACAGCGCACCGACCAGAGTAATACGGGTCAGGATGTCATTGATGTAGTTAGCGGTGCGCGCGCCCGGCCGGATGCCGGGAATGAAGCCGCCATACTTGCGCATGTTGTCCGCAACCTCGTTGGGGTTGAAGACAATCGAAACGTAGAAATACGCAAAGAAGATGATGCCGACCGCGTACAGTAAGGTGTAAAGCGGCTCGCCCCACTGCAACGCCCGCAGCATCGGCCCGAAGTAGCGGTTGTCCTTCAACAGGGCTCCCGCAGTCTGCGGTAAGGTCAGAACTGAGGACGCGAAGATGACCGGCATCACGCCGCCGGAGTTGACGCGCAACGGCAGGTGGGTGGACTGCCCGCCCATGATCTTCCGACCCACTACGCGCTTCGCGTACTGTACGGGAATTCTCCGCTCACTGCGCTCCACGAACACGATGAAGGCAACCACCGCGATCATGAGCACAACCAGCAGCAGGATGGCGGGAACCGTGAACGCACCCCAAGCCTGATTCTTCACCTTGTCCCACATGTCGGCGACGCCACGCGGCAATCCGACCACGATTCCGGCAAAGATCAGCAGCGACATGCCGTTGCCGACGCCGCGCTCGGTAATCTGTTCGCCCAGCCACATGATGAATACGCTGCCCGTGGTGAGCGTCAGCATGGTCATCAAGACGAAACCAATACCCGGATTGTTAACGAACGGCATACCGCCGCTGAGCGTCTGCCGCTGCAGCGTAATCGCAATGCCGAGCGACTGCACTGCGCTCAGGCCGAGGGTCAGATAGCGCGTCCACTGCGTTATCTTCTTGCGGCCGAGTTCGCCTTCCTTCTGCAGCTTGGCCAGCGGCTCATACACCACCGTCATCAACTGCAGAATGATGGAGGCGGTGATGTACGGCATGATGCCGAGGGCGAAGATGGTCAACCGGCGCAACTGGCCGCCGCTGAACAGGTCCACGAAGCCCAGGAAGCTGCCGCGATTCTGGTCGAAGAATTGCGACAGTAGGTCAGCGTTGATGCCGGGGGTGGGAATGTGTCCGCCCAGGCGATAGACCGCCAGCAGACCCAGCGTAAACAGAATGCGCTTGCGCAGGTCAGGAACGCGGAATATGTTGGCTAACTTCTCAAACATAAAACCTCAGTGGTCAGTTGCCAGTGACCAGTGGCCAGACAAAGAATATCTGTAACCGCAAAATGCCTGCTCGTGCGATGGATGCAACCAGCCACTGGCCACTAGCCACTGACCACTTGCGCCTTACCACCCGCCTTCTCAATCTTTTCCTGGGCTGACTTGGAAAACTTGTGCGCATGTACGGTGATGGCCTTCGACAATTCGCCCTGTCCCAGGATCTTGACCAGCGAATTGCGCGAGCTGACCACGCCCGCCTTGCGCAACAACTCCGGCGTGATTTCACTTGCATCCAGACCGGCCAGGCGCTCCAGGTTCACCACTTCATACTCAACCTTGAAGATATTGGTGAACCCGCGCTTGGGCAGACGGCGATGCAGCGGCATCTGGCCGCCTTCAAAGCCACGCATCAGCCGCGAACCGCTCCGCGAGCCTTGGCCCTTGTGACCACGGGTTGAGGTCTTGCCCATTCCCGAGCCCATGCCACGGCCAACGCGCTTGCGTTTCTCGGACGCTTTCTTCGGTGCATGCAGATTACTTAGATTCATTTTCGCCTTCAGTTGCCTGTTGTCAGTCGTCAGTTCTCAACACAGTGAATCCTGACCCTGCACTGCTGATACCAGTTGGCCCTCTGACAACTGGGCCACGGACAAGCTATTTCACGATCTCGACCAGATGCGGCACCTTCGCCACCATCCCGCGAATTGAGGGCGTGTCTTCACGCTCAATCACCTGGTTCAAACGTGTGAAACCCAATCCCTTCACGACCAGCTTGTGCTTCACCGGGGAAGCTATCGCCGACCGCACCCACTTGAGCTGGACCGTCGTGCCCTTGGGAGCAGCGGCTACCACCGTCTTTTTCCTTGTCCGCGCCATGACTACAGCTCCTCGACCGCTTTGCCGCGCTGTGCCGCCACATCGTTACGATCACGCAACTTGAGCAGCGCATCGAAGGTGGCCTTGATCACATTGTGCGGGTTCGTGGTACCAATGGATTTTGTCAGCACATTCTGCACGCCCGCTGAGGTCATGACCGCTCGAACCGCGCCGCCGGCAATGACGCCCGTTCCTTCGGGGGCCGGCTTCAGCAGCACCATCCCCGAACCGTAGCGCCCCAGCACCTGGTGCGGAATCGTCGTCTGCGTGAGATTGACACGCAACAGGTTCTTCTTGGCGGCCTCAATTCCCTTGCGAATGGCCTGCGGAACTTCCTTGGCTTTGCCGGAGCCATAGCCCACAACGGCGGAGGCCGGATCGCCCACCACCACCAGGGCCGCGAATGACAGGTTCTTGCCACCCTTCACGACTTTGGTGACGCGGTTGATCGAGACCACCTGGTCTTTCAGCTGATACTGACCCGCGTCAAGCTTCTTCTTTACTGTTGCCATTCTCTCTCCAGTTGCCAGTTGCCAGTTGTCAGTGTCATTTGTCAGTTTCTGCTCACTGAGTGCGAGTCGAAAATAACTGACAGCTGATAACGGACAACCGACAACAGCCTTTCTAGAACTTCAGCCCGGCTTCGCGCGCGGCCTCCGCCAGCGCCTTAATTCGGCCGTGATACAGGTATCCGCCGCGGTCGAAAACCACCTGCTGAATGCCCTTTTCCTTGGCCCGCTCCGCGATGAGCTTGCCGACTTCTTTGGCGGAACCCACGTTGCCGCCAGTTGGCCGCTTTTCACCCTTCAGGCCCTTGCCCTTCTCCACCGAGGCAGCGGATACCAGGGTGACGCCCTTCGCGTCGTCAATCACCTGCACGTAAATGTGGTTCGTCGAACGGTACACATTGAGTCGCGGCCGCTCGGCCGTACCCAGAATCTTCTTCCGGATCCGGGTGTGGACCTTCTGCCGCGTCTGGTCTTTCGAAGTTTTGCTAATCATCGTTTGGCTCTCGGCTGTCAGCTCTCAGCTGCCAGCTAATCTCTAAGAATGCTCTTCAGATCCCTCACTGCGTTCCGGATAGCGGCTGCGGGCTCACGCCTGTAAATCGCCGCTATTTGGCCCCGGTCTTGCCGACTTTCTTCTTCAGCCGCTCGCCGGTGTAGCGCACGCCCTTGTTCTTGTACGGATCGGGTGGGCGCAGCGAGCGCATCTCGGCGGCGACAAAACCCACCTTTTGACGATCAATACCCGTGACCGTCAGGTGTGTCTGCTTGTCAATCGCTACATCGACGCCGGTGGGTAGCGGGTATTCGATGGGGTGGGAGAATCCCAAGGTAAACACCACCGTACCCTTACCCTTCATCTCGGCGCGGTAGCCAATTCCGACGATGTCCAACTCTTTCGTCCAGCCCCTGGTCACGCCCTCGACCGAATTGTTGACCAGCGCACGCACCAGCCCGTGCACCGCTGCCTTGGAATCGTCCTCGCGAACCACAGTCAGCTGTCCGTCGTTCTGCTCCAGCTTCACGCCCGCCGGCATGTGGGTCACGACTTCGCCCTTCGGGCCTTTCACTCGAACGGTGTTGCCTTCGACGGCATAGGTCACGCCCTTGGGCATGGGGATCGGCTTTCTTCCAATTCTCGACATGTCGTTACTCTCAGCTGTCAGCCTTCAGCCGTCAGCTTGGTCTCCATGCGGGCGTCACGCCCGCTGCTTGCAATAGCACTACGTCTTTGCCGTCGCAGCTATCAACTGATGGCTGATAGCTGACGGCTGACGGCTCCTAGTAAATCTCGCACAGCACTTCGCCGCCCACGCCTTCCTTGCGCGCCTGGCGGCCAGTCATCACGCCCTTGGGTGTGGTCAGGATATTGATTCCCAACCCGCCGAGAACACGCGGTATGTCGGTGTGGCCGACATAGACACGGCAACCGGGGCGCGAAACGCGCTTCAGGTCGGAGATGGGCGACGCATTGTCAGAGCTGTACTTCAAGTACACCCGCAGCACCTTGCGCCCCTCTTCTTCCGTGGGCTTGAAATTAGCAATGTACCCTTCTTCTTTCAGAATGCGGGCAATCTCGACCTTGAGCTTCGAGTGCGGGACGTCCACCTTCTGCTGGCGTGCCTTGATGGCATTGCGAATACGCGTTAAGAAATCCGAGACCGGATCGGTCAAACTCATGCTTTCCTTCTCCTGAAAACGTCGCCCGTTAGCTTTCCGCGAAACCCGCGTCAACGCTGCTCAGCGTTGCTGAAAGAACCAGCCGCGACGGACTCCACTACTTACCGGCTTACCAACTTGACTTCGAAACCCCTGGAATCTCGCCCTTCAGCGCCAACCCGCGGAAGCACAGACGGCAGATGCCGAACTTGCGCAGGTACGCGCGCGGACGTCCGCAGATCTTGCAGCGATTGTGCTGCCGGGTCGAGAACTTGGGCTTCTTGTTCGCCTTGGCTACATGTGATGTTCTGGCCATTGTTTCCTTTTTCGCTTTTTTGCTTCTCGCCTTTCGCTCTTCGCGACTGGCAACTGCCTACTGCCGGAACGGCATGCCCATATGCTTCAGCAGGGCACGGGCCTGGTCGTCGTTGGCGGCCGAGGTCACGATCGTGATATTCATCCCCTTCAGCTTTTCCACCTTGGCGTAATCGATCTCCGGAAAGATCAACTGGTCGCGCACGCCCAGGGTGAAATTGCCACGCCCGTCGAACGACTTGGTCGGCACGCCGCGAAAATCACGCACGCGTGGTAGCGCGACGTTCACCAGGCGGTCGAAAAACTCGTACATGCGGTCGCCGCGCAGCGTGACCATGACCCCGATGGGCATCCCCTCGCGCACTTTGAAGGCCGCGATCGACTTGCGCGCTTTCGTCACCACCGGCTTCTGGCCGGTTATCTGACCAACCTCGGTTGCCGCCGGATCAATCAGTTTGGCGTTCTGGGTGGCATCGCCCACGCCCATATTCACGACGATCTTCTCCAGCTTGGGCGCAGCCATCGGATTCTCCAGGCTGAATTCCTTCATGAGCGCAGGACGCACGTCCTTGTAATAGCGCTCGCGCAAGCGGGCGGTGGCGCGATTGGTCGCCTTGGGGCGCGCCGGCTTTGCCGCGGGGTCGGCAGCTTGCTCGGCCTGCTCAGGCTTCGCCTTCTTGCCTTGCGGCTTGCCCGGCCCGGCCGGTTGCTGCCCTTTCTGTTTTTTCTCGTCTGCCATTCTTCTTCTCTGCCTTTCTCACGGTTTCGGTTTCACACCGGTTCGTGAGGGACTCAATGCAGTTGTCAGTTGTCCGTTCTCAGTTGTCAGTTTCAGGTCCGCCGGCTGTCACACTGCCCTTCGGACAACTGAAAACTACTTCTCCAGCGTCGCGCCGCAACGCTTGCACACGCGCGCGTGGCGATCGCCATGCTTTTCGTGCCCTACGCGCACCGGCCGGTTGCAGGAGGCGCACATCAGCATCACGTTGCTGATCGAGATCGGGCTTTCCTGTTCAGCAATGCCGCCCTTGATGTTGCGCTGCGGATTGGGGCGCACGTTCTTCTTCACCATCATCACGTGCTCGACCAGTACTTTGCTTTCATCGGGCATGACGCGGAGCACGCGGCCAACCTTGCCCTTATCCCGACCGGTAATGACCCGCACCTGATCGTTGCGGCGAATATCTACTGTTTTTTGCATTACTCGTAACCTTCGTTAAGTTCAGTTGTCAGTTGTCGGTTGTCGGAGCCGCCGGTTTGCTGACAACGGACAACCGGCAACTGACGACTACAAAACTTCCGGCGCCAACGAAACAATCTTCAGGAACTTCTTGTCGCGCAACTCGCGCGCTACCGGACCAAATACGCGAGTGCCGATCGGCTCGTGGGTGTCATTGATCAACACCGCGGCATTCTGATCGAAGCGGATGTACGTACCGTCGCGGCGGCGGTGCTCTTTACGCGTGCGCACGATCACGGCTTTCACCACGGTCCCCTTTTTGGCGGTACCGTCGGGGGAAGCTTCCTTGACCGCGGCCGTTATGACGTCGCCCAGGCCGGCAACCAGTCCGGTGGAACCGCCCAGCGGCAGAATCATCTGCAGCTTGCGCGCGCCGGAGTTGTCGGCGACATCGAGCATGGTTCTCATCATCACTGCCATAACTTCCTCCTTGGGCTGATGCCGGGCCTAATTGACCGCTGGTTCCTCAACCGGAGCCACCATCGCCGCGCGCTGCACAATTTCCTTCAGCTGCCAGCGCTTCAACTTCGACAGGGGACGCGTCTCCTCAATCTTCACAAAGTCGCCCAAATGCGCCGTGCCCTTCTCGTCGTGGGCGTAAAACTTCCTGCTGCGCGACACGACTCGCTTGTAGTACGGGTGCGCTTTCTGGCGCCGCACTTCGACCACGATGGTCTTGGCCATCTTCGTGGAGACCACTTCGCCGATCAGGGTCTTGCGGCGGCCGGCCGCGGTTGCGTTGTCGTTTGCTGTTTTTTCGGCCATGGCTTACTTTTTCTCCGTCGCAGCCTTTTTCCTGGCCGCCTTCCTGGGTGTCGCCGGCTCATTGGCCGCTTCCACCTTGGGCGCAGCGGCACCGTTTCCGCCCGCCAGTTCCTTTTGGCGCATCACGGTCTTGACGCGCGCGATGTCCTTTTTCAGCTCGCGGATCTTCTTCAGGCTCTCCGTCTGTCCCATCTTCAACTGAAACTTCATCTTGAAGAGCTGGTCAGAGAGCTCGCGCTGCTGGTGAATCAGCTCGGCATCGGTCAGGTTGCGAATCTTCTCTACATTCATCGTTGAGTCCAGTTGTCGGTTGTCCGTTGTCGGTTGTCAGTTTCCTTTTGACGCAACTACAACGAACCCGAGCGATTTCGTCGATTGCCAATCCGATTGCCTTCACTGACAACCGGCAGCCGGCAACTTAAAGGGGCCTTCAGCCCCGAATTCCCTCGCGCTGCACGAACTTGGTGCGCAGCGGCAACTTGTGCGAAGCCAGACGCATCGCTTCGGCAGCGTCGGTGGCGGAAACGCCTTCCATTTCGAACAGGATCTTGCCCGGCCGCACCACGGCCACCCAGTGGTCGGGCGCACCCTTGCCCTTGCCCATACGAGTTTCCGCCGGCTTCTTGGTGACCGGCTTGTCGGGAAAGAGTCGGATCCAGATCTTGCCCCCGCGCTTGATAAACCGGGTCATGGCCACACGGCTGGCCTCGATCTGACGATCGGTGATCCAGCCCGGTTCCATCACCTTCAGGCCAAAATCGCCAAACGACAGCTCACCGCCGCGCCAGGCTTTGCCCGCCATGCGCCCGCGCTGCTGCTTGCGATACTTCACTTTCTTTGGCATCAACATAATCAGTTCCCAGTTGTCAGTTATCAGTTGTCAGTTTTCGCTTGCCGTTATCACTCGTCATTTCTGACAACTGACAACCGGCCACCGACAACTGGCCCTAAAACGCTCCGCTTCCGACACCCTGCGGCTCGCGCTTGCGCTCCTTGAAAATCTCGCCCTTGTACACCCAGCACTTCACGCCGATCTTGCCGTAGGTGGTGTTGGCTTCCGAGAAGCCGTAATCGATGTCGGCACGCAGCGTGTGCAGCGGCAGGCGCCCCTGGAGGTACCACTCGGAACGCGCGATTTCGTTGCCGTTCAGGCGGCCGCTGACGCGCACTTTGATGCCTTTGCAGCCGAAGCGCAGCGCCGAATCCACCGCCTTACGCATGGCACGGCGGAAGCCGACGCGCTTTTCCAGCTGCAGCGCGATGTTCTCGGACACCAGCTGGGCATCGAGTTCCGGCTTGTGCACCTCCTGAATGTCCACATAGACGTCGCGATTGGTGCGCTTCTGGATCTCCTGCTTCAGCTTGTCAATCTCAGCGCCTTTGCGGCCGATGATGATGCCCGGGCGCGCGGTGCGGATGATGATGCGCAGCTTGTTGCCGGGACGCTCGATCTCGATTGAGCTGACGCCCGCCGACTTGAGCTTGTCCTTGAGCTCAGCCCTCAGCTTCACATCTTCCAACAGCAGCTTGTCGTAGTCGCGCTCCACGAACCAGCGCGACCTCCACGGCTTGGTAACACCGAGGCGGAATCCGTAAGGATGGACTTTTTGTCCCATAGTCTCGTTTCTCTTTTCGCGGCCAACTGCGCTGTCGCGTCGCCGCTTCATCCCGCCGGCTCGCCGGCGGCAAATCCTACTTCTTCTTGCCGTGCTTCGCAGGGGCCTTCTTCTTTGCCACAGCCTTTTTGGCTGGAGCTTTCTTGGCCGCCCTCTTGGCAGGCGCTTTCTTGGCTGCCTTCTTTGCTGGCGCCGTCTCTTCCACCGTCTGCACCAGCTCAGCCTTGCCGTTCCTGGCAATCTTCTCTTCCAGCGCAATTTCGATGTGCGAAATGCGGCGCTGGTACCGATACGCCCTTCCCATCGGAGCCGGACGGATACGCTTCATCCGCGGCCCATCATTCGCAATCGCCCGCTTCACATACAGGCGGTCGACATCAACGTCGAGGCCTTTTTCGGCGCTCACGTAATTGGCGTTCTCCAGCGCGGAGCGCAGCAGCTTGTACAACGCCGGGGCGATCCCTTTGTTGGTGTACAGCAGGGTGTCGAGAGCATCCTCCACCCGGCGCCCCTTTATCAGGTCCAGGACCAGACGGGCCTTTTGCGGGGAGACGCGCGCGTAATTCAGTTTGGCGGTGAATTCCATCTCGTCTCCTTACCTGCCCGGCGGCGGCGGGGCCGGCTTGGCCGCCGTTTCCGTTGCCGCCTTCACGGAGTGCCCTTTGAACGCGCGGGTCAGGCTGAACTCGCCCAGCTTATGGCCCACCATGTTTTCGGTGATGTACACCGGAATGAACTTCTTGCCGTTGTGCACCGCCAGCGTGTGTCCGACCATCTCCGGGATCACCGTGGAACGGCGCGACCAGGTGCGCACTACCTTCTTCTCGTTGCGCTGGTTCATCTCGTCGACCTTACGCTGCAGGTGCGAATCGATGAACGGGCCTTTTTTCGTTGAACGTGCCATATCGTCTCAGTCCTACTTCTGTCTGCGGGTCACGATGAACTTATCGGTCCGCTTGTTGTTGCGCGTCTTGTAGCCGCGGGTCGGTTGACCCCATGGCGTTACCGGATGCCGGCCGCCACTGGTCTTTCCTTCACCACCGCCATGCGGGTGGTCCACCGGGTTCATGGCTACGCCGCGGTTTACCGGACGGCGTCCCAGCCAGCGCGTACGCCCGGCCTTGCCGATGGAAATGTTCTCGTGATCGAGGTTGCCAACCTGGCCCACCGTCGCCATGCAATCCACCAGCACACGACGCGTCTCCCCGGAGGGCAACTTCAGCAGCGCATAGTCGCCTTCTTTCGCAACCAACTGCGCCTGTGCGCCGGCAGAGCGTGCCATTTGCGCGCCTTTGCCGGGCTTCAATTCGATGTTGTGCACAGTGGTGCCGGGAGGAATGTTGCGCAGCGGCAAGGCATTGCCTACCAGGATGTCGGCGTCGGGACCGCTGACAACCTTGGAACCAACCTTCAGGCCCACCGGATATACGATGTAGCGCTTCTCGCCGTCCAGATAGTTCAGCAACGCGATGCGCGCCGAGCGGTTGGGATCGTACTCAATCGAGGCGACGGTAGCAGGGACCCCAGTCTTGTCGCGCTTGAAATCGATGATGCGCAACTTGCGCTTATGGCCGCCCCCACGGTGCCAGATGGTCTGATCGCCGGA
>Ga0335082_10005908_pt1 | contig 13385 bp, 11 predicted proteins | sample Lox_Sample_41_FD_206718 | JGI IMG/M metagenome (GOLD analysis project Ga0335082, IMG submission 206718) | Soil microbial communities from Loxahatchee National Wildlife Refuge, Florida, United States - Lox_Sample_4.1 | ecosystem: Environmental > Terrestrial > Soil > Wetlands | place: USA... | reverse complement strand
GCGTGATGTCGCTTCCGGAGCGTTTTACGTCCGCAACGCCCAGAGGAACGATGTACTCGCCATCGGGAACCTCGCCCTTGTCCAGAGTCAACATGTAAGAGTGCAGGTAGACGACAGGATTGTCGTCGCGTATGGCCGCGGCCATCAGGCCCTTTGCATCGGCGGGCGTTGAAGGGACCACGACCTTCAACCCCGGAATGCCCATCATCGTGTGGTAAATGCAGTTGGAATGCTGGCCCGCCCATCCCGCGCAGAAACCAAACCCAGCCTTCAACACCAGCGGCACCTTCACCTGGCCGCCAGACATATAGTGGAGGCGGGGCGCTTCGTTCAGCACTTGCGCGAAGGCCACCAACATGAACTCACTCATCCACAACTCGACAATCGGGCGCAAGCCGGTCATGGCGGCGCCGATGCCGATCCCGATCTCGGCAGTCTCAGAAATCGGCGTGAGACGCACCCGTTCTTTGCCAAACTTCTTGAGCATGGGGTCGCGTTCGGTCATGGCCATATTTTGGCCATAGAAAATGACGTTCGGATCCCGCTGCATCTCTTCGGTGATGGCTGCTGCAATGGCATCGCCGTACATCATTTCGCGCGCCATACATGCCTCCTATGCGTACACGTAGTTGAGTGCTTCCTCAGGCTTGGGCAAGGGACTGGCCAGCGCGAACTGCACAGCATCGTCCACTTCTGCCCGGACCGTGGTTTCAAGCTTCTTGGCTTGTGCTTCGTTAAGAGTGCGGCTCTTGATCAAACGAGCGCGGAACTTCGCGACCGGGTCCCTCGCCTTCCACGTTGCAAATTCCTTCCTGTTTCCGTAAACCGCGATTGCCTCATGCTCGGGAAATTGCGTAGGCAGCGGCGGAACAGTGATGACATTGCCGTGCGCGCTGAGGCGGTAAAACTTCGTTTCCACCAGGCTGGGCCCTTTGCCGGCACGAGCACGGTCCGCCGCCTTGCTGACCGCTTTGTGAACCGCCACCGGATCGGTGCCATCGACCGTGACGCCAGGAATGCTGAACGCGGCGGCTTTTTTCGACAGCGGCTGCCCGGCCACGGCATTGGCGTCCTCCAGGCTGAAGTGGGTGTAAGCCTGATATTGATTGTTCTCGAGCACGTAGACGATCGGCAGCTTCCAAACCGCCGCCATGTTTAACGACTCGAAGAACGCACCCTGCTTGGAAGCGCCGTCACCAAAGAAACAGTAAACGATCTGCCTGGTCTTTTTGACTTGCGCAGTCAGCGCCGCTCCGGTCGCATGGGCGATGCTTTGCCCGATGATTCCCGACGTTCCGGGAAAATAATTGGCCGGATCGGCGAGGTGCATGGAACCGCCGAAGCCCTTGCATAGCCCGTCCTTTCGGCCGAACACTTCAGCCATCATCTTGCGTAGCGGCGTACCGAGCGTGATCGGGTAACCATGACAGCGATAGCTTGGCATGGCAAGGTCGGTTTGGTTGCGCGTGGACAGGGCCCCCACGATGCTGGCCTCAGCACCGTCGCCCAAGTGCGCGTGCCCGCGAATCACTCCGGGATGCTCGATAAACGTCCGCTTCACCGCCTCTTCGAACTCGCGGATACGCACCATCTGGGTGTACATCCAGATGAGCCGGTCCTTGGAGAGCTGTTGCTTTTTCGCCATGGATTACCTCTTCTTCGACTTGGGCGCGGCACCATCCGACTGGCCGATCTCACACAGCGGGTCCCCGACCGGTACCTCGGCAGTCTCTTTCGCCAGAATCTTGAGCAGCACGCCCTCGTAGGGAGACTCCAGTTCATAGCTGATCTTCTCAGTCTCGAGTTCGACCAGCGGGTCTCCCGGCTTGACCTTCTCGCCCACTTTCTTCAGCCAGCGGGAGACAAAGGCCTTGGTGCTGGTCACGCCGCCGGATTTGGGCACGACAACTGTGTTCGGAATATCTCCCTCCATCTCAATGCACCTGCCGTTCCGCTTTCGCCCAGTACGGTTTGCGGATCGTCTTGCGGTCGATCTTCCCGGCGGAAGTTTTGGGAATTTCCCGGTGAAACTCGATAGACTTCGGGGATTTTACCCCACCCAGCCTGGCTTTGCAGTGGACGATCACGGCGTCTTCACTCAGCGATTCCCCCTCTCGCAGGACAATGACCGCCTTGACCGCTTCTCCCCAGATGTCATGCGGAACACCGATCACGGCGCATTCGTGGACCTGGGGAAGGGCCATGATTGCTGCCTCGACCTCCGCACAGTAGACATTGAAACCGCCGGTGATGATCATGTCTTTCCTGCGGTCGACGATGTACACGAAGCCGTCCTCGTCGATGTAACCGACATCGCCAGTGTGATGCCAGCCATGCTTGCGGATCTCCGCCGTGGCCTCCGGCATGTTGTGATAGCCAGCGGTCACCAGCGTGCCGCGAGCCACGATCTCTCCACGCTCGCGCCGGGGAAGGATCCGGCCTTCATCATCCATGATGGCCAGTCGTACCGCGGAGGTCGGCCTGCCGCAACTCTGCAGGCGTTCCGGGTGGTCGCCCGCCGCGGCGGCCGCGAGAGTCCTGGCGTCGAGAAAAGTCAGCAGCATCGGCGCCTCAGTCTGGCCGTACGATTGGCAAAGGCAAGGCCCAAAGATCTCCACCCCTCGCTTCAGTTTGTCAGGAGAAACCGGAGAACCGGCGAGGAGAAAGACCCGCAGGGTGGAATAGTCGAATTTGCCCACGTCAGGATGCGACAGGAGATTGTAGAAAGCGGTCGGGGGCAGGAACAGGTGAGTCACGCCGAAGTGTTCGATGCTTTGCAGTACGTCAAGCGGCTCAAACTTGGGCAGGACCACGTTGGTCGCACCAATGGCGAACATGCTGAACGCCACGACCCCCGCTGCATGGGACAAAGGCGCCGTATTCAGGCACACGGGATAGGTAGCTTGACCCCGCCAATAGTGCGTGGCCATCTCCGTCATCGTTCCCCAGGCAAGAGCTGTCACCCGGACACCCCTGGCGGGCCCGGTAGTTCCGCCGGTCGGAACCAGGCCGACAAGCCGGTCAATGCTGCCGAATTCGTCGCCCCACTCGGACTCTTCCGCTGCAGCACTGGAAGCCATAAAGCGCTGCAAGGAAGGATTGTCGCCGTCGTCGGTATCCAGACAAATCAGCCGGCGCAACGAAGGAACTCGGGCCCGAATCTCGGCCACGCTCTCCCGGAAATTGCTGTGGTAGAACAGCCATTTCATTTCGACGTAGTTCATGTATTCCACGTTGGCGTCGAGTGCGTTGCGGTAGTTGATCGGGACCCACACGGCTCCCGCGTGCATAATGCCCAGCATGCAGAACAGTACGCGGGCGTCATTGTGCGAGTAGATCCCTGCGGCCTGCTCGCCCCGCAGTCCACCTGCCCACATGGCCTGCGCAATTTGCCGGGTAATGGCTCGAGTCTCGGAGTAGGAGTAGCGGGTGTCACCATCGACAATGGCCGTGCGGTCGGGACTAGCATCTGCGCCTTTATCGAAGTAATCAATGGCCCGCATAGCCGGATGAACCCAGTTACGAAATGAGTCTTGCCTTGGCCAACCCGTGACTCTCCACCGCCCGCAGTATTTCGTGATGGCCAAAAGCCTCGGCGGGCGAGGCAAAACCCGTCTTGCGTGGCGGAGCGTTAACCAGATGATGCGCGGCGAATGCCTGGATCAATCCGGTCTGGCGATAGCAGCAGGTGCCAAACACGACACATTGCACGTAGTCGGTTGAGCCGCGGGCGGCCACCACGTCAATGGTTCGCTGTTCGCGGCTGTTCTCGCGAGGCGGCGTGCCGCCTTGCACCGCGTTCGCCATTGCAGCAAGCTTTTTTTCTTGTTCAGCCTTGCGCAGGGGGCGAATCTGTTCTTCGTACATCTTCTCCGTCGCCGCTACCCCTTCCATGATCTGCCGGTCGAGTAAGCCGCCAAACGACTTCAGGTTGGCCACCTGCGGATGGTTCTTGTACCACACCGGCTGGGGGAAGCCTCCCCAAGCCAGGGCCAGTTGAGTTTGCAAATAGCCGGGGATAGCGACGTCATAACGGGTCGCCCTGGGCCAGGGCTTGTAACGGTTCTGCTCGAGATAGTGCGCCTCCGTCTGGATGACCGCGAAAATTGTCTGCGTGGACCCAAACGTTGGAATGCCCTTGAACATTGTGACCGTCTCGATGGTGTCCACATTCGCCTTCTCCAGACACAGGCGGATAGCAGCGTCACTGGTTGCGCACATGAACGCTGTGGCGGGGGCGATTAACAGGCTCTTCTGAGCGAACTTCTCTCCCCATTTCTCAGAGACCTCGCGGATCCACGTCTGCTCGCCACTGATGTCGATGTAGTGGCACCCTGCCTTGAGCGAGGCTTCGACCACGCGCGGGCCGTTGTAGATGAACGGTCCGACGGTATTGCACACGACCCGCGCTCCGGTAAACAGTTTGGTCAGATCGTTGACTGAGTTTCCGACCTCGACCACCTCATAGTCGGCCGTCTCAATTCCCGGGACGTGGTTCATCACGTCTTCGATCCTGGCGCGGCTTCGTCCCGCCGCGATGAAGGGGACGTTATTTTCACGCAGAAATTCCGCCACCAGGCGTCCCGAGAACCCGCTGGCCCCATAGATGACGACCGGGCGTTTGCTGTTCATATTTGCGTTTCTTCTGGCCCCGGGCAACGATTTTAGGCTAAAGTATCTTTATTGCCAGTAGGCACCTTTTTGTAACCATGGAGCGGATCCCATGCCAATGGAAGAATTCTATTGCCCGGTCAAATTAACTGCAGACATCATCGGGGGAAAATGGAAACCTCTCATCCTCTTCTACCTGGAAGATGGGACGTTGCGCTTCGGCCAGCTGCAGAAACGCATTCCAGGAATGACCAAGAAGATGCTCACCCAGCACCTGCGGGAGCTGGAGCGTGACGGAATCATTCATCGAAAAGTGTACGCGGTGGTGCCGCCCAAGGTGGAGTACTCCCTCACCAAACATGGGGAGAGCCTGAAGCCCATTCTGAAGCTAATGTCGGCGTGGGGGACCCAGCACCGCGCCCGCTACGGGATTCCATCGAGCCGCGTGCGTGTACAAAAAGCACCGATCACGACCAAGCGCGCATCTACATTGCTCGGGCAACCTCTCTCGGCTTGAGCGCCGGCCGGCATTTCGTGCAAGGACTTCGATGACTACTACCAAGGGTTTGATTTCGCAGTTTGACGATGTCTGGCTGCTGGACGGTGTGCGCACGCCATTCGCGGAGTACAACACCGTCTTCGGCTTGGTGTCGCCGATCGACCTGGGCATCAGGGCTGCGCGCGAGGTGTTCCGCCGTTCAGGGATCTCGCCGGACGCAGTGGACACCGTGATCGCCGGGAATATGGCGCAAGCGAGCTTTGACGCCTACATGCTGCCTCGCCATATCGGTCTCTATTCGGGTGTGCCGATCGAAGTGCCGTCGCATCTGGTGCAACGGGTTTGCGGCACCGGAATGGAAGCCATCCTGCAGGCTGGAGACTTGATCAAGCTGGGGAAGATCGACCTAGGCCTTGTGGTGGGCACGGAGTCGATGTCGCGCAATCCGGTCGCGGCTTACACCCATCGCGGCGGGTTTCGCATGGGGCAGGTGGAGTTCAAGGATTTTCTCTGGGAAGCTCTGCTAGACCCATCGTGCAATTTGACGATGGGAGGAACGGCTGAGGATCTCGCAAAGCGCTACAAAATTTCGCGCGAGGACGCCGACCGCTTTGCCGCGCAGAGTTTCGAACGCGCCATTGCGGCCCAGAAGAGTTGTTTCTTAAGCGGCGAGATCACGCCGGTGGTCAATGAAACCTTCGAACTAGAGGACTACAAGCCACGAGGCATTCGCCTTCCGCGTAAGGTTGAATCCTTCGGCGAGGACAGCCACATTCGGCCCTCCCCGTATGAAGTCCTTGCGAAACTTCCACCCGCGTTCGGCGGGGTCCAGACCGGCGGAAACAGCTCCGGAATTGTGGACGGAGCGGCTGCGGCACTGGTCGCCTCAGGCGAATTGGCGCACAAACACAACAAGGAGCCGCTGGCCCGCGTGGTCGCCGGTGCCTCCGTCGGAGTTCCGCCCGAGATTATGGGCATCGGGCCGGTTCCGGCGATCAAGGCGGTGCTTGACGTTGCCGGTTTGCGCCTCGATCAGATTGATCGTATCGAAATCAACGAAGCCTTCGCCGCCCAGATCTTGGCGTGCGTGAGAGAGATGAACCTGGACCAGTCCAAACTCAACGTGAATGGCGGCGCGATCGCGATTGGGCACCCGCTGGCCGCCACCGGCGTGCGCCTGGCGATCACTCTGTCCCGCGAACTGAAGCGATCGAAAGGAAGATACGGAATCGCTTCGGCCTGCATCGGCGGAGGTCAAGGTATCGCCGTACTCGTGGAGAACACCCAAAACTGAGAACTGGGAACTGTTTTTTGGAAACCCAGTTCCCAGATCTCAGTTCTCGGTTCTCAGTTGATTAGGCCGGCCAGATACTCAGAGCAGTCTTGCTCAGGATCTGCTGCTTGATTTCTTCCGTCAGTGGCAGCGCCCGAAAATCATCGAGGTTCTTCTTGATCTCGGGCACGCCCGGCCCCGGCCAGTCCGTTCCGAACAACGTCTTGTGGGCAATTTCGTCCAGCCGGGGAAAATACTTAAGCAAAGTCTTAGGCGGAATTCCACTAATATCCAGAAACACATTAGGATGCCGCCGCAGCAGGAAGAACGACGTGTGCATCCACAGCGGACGACCGCCATGCGCCAGGATAATCTTCATCTTGGGGAAGTCCACGGCCACATCGTCGAGGTAGATGGGATCGCCGTAGCGGTTTCTCGCGCCGACAAAGATCGACGTGCCCGTGTGAAACATCACGGGAATGCCGTTCGCTTCCGCAGCCCGGTAGATCACCTCGAGTTCCTTCACACCGTGCTGGTAGTCGTTGGGAAACAGCAACTGATGGGGGGGATGGATCTTGATCATGCGGATTTTGAGGCGCAGAATCTGCTCCACGTCCGCGAGGATGTTTCCGGTATGCCGGGGATGCAAGCCGCCGCAGGAGATCAGCCGCTTGGGATCCTCCTTGGTGTAGTCGGCGATGAACTGGTTGACTCCGCTGGTGAAGCCGATGACTTCCGGAGCGACGTAGTTGATGAGCACGGCCCGATCCACGCCGGCCGCGTCGAGATGCTTGAGGAACGCCTTCGGAGAGCGGCAGAACTCGGCAATCTGGTCGAAGTTCGCGCGCTTTTTCTTGATCAGTTCCAAAGCGCGGGCGTGGAACATGTCCAGCGGCTGGATATGAATGTGGCAGTCGGTGATCAAGCGGTTGGTCAGTCCTCAGTTTGCACTTGGTACGAACTGGTACTCAACGCCAAGCTTACAGCCAGAACAAAACAGGCCCCCTGCAACCGGAAAAACAACAGCGTTCTTACTGCTTGGTTGGCGAATAGATTCCCCGCAGAAAAATGTCGCCAATCTCGGCGGCCAGCACTCGCGGCGTGCCATCCACCCGCTGGTTGTACCAGGTATGCAGCCAGTTGATCATGCCGAAAAGACTCATGACGGCAGCCCGTGAATTGAAATCCAGGCCCTTCTCCCGTTTGAGCGCCTCAATCAGGTCCGCACAGCTGTGATAATACTGCCGCTTGAGCGCTGTGATTTCCCGGCCCAGATCGTCCCGCAGCACGTCATCTTCGTGAGAGAGGACCTTCATCGCCTTCGGCTTGCTTAAGAAAAACTCCACGTGATTTTGTACAAAGAGCCGTACTCGCGCCTCGGGGTCGGAGACTCCCTTGAGTTTTTCGCGCAGAAGCTCCATCACCGTCGAAAACAGGTCCTTCTGAATCAGGTAGAGCAGCTTCTCCTTGGACTCGAAATAGTAATAAAGTCCGGCCAGGGACATGCCGCTGGCCCGGGAGAGGTCGCGCATGGAGGCGCCCTCGTAACCCTTTTCGCAAAAGATCGCGGTGGCATGTTCGAGAATCTTGGCCAAGCGTCGATCAAAGCGCGTGGCTGGGCGCGAGGTGGAGACTTCCGCAATGGTGGAGCCGATACTCATATCTATCGAACGTTCGTTCTTGATTTTACAGAAAATCCCTAGTTCGGACAAGGGTTTACGAAGCCTGTAGAGAGGAGAGCAGTGTCCGAAATCGCCCCAGCACATCGGTTATGTGGCCAACGTCGGAGTTGCTCGGAGCGTCTTGCGCCGTGGTCAGCAAGATGAGGTGGTTCTGGGCATCCAACCCATCTATAGAATCTGCTAACTCCTTTGAGTTCAGATTGTTACTATCGAAAATACTACCGGGCAGCGCCACCCCGACATTTCGCCCCTGCAGCTCTCCCACGGCATTCATCGCTGCTGCCAATCCGCGACACAGGATGCAATCCCAGTCACTGGTGAGAAGGGCCCTTAGACTGGCGTCGCACTCACTTCCTGCCGTCAGCAGAAACACAGGAAGGGCCTCGTAGAAACGAATCACGTTGAAGATAGGTGTGAGCAAAGAATTATAGGAAGCAGCCTCCTCTGAAGAAATTTCCGGCAGAAAGTTTTCTGTGAGCAGGATCACGTCTGCGCCCGCCTCGAGAAGAGCTTTCGATACCGACGCTGTCACCTCGGCAGCAAATTCCACCATCTCGGCTGGCAAAGGAGATTGGTCACATTCCTTTCCCAACAACTGGCCTGCCAGTGTTAACGGACCGGTCACCCGCGCGGCCAGTGCAGGTTCGTCTTTCAACATAACCTTCAAACGCTGTATCACCTCACACGCGATGGGAATTCGCCCCTGACTGGCGACGGAGTCTGGAGGATTCAACTTCTCACGCAAGTCGTCAAGGCCGGTAAATGACGGTGGAATCAATTTGCCCGATCCGTCGGCTTGCCACTCGCGTTGGCAACCGAGGGCTTCCGCCTCCAGAAAGGGGTCGTAGTAGCAGGTCAGGCCATCGACCTTCAGAACCCCGCGAATCTGCCGCATGGCGTTGCTGATTTTTGTGGGGTTCGACTGAAAGTCTCGCAGCGGCAGGTTCTCCAGCCTCGCGCCCAGGGAGAACAGGATCGGCATGAGCAGTGGGCGGGGCAACGGTTCTCCCCGCATAAAGGCCTTGATCATCGCGCGCGGAGTCATGGCTGCCGGCATTTGGTTATGGTCTGAAAATCGGGCGCACCGGCTTCGCGTCGGGCCACGATCCGTACCACTCCAGGATTTCTGCCGGTGGAGATTGCCTACCCCAGTCCGCCATGAATTCGCTGTAAGGCTTGCCGCGGGCCAGGCGGGCTTTGCGCTCGTTGGCACGCTCACTCTCCGTGCGGGCCGCATCCACCTTTCGTCCTTCTGGATCGAGGACGACGCGGTAAATGTTCTCCGCGGTCCAGCGGGAGATAATGCTCTTCTTCAAGTCTTCGACGATCAGTTCGGGAGAGCGCTCGAGCGGATCGCCGTATCCAGGCCCGCCGCCACTGAAGCCGAACAGCAGGTCTCCTTCGGCGTACAGGTCAGGCGTGCGGGCGATCAATTCGAACTTCCAGTCGCCGGCGATGTCCCGCTCCTCGAAAATCTGGCGATGGTCGAGCGTCACCGTGGGATCGCCCTTTTTCATTCTGGCCAGCAGGTCGGCCTTCTTGACGCTGATTCCGGGGATGGGTGTCGAAGCATACCCGCCAAAGAGGGGCTGCCCTAGCGGCACTTTGCTGCCGTTCCCCATGCAAAGGGACAACAACTGCGGAACCTTGTGAATCATCCACTGTTGCACGGCACCGGAACCACCACGGTGAAGACCCGGCCCCGAGGAATCTCTCCAGTGCTGCGATAAGGTCACCGTGAGCGGGAGTTCGCCTTCCACCTGCTCGCAATCCGGAGCGCGGCCAAAGGCGCACCAGGCAAAGCCGTAAGCGTCCATACCATCAGTCGCGGCGCGGCCGCCCTGGCCCTGGGTGTTGAGCGAAAACGAGAGCACGTCCGACACCGACAGGTTCCATTGCGAATGGCCACTGCAGATCTGCGCGGTGTGCTGGCTGCCAGGAGCGGACGCGACCTGCGACCAGCCGTGGCGAGTGGGAAACATCATCTTGGCAAAGCAGTTGTGTGTGGCGCAGCGCGTCTGCATGCCGATGTAGACGCAGCAACTGGTCGCCGCCATCTTGTCGGGATTCAGGAGGATACCGTGCGGGAAGACGAAGTCAATCGGGGCGAAGGTCGAGCTGCAGATCGGCAGATCGTGGAAGAAATACTCGTACATGAAGTTGGCGATGTGCCCGACCACCGCCTGCGGATGGACGTTGTACGACGATGGCGTCTCAGGGGAAGTTCCGTTGAAATCGAACAGCAGCCGGTCAGCTTTCTTGGTGATGGTCAGGAAGCAGGCTCGGACCAGGGCCGGCGTCCAGCCCATGGCATCGTTGAAAACCACGCTGCGGAACTTGCCATCGGGAAGGTTCTTTACCTTCTGGAATGCACCGGCCTCGGCCACGTCGAGCATTCGGCGCATGAGGCCGACCACAAACTCCACCCCGCGCTTCTCGACTTGCTCCAGCAAGCGCACCCTAACGCGGTCAGCGGTCGTGCAGCGTGCCCGCAGGTCTGAGATAAACATTGCCGGGGCGCGCAACCCGTAGACCGAGTAGAACTCCAGGAAGTCGTTCCGCAGTTTGAAGTGCTCACCAATCTTGATCGGGGGAAGATTCAGTCCCTCTTCGAACCGGGATTTCGCAGTGACCGGCATGCCGCCGGGCTCGATCGCGCCGGTCTCAGTGGTATGCAGCGCGGCCGTAGCCCAGGCGATCAAACGGCCCTGGTGAAACACCGGCATGATGGCGACCTGGTCCGGATTGTGGATGCCGCCGTAGAGCGCGTCGTTGGTGTACCAGATATCGCCGTCGTGGATACCGGGATTCTCCGCGTAATACTTGCGGATGAACTTGATGATGATCGGTTGAATGATGGCGTGGAGATAGGTGCCGCAGGAAGCGTTGATGAGGTCGCCTTCGGCGGTAAAGATGGCGACCATCGAGTCACCGGAGACGCCGAAGTAGCTGCGCGAAGAGCGGACGAAAATCTCCATGGCCTCATCGAGGATGTCGTTGGTCACCTGCACGCCGATCTCATACTCGCCGGGTTTGATGGTCTTCACACACTCCTGCTCAAACTCCGTGGCCGGCGCGGGTTTCAACCACCTCAGTTTTTCCTCTAACGTCGGTATCGCCATATCGGCTCCTACTCCAGAATTCCCAAACCGTGCTCGTCGATCGAGAAGCGCAACGGGAAAGGAACCACCATTGTGGTGTATTCGCTCTCTATCACTGCCGGTCCCGGAACCACGTTGCCGGGGCGAAGTTTCTCGAAGGAATAGAACTTCGTGGTTACGAAATCTTTCTTGTCTGGCCAATAGACTGGGCGCGTTCCCTTGAGGGCGGCTTCGGGACTGCTCTTGTCCAGCGGCAGCTTCGGCAGCGTCACTTTCTTCGTGGGTACAATCGCCTTGAGGATGAAGCTTTCCACGAAGACCCCGCCGTCAGGATTCACCACGAACGGACTGAAGGCCTCGCTGAATTCCTTTTCGAAGGCATCGCAAATGGCGGTGACGTCCTTCTGCTCACGAATAAATAAGAGTGGCGACAGCGTTCGCTTGACGTGGAACTGGCCGCCGTAAAGCATGTCGAGTTCGAGCACGAAGCTGGCCTGCCCGGGATCCAGACCTTCCCCGGCCAGGTCTCGTCGCGCATCCTCCATGAGCGCTTCGACTGCCTGGTTGAAGGGCTGAAAGTCGTCAGTGAGCTTGCGGGTCAGCGGCTCCATGAGCGTAAGTTTCCGCGAAAACTCATAGACATGCATGATGTCCATCGTGGACGAACCGTAGGCGCAGAACACTGGCGAGAAGGGGAAGATCACGGCTTTGGGGATATCGGCACGGAATCCTTCCACGTGTGTTGCCCCAGCGCCTCCAGCCGCGAACAAGATGAACTCTTCCGGGCTGTAGCCGCGGAGATGAACTTCCTTCATGATCGCCGATGACATGTTGCCATCCACGATCTTGCGGATGATCGCAGCGGCTTCTTCTACCTGCATGCCCAGTGGCCGGGCAACTTTGTCGCGAATCGCCTGGTACGCCTTCTGTTTGTTGAGCACCAGCTTGCCGCCGAAGTAAAACTCAGGATTGATATAGCCGAGAACTACGTCGGCGTCCGTTACCGTAGGCTCGGTCCCACCGCGATTGAAGCAAACCGGGCCCGGCATCGAACCCGCGCTCTTCGGGCCAACTTGCAGCTGATTGTTCAGCAGCTTGTTCAGCCAGGCGATCGAGCCGCCACCCGCGCCGACCGAGAGCGTCTTAATCATGGTGATGCCGACCATCCAGCGGTCGATGACCGGGCGAAAGTCGTAACTGCGCACGCTGTCTTTCACCACCAGGCCCACATCGAAGCTGGTGCCGCCCATGTCGGCCATGACCACGTTGTGAACTCCCAGGAGCTTGGCCACGTGATGCGCGCCCATCAGCCCGGAAACCGGGCCGCTGTTAAACGTCCGGCTGGCAGCGGTTTTGAAGACCTCCGCAATCCCGCCGGAGCTCTGGATCATTGACAGTGAGCGTTTGTAGCCGCGGTCGCGCAGCTTGTCCCAGCAGGTGGAGAGTTCGATCTGCATGGAGCGTTGCAGGTAGGCGTCGAGGATTGCGGCCATGGTTCGCTCGTATTCGCCCAGCTTGCCGACCACCTGCCCTGCCAGCACCACCGGCATGTAGCCGATGTGAAACTCCTGGTACTCACTGCGGATGATTTCCTTCACTCTTTTTTCGTGGACCGGATTCAGAAATCCCCAGAGCAGTGAGACAACAAACGCCCGCGCACCCTTGCTGACCAAATCGCGAACTTTCTCGCGGACATCATTCTCATCCAGCGGGCGGATGACTTGTCCGCTGGAGTCGACGCGCTCTTTCACGCCCACGATCATGTCGCGTGGAATAATCGGATCGGGTTTCTTCTGGACGCTGAGGTTCCTCCGCTCCTGCACCCGCGTTCCATCGATCCACTGCGCTCCCCGCCCAAGCAGCGTGGTATCTTCGTGCCCCTCTGTGGTGACGAGCCCCAGCCGTGGCCCCTTGCGTTCGAGCAGGCGATTGAGAGCGATCGTGGTCGAATAACGGATCATGTCGATCGAAGGCAACAGCGCCTCCATCTTCATGCCCAGCGCCTGCGCGCCTTCCTGAATCACGTTGGAAAAGCAGACCGACAAATCGTAGGGCGTGGTGGGAACCTTGCGGATGATCGTCTGCTCCTGAAAGTTCAGGACCATGTCGGTAAAGGTTCCGCCGACATCAATGTCAATCGAATTCATGCCGCAACCTCGAGGCGCTGCTCTTTGATTCGCAGTTCCCCGCTGTCGAGGCGGCGCTTCAGTTCGTCAATA
>Ga0335082_10005907_pt1 | contig 13385 bp, 12 predicted proteins | sample Lox_Sample_41_FD_206718 | JGI IMG/M metagenome (GOLD analysis project Ga0335082, IMG submission 206718) | Soil microbial communities from Loxahatchee National Wildlife Refuge, Florida, United States - Lox_Sample_4.1 | ecosystem: Environmental > Terrestrial > Soil > Wetlands | place: USA... | reverse complement strand
CAGCGGGTAGTGCGTGCAGGCGAGCACCACGGTATCGGTGCGCCGCCCGCCGGCGTCGATAAAGCAACCGGCGATCTCGTCCTTGATCGCGGCATCGGCAATCGGTTTGCCGGCGAGTTCGGCCTCAGCATAGGAGGCGAGATGCGACGAACCGACGAGCGCGACGTCGCAGCCGGAGGCGAATTCGCGGATCAGGGCACGGGTATATTCGCGCGACACCGTCGCCTCCGTGCCGAGCACCGCGATGCGCTTGCTTTGCGATTGCGCGCAAGCAGGCTTGATGGCCGGCACGGTGCCGACGAAAGGAACGGCGAAACGCGCGCGCAACTCGGCGAGCGCCAGCGTCGAAGCGGTATTGCAGGCAACCACCACGAGATCCGGTTTGTGTTCGGCGATCGCCTGGCCGACGACGTCGATGATGCGCGCGATCAACACCGTTTCCGGCTGATTGCCGTAGGGAAACCCCGCGTCGTCGGCAAGATAGACATAGACCGCATCCGGCCGCGTCTTGACGACCTCGCGGTAGACCGTGAGGCCGCCGACGCCGGAATCGAAGATGAGAATTTTAGTCGAACCGTCGGCCACGGCGTTTAGGCCGTCTCGAACACGCGCCGGAAAATCGTGTCGACGTGTTTGTAGTGGTAGTCGAGGTCGAACAGGGCCTCGAGTTCTTTGTCGTTCAACTTCGCGCGCACGTCCTTGTCGGCCTTGAGCAGTGCCAGGAAATCCTTTTCGCCGCTCCACACCTGCATGGCGTTGCGCTGCACGAGGCGATAAGCGTCCTCGCGCGCGACGCCTTTCTGCGTCAGCGCGATCAGCACGCGCTGCGAGTGGATGAGGCCGCCAAGCCTGTCGAGGTTCTTCTGCATGGCGGCGGGATAAACCACGAGCTTGTCGACGATGCCGGTGAGCCGCGCCAGCGCGAAATCGAGCGTCACCGTCGCGTCGGGGCCGATCATGCGCTCAACGCTAGAGTGCGAGATGTCGCGCTCGTGCCAGAGCGCGACATTCTCCATCGCGGGCAGCGCATAGGCGCGCACCATGCGGGCAAGACCGGTCAAGTTCTCCGACAGCACGGGATTGCGCTTGTGCGGCATCGCCGAGGAGCCCTTCTGCTTTTCGGAGAAGAACTCTTCGGCTTCCAGGACTTCGGTGCGTTGCAGGTGGCGGATTTCGGTGGCGAGGCGCTCGATCGAGGAGGCGACCACGGCGAGCGTGGCGAAATACATGGCGTGGCGGTCGCGCGGGATAATCTGCGTCGATACCGGCTCGACGGAAAGCCCCATCGCCTTGGCGACGTGCTCCTCTACGCGCGGGTCGACCTGGGCGAAAGTGCCGACCGCGCCGGAAATGGCGCAGGTGGCGACCTCCTTGCGCGCGGCGACGAGCCGTTCCTCGGCGCGCGCGAATTCCGCATAGGCATAAGCGAGCTTGAGGCCGAAGGTGGTCGGCTCGGCATGGATGCCGTGCGAGCGGCCGACCGTCGGCGTCAGTTTATGCTCGAAGGCGCGGCGCTTGAGCGCGGTGAGCAGCGCGTCGATGTCCTTGATCAGGATATCGGCGGCGCGCACAAGCTGCACATTGAAACAGGTATCGAGCACATCGGATGAGGTCATGCCCGAGTGCATGAAACGCGCTTCCGGCCCGACGATCTCCGAGACATGCGTCAGGAAGGCGATGACGTCGTGCTTGACCTCTGCCTCGATGGCATCGATGCGGGCGATATCGAATCTGGCTGCCTTGCCTTTTTCCCAGATTTTCTTCGCGGCCTCTTTCGGAATGACGCCGAGGTCCGCCATGGCGTCGGCGGCGTGCGCCTCGATCTCGAACCAGATGCGGAACTTGGTGTCCGGCGACCAGATCGCAACCATGTCGGGGCGGGAGTAGCGCGGGATCACGCCGCTTCCCCGCGCGCCATGGCGGCGGCTTGCCGGATCGCCGCGATGTTGCCCTTGTAATTGTCGCCCTTGAACACGGCGTTGCCGGCGACCAGCGCATTGGCGCCGGCGCGCACCACGTCGGCCGCGTTGGCCGCGGTGACGCCGCCGTCGACCTCGATGTCGACCGGCCGCGCGCCGACCAGCGCCCGTACCGCGGCGATCTTGTCGAGCGCCGCCGGAATGAAGGCTTGGCCGCCGAACCCGGGGTTGACCGACATGATCAGGATCAGATCGACCAGATCGATGACATGTTCGATGCTCGACACCGGCGTCGCCGGGTTGAGCGTGACGCCCGCCTTCTTGCCGAGCGCACGGATCGCCTGCAGCGAGCGGTGCACGTGGGGACCGGCCTCGACGTGCACGGTGATGATGTCGGAGCCGGCCTTGGCGAAAGCTTCCAGATAGGGGTCACACGGCGCGATCATCAGATGGACGTCGAGCGGCTTCTTGGTGACGGGGCGGATCGCCTGCACCACCGCGGGGCCGATGGTGATGTTGGGCACGAAGTGCCCGTCCATCACGTCGACATGGATCCAATCGGCGCCGGCGGCCTCGACTGCGCGGATTTCATCGCCCAGTTTGGCGAAATCGGCCGACAAAATCGACGGCGCGATGAGTAACGGGCGCATGTACGGCCTCCAAACGCCGTTCGCCTAACACGGAGGACGCTGCGGAGCAACGCGCGGGCTCTAGGCGTCTGGCCAGGCACGAATGTCGCGCCATCCGGCAAGATTTGCCGGGCAGCGGCAATGGCGCAGCCGCCGGCGCGCTGCGGAAACTGTGGACAACCTCAATAACGGCGCGGGTTTGCGAGGTGCAACCGGAATTGGCGCGACCTTTGCGTCTGGCCGGGCAGGGGCACTGCCCGCCGGAGTTACCGGCATCTGGGTTGGAGTGAAGCGTCATGTTCATGGCAGTCGGCGCAGCGTCTAGCGCGCTTTCCTATCTACAGTCGCTGCTGGCCCAAGGCACGGCCGGCACCGGCAATACCGCGAATACCGATCAGCTATCGAGTCTCCTCGGCGGTGTATTTGGGGCGGGTTCCGACGGCGACGCTCCGAACGCCCCCGCGCCTCCGAGCAGCAGTGCAACGCCGGCGCCGTCGTTCGATCCGGGCACGATGGCCGCGTTGCTGTCGCTTCAGGACCAATCGGCGAACGGCACGCAGGGACCGTCGTCGCTGTTCGCCAAGCTCGATAGCGACGGGGATGGCCAGATCAGCCAGTCGGAATTCGAGACGGCTCTGGGTAACGACGGCATCGACCAATCCAGCGCCGACGCATTGTTCGCCAAACTCGACGCCAACGGCGACGGTTCGATCAGCCAGAACGAACTGTCGCAGGCGCGGCATGGCGGACACCACCATCACATGCATGCGGACGGATCATCCGGCCAAGGTGGGGCCGCTTCTCTATTGTCGGGAGCTGACGTCAGCGGCGCGACGACCCAGACCACTACGAATGCCGACGGCTCGAGCACAACGACCATCACTTATGCCGACGGCAGCAAGGTCGAGATGACCTCGCCGGCGACGGCGAGCGATACCGGAAACACCGGCACGGGTGCAGGTGGTCCGAACACTACTAATCTCATCGAGCGCCTGATCCAGATGCAGGCGCAACTGCTGAACTCCGTCGCGTCGACGACTTCAACCGTCGCCTAATCTTTTCGCCGCAGCCGCTTCGCCAGCGGCTGCAGCAAGGCCGGCAATAAATAGATCGGAAACTGCGCCATCGCGAAATAGAACCAGGCGAGGTCCGGCAATGACGAGCCGAGCGTCGCCATGACCAAGCCGATGTTGCGGAACGCGGAGAGAAGCGCGATCGGCACGCTGCGGTCGAGACCGGCGCGCGCGAAGATCAGCACGCTCAAGCCGATGAGCAGCAGACTCACCAGGATAACGAGCACAAACAGTTCGACGGCGAAAACGGGGTCGGCGATCACGTTGCGCGGCACGCTCTCCATCGCCGCGATGGCGAAGATAAAGACGGCGACGACGTTGAGGCCATCGAGCGGCTCCTTTTGCCGCTCCAGCCATTCCCAGCCGGCGATGCGGCGGATGGCATAGGCGATGGCGCCGGACAGCGCGAAAAACAGAAACAGCTTGATGCCAAGTTCGATCGGCGAGAACAGCGCCGAGCCGAGAAACAGATAGCTGAAAGCGACGGTGGTGATCGGCGACAGCGCGTTGGTGATGATCAGCGTCACTAGCGAGAAGGCGACATCGAGCCCCATCAACGCGGCAAAGGCGGCCGAGGAGGTGATCGGCGTCGTTGCGATCTGCAGGATCAGGATCGTATAGAGCGCCGGCATGCCTTCGCGCAGGCCGACCGCGGTGTAGCCGATGCCGAACAGCAGCGGCACGACGACCATCACCCAGAGCGCGGCGATGATTGTGAGCTTCGGGGCGCGGACGTAGCGGATGAAAGCGGCGGGGTCGGTGCGCAAATAGGAAAACAGCAGCAGCACGAACACGGTTTCGCCGAGGTAGGGCTTCACATAGGCGGCGAACTGCGGCAGCGCGAGGCCGACAAAAACCGACACCGCGAGCGCGCGCGTGCCTTGCCGGCCGATCCACGCCAAGGCGGCGCGCAACGCCATCAAAAGGGGCATGAAGGGCAGGGCTCCGGCGCGGTATTGCCGGACGGTCATAGCGCCCGGGGCCCGTCCGATCCATATAAAAGACGCCGCCGGGACGGCGGGTATGGAGAGACGCGGAATCATGGCACGCATGGACGCCATCGTGCTCGGCGCCGGCATTGTTGGGACTTCGGTCGCGCTGCACCTCGCCAAACGGGGCATGAGCGTGGCGCTGGTCGACCGCGGCGGCGTCGGCGAAGAGACCTCCTATGGCAATTCCGGCGTCATCGAGGGCAGCACCATCCTGCCACCGGCCTTTCCAGCAAGCCTATCTGGTCTGTTGCGCGTCGTGCTCAAGCGCGCCAGCGAGGCCAACTATCACCTGTCGTTCCTGCCGCGAGTGGCGCCTTGGCTGCTGGCGTTTCGCGCCGCCTCGGCGCCGGATCGTCTCGCGGAAACCGCAAGGCTCAACCGCCCGCTGTTCGCACGCGCGGTTGCCGAGCATGAAGCGTTGATGGCGGAGGCCGGTGCGACCCAATACTTACGCAAGACTGGATGGCTCAAGCTTTATCGCAGCGAGCGCGCCTTCGCCGCGCTCGAGCGGGAATTCGCTCTCGCCGCCGAGTTTGGCCTACCGCTGCAGCCGCTCGATGCCGTAGGCGCACAGGCGCTGGAGCCCTCGCTCGCGCCGGTGTTCACGAACGCCGTATTTTGGCCGAAGGCGGCCAGCGTCAGCAATCCGCTGGCGGTAACGCGCGCCTATGCTGCGCGCTTTGCCGCGCTCGGCGGCGGCACGCTCGCCGGAGATGCGCGCTCGCTGCGCAGAAGCAGCGGTCGCTGGCGGGTCGAGACCGACGAAGGCGGCGTGGACGCAAGCCACGTCGTGGTGGCGCTCGGGCCCTGGGCACCGGATTTGCTCGAGCCGCTGGGCCTGAAGCTGCCGATGGCGGTCAAGCGCGGCTACCACCGGCATTTCCGGGGGCAAGGCAGCGCCGTTTTGCGGCGGCCCGTGGTCGACGTCGACTACGGCTATCTGATCACGCCGATGGAGCAGGGCATCCGTCTCACCACCGGTGCCGAGTTCGCGGCCCGCGACGCGTTGCCGACGCCGGTCCAGTTCGACCGCTTGATGCCGGCGGCCCGCGCGCTGTTTCCGCTGGGCGAACGCGGCGAAGACAAGACCTGGCTCGGCAGCCGGCCGTGTTTTCCGGATTCGCGGCCGGTGATCGGCCGCGCGCCTGGACATGCCGGGTTGTGGCTCGCCATCGGCCACGCGCATTGGGGGCTCACGCTCGGGCCGGTGACCGGAAAGCTGATCGGCGAGATGATGGCTGGCGAGACGCCGTTCTGTGACCCGGCGCCCTATCGGGCGGAGCGGTTCGCGTGATCAGCGCGCGAGCCGCGCCAGTTCGGCTTTGGCGGCGGCTTTTTCCAGCATGTCGGCCGGGCACATATCGGCGGCTTTAGCGATAAGCATTTTCGCTTCGACCGGTGCCTTGTTCTCGAGCCTGAACATGCCAAGATAGAAATTCGCTTCGCACAACTGCTCTTGGCGCGTCTGCTCGTTATCGGCGGCAGCGGCGCCGAGAACGGCGTCGGGCGCAGCCGCGCCGAGGAACAATTGCACCACCGGCCAGGGCCAATCGCCGGAACCGAGCGCTTTGGCGTTGGCAGCGAGTTCGGCGTGGTCCGGCGTGCCGTTTCGGCTGCGCGCGATGTGCAGCCAGATCGCGGCATAGATGTCCTTGGGATCGAGTTTCACGCCGGTCGCAAGATCGGTGGCCGCCGCGGCCGGACGGTTGGTGTGGAACAGCTCGATGCGGCCGCGGCTGGTGACCGGTTCGGGATATTCCGGGGCCAGCCGGATCGCCTGGTCATAGTCAGCAAGGGCCTTGTCGATATCGCCGGTGCGGAAGCGGACGTTGCCGCGCTCGTAGTAGGGCAACGGCACTTTGGGGTCGAGATCGATCGCCGCGCCGAGATCAGCGATGGCGCCGGGAATATCATCGAGTGCCTCGCGCGCCTTGGCGCGGTCGACCAGAATCTCGGGCTCTTTCGGCTTGAAGCGGACGGCCATGTCGAAATCGGCCAGCGCTTCCGTGAGATCGCCTTTGCGGCCGTGGGCGCGGGCGCGATTCCAGAATGCATTGCCATAGTCGGGCTTCAGACGGATCGCGGCGTCGAAGTCGGCGATCGCCTTGTCGAATTCGCCTTTGCGATAATACGCCGCGCCGCGGCTGTTGTAGGGCAGCACGTATTCCGGGAAAACCTTGATTAACATGTCGAACTCGGCAATGGCCTCGTCGAGTCGGCCTTGTTCGGAATAGACATTGCCGCGGTTGAGGTAGGCGGGCCCATAGGCCGGCGCGATTTCGATCGCCTTGCTGTAGTCGGCAATCGCCTTGGTTGGTTCGCCGATGGCCGCAAAGGCCATGCCGCGATTGTTGTAGGACGTGGCGAGATCGTTGTTGTTCAGCTTGCCGCTGTCGATCGCGGCGGACAGCAGACGTATCGCCGCCCTGTAATCGCCGCCGACGCGCGCGTCGTAGCCGGCCTTGTACAAGGCGTGCGGGTCGGGCTTGGTCTGCGCCATGACCAGAAAAGCAACGAGCATGGCGCCAAGAATTCGGCTCGGCATGAGAGACTCCACCGCTTGGTGTTCTGTCGTTGCCGAAGGCGCGCCGGTTCAAGACCGCGCGAATTTGTCCTTCCAGCTCGGCAGCGCGCCCGGAAATGGCAGGGCGGCCGCCTCATAGACGCCGCGGGCGATGGCGCGGGCCATGACGTTGGCGGCGACCATGCCGAGTTCGGCCATCCCGTAATGAGGATCGGCGAGCGGCTTCGCTCCGGTCGCGGCGGCGAACACGACGTCGCCGTCGAGCGGCGTGTGCACCGGATAGATGGCGCGCGCGAGGCCGTCCTGCGCCATCACTGCAAGACGATTGCATTGCGCCTTCGAGAGCGCGGCGTCGGTCGCGATCACCGCGATCGTGGTGTTCTCCTGCGCGCCGCCTTTGGCGCGGATGGCGAGATCGGCGCTTGTGATCCGCGGCGGCCAGCCTCTTCCGCCGAACTCCTTGTTCTGCTCGAATGGCGCCGCCCAGAAGTGCGGACCGTCGCCGACGGTGATCGTGCCGACGGCGTTGGCGACCGCCAGCGCGCCGACGGCGATGCCGTCGCGCGTCATCGCCGAGGCCGAGCCGACACCGCCTTTGAGCGTTGCCGTGGTCGCCCCAGTGCCCGCGCCGACGCTGCCGAGCGCAAAATCGGCGCCGGCGCCGGCCATCGCGGCATAGCCGAGTTCGCGGTAAGGGGGGTAGCGGCCCCAATTCTTGTCGCCGCCCGACAGCAGATCGAACAGGATCGCCGCCGGCACGATCGGCACCAGCGCGTCGCGTACCTTGAAGCCGCGGCCCTGCTCACGCAGCCAGGCCTGCGCGCCGGAGGCCGCGTCGAGGCCGAAGGCGGAGCCTCCCGCCAATACGATGGCGTCGACGCCATCCACGGTCTGCGCCGGATCGAGCAGGGCGGTCTCGCGCGTGCCCGGTCCGCCGCCGCGCACGTCGACACTCGCCACCACGGCGGTATCGAACAGCACCGCGGTGACACCGGAGCCCAGCTTGGCGTCATGAGCCTGGCCCACCCGCAGGCCGGGAATGTCGGTAATCAGGTTGCGCAAGGTCATGGCCAGTACACTATCACGCCCGATCACATCGAAGTCAGGGCCGCGGCGCGCGACTTGCCATTGCCACAGTTGCCGGGGCATTTAGGCGCCCATGAATGGCAATGTCCCCATCGTCACCGCCCTTATCGCCGGGCTGATCAGTTTTCTCTCCCCTTGCGTCCTGCCGCTGGTGCCGCCCTATCTGGTGTTCTTGACCGGCACCTCGCTGGAGCGATTCGAGAACGCCGAGCCGGAACGCCGCGTGCGGCGCGAAACCGTGCTCGCCGCCGCGCTGTTTGTGCTCGGCTTTTCGACCGTGTTCGTGGCGCTCGGCGCCAGCGCCAGCGTCGTCGGCGCGCTGATCCGCGCCTATTCGGGGCCGCTGGCGACGATCGCCGGTATCGTCATCATCATCATGGGCCTGCATTTCCTCGGCATCACGCCGATCGCGCTGCTGCACCGGCAGAAGCGGCTTGAAGTCGCAGAGCCCGTCGGATTGTGGGGCGCTTATGTCATCGGCTTGGCGTTCGCCTTCGGCTGGACCCCATGCATCGGGCCAATTCTCGCTGCCATATTGGCGGTCGCAGCCTCCGAGCAGACGGTGACCAAGGGTGCCGGCCTGTTGGCCGTCTATTCGCTCGGTCTCGGCATTCCGTTTCTGATCGCCGCTTTCGCGGTCGAGCCGTTCGCGGCGTTCCTGGCGCGCTTCAAGAATTACCTGCACCGCGTCGAACAGGTGATGGGTGCGCTGCTGGTGCTTACCGGCATTGCTTTTCTCACCGGCAGCATCAACTGGATCAGCGTGTGGTTGCTCGAAGCATTCCCGGCGCTGGGCCGTATCGGGTGAAACGAAAAGCCCGCCGATCCGATGACGGCGGGCTTTCCGATCCTTGTTGCGCTGCGCGCTATTTCACTTTCGAGCAATCCGAGCCAGGGCACTCGACGTAAGTGATCTTGCCGCTCGCGTCCTTCTTCCAGATGTACATCACGTAATCGAGCTTGGTGATGTCGCCTTTCTTGTCGTAGGAGATCGGCCCGAGCACGGTGCTGAACTTCATGCCCGAGTGCATTTTCTCGGCGACTTTCTTCGGATCGAGCGATTTCGCCGCTTCCGCGGCCTGCTTGATGATCTGCACGGCGGCGTAAGAGTAGAGCGTATAGGCTTCCGGCTCGAACGGCTGCGCGCGGTGGCGGAATTCGTCGACGACCTTCTTGGCCTCTGGTTTGTTGCGCGGATCGGGGCCGTAGGTCATCAGCGTGCCCTCGACGCCCGGCCCGCCGACCGAAGCGAACTCATCCGAGGTAATGCCGTCACCGCCCATCAGCGGCGCCTTGACGCCCTGGTCGCGCATCTGCCGCACGATCAGGCCGCCTTCGGTATAGAGGCCGCCGAAATAGACCAAGTCGGCGCCCGACTGCTTGATCTTGGAGACCAGCGCCGAATAATCCTTCTCGCCTGTGTTGATGCCTTCGTAAAGCACTTCCTTCATGCCGCCGGCCTTCATGGTCTTCAGCGTCTCGTCGGCGAGGCCTTTACCGTAGGTCGTCTTGTCATGGACGATGGCGATCTTCTTGCCCTTGAAGTGCTTAAGGATGTACCCGCCAGCCACCTTGCCCTGTTGATCATCGCGGCCGCAGACGCGGAAGATGTTCCACATCTTGCGCTCGGTGACCGTGGGATTGGTCGACGCCGGCGTGATCTCGAGGATGCCATTTTCCTGGTAGACCTCAGACGAGGGGATCGTGACGCCCGAGTTGTAGTCGCCGATCACGAACTTGACGCCGTCGGCCGCGAATTTATTGGCGACCGAGACGCCCTGCTTGGGATCGGAAACGTCGTCGCCGTACTGGACCACGATCTTCTGGCCGAGGATGCCGCCGGCTTTGTTGATGTCGGCGGCGGCCTGGTCGACGCCGTTCTTCATCTGCGCGCCGGTGGCCGCGCTCGGTCCGGTGATTGGGCCGGCCATGCCAAATTTGACTTGCGCCGAGGCGGTGCCCGCCAGGGCGAACCCGAGACCCAGCGCGAGGCCGAGCGTGATGATCCTCTTCATTGTGTGTTCCCCTCCGAGTAAAGCCGGCACTACCAACATCCAATAATATTACGTCACTGCGGCTTGCGGCGCCAGCGCAGCGGGCCGTCCGGCTCGTTGATCCAGCGATATTGCCGGACCATTTGCGCGGCACGGGCAGCGCGGAACCCGATCAGGCCGAACCCCAGGCAGATCGCGCTATCGACCAGATAATAGTGGGCCGACAACAGGGTGCCGCCGAACAAAGCAAAGTGGAAAAACCTCACGGCCGCGCCCAGGATCAGGCCATAAACAATGGTCTGCCACCATGGTCGCCAGGTCGCCGCAATGGCGCGGCCGGCGAGGGCCGCCGCGCCGCCGCCGAGGATGACGGTGACCAGCACAAACACCCCGAAAGAGCCTTCCTCGTGAATAAAGCCTTGCATTATAGCCCCACCTGCTGGCGGCCGCCTTCGAGGTAGGCGGACTTGATCTCCGGCCGCTCCAACAACTCGCGGCCGCTCCCCGAGAGCGTGATCAACCCGTTGACCATGACGTAGCCGCGGTGGGCGAGCTTGAGCGCATGGAAGGCGTTCTGTTCGACCAGGAACACCGTCAGCCCGTCCTGCGCGTTGAGCATTTTGATGGCGTCGAAAATTTGCCTCACGATCAGCGGCGCGAGTCCGAGCGAGGGTTCGTCGAGCAGCAACAGGCGCGGCCGCGCCATCAGTGCACGTGCAATCGCCAGCATCTGTTGCTCGCCGCCCGACAGCGTGCCGCCGCGCTGGTGCAGCCGCTGCTTGAGGCGCGGGAAAAGCGCGAGCACACGTTCGAAATCGTGTTCGAAGGCTGAGGGATCCGCAGTCGTCGCGCCCATCTGCAGGTTTTCCAGGACCGTCATGCGCGAGAAAATACGACGGCCTTCCGGCGCTTGCGCCAGCTTAAGGCGCGCAATCTCGTGCGTCGGCAATCGCGTGATGTCGCGGCCGGCAAAAGTGATCGTGCCTTCGCGTGCACGCGGATTACCGCAGATGGTCATCATCAGCGTCGACTTGCCGGCGCCGTTGGCGCCGATCAGCGTGACGATCTCGCCGTCGTTGACGTCGAGGTCGACGCCGCGCAACGCCATGACGCGGCCGTAGAACGTCTTGACGCCGCGCACCGAGAGGAGGGCGGTCATAGCCCGACCTCTGCTTCGGCTTTCGCGACGTCTTCGTCGGCGACGCCGAGATAGGCGGCGATCACCTTTGGGTCGTCGCGCACGGCCGCCGGCGCGCCGTCGGCGATCTTGACGCCATAGTCGAGGACCACGATGTGGTCGGAAATCTCCATCACCACGGACATGTCGTGCTCGATCAGCAGGATGGAAATTCCTTTCTCGTCGCGGATCGCGCGCAGAAGACCGTTGAGCTCGGCGCTCTCGCGCGGATTGAGTCCGGCGGCCGGCTCGTCGAGGCACAACAGCAGCGGATCGGTGCACATGGCGCGCGCGATTTCGAGACGGCGTTGTGCGCCGTAGGGCAGGTCGCCGGCCGGATCGTCGGCGCGTGCGATGAGGCCGACACGCTCGAGCCAGCCGCGCGCCTTATCGATGGCGGCGCGCTCGGCGACCCCGTAGGAGGGGAAGCCGAGTATGCCGAGCAGCGTGTAGCCCGAGGCGAGCATCAGCCGGTTGTGTTGGGCGACGAGCAGATTTTCCAGAACGGTCATGCCGGGAAACAGACGGATATTCTGGAAGGTGCGGGCGACGCGCGCCTGCTGCGTCACCAGATATTCCGGCATGCGCTCGAGCTGATAAAGCGTTCCGGTTTCACGCATCAGGCGCCGCTCGCCGCTGTCGGTCAGAGCCTCCAGCTCGTTCCACACCGTCGCGTCGCCGTGACGCAGCCCGATGCGGCCCTCGCTCGGCTTGTAGAAGCCGGTGATGCAGTTGAATACGGTGGTCTTGCCGGCGCCGTTCGGGCCGATCAGCGCCGTGATCTTGTTTTGCTTCGCCTCAAACGACAGATCGTCAACCGCGACCAGACCGCCGAAGCGCATGGTCAGGTGGTCGACGCGCAACAGGATATCGTCGGCGCTCGCCATCAGCCGTGACCTTCGCCGATCAGGTCTGCCGAAATGCTCTTGCGCTCCTTCAGGAATACCGAAGGCTCGCGCGTCGAGATCAGGCCGCGCGGCCGCCAAATCATGATCAGCACCATGGCGAAGCCGAACAGCAGCATGCGGTATTGCGTCGGATCGAAGGTCGGACCGAATATCTGCTTGAGGAAATCGAGCTCGCGCATGATCTCGGTACCGCCGATCATGGCGACGGCAGCGATCGCCACGCCGATCTGGCTGCCCATACCGCCGAGTACGACGATCGAAAGAATCGTCGCCGACTCGATGAACGTGAATGATTCCGGCGAGATGAAACCCTGCCGCGTGGCGAAGAACGAGCCGGCAAAACCTGCGAACATCGCGCCCATCGCGAAGGCGGTCAGTTTGGTGTTGGTCGTGTTGATGCCGAGCGAGCGGCAGGCGATCTCGTCCTCGCGCAGCGCTTCCCAGGCACGTCCGACCGGCAGCCGGCGCAGCCGCACGGTGACGAAAGCGGTGAGCAGTGCCAACGCCAAGATGATGTAATAGAGAAAAATCACGCGGTAGAGCGGCGAGAATTCCAGCCCGAACACGGCGGCAAAGCCGTTATCGTCGGCATTGAAGGGGATGCCGAAAAAGGTGGGGCGCGGGATGCCGGTGATGCCGGCATAGCCGTTGGTGAGGTCCACCCAGTTGATGATGACGAGGCGGATGATTTCGCCGAAAGCCAGCGTGACAATGGCGAGATAGTCGCCGCGCAGCCGCAGCACCGGAAAACCGAGCAGGATTCCCCAAAACGACGACAAGATGCCGGCGAGCGGCAACAGCAGCCAGAACGAGAAACCGAATTCCTTCGCCAGCAGCGCGTAGGAATAGGCGCCGACCGCGTAGAAAGCGACATAGCCGAGGTCGAGGAGGCCGGCGAGGCCGACGACGATGTTGAGGCCCCAGCCGAGCATGACGTAAATCAAAATCTGGATGCCGAAATTGTCGATCCATTTCACCGCGCCGCCGAAACCGTCGATGGCAATGACCAGCGGCGGGTAAACGACGACAAAACCGATGGCGAAGGGGGCGAACCATTTGGCAACCGCCGCGCGCCACGGCGAG
>Ga0335082_10005906_pt1 | contig 13387 bp, 14 predicted proteins | sample Lox_Sample_41_FD_206718 | JGI IMG/M metagenome (GOLD analysis project Ga0335082, IMG submission 206718) | Soil microbial communities from Loxahatchee National Wildlife Refuge, Florida, United States - Lox_Sample_4.1 | ecosystem: Environmental > Terrestrial > Soil > Wetlands | place: USA... | reverse complement strand
AGTCGATCGGTCAGCGCGGCGGGCAGGCGCTGGCCTCCGTCGCGATCCTGCTCGTGGTCGCGCTGCACGCGCCGCTGCGCGGCGTCGCAGCGGCCCTGGTCGGCGTCTCGGCGCTGGCGTTGGCCACACTCGTCGGCCTGCGCCGGGAGTACGTGGCGCGCTTCCGAGACCAGCTCCGCGCGCTCAGCCCGGACGTTCGAGCGTCCGTCCCGCGCCTCGAGCTCGACTCGCTGGAGGTCCTCGTCTCGTCGCTGAGCTCGCCGAACGACGCCGAGGTGATCTCGGCGCTCGATCTGCTCGTCGCCTACGGGAAAACTTCCTTGATCACGCCGCTGATCCTCCACCATCCCTCGCGGGCCGTGGTCGCGCGCGCACTCGAGCGGCTGGCCGGCTCCGAGCATCCGTACTTCGACGCTCGCGCCGAGCACCTGCTGAAGCACGAGGATTCGGAGATCCGCGCTGCGGCGCTGCGCGTCCGCGCGGCGCGAGCTGGCCTCTCGGAGCCGCGACGCGAGCAGATCCCGTTTCTCATCACCCTATTGGGACGCAGGGAGGCGAGGCCCATCGCGCGAGCGGCACTGGTGGCGCTCGGGGAGCCCGCCCTGCGCTCCCTCGCCGCGGCGCTTCGGAGCAACGACACGCCGGAACCGGTTCGGCGACACCTGCCGCGCACCCTCTCTCGCTTCGCGAATCCCGCAGCCGCCGAGCTCCTGGTCGAGGCCCTCGCGCACGCCGACGCGCGGGTGCGTTACAAGGCGCTCCGTGGCCTCGGCCGCATGCGCGCCGACGACCCCTCGCTGCCGGTCCCGAGCGAGCCGCTGCTCGCGCTCGCCACCCGATCGCTCGAGCGCGCCGTGACAATGCTCTACTACCGGGTCGCGGACGCCGCCTGGTCGGAGCTCGAAGGGCCGGCTCCTTCGCTGGGCCTCCTCGGGCCGCTCCTCGAGGAGAAGGAGCAGCGCGCGCTCGAGCGCGTCTTCCGGGCGCTCCACGTGGTCGAGCCGGAGCACGAGTACGCCGCGATCTTCCAGGGATTGCGGCGCGGCGGCGCCTACGGCGCCGGGAGCCGGGAGGTCCTCCAGCACCTCGTGGAGGGCCGACTGCGCGCCGGCCTCTTGGCCATGGTGGACGCCGCGCCCACCCGCGAGCGCCTTCGCGCCGCGTCGGCGTTCTTCGCGCCCTCCGGAGCGCGGCGCCTCACCGAGCTGCTGGATGGCGACGTCGATCCCTCGCGGCGGGACGAGGAGCAGCGAAAGGAGATCGCAGATCTCGGTCGCGCGGCGCTCGGCGCCGCCCGGCGCGATCACGACCCGATCCTCGCCGAAGTCGCCGATCGCGAGCTGCGCCTTCGCGGCGAAATGCAGCAGGAGTCCGATGTCGGATGAAGCGGCGCCTCCGAGCCCGAGCCCGGAGGCCGAGGTCGAGATGGGAATCGTCGAGCGGGTCCTCGCCGTGAAGGCGATCTCCGCGTTCGGCGACCTTCATCGCGATGAACTCGCGAGCCTCGCCCGCGCCGGGTCCCTTCGGCGGGTGCCGGAGGGGGCCCCGCTGGAGTCCCCTGAGGTGGATCCGTCGCTTCACTTCCTCGTCGAGGGGCGCGTTCGGAGTCTCGGCGACGGCCCGGGCGGCAAGACGCACGACGCCCCCACCATGCTCGGACTCCTCGACATCCTCTCCGCGGTCCCGACCGGGGGTCACGTCGCCGAGGTGGAGTCGACGACACTCGAGATCTCGCGCGCCCCGTTGCTCGAGGTGCTGGAGCAGGAGTTCGAGGTCTGGCGCGCCTTCCTCGGGGAGGTGTGCCGATCGCTCGCAGGAGTGGAGCGCGCGGCGCGCATTGCGGATTCGAGAGTCCGCGATGCGGACGATCTCGTCGATCGCATCCTGCTCCTCCGAGGCACCTCGCCCTTCGCAGCCGTGGGCGTCCATCTGCTCGGTCAGATCGCGAGCGAGATGCAGCTGTTCGAGGTCGACGCCGGAGCGGTGTTATGGCGCGCTGGAGAGCCCACGCGCTTCGCGCTCGCGATTCTCGAGGGCGATCTCGAGGCGCGCCGCGAGGGGGAGGTTGCCTTTGCGGGGCCCGGCCAGCTCCTGTGCCTCGCCGCGGCGATCTGCGGCGCGCCCCACTACAGCTCCGCGCGGGCGCGGAGCCGGCTGTGCGCGCTGCGCCTGGAGGCGCCCCTGCTCTTCGACGTTCTCGAGGACGAGCCGGCCGGCGCCGTCGAGCTCCTCTGCTCGATGGCGCGGGACGCGGTCGGCAGGAGGTCGACGCAATGACTCAATGGAGTGTGACGAGCAGGGCGGTCCTGCTCGCGCTCGCCGCCATGCCCGCCACTCTCGCCGCTGGGCCCGCCGCCCAGGCCGGCGAGCGGAGACCCGATCGCTGCGACGCCGACACTGAGCAACGTCTCCAGTATCTCGAAGACCACCTGGCCGGGGGCCGCCGGTACGCGAACGTCTGGTGGCAGACCTGGAACGGCGTCTACGGAGCGGGGATCGCAGTCGAGGGAGCGCGCGCCGGGCTCACGGGCGACTCCGGCAAGCGCGCGGACCACGTCGTGTCCGCCGTGAAGGCAGGGGTCGGTCTCGCGGACAACCTGCTGCGACCGCCGCCCGCGCGGTTGGGCGCGAGCGAGCTCGCCGCAGCCGGAGGCGAGGAGTCCTGCGCGGAGCGCCTGGGGCGAGCCGAGGACCTCTTGCGCCGGAATGCCGCCGACGCGCGAAAGCGGCGGTTCTCGTGGAGACCCCATCTCGGGAATCTCGCGCTCAACGCGGCCGGGGCCGTGATCGTGGCCGAGGGCTTCGACGAGAACCGGGGCTGGGCATCGGGCGCCGTCGGTCTCGCGGTCGGGGAGCTCCGCATCTGGAGCTACCCGTGGCAGGCCGACGGGGCTTGGAAGGAGTACCAGCGGCGCTTCCCGGCGAGCGGCGCGCCGCAGCTGCCCCCGACGACGTGGCAGCTCGAGTCGTCGGGCGAGGGCCTCCGCGTGGTGGTCCGGTATTGACGACGCGACGCCTTGCCGTCTCGGTCGCCGCGATCGCGGCCGCAGTGGCCTGCGCGGCGTCGCGTGCGCCGGAGCCGCAACCCGCCTGGCTCGACCGTCTCGCCGAGGCCCCGCGTCCGGCTCCCAGCCGAAACTGGCCCCTTCCGCCGAGCGAGGCGGAGTGGCTCATGGCGGAAGGAAGGGGCGAGGTGCGCAAGGAGCACCGGACGCCCTCCGGCGTCACGGGGGCGCAGCGCTTCAGCGTGCGCTTCCCGGCGATCGGACGCACGATCGACCTCAAGTGGAAGGCGGCGCCGCCGGGCAACGCCGACGGCTGGAACAACGCGCCGCGAAAGGAGCTCGCCGCCTACGCAGTCCAGAAGTGGTTCCTCGAGCCGGAGGAGTACGTGGTGCCGACCACCGTGTGCCGGTGCGTCCGTCTCTCGAGCTACCGGCACTTCGATCCCAAGGCGAAGCCGACGCTCCCCGGCACGAGCTGCGTCTTCGGCGCCGAGGCGCTCTGGCTCGAAGACGTCGAGATCCCCGCCCAGCTCTACGACGAGGCGCGCTTCGAGAGCGACGCGGCCTACGCCCGTCACCTCGCGAACTTCAACATCCTCGCCTATCTGATCGACGACCGCGACACGCGAGCGGACAACGTCCTCGCCTCCAAGAGCCAGGACAACCGCTTCGTCTTCTCGGTCGACAACGGCATCGCCTTCGATCCGCTGATCTACAACATCTTCATGAACAACTGGAAGGACATCGAGGTGCCCGCCCTGCCGCGGGCATCGATCGCGAGACTGCGCAAGCTCGACGCGAAGCAGCTCGAAGAGCTCGCCGTGCTCGCCGAGTTCAGGGCCGACCCGAGCGGGTTCCTCCGCCCAGTCCGTCCGGGAAGGCCGATCGATCCGACCCGCGGCACCCGCTTCCGCGGCGGCGTCCTCCAGCTCGGCTTGACCGACCGCGAGATCGCACACCTGCGGGAGCGCATCGCGGGGCTGCTGCGCGAGATCGACGAGCGGAAGATCCCGCTCTTCTGAAGGCGGGTGAATGATGGCGAAGCGCCGGCTCGGCCCTCTCGCAGACGTGCGTCGCGAGGAGATGCCCTTCGCGCTGCTCATGAGCTCGTACTTCTTCCTCGTGATCACGAGCTTCTGGATCCTGAAGCCCCTGAAGAAGTCGATCTTCATCGAGTTCTACGATCGCGCCGGAAGCCATTGGGGAACGACCCCTCTCGACGCCGCCCAGACCGAGCTCCTGGCCAAGGTGCTGAACATGATCGTCGCGGCGGCGCGAATGGCGGAGCGCCTGCGACCCGAGGCTCGGCCGGTGCGGAGGGCGACGCAGGGGACGCGGAGCGGGGCGGCGTGGCCGTCGCGGCGTTGGGCGCCCGTCTGGTCTTCCGCTCCCGGTATCTCCTTGCAATCGCTCTCATCGTCGCCCTCTACGAGGTCGTCTCGACGATCCTCGACTTCCAGTTCACGAGCACCGTGGCGCACGAGCTCGATGGCAATGCGATCGGCCAGCAGTTCGCGCTGGTCTTCGCGGTCACCAACGCAGTCTCCGTCGCCGTCCAGGTCGGCGTGACGAGCCCTGTCCTGACCGCTCTCGGCGTCGGCCCAGCGCTTCTCTTCCTTCCGACGGCGATTTTCGCCGGATCGGCCGCCTTCCTCGTCCATCCGTCGCTCTGGACCGGGAGCCTGCTCAACACCGCCGACAACGGCTTCAGCTATTCGATCAACCAATCGGCGAAGGAGGCGCTCTACGTGCCTGCGCGCGAGGAGGAGAAGTATCACGCAAAGGCGTTCATCGACATGTTCGTGCAGCGCTTCGCCAAGGCGCTTGGAGTCGGCTTGAGCTTGATCGCGACGACCTGGCTCGCGCAGCTCGCGATGGTTCGCTGGCTGTCGCTCGGAACGCTGGCCCTGCTCGCCCTCTGGGTTCTGGCGGTGATTCGCGTCGGTCGTCGCTTCCGATCGCTCGCAGCCGGGGAATCGGAGGATGCGCGAGCGCCTCAGACAGACCGCACCACGCTGATCTCGCCGTTGCGCTCGAGGTAGGCCGCTTCGACGCGCTCCAGATCATCGACATTGCCATTGAGGCGCAGCTCCTCGACGAGATCGTGGTCTGAGATGCCGCATCGCTTCATGTTCGCCGGGAGCTGCTTTCCCTCGCGCACGAGGGGCACGGAGACGCCCTTGATCCACCCTCCGAGGCGGTGGTGGCGTAGACCGAGCGCGCTCAGTGCGTGATGCATCGCCACCATCGCGGCGGTTGCGGCCACGGAGGCCGAGAAGGTCGAGCTGCCGTTCACCGCGCGGCTCAGGATCGAGCCGACGCAGAAGGCGAGCAGGATGTCGAGGACGGACGCGCGTCCGAGGAGGCGGATCTTGCCGAGCCGCAAGACCACCACGCCCGCGCCGTAGACGACGACTGCGCGGGCGATCGCCTGGTGGACCGGGAGCGGGTTGGGGGTGGCATCCCCGCCGAAGAGCCACAGCCAGACGTCCAACCCGCCTCCCGTGGACGCCGAGCGGTGGGCCCCGATCCGTGCCCTTGGGGACGGAGGGCCCACCGCCCGGGCGTTCGCTAGGCGCGCGAAGGCTTCGACTCCCCCGTCGCGGAGATGTCGTCGGCGCCGGCGCGCTTGAAGAGGTCCTTGACCCGCGACCGCTCGTCCGAGTCCTCGGTGTGGACCGAGATCAGGACATTGCCCTGCCGGATCTTCCCGTCGTAGCGCTTGGCCTCGAGCTCGGGGATGCCGAGGCCGACCAGCGCGCCGGTGAGGCCGCCGACCGCAGCTCCCACGCTTGCGCCGCCGAGCGCCGCCAGGATCGGCCCGGCGGCGATGAACGGGCCGACCCCCGGGATCGCCACTGCGCCGATACCCACCAGCCATCCGAGCGCGCCGCCGAGCATCCCGCCGGCGCCCGCGCCCGTCGCCGCTCCTTCGGGAGCCTTCGTGTGGTGCTCGTGCGCGAAGTCGCGCGTTCCGGACCTGTCTGGGAAGAGCACCGAGACGTCGTCGCTCGGAAAGCCTGCGTCCCGGAGCTCTCCGACGATCTGCTCCGCCTGCTCCTCGTCCTTCGCGATGCAGAAGACGGACTGCTTCGACATGAATTCTCTCCCTGGCGCCGTGGCGCCGCTTGACTGCCCGTTCTCTCGCTGCGCGGCGAAGCGCCGACTCTCGGAATCGGCCTCCTAGCGCGAGGCCTCGACCTCGAGCTGGTTGTCGACGCGCTTCACCCCCGCCGTCTTGGAGGACAGCGACGCGATCGTGGACTTCTCCTCGGAGGTCTTCACCGGGCCGCGAAGCGTGACCACGCCGTCGCGCGTGATGATCTTCACGTTCTTGGCGTCCATCGAGAAGCTGTTTCGGTCGACGATCGCCTTGCGGATCTCCTGCGTGATCGCGCGGTCCGCTTCGCTCCCGCCCTGATCCATCGGCGTCCTCGTCGAGCGCTCCCGGTCCCGCGCGTTCTGCCTGGAGTTGTCGGGTGCCGCCGCATTCGCCGTGGGATCCGTGGCCGCGGACGGGAAGGCGTACCCGAGCCCGAGGACGACGCCGAGCACCACGGCGCGAATCGTCCAGTTCGTCATGGCTCTCTCTCCCTTCATGCCCCGGCCGAGCTTCGGCTCGAGCGTTCGCTGGCTTCCCCCGCATCGCGCTCGATCTGTCCGGCGCGCGCCTCGAGCTCGTCGGCGAGCTCCTCGAGGCGATCCTTGCCGAGCTTGCGCTCGGCGGCCGGGAACATCTCGTCCTCTTCTTCGTCGACGTGGTGCTCGACGAGCTCCTTGAGGACCGTCATCTTGGCCTCGAAGCTCTCCGCCGACGCATCCGCGTCCGGGATCTCCGCCACGAGCAGCTTCACCACGTGATGTTCCTCGTACGCCTCGAGCACCTGCTCCTCGCCCTTCTGGGTCTCCGCGGCTTCGCGGAAGGCCGGATAGAAGATCTCTTCCTCGATCGTGGTATGGACCATGAGCTTGGTTGCGATCTCGTTCGCGAGGCGCATCCTCTCGTCGGGATCCTCGCTCGCGAGCACGCCCTTGAAGAGCGAAGCGACCTCGCGATGCTGCCTCTTCAGCAGCTCCGTCGCCTTCATCCTTGCGTTCCTCCTGATCAGCGGGTTCTGCTTCGCTCCTTGCATGGCGCGTGCCTGTTCGCGCCTGCCTGACGCAGCATCCGAATGAGACGGGAGGACGACGATTGTGGAAGTTGCATCGCTCGCTAGAGCCAGTCGGCAGCGCGGACCACGACGCTGCTCGCTTCCTGGAGAACGCGCTCGCCGAGCGAACGGCTCCTCCAGTGCTCGGGGTCGATCTCGCGCGCGTGAGCGAGATCGAGCCGGTAGAGTCTCTCCATCTGCCGGCCGAGGTGGCGGCTCACGACGACGGCGTTCGCCTCGTCGTCGAGCACGAAGCTCCGATAGTTCAGGTTGCTGGATCCGACGGTCGACCAGACCCCGTCGATCGCGGCCGTCTTGGCGTGTACCACAGCGTCGCTCCGCTCGTAGATTCGGACGCCCGCCTCGAGCAGCTCTTCGTAGTAGGCGCGCGAGGCATCGACCACGACGGAGTGGTCGCTGATGCCCGGCACGAGCACGCGGACGTCGACGCCCCGCCGCGCGGCCGCCTCGAGGTCGTCGAGCATCCGCCGGTCGGGAACGAAGTAGGCCTGGGTCACCCAGACCCGGCTCCGAGCCCGTTCCAGCGCGGCGAGGTAGGCGTGATAGATCTCGTAGCGGGCGTCCCCCCCGCGGCTCGCCACGATGCGCACGAGATCGCTGCCGCGGGGGGCGAGGGCGGGGAAGCAGCCATCGCATGTTTCCTCGGGACCGGACGCCAGGTCGTTCCACTGGCGCAGGAAGAGCTTCTGCAGCTCGGCGACGGCCGGACCTTCGATCTCGAGCTGGGTGTCGCGCCAGCCCTCCCTCGTGCTGGGAGGCGTCCTCGGCTTTCTTCCAGCCGCGAACGAGCTGCTCGCATAGACCTTGCTGATGTTCATTCCGCCGGTGAAGGCGACCCGGCCGTCGACGACCAGGATCTTCCGGTGGTCGCGGTTGTTGAGCTTCCAGAGCTTGGGATTGGCGATCGGATCGATCGGGCGGAATGAGCGCAGCTCGACGCCGGCTGCGCGCAGGCGCTCGAAGTATGCGTCGGACGTCGTGCGGCTCCCGAAGCCGTCGTAGAGCACACGCACCGCCACGCCATGGCGACGGCGTTCGATCAGGTGATCGGCGAGCCGAAGGCCGATCTCGTCGTCGTCGAGGATGTAGGTCTCGAGGTGCACGTTGTGCGTCGCGTGCGCGATGGCGTCGAACATCGCGGCGTAGGCCTCCGGGCCGTCGACGAGCAATCGCGCTCGATTCCCGGCGACGAGCGGACTCCCGGTCAGCGCCTTCTCGGCAGCGATCGTGCGCTCCAGGGAAGCCGTCGCCCCCTCCTCGCCGGCGGCGCGCTCGATCAGCTCCTCGCTCCCCTGGGCTCCGAGCTCATGCGTCGCTCCAGCGCGTTCGATCGCGACCCTCGCAGGAACGGAGGGCTTGGGAAGGGCGCCTCGCTCGAGCGATGTCGCGCACGCCGTCGCGAGAGCGCCGGCGAGGACTGGACACCAGAGGGTTCGCAGCAGCTTCACGGCGGACGCGGGTGGCCTGCCGAAGGCAAGCGGCGACGCACGCTCGCTCGGGGCGCTTGGTCGTGGGAAGCACATCGTTTGTAGATTTGCCGGGCGGTGCCGCCGGGCGACTGCGGCGATCGACGCCAGAAGCGGCCGGGAGGGAGTGCGCGCCCGCGAACCAGTCGCCGGTTCTGGCGCGCCGGTTGCAAGGGCGATGCACCGCCGCGCATGGCGTCCTGCAACGCGGAGACGGAGGGAAGCATGGAATCCGATACGCGCATCGTGCCCGTCGGGTGCGGGAACTCCATGGCGAGAGCTCTGCGAGCGCTCCGAGCGCTCCCCTTGGCATTTCCCCTGTTGATTGGCGCCACGTTCTCGGGCATGAGCTGCGAGCCGCTGCTGCGCGCGACCTTCGTCGCCGGGGGCTTCTCGTCGCCGATCTTCCTCAGCGCGCCTGCCGGCGATCCCCGACTCTTCGTGGTGGAGCGCGCCGGTCGGATTCGGATCGTCGACGCGAATCGCAACGTCGTCGCGACCCCCTTCCTCGACCTCTCGGCCAAGGTCGGCACCTCCGGCGAAGGCGGCATGTTGGGGCTCGCCTTCGCCCCGGACTACGCGCACAGCGGCCAGTTCTACGTCTACTACACCGATGCGAACATCAACTCGGTGCTGTCGCGCTTCGTGGTCGATCCACGCGACCCGAATCTCGCCGATCCGAGCAGCGAGAAGGTGCTGCTCACCGTCGCGCAGCCCTTCACCAACCACAAGGGCGGGACGATCGCCTTCTCGCCCAACGACGGCTACCTCTACTGGGGCCTCGGCGACGGCGGGGGCGCCGACGACCCGAACGACAACGCCCAGAACCTGCAGATGCTCCTCGGAAAGATCCTGCGCCTCGACGTCGGAGGCGGGGCGCAGAGCGACTATGCGATTCCCGCGACGAATCCGTTCCGCGCGACAGCTGGCGCGCGCGCCGAGATCTGGGACCTCGGACTTCGCAATCCCTTCCGCTTCAGCTTCGACCGCGCAACCGGAGACCTCTGGATCGGCGACGTCGGCCAGAGCCTGCGCGAGGAAGTGGATTTCGAGCGGCCGCTGACCGGCCCGCGCAACTACGGCTGGAAGGTCGAAGAGGGACTCCAGTGCCACTTGCCCCAGACCGGATTGCCCTGCGAGGACCCCGCGCACCCGAACCGCTTCACGTTCCCGGTCTACGACTACGACCACTCCTTCGGCTGCGCGATCACCGGCGGCGTCGTCTATCGCGGCTCCGCCCCCTTCCTGAAGGGCCGCTACCTCTTCGCCGACTACTGCTCGAATCGCATCTGGACGTTGATCGACGGCAGTACGGAGGAGCTCACCGCGATGCTCGCGCCCGACCAGGGCGAGATCTCCGGAATCGTGGCATTCGGCGAGGACGGCGCCGGCCAGGTCTATCTGGTGAGCCTGAACAGCGGAAGCATCCACCGAATCGACTGACCCTCGCTAGCTAGGCGGCGGTGGGGAGTGAGGCAGGGTGCGCGCCCGCCTCGAGGCCGCGGGCGTCGAGCGCGTGCGCGATCTGGCGGAACGCGCGCGAGCCGAGCAGAAGCTGGAGGTGGCCGCAGGGCCCCGCGTCGAAGTGGTGCTGCCCCAAACCCTCCTGCACCCGCGCCGAAGCTTCCGAGATCAAGCGGTCGAGCGACCCGCTGATCGAAATCAGCGCCGAGCCGGACGGGACGGGAGGCGTCTTGAGCAGGCGCAAGAGGCGCGAGCCAGGCGCCGCCTGCGCCAACGCGCCGGCGAACGGGCCCAGCAATGCCGCGAACCGGGCGCCGGCGATTCCACCGAACGGGCTTCCGAGCGCCACGACGCGCCGCACGCGGCGACCCTGGTCGAGACACTTCAGCATGTATGCCGAGACGAGACCTCCCATCGAGTGCGCGACGACGTCGACGCGGGCGCAGCCCGCGAGGGGGGTGATGCCGACGATCGATTCCAGAAGCTCGAGCGCGGTATCGCGGATATCTCCGAAGCCGAATCCGGTCGTCAGGCAGAGCGTCGGACGTCCGAGTCGACCGGTGATGCGCCTCGCCAACGGGTCCAACACTCGTGGATGACACCCGAAGCCCTGCACGAGCACCACGGGCAGCGATTGCGCGTCCGGCGGGGATGCCCGCACGGGGTTCTCAGACGGTCTCGGCGACCGGCCGGCGCAGCCGAATCGAGCCGCTCTGCAACATCTGCAGGATCACTGCGGTGACTTCGCGCTCGTCCTGCGCCACGTCCATCACCGCGGAGACGACGTCGATCAGCGTCACGTCGCCCTCCCGACCCTCGACCGCGAAACGGGGAAGCCTCTTCATGCTCTTTCCTCCAGGCTTCCCGGGTAGCAGGAGTCGTGCCAGCCCTTCCGATCGCCGCAGCCGATCCCGCCGCCATCTCGTGTCGGACTTGTAGACTCTTCAAGGCCGGATGGGGCCGTCGAGAGGGGGGCTGGCCGCTCGCCGCCGCGTCGTGAAGCGGAGGCTCCTCGACGGCGCGACCGCCGCCTTGAGCACCCCTGCCATGTGCTCGAGCGCGTTCGCCGTCTGGCGTGGCTCCTCGGCGGCGACGCAATCGCTCGGCACGATCACTCCGAGCCCGAGCATGTACGCATCGATCGCCGTGAACTGGACGCAGATGTGAGTCGCGATCCCCGCGAGGACGACCCAGCGCACTCCGAGGCGATCGAGCAGGGCCTCGAGGCTCGTCGAGTGGAAGCCGGAGTGACGCGGCTTCAGCACGTAGTAGTCGTCCGGCCGCGGCAGCAGCTGCTCGACGAAGGCGCGCCCCGGGGCATCGGGCCGCGTGCAGCGCGCGACGAGCTCGGTGAGCCCGCGCCGCCACTCTCCGAAGTTGTCGTTCACGTACACGATCGGGAGCCGCGCGCGGCGCGCCCGCCGCTTCAACGCGCCGATGTTACGGGCGATCGGGAGGGCATTCGACAGCAGCCGATCGCTTCCCTCGAAGTCGAAGGGATTGACGACGTCGACGAGGAGCAGGGCTGCGCTCGCTGGGACGGTCGTCGAGGGGGCGTGCTTCGCACGGCCGCGCGCGGGAAGCGGTCGACGCCGGTCTAGGTGCATCCGCGCAACAGGTAGAGGGCGAGCAGCAGCGGAAGAGGGACCCCGAGCAGCCAGAGCAGGATCCACCCGATTCGCCCCTCGTGGAGCCGCTGGTGCCTCCTCGCCGCGGCAGAGGACGGGAACGCCGGCGCGTCGCTCGCCGGGAACGACTCCTCCGAGGCCTCGTCGATCGCCTCGTCGATCGCCGAGCGCGCGCAGTGATCGCAGCAGAAGGTCGCGCCCCCCTGCTCGATGCCGTGGCCGATGATCCGGCAGCTACAGTTCCTGCAGATCGGCGCCAGCGCGTGGATCGCGCACTCGAAGCTGTCGAAGAAGCGCTGGGAGCCGTCGCAGAAGATCAGCTGGAACGCCTGCGGGGAGACGTTTCCGCAGACGGAGCATGCCTGTGTCGGAGACGCTTGCTGCATGGGGAGAAGCCTCCAGAGCATGAATTGAGCAAGAAGCAGGCCGTTTCGAGCCGGGTCGGCACGGGGCCTGCACGGGGAGAAAGACGGAAAATTGAGGAATTTCCATGGAGCGCGGCCCTCGCCACGACCTGACCCTGCTCGCGCTGCTCGCCGCGGTCGCCGCCCTCTATCTCGGGCGGGAGCTGTTGATGCCCGTGGCGCTCGCGCTCCTCGTGACCTTCTCCGCAGCGCCCCTCGTCGAGCGGCTCGAGCGGCGGCATCTCGGCCGGCCAGCCGCCGTCGTGCTCGTGTGCCTGTGGTTCGGCCTGCTCTTCGCGGGGATCGGCTGGCTCGTGGCGCGCGAGGCGTCCGAGTTCGCGAGCTCCTACGCGCAGTACCGCACCAATCTGGCCGACAAGGTCGAGGCCCTGCGCGCGCCGGTTGGCTCTCTCTCGGGAGCGGCTGAAGAGATCACGAAGCTCGGGTCCTCGATCGATCCGAAGCAGAGGGACAAGCCGCCGAACAAGGTCGAAGTGGTCGAGCCGCACGGCGCCCTCGGCCCGCTCGGGGATCTGGTCGCGCTGCTGGCGGGCCCCCTCGGCACGGCAGGGCTGGTGGCGGTCCTCTCGCTCTTCATGCTCCTCGAACGCGAGGAGCTCCGTGATCGCCTGATCTGGCTGACCGGTTCCCGCGACCTGAGCCTGACCACGCAGGCGCTCGATGACGCCGCCCAACGGGTGAGCCGGTACCTGAGCAAGCAGTCTCTGGTCAACGGGAGCCACGGGCTCGCCGTCGCGATCGGCCTCCTGGCGATCGGGATTCCGGGCGCAGCGCTCTGGGGCGCGCTCGCGGCGGTCCTGCGCTTCCTCCCCTACTTCGGTCCCTGGATCGCGGCCTCGCTTCCGACGGCGGTCGCGCTCGCCGCATTCCACGGCTGGCTGCAGGCGGTGCTCGTCATCGGCCTCTTCGTGGCGATCGAGCTCGTCACCAACAACGCGATCGAGCCCTGGCTCTACGGCGGAAGCGTCGGCATGTCCCCTTTCGGTGTCGTCCTCTCCGCCGTATTCTGGGGCGGTCTCTGGGGGATCCCCGGTCTCCTGCTCGCGACTCCGCTCACGGTGTGCCTGGTGGTGGCGGGCCGCTACGTCCGCGCCCTCGAAGCCTTTCCGGTGCTGCTCGGCGACCAGCCTGCGCTCTCCCCCGACGTCCGCATCTACCAGCGCCTGCTCGCGCTCGACGCCGATGAGGCGGGTGCGGTGCTTCGCGAGGCGGCCGAGCAGCTGCCGT
>Ga0335082_10005905_pt1 | contig 13388 bp, 9 predicted proteins | sample Lox_Sample_41_FD_206718 | JGI IMG/M metagenome (GOLD analysis project Ga0335082, IMG submission 206718) | Soil microbial communities from Loxahatchee National Wildlife Refuge, Florida, United States - Lox_Sample_4.1 | ecosystem: Environmental > Terrestrial > Soil > Wetlands | place: USA: Florida... | reverse complement strand
CTTCCTGCGCGAAGAGCAACGTCACATTAATATTGATCCCCTCGCTGATCGCTTGCCGAATCGCAGGAATCCCCTCCACCGTCCCTGGGATCTTGATCATGACGTTATCGCGCTGCACCATCTTCCACAGTCGCCGCGCCTCATCGACGGTCTCCTGTGTCTTGCGCGCCAGAAGCGGAGAAACTTCCAGGCTCACGTATCCATCGCGATAATTCGATTCCTCATACACCGGACGCAGCGTATCGGCCGCTTCCTGAATGTCCCGAATCGCGATCTGCTCGAATCGCTGCGTTGTGTTGAGGTCCTTGCGCGAGGCAAGCGACTTCAGCATGTCGTCATAAAGGTTACTGTCCGCGATCGCCTTCTCGAAAATCGACGGATTCGAGGTCATCCCCCGTAGCCCGTCATCCTTGATCATGGTCTTCAACTTGCCCGTTGTGAACAGGTCACGCCGGATGTAGTCGAGCCACATCGCCTGGCCGTAGTTCAGTAATTCCTGTAGCGGATTTTTCGTGGCCTTCGAGCTTTCCAGAACTCCCGTGGGTTGCATGAGACCTCCCTGTCTTTTTGGATGACTTTCGCGGATCGAGCGATGCAGTCCGAACTCGTCGTGTGGGCCTATTTATGTGCGATTGCCGCTCGCGCTTCCTTGACCACCCTGTCAACTGTGAAGTCGAAGTATTTCAACAAATCCTTCAGCGGAGCCGATGCCCCGAACCTGTGCATCCCAACGTTGCGTCCCTTGAGCCCGGTGTAACGGGCCCAACCAAATGTAGAAGCCATTTCAACGGAAACTCTCGCGGTGATACTCGAGGGCAGAACACTCTCTTTATAAGCTGCATCCTGCTCTTCGAAAATTTCCATCGACGGCATGCTCACAACTCTCGCCTTGACCCCTTCACCCTTAAGTTTTTCGTAAGCATCCACGCACAACGACAATTCACTGCCGGTCCCAATCAAAATGACTTGTGGATTTCCGCCCTCGGCATCGGCAATAACGTACGCGCCCTTCGCAACTCCCGCAGCCGGGGCATACTTCGTGCGATCCAGCGTCGGTAAGGCTTGCCGCGTCAGCACCAGCGTCGTCGGACGATGCTTCTGTTGGATCGCGATCTTCCACGCCTCGGTCACTTCATTCGCATCGCCAGGGCGCAGCACCAGCATGTTGGGCATGGCACGCAATCCTGCCAGTTGCTCGATCGGCTGATGCGTCGGACCATCTTCGCCCACGCCAATCGAATCGTGCGTCATGACATAAATGACGGGGACCTCCATGAGCGCCGCCAGGCGCATCGAGGGCTTCATGTAATCGGTGAAATTGAAGAACGTCGCGTTGAACACCCGCAGCCGCGACATTGCCATCCCGGTCGAAGCCGCCGCCATCCCATGCTCGCGTACGCCGAAATGAAAATTGCGCCCAGCATAGTTGGACGCCTGAAAATCGCCCGCACCCGGCATCTTCAAATCGACCTTATTCGACTTCGCCAGATCGGCCGATCCTCCGATCAGCCACGGAATATTCTGCGCAAGTACATTCAAAACTTTTCCGGAGCTTTCCCGCGTTGCGATGCCTTTGGCATCTGCCGGGAAACTGGTCAGATTCTTGTCCCAGCCATCCGGGAGCTTGCGTCCTTGGATGTCATTCAGTTCCGCAGCTAGATCGGGAAACTGCTTGCCATACTCGGCAAACTTCCTTTCCCATGCGGCATGCAAGTCCGACCCGCGCTTTCCGATACCTTGCTTAAAGCTGTCGTAAACTCCGTCTGGGACAAGAAACTTCGCGTCTTCCGGCCAGCCGTAAAACTTCTTCACAAGCTTGACTTCTTCGACCCCGAGGGGCTCGCCATGCGCTTCATAGGAATCCTGCTTGTGCGGCGACCCATACCCGATATGGCTGTCCACAATGATCAGCGTTGGCCGGTCTTTCGTCTTGAGGAATGTTTCATACGCGCGCCCCAGCATTTGTAAGTCGTTTGCATCCGCGACCCGAGTCACGTTCCATCCGTAACCAAGAAAACGTGTGGCGACATCTTCCGTGAACGACCAGCTCGCTGGCCCGTCGAGCGTTACGTGATTGTGGTCGTAGATCCAGCACAGATTCGAAAGTTGTAAATGTCCCGCCAGCGATGCGGCCTCACTCGCGACGCCCTCCATCATGTCGCCGTCGCCGCAGATCGTCCACACATTGAAATCAAAGATGTCAAACCCCGGACGGTTGAACCGTGCCGCCAGCCACCTGCTGGCCATCGCCATGCCGACGCTGTTTCCTGCGCCTTGACCAAGTGGGCCAGTCGTCGTTTCGACTCCCGTTGTGATGTGCGACTCGGGGTGGCCCGGGGTTCGGCTTCCCAGTTGACGGAAGTGCTTGATCTCATCCAGCGAAACCGAGAGCTCGCCCGTGATCTTGTCATCCTCAGCCTTGCGCACGCCCGACAGGTGCAAAATCGCGTACAACAGCATCGACGCGTGGCCCGCCGATAAGACAAAGCGATCGCGGTTCGGCCACAAGGGGCTTTGGGGATCGTAGCGGAGATACTGCTGCCACAAGCAATAGGCCACGGGCGCCAACCCCATTGGCGCTCCGGGATGCCCGGAGTTTGCCTGCTGTACTGCGTCGATCGCGAGAGTTCGGATCGTGTTGATGCAGAGCGTATCCAGCTCTTGTCCTGTAGCTAACACCTGTTCACTGGCGACCATACATTCCGCTCCTCGCGCTCTCCTGCCGCTACTCTCGATTAGAGTTCGGTGCTGGAGAAAAGGTTCTGTATTGGCAGAAAGTGTATCAATTTCCGCGCACACGTGGATTGCGCCTGCGTGAAAAGACAGTGGTCTACAGGATTGACTTTACTTCAGGAGTTGGATGTAGCTGCTCTCGGAGTGCGTGGCGCGCGTGGTGTCCTGGATGAATTTCAGGAATTGCCGGAGGCCGTCTCGCTCCGTCGACGACATGCTGTCGAAGCGAACGCGGACCCCATTCGCGGGTGCACTGCGGGTGACCACTCCGCTCAGGGCGAAGCCCTTTACCCAGATCTTTCCATTGGGGACCCACAACCCAATCTCGACTTTCGCGCCTGGAGTTACGGGACTGGCTGTCTCCACCAGGCAGCCGCCAGCGCTCGTATTCGAAAGATTGCCCCAGATCGGATTGGCTGAATCGTTTACGCGCAATTCGACCGCCACGAAGCACTTGATACGCGGATGTTTACGACGGTCGCTTCCCCAGTTCGGACTAAAGAGATCGGGTTCGAACGGCGGAGTGGCCGATGTCGGAGTAGGAACCAGTTGCGGGGCGTTTTGCTGCTTGACCGAGAACGCTCCCTTTCCCGGCTTAGAAGTTCCCGCTTTGATCTCGCGCATCGCGGCCAGTAGGGCCTCTTCGCGCTTTTCCACCGGAGCTTCACGGTAGGCTTGCAACAATTTGCCTACTTGCCTTACGAGATCCGGATCAGACAGTATTCGGGTCCAGTCAGTCCCAGTCGCCGCGCTCATGAAATAGAGATCTCTCGTTCTGGATTAAGATTCCCGCTCTGCCTAGCATGAGCGCAAGGTCACCATCCTTCAAGATGACCTAAGTCATCTGTCAGGGTCATCCGCAAATCACTGTTAACTCTCTATTGGGCTTCGAAGGCAAGTTGGATGACTTCGGTGGTTTCTGACGGCCCCGGTTCAAATTTCCACTTCGTTACTGCATCCGCCGCTGAATCGACCAGTACCGGATTTCCACCCAGTACTCGCGTGGACTTCACGCTCCCGTTCGGTCGTACCACCGCTTCCACCTTCACCATTCCCTTAATGTGCATCTTCTTCGCCAGTTCGGGATAAGTGGGAGCAACGCGCGACGCGACTTTTCGATCGGAGTTGGGCGCTACTGGTGTACTTTGGGCCAAACCAACGTTCGTTGTAACCGCTACCATTGCAGCTAGGAACACTACCGCTCTCCGCATCGGCTCCAACTCCTTACGCCTTAAGATTAACGGGAGTTCATGAAGCCCGGCAGAGTACTGAAGGCATTGCACCTCAGGTGTGCCGTTCGTTCTCAGGCCTCACTCCCCCTCACTTTCCAGCAATTCCTTTGCATCGCAACTGCTTACGGACGAATCCAAGTGGGCGAGTTATCCTATAGGACGGAAAGGAAGTTTCAGCCCTCCCGCTGAGGATGGGTCTGAACGTTCCCGATCAAGAATGCGATGCTCATTGAAAGTTTCCCCTTGCGTATCTCTCGGATTCGTATTCATCCTGCTCTCTTCTTCCATCTTGATGTGCCAGTCGACCGGCGCCTCCTCCGCACCTTCTGTATCGCTGCCGGGTGCGCAAAGCCCATTCCAGGGAAGCGCTCCTGAAGGCAATGCAACTTCAGAAGTCATGCAGATTGACTTCAAAGAGGCGATCGAACGTGGTCTGCGGAACAATCTGGGTTTGCTGTTGGCTGGGGATCAGGCTCAGGCTGCTCGAGGACAGCGATGGCAGCAGTTGTCTTCGTTGTTACCCAACCTCTCGGCGCACGCCGTCGAAGACGTGCAAACTCTCAGCCTGACCGCGCTCGGATTCAGAGGCGAACTCTTTCCGGGAGCCAGTTTTCCGCGGGTGATTGGTCCATTTAATTACTTCGATCTGCGGGCCAACCTCTCGCAAACTATCTTCAACTACAGTGCGCTCCAGAAGTCGCGCGCAGCCTCGGAAAACCTCAAGGCTGCACAACTGAATGTAAAGGATGCACGGGAGTTGGTCGTTCTCGCCGTAGGCAACTCCTACTTGCAAGCCATCGCTGCTGCCGCGAGAGTCGAGAGTGCTGAGGCGCAGGTCAACAGCGCGCAGGCGCTCTACGACAAGGCGGCGGATCAGCAACGAGCCGGCCTCTCTCCCGCCATCGACGCCCTACGCGCACAAGTGGAGTTGAAGACCAGGCAAGAGCAACTCATTGTTGCACGTAACAATTTGGCCAAGTCCACCTTGAGTGTGGCTAGAGTCATTGGGCTTCCGCCGGGGCAGCCATTTGTTCTCACGGAGAAGGCTCCGTTCCAGTCGTTGACGCCTCTTCCGATCGAGACCTACCTGCAACGCGCCTATGACGGGCGCGCCGACTATCTGGCACTGGTATCGCAAGTGCGCGTTGCCGAACTGGCCCGCAAAGCGGCTGAGGCAGGAAGATATCCATCCGTGGATGTGAGCGCAAATTACGGTGACATCGGAGTCAACCCCAGTCAGTCCAATGGAACCTGGCAGGTCACGGGTGGTGTGAATATTCCGATTTTCGCAGGGAACCGCGTTCATGGCGATGTGCTCGTCGCCGACGCTGAACTCAAGCGGGCTCGCTCACAACTGGGCGATCTGCGCGGCCGCATCGATTATGAAGTCCGCACCGCGGTGCTTGATCTCAATGCCGCGGCCGAACAGGTCGAGGTGGCTCGCAGTTCGGTCGAACTCGCCGAACAGACGCTCACACAGTCACAGGACCGTTTCGCCGCTGGCGTTGCAGATAACCTGGAAGTCGTACAAGCTCAGGAATCAGTTGCCGGAGCCCATGAAAGTTTCATTCAAAGCCTTTACGCTCACAATCTCGCAAAGGTCGAATTGGCCTATGTCATCGGCGACGCCGAGCAGGGCGTCAGGCGCTATCTGAAAGGCAATCAATAAGCGTATGGAGCCAACTACTACCCAGACTCCTCCTCCTACCACGAACAAACCGGCGGACCGGTCGGAACCGCCAACGCGGCCTCTGCCTTCCAGCGAGAAGGACTTCCATACTCGCCCTTCGCGCACCGAGAGTCCCGGTTTTCGTATCGCGATTCTGATCGCCCTCGTCGTCTTGCTGGTGATCGGTTTTTTCGCGTATCGCTACTTCACCAGCTACGAGTCCACCGATGATGCCCAAGTCGATGGTCATATCAATTCCATCAGCGCTCGCGTCTCCGGTCATGTCATCAAGCTGAACGTGCAGGACAATCAGTACGTTCGCGCTGGCACGGTCTTGCTGGAAATCGATCCGGCGGATTATCAGATTGCATTCGAGCGTGCGAAAGCAGATTTTGCCGATGCTCAGGCCGCTGCCACGGCAGCCGGTGTCACGGTGCCGATCACTTCGATTAACACCGACAGCCAGATCTCGGCCTCTGAAGCCGATGTCTCCAGCTCGCGTGCCGGCATTCAGGTGGCTCAGCAACAATTGCAGGCGGCTAAAGCCCATCTGCAGCAGGCCCAGGCCAACGATGTAAAAGCGCAGAATGACCTCGGACGCTACAAGCAGCTCGTCGCCAAACAGGAGATTTCCCAGCAGCAATATGACCAGGCCGTAGCGGCGGCGCAGGCAAGCGCGGCTGCTGTCGAAGCCGCCCGCGCGACCGCCGACGCCGCCGAGCAGCAGGTGACTCAGGCGAGAGGCAAACTCGTCCAGGCGGAAGCCAATTGGCGCTATGCCAATACAGCTCCGAAGCAAATGGAGATCACCCGCGCCAAGGCACAATCGGCGCTCGCGCAGGCTCAGCGCAAGAAGGCCGATCTTGATCAGGCCCAATTGAATTTGCAGTACACCAGGGTCGTAGCTCCCGTTGATGGCATTGTCAGCGACCGCACAGTCGAGGTCGGGCAAAACGTGGTTCCCGGTCAGGAGTTGCTGAAGGTAATCAACCTTGGTGATATCTGGATCACTGCGAATTTCAAAGAGACCCAGTTGCGAGAGATGAAGCCGGGTCAACGCGTCACCATCGACGTAGATGCATATGGGCTAAAGTACAACGGCAAAGTTGAGAGCGTTGCTGGAGCCAGCGGGGCCCGTTTTAGCCTGCTTCCTCCCGAAAATGCCACCGGAAACTACGTCAAAGTGGTGCAGCGCATTCCAGTAAAGATCATTCTTGATCCAGGCTCAAACGAAAAGCTTCAGCTGCGCCCCGGAATGTCGGTCACGCCCAAAGTCTGGATTCGTGAATGAGCGCAGCTGCCACCACGTTCGGTGATGCCGACGCTTCGCGTCCGGCGGTGAATCCGTGGATCATCGCTTTGGCCGTAACACTCGCTACGTTCATGGAAGTGCTTGATACTTCCATCGCGAATGTGGCTCTGCCTCACATTGCTGGCAGTCTTTCAGCAGGACAGGACGAGAGCACCTGGGTTCTCACTTCCTATCTTGTCTCCAATGCGATCGTTTTGCCGCTCAGCGGATGGCTCTCGTCGATCGTCGGCCGCAAGAATTTCTACATGGGCTGCGTGGCAATGTTCACCATCAGTTCGTTCCTGTGCGGCCTCGCACCCAATTTGGCGATCCTGATCATCTGCCGAATCCTGCAAGGCGCGGGCGGCGGCGGATTGCAACCCAGTGAACAGGCCATTCTCGCCGATACCTTCCCCCCCGCGAAGCGCGGCATGGCATTCGCGGTTTATGGCATGGCCGTGGTTACGGCGCCCGCGATCGGGCCAACTCTGGGAGGATGGATCACCGACAATTTCAGTTGGCGCTGGATCTTCTTCATCAACATCCCGGTTGGGATCCTTTCGATTCTGCTGACTTCACGACTGATTCAGGATCCTCCTTACTTCCGCCGCCGCAAGCTCAGCGAGACTCAGATCGACTACGTAGGCTTGGGCTTCGTCGCGCTTGGCTTGGGAGCTTTGCAGGTAGTACTCGACAAGGGGCAGCGGGAAGATTGGTTCGAGTCGCAGTTTATCGTTGTGCTATCGGCGATCGCCATCGCATCGTTACTGTTCGTCATCTTCTGGGAATGGCGTCACAAAGATCCCATTATCGATCTGCACCTTTTCAGGGATCGTACTTTCGGCGTCTCGAACATGCTGATGTTCATGCTGGGATTCGCCCTGCTGGGTAGCACTCTTCTCCTGCCATTGTTCTCGCAAACCCTGCTCGGATATACCGCAGAGCAAGCGGGACTTGCATTGATGCCGGGCGGTTTCATAATCATCATTTTGCTGCCGCTCGTCGGGTTTCTGCTATCGCGTTACACACCGCGCTGGCTGCTTCTGTTCGGTCTCGTTGTCTTATCGATTTCCTTGTTCCGCATGACCAGATTCGATCTCAATATCGACTTCCGGACGCTGGCGCGAGCGCGCGTGCTTCAGGCTGTCGGCATGGCCTTCTTGTTCGTTCCGATCAACACAGCTGCCTACGCGTTTCTGCCTCGCGAAAAGAACAACGCCGCGTCGGGCCTGATGAACCTCGCGCGCAATATTGGCGGGAGCGTGGGAATTTCAGTCGTCACGACCATGCTCGATCGGCGCGCGCAAGTGCACCTGACGAATCTCTCGAGCCATCTCAGTGCCGGCAACCAGGCGCTGCAAGAACGAATTAATGGACTCGCTCTGATGTGGCAGGCTCATGGTGGTGGACCTCCAGGATCCTCTCCAGGTCCTTATGCAATGCTGCAAGGGGCGTTGCAACGACAGGCGGTCATGCTGTCCTATATCGATTGCTTCTGGTTCCTGGGTGTGGCTATCTTGTGCATGGTTCCGGCGGTATTCCTGATCAAAAAGTCAAAGCCCGGCGGAGGAATGGCAGTACACTAAAAACAATGTTTCGCCTGATCACCATCGAGCGGGAATTCGGCTGCGGAGGTCCGCACATCGCCGAGGACCTTGCGCGCCACCTCGGCTGGAAACTCTGGGATCACCTTCTCACGGAAGAAATTGCACGCATCGCGCAGGTTGATCCGTCAGCGGTGAAGCGTTGCGACGAACGCATGGACAGCACGCTGCACCGTCTCGCCAAAGTCTTCTGGCGCGGAAGTTACGAGCGCAGTTCTCCCTTGGGAAGCCAGGTCTTCGATACCGACCGCATGATGTCGATGATGCAGGGAATCATGAACAGGATTGGCGAGGAGGGCAACGCAGTTGTCGTTGGACGCGGAGCGCCTTACTTCCTGCGCGAGCATCCCGAAGCCTTTCACGTCTTTCTCTATGCGCCGCGTGCCGAGAAGATTCGCCGCACAGTCACCGAAGGATATTCAGAACAGGAAGCGGAAGAGATGGTCGATACGGTCGACCGCGAGCGGCGCGCTTACGTAAAGCACTACTTCAATGCCGATTGGCCTACGAGATCGCTTTACCACCTGATGCTGAATACAGCGGTAGGCAATGCGCCTGTTGTGAGCACCATCCTGGAAACGATGCGGCGTGTCGAAGGCGCGCCGAAAGCGACTGACTTCGAATCTCCAAGCATTCCTGCTGAGTCTAATTAGCTTTTCGGGCGTCCTGAGCTTGCTGTCGGGCGTTGCGGTGCTGGACAACATTCTTCCTTACACGAATCTTCACGCGGACCAAGCGATCCCAGAGACTTTCTTTCCTTTCCCTCGGTTCGTTCCAGAATCAGTTCGCGAATCATGCCAATGAATCTTGGATGAACGCCAACTGTCTTGGCCCGCGACATGGGCAGCGCAAGTTCTTCGCACAGTTGCTTCGCTTCGATATCAAGGTCGTAAAGCACTTCCATGTGATCGGAGATGAAGCTGATGGGCGCAATTACGACGGCACTCGCAGCATTCTTCGCCTTCACATTGCGGAGATGATCGAGGATGTCGGGTTCGAGCCAGGGTTGTCCGGGCGCGCCGCTGCGGCTTTGATAGACCAGAACGTCGTTGGATGCGCCAACTCTTGCCGAGACTAGCTTTCGCACTTCCTCCAACTGCTGAACGTAATCGCAGGTGTTTGCCATCGAGATCGGAATGCTGTGCGCGACGTAAACGATCTGAAGGTTGTGCTGTGACGCGGCGGGAATTTGGGCGATGGCTTCGCGCAAGCGCTCTTCGGTGGCATCGACAAATCCTGGATGATTGAAGAATGCTCGAATCTTGTCGATTTCCGGAGCATCTTCGCCAACTTCGCCCTGCGCGCGCATGATGTCTTCACGATATTGTCTGCATCCGGAATAGGAGCTGTAAGCAGAGGTGATGAAGGCAAGCGCTTTGCGGATTCCATCGCTCTTCATCTGGTGCAACGTGTCGGCGAGCATCGGATGCCAATTGCGGTTTCCCCAATAGACGGGAAGATTGGGTCCGTGCAACGAGAGTTCGTTCTTGATCGCAGCGATCAGTTCACGCGTCTGCTGATTGATCGGGCTCTTGCCATCGAAGTGGTAGTAATGCTCGGCGACAGCGAGCATGCGCTCGCGCGGAACGTTGCGTCCGCGCAGCACGTTTTCGAGGAAGGGAATTACATCGTTGTGGCCTTCGGGACCGCCAAACGAGAGAACCAGGATTGCGTCGTAGCTCATGCGTGTGAGATAGAAGCCCTGCAGAACTTTACGAGAATAAACTATGAGCGATGAGCAATGAGTTGCGAGAAGTGAGTAGTTTCATTTTGGGAAGAGGAGTCAACCGGGGTACCCCTCCCCCCTCCCGGTCTACTGGAATCATCGACTTAGCGGAAAATTGAGAAGTAATCTATGGGGCTCAACGACTTGCGGGTAAAATCTTGAGCCGCAAGGAGTTAGGTGTGGCTGGCTAATCCCTGCCTACACCGCTTTCGCCTTGGCAATTTTGGGTGTTCGCAAGTTCAATAACAAGCGCGGGAATCACAGTGCATTGTGATTTTGTTCACGAGCTCTGGAGAGCACACTTCCTGACGCCAACGCCAAGCTCGCAGGGGGGCGCGCGTTCTTTCCCCGTTCCGCTTTTGCTGAGCTGAATTGCTTTGCGCTGCCGCTCACGAGTACGGACGAGACAAGAGTTGGATTAAGTAAATCTCGTCATGCGGATGGTTGCTCGGCTCCGCCTTCGCTGGACAGCCGAGGTGGCTGTCCCTACGTGGGGACGTGCAACGCCGTTGTCTGCTGAGCGGAATGAGAATAGGTGCTTCGAAAACAACTTGGATTTATCTTGCATCCTGCGGCCAATTGCGGCATCTCAACAACGGCGCAGGGTTCTGCTACTCTTGGGTTCAGCGCCAGCAATCTCCCAAACGATGAGTTCGAACGTCCAACATTCCGTATGTCTGCAACCGTCGACGCGTTGTCAGGAGCGGTGTCAGTGAAGGCGCAGTGTCTTCCATTCTCGCAAATACCGCACACCTCGCGTCTTTTCACCGATTTCCTCTCTTACTCTCCAAAAATTCAGACATTTTATCCGCGCTCTCCATCCATGAAGGATTGGGTGAAAGAGGAAGCGGCGAACATTTCGTATGATTCCGCCCACCGCGAGCGAGTGTCGGCCGTTCTCGAGCGCATGAACAAAGAGTTTGGAGCCTCTGACAAAACACTGGCCAACATTGTGCGTTTACGCAATGGTGCCTCCGCTGTTGTAACCGGGCAGCAAGTCGGACTCTTCGGCGGACCGATGTTCGCCATCTACAAGGCACTTACGGCCGTCAAGCTAGCAGAAGAGGCGAGTGCCGCCGGAGTCGATGCCGTTCCGGTCTTTTGGCTCGCCACTTACGATCATGATCTGGCGGAAGTCAATCATGTGTCTCTGCCCGGGAATGATGGACTCCTGCAGACTCTCACGACGTCGAGCCACGGCGTCCCTGGCGCCCAGGTAAGTGCCGTTCATTTCGGGGATGAAATCACCCCCATTGTCGAGCAGGCAGCCGCATTGCTCGGTGATGGAGAGATCGCACAATTATTGCGTGAATCCTACCGTCCTGGGGAATCCCTGGGAACGGCATTTGCGCGTCTTTACGCGCGTTTGTTTGCGGATTCGGGCGTGATCCTGCTGGATGCTTCCGATCCGGAACTCTCGCGCATCGCCGAGCCGATCTATCGCGCTGCCATCGAACGCGCCGTTGAGCTGAATGGTTCTTTGCTTGAACGTGGCCAAGCCCTCGAATCCGCGGGCTACCATCAGCAGGTCAAGGTGACCGAGTCTTCGGTTTTGCTGTTTACGACCAGGAATGGCGCACGGACTCCGATCTCAGTTCATCGCGATGGAGACACGCCAGAATTTCTGATCGATGGGGAAGCTGCAGAGAAACGTTCGCAATCCGAGTTGCTCGACGAAATCAGCGCACATCCCGAGCAGTTCAGCCCGAACGTACTGTTGAGGCCAATTGTCGAAGACTATTTGCTTCCGACGCTTCTCTACACCGGAGGGTCTGCCGAGGCGGCATACTTCGGGCAGGCTGGTGTTGTCTATGAAGCTCTGGTGGGACGCGTCACTCCGATCGTGCCGCGATTCTCTGCGACCATGGTAGAGCCGAAAATGCAACGTTTGTTGGAGAAGCATGGCATTGCGATCACTGATGTTTTCAATGGTCCGGATGCCTTGCGCAAGCAGATCGCCGTCAAAAACTTGCCCGATGATCTCCAGGCGGCATTCGAAGCCGCGAGACAGTCCCTCGAATCAAACTTCGCTATAGTGAGCGAGAAGCTCGAAAGGCTCGACCGCACCTTGGTCGACGCAGCCGAGACGTGCCGCTCGAAAATGCAACACCAGCTGGAGAAACTCTATTCGCAGGCCGCGCGTGCTGAATCGCAAAAAGGCGAGCTCGTTTCCCGCCACGCGCAGCTTCTCAGTGACACGATTTATCCCGAGAAGGGGCTTCAGGAACGCACCATTGGAGGAATCTACTTCATGGCGCGTTACGGGCGTGACCTACTTCACCAGCTACACGACACGATTCACTCCGATTGTCACGATCATCAGATTGTCGAAGTGTAAGCTTCCCGGTTTCAGTCTTGGTCCTGCCCTAGAGTCCCACAGGGCCATTTCGCCAATATCGTCGAGGCCAGGTCGGTGCGCAGAACGCGCATTTACTTGCCCAACTTGGAATTAGGTCCTGGGCGGCCTCTCAATCACCGATCTCAAAGAACCACAGGGGGAGGGTTACCCTGTATCAGGGAGCAATTCCGTTTCGGGGAAAAATGAAGATAGATTTATTGAATCTTCCCAGCGCTCTTTGAAGACTTTTGTGTCTTTTGCGTTAATGCTTCTGAATCTCAGCGAGACGACCGAGATCCTACGGGAACTTCTGAGCTCGAACCCACAGCATCCAGCGCCCGTTCCAAATCCTCAATCAAATCGTCTGCGCTCTCGATCCCAACCGACAATCGCACCATCTGTTCCGTGACTCCCATGCGAGCGCGCTGCTCCGCCGAAATCATGGCATGCGAAGTCAGCACGGGGATCGATACCAGCGACTCCACTCCTCCCAAACTAGTCGCGAGCGTAAACATGCGCATCGCCTCGCTCACTCTCCGAGCATCGTCGCCTGTGCCTTCCACTTCAAAGGTCACCATTCCGCTTCCGCCCGACATCTGCTCGCGCGCAGTCGCATACTGTGGATGGCTCTTCAGCCACGGATAATGCACGCGCCGAACCTTCGCATTTCCCTCCAGAAACTCCGCAACGCGCAATGCGTTCTCGTTCTGTCGTGCCACGCGCACTGCCAGCGTCTTCAGTCCGCGAATCAGTAACCACGCCGCATGCGGATCCATGCAATTGCCCAGCGTCTTG